>Ga0308164_10000240_pt1 | contig 124804 bp, 117 predicted proteins | sample PhyTR2_FD_201031 | JGI IMG/M metagenome (GOLD analysis project Ga0308164, IMG submission 201031) | Phyllosphere microbial communities from UC Gill Tract Community Farm, Albany, California, United States - DLSLT.R2 | ecosystem: Host-associated > Plants > Phyllosphere > Unclassified | place...
GCAGCGTGCCCCGAAGGGGACTCGGACTGCCGGGTCGCCTTTTCTTTCGTTAGTTTCTTTTGGCGAAGCAAAAGAAAGTGACCCGCCGCCGGGCGGCTCCCGGCCTCAGCTCCACGCCAGTGGAAAAGAAACATCTCAATCGCCAGTGCGGTATCGAGCAGGCGACCTAAGCAAACGCACAGCGCCCGCCTCGCAGGCAAGACGCGATCAAGCAGGCGCCCACCGCCAGTGCAGGGCGCTCTCAGCGAACGCACGGCGGTATCGAACAGGCGACCACCGCAAACGCACAAAGCGCACCTCGCAGACAGAGTGCGATCAAGCAGGCAACCTGCCAGTTCAGAGCGCCCTCCGCAAGCGCACGTGAATATCGAGCAGGCGTCCAACGCAAGCGCCAAGAGCGCACCTCGCACGGACAGCGAGAGCAACCAGGCGCGCACCGCCAATGCAGGGCGGCGCTGCAAGCGCACGGCGATATCGACCAGGCGCCCAACGCGAGCGCGCAAAAGCCCCCATCAAATGCCATGCCGCCGGCAAGCAACCTTCACAAACCACATAGCCAAAAGCAGCATGCCGGCACGCGAGCCGAACAAGCAATCGACACCTTCACGGAGCCGTCACGCAACGCACCAAAACTAAGCGATCCCCACACAAACCGCATACAAGGAAGCCCATGCCGATTTGTTCGAAGCAGCTTGCCCGCCTGCTCATGGCAACCGCCGCCGCCAGCGGCCTCGCAGCCTGCGGCGGCAGCAACGACCCGGTCGCCGCGCCGGCGCAGACGCCAGCACCCGCCCCTGCCCCAACCCCGGCAGCCGCCGGCACCCGCGCCACCTTCGCCGTGCTGGAAACCACCGACCTGCATGCCAACGTGCGCAGCTTCGACTACTTCAAGCTGGCAGACGATCCCTCCTACGGCTACGAGCGCACCTCCACCCTCATCCGCGCGGCCCGCGCAGAGTTCCCCAACACCTTCCTGGTGGACAACGGCGACACCGTCCAGGGCACCGCACTGGCCGATTACGAAGCCACCGTCTCGCCCATCGCCTGCGGCCAGTTGCCTTCCATCTACCGCGCCATGAAAGCCACCGGCTTCGACGCCGGCACGCTGGGCAACCACGAGTTCAATTACGGCCTGGACTACCTCAACCGCATCGTCGGCGGCGGCCTGCAGGTCGATGGCGTGGACGGCACGCAGAAGTGCGCCGACCCCGGCTTTCCGCTGGTCCTGAGCAACATCGTCAGCAACAAGACGCAGCAGCCGCTGTTCAAGCCCTACACCATCGTCACCAAACAATTGCGCGCCACGCAGCCCGACGGCAGCACGGTGACGGTGCCGGTCAAGGTCGGCGTGATCGGCTTCACCACGCCCGGCATCCTGAACTGGGACAAGCGGTTTCTCGAAGGCAAGGTGAGCACGGTCGGCGCGGTGGAGTCGGCCCAGAAATACATTCCGCAGATGCGCGCCGAGGGCGCCCAGCTGGTCGTGGCGCTGCTGCACGGCGGCCTGGACGGCAGCGCCTACGACCCGACGATGGAAAACCCCGGCCTCTACCTGTCGAAGGTGGCAGGCATCGACGCCATGGTGATGGGCCACCAGCACGGCCTGTTCCCCGACCGCGGCACCGCCCCGGCCTACAAGCAGACCGGCGTGGACAACACCGCGGGCACCGTCAACGGCGTGCCGGCCGTGATGGCCAGCTCCTGGGGCAAGGCGCTGGGCGTGATCCGCATGGACCTGGTCTGGAACGGCAGCACCTGGAGCGTCGACAAGAGCAAAACCATGGTCGAGGCCCGCCAGACCGCCATCCGCGATGCGACTACCGGCGTCACCACCTACCTGGCCGCCGACACCACCGTCGCGCCGCTGGTGGAGGCCCAGCACCAGGCCGCCGTCACCTACGTGAAGACGCCCGTCGGCAGCACCGACTTCCGCATGAGCACGTATTTCGCGGACGTCGGCGATCCGGGCGCGATCCAGATCGTCAACGCGGCGCAGGCCGACTACGTGTCGCGCTACGTCAGGGCCAACCTGCCGCAGTACGCCGGCCTGCCGGTGCTTTCGGTCAGCGCGCCGTTCAAGTCCGGCTACGAAGGCGGCCGCGACTTCACCGACGTGGCGGCCGGCAACCTGGCCATCTTCAACGCAGCCGACCTGTACCTGTTCCCCAACACGGTGTATGCGGTGAAGGTGAACGGCGCCGAAGTCAAGGGCTGGCTGGAAGCCGCCGCCAAGCGCTTCAACCGGATCGATCCCGCGCTGACGACCGACCAGCAACTGGTGAGCACCTTCCCCGGCTACAACTTCGACATGTTCACCACGCCGGACGTGCAGTACCGCATCGACGTGACCCAGCCGGTGGGCAGCCGCATCCGCGACCTGACCTACCTCGGCCAGCCGATGAGCGCGACGCAGGACTTCGTCATCGCGACCAACAACTACCGCGCCACCAGCGGCGGCGCCACATTCATCCCGGCGCTCGACGGCCGCGCCACCATCTATGCCTCGCCGGACGCCAACCGCGACGTGCTGATCGCCTACATCAAGGCCCATCCGACGGTGACGCGGGCCACCGACGGATCGGCGCGCAGCTGGCGCTTCGCGCCGGTGACGACCGCCGGCCGAGTGGTCTTCGGCTCCGGCCCGGGCGTGGCATCCGCCGCCCAGGCGGCGGGAGTGGTCGGCGTGTCGCAAGTGGCTGCGGACGACGGCACCGGCAAGGGCCGGGCGCTGTACAGCATCGACCTGTCGCAGCAGTAAATCCCGAGGCCGGCCCGGCAGCGCCGGCGACCGGCCGATCGCTCAGGCGCCGGCCGAAGTCGCGCGCCGGTGCTTCAGGGGCCGCAGCAGCACCACCAGAGCACCCGCGCCGCCGTCGATCGGCCGGGCCTGCACGAAGGCCAGCACCTCCTGCTTCTGGATCAACCAGCCCTGCACCCGGCCCTTGAGCACCGGCGCCTTGCCGACCGAGCCCAGGCCCTTGCCGTGCACCACCCGCAGGCAGCGCAGCCCGTGTCGGGCCGACTCGCGTACGAAGGCACCCAGCGCCTCGCGGGCCTCGTCGGTGCGCAGCCCGTGCAGGTCGAGCTGGCGCTGGATGGACCATTCGCCGCGCCGCAGCCGGCGCGTCACGTCGACGCCGACGCCCTCGCGGCGAAAGCTCAGCGCGTCGTCGGTGTCGAGCAAAGTGCTGGCGTCGAAATCGTCGCTGATGGATTCCAACAGCACCCTCGCCTCGTCGAGCTGGTGCTGCACCGGGATCGGCGGCGGCAGTTCGGGCTCGAACACCGCGAGGCCCCGGTCCGGCAAGGGATGCACCTTGCCGACGGCCCGGGCGAACACGTTGCGCGCCGCCTCGCGCCGGGCGATGGCGGCCGCGCGCTCGGCGGCCTGCGCCGCGGCGCGCGCTTGGCGGGCGGCCAGCTCGGCGCGGATCGCCTTCAGGTCCTGCAGGCCGTGCACCGTGACGGACGCATCGCCGTTGCCGCCGCCAACCGCAACCGTGTCGGGTCTTCTCTGAACCATCGCCTACATGCGGCCCGCTTCGGCCATCGAAAAGGTGTTGCCGGGCGCGACGATGACATGGTCGTGCACCCGCACGTCGACCAGCGCCAGCGCGGCCATCAGGGTGCGTGTCATGGCCTCGTCGGCCTTCGACGCCTCCATGCTGCCGTTGGGATGGTTGTGCGCCAGCACCACCGCGCTGGCGTTGTGGTGCAGGGCACGCTTGACGACTTCGCGCGGGTACACGCTGGTGTGGGTGAGCGTGCCCTGGAACATTTCCTCCAGCGCCAGCATGCGGTTGTGATGGTCGAGAAACAGCACCGCGAAGACCTCGTGCGGCTTGCTCGCCAGTTGCAGTTGCAGGTACTCGCGTACCGCTCGGGGGTCGGCGAACACCTCGCGCTCGCGCAGGCCCTGGGCCAGCACCCGGCGCGCCAGCTCCAGCACCGCGACCAGTTCGGCACGCTTGGCGGTGCCGCCCAAGCCCTTGAATAATTTGAGTTCGGCCGCCGTGGTGTGCAATAGCCCCGACAAACCACCGAAGCGTTCCAGCAGGTCTTGCGCCATGAGCAGGACGCCGCGCCCGGGCAGGCCGGTGCGCAGCAGCAGGGCCAGCAACTCGACGTCGCAGAGCGCGGCGGCCCCGCGCGCCAGCAGTTTTTCGCGGGGGCGGGCTTCGAGGGGCAGGGTCTGGACGGTCATGCGCGGATCCGGTGAAACCACCCGACCGCTGCCGCGACGACCGGCAAAAAGCACCGGCGCCCAGCCCGGATTAGGGCGGTTTTCTACAATGCGGGCCAGTTTATAGGGTCACGCATGTCCTCCCCCACCGCTCAAGCAGCCACCATCGCCCCCGACGCACCGCTCGTCGAGGAGGGCTCTTTCCTGACGCTGCACTACCGCCTGTCCGGCCCGGCCGGCGTCATCATCGACACCTTCGCCGAGAAACCCGCCACCCTGTCGCTGGGCGCGGGCGAACTCTCCCCGGCCGTCGAGCAGAAACTGATCGGCCTGCCCGAAGGCACCCACACCACGTTCGAACTGCCGGCGGGCGCCGCTTTCGGCGAGCACAACCCGGAGATGGTGCAGTGGGTGGCGTTGAAACTGTTGCGCGAACTGGGCGACCCCGACGAGCGATACAACATCGGCGACGTGGTGCAGTTCCCCACGCCGGACGGCCAGGGCAGCTACGCCGGCGCGGTGAAGGAGATCGGTGCAGACGCAGTGCGTTTCGACTTCAACCACCCGCTGGCCGGCCAGCCGGTGAGCTTCGAAGTGCAATTGATCGGCGTGCTGTGAGCCCCCAGCAAAACCCGACCGTCAACGAGATCCTGCTGGCCGAGCCGCGCGGCTTCTGCGCCGGCGTGGACCGGGCCATCGAGATCGTCGAGCGCGCACTGGAAAAATTCGGCGCGCCCATCTACGTGCGCCACGAGATCGTGCACAACACCTTCGTGGTGGACGACCTGAAACGCAAGGGCGCGATCTTCATCGAGGAGCTTTCGGATGTGCCGCCCGGCGCCACGCTGATCTTCTCGGCGCACGGCGTCAGCCGCGCGGTGCAGGAAGAGGCTCGCGCCCGCGGCTTCTCCATCTTCGACGCCACCTGCCCGCTGGTCACCAAGGTGCACGTCGAGGTCGCCAAGCTGGCCAAGGAAGGCTACGAGTTCATCATGATCGGCCACAAGGGACACCCCGAAGTGGAAGGCACCATGGGCCAGCTCGACTACGGCATCCACCTGGTGGAAGACATCGCGGACGTCGCCACGGTCAACCCCGGCCAGACCGAAAAGCTGGCGGTGGTCACCCAGACCACGCTCAGCGTGGACGACGCCGCCGGCATCAGCGCGGCCATCCGCGCCCGCTTCCCCAGCATCCGCGAGCCCAAGATGCAGGACATCTGCTACGCCACCCAGAACCGCCAGGACGCGGTGAAGGTGATGAGCCCGCAGGTCGATCTCCTGATCGTCGTCGGCAGCCCCACAAGCTCCAACAGCAACCGCCTGCGCGAACTCGCCGAGCGGCTGGGCACCACGGCCTATATGGTCGACAACGCCGGCGAGCTGCAGGAAGCCTGGTTCGAAGGCGTGCAGCGCGTCGGCCTGACCGCCGGTGCCTCGGCCCCGGAAGTGCTGGTGAAGGAAGTCATCGACCGCATCAAGGCGCTGGGCGCCGTGGCCGTGCGCCGCATGGACGGCATCGAAGAAACCATCAAGTTCCCGCTGCCCAAGGGCCTGCGGATGGATTCGACGACGTCCGCCGACTGATCAGGCCCACACCTCCAGCGCGGGCTCCTCGGCCAGCACCCGCAAGAGGTCGCCGCGGGAGATGAAGCCGCACAGCAGCCCGTCGACGTCCACCACCGGCAGGCCGGAGACGTCGGACTGCAACATCACCTTGGCGACCAGGTGCACGTCGGTATCCGGCAGCGCGGCGGGCACCGGCGATTGCATGGCGTCGCGCACCGGCTGTTCCAGGTCGGACGCGCCCGCCATGACCTGCGCCCGGCCCAGGATGCCGATCAGCTGCTGGCGCTCGTCGATCACCGGCGCCTGCCCGACCTGTTCCTGCGCCATCCACGCCGCCGCCTGTGCCAGCGTGGCGTCGGCCTGCACGGTGACCACCGCGGTGGTCATGAACTGCGCCACCACGCGCGGCATGCGGGTGGGCGCCAGGGTGGGCGACGCGGCCTGCCCGTAAGCCGCCACCGCGTTGCTGGCGACCGTGTTGCGCGGCAATGAGGGCTCTTCCGGCGGGCGCTCGTCCACGATGAAGTTCTGCACCCGGCCCAGGCGCTCGAGGCGCTGCACCGGCACGACCGGAATGTTTTCTGCGCCGCCGCTGTAGAGCCGACCGCCGACACCGTAGACATGAAACATCGAGTCGCCGCTTTCTTGGTTGATCAGTGGCCGCGAGAGGCCGAAGCCGGGGCCGTGAAGTGTTTCGATCGTAGAGCGGCGGCGCGGGCGGATCACAAAATTACAATCGCCGGATGCTCGACATCAACCTGCTGCGGCGCGACCTCGACGCCGTCCTTGCGCGGCTCCTGACCCGCAAGAACCCCCAATCCTTCCTCGACGTGGACGCCTTCCGTGCGCTCGAGGCCGAACGCAAGACCATCCAGACCCGCACCGAAGAGTTGCAGGCGCGGCGCAACAGCCTGTCCAAGCAGATCGGCCAGCTGAAATCCAGGGGCGAAAGCACCGACGCCGTGATGGCCGAAGTGGCGTCGCTGAAGGACGATCTGGAAGCCTCCGCCGCCCGCCTGTCCGCCCTGCAACCCGAACTCGAAGCCCTGCTGCTGGCCGTGCCCAACCTGCCGCACGCCTCGGTGCCGGTCGGCACCGGCGAAGAAGGCAATGTGGAAGTGCGCCGCTGGAACCCCAGCGGCATCGCGCCCAGGACGTTCGATTTCCCGGTGAAGGACCACGTCGACATCGGCGCCCCGCTGGGCCTGGACTTCGAACTCGGCACCAAGCTCGCCGGGTCGCGCTTCACCGTCATGAAAGGCCCGATCGCCAAGCTGCACCGCGCGCTTGCCCAGTTCATGCTGGACCTGCAGACCGAGCAGCACGGCTACACCGAGTGCTACGTGCCCTACCTGGTCAACGGTGATTCCCTGCGCGGCACCGGCCAGTTGCCCAAGTTCGAAGGCGACCTGTTCGCGGCCAAGAAAGGCGGCCAGGACGGCGAGGCCGCGCCGGACGGCACTGCCTTCTACCTGATCCCCACCAGCGAAGTGCCGCTCACCAACTTCGTGCGCGACGAAATCGTGCCCGAGGACAGCCTGCCGCTGAAGTTCACCGCCCACACACCCTGCTTTCGCTCCGAAGCCGGCAGCGGCGGCCGCGACATTCGCGGCCTGATCCGCCAGCACCAGTTCGACAAGGTCGAAATGGTGCAGATCGTGCACCCGGAGAAGAGCTACGAAGCGCTGGAGGAAATGACCGGCCATGCCGAAGCCGTGCTGCAAAAGCTGGGTTTGCCCTACCGGGTCATGAGCCTGTGCACCGGCGACATGGGTTTCGGCGCCAGCAAGACCTACGACCTGGAGGTGTGGCTGCCCGCGCAGAACACCTACCGCGAGATCAGTTCGGTCAGCAATTGCGAGGCCTTCCAGGCGCGCCGGTTGCAGGCGCGGTTCAAGCCGGTACAGGGCAAGAACAATGAGTTGGTGCACACGCTGAACGGCTCGGGCCTGGCGGTGGGCCGTGCGCTGGTCGCGGTGCTGGAGAACTACCAGAACGCGGACGGCTCGGTGACGGTGCCGGAGGTGTTGCGTCCTTACCTGGGCGGTAAGGAAAAGTTGGGCGGCTGAAGCAAAAAACGAAAATTTGCCTGCTAGAATCCGAGGCTCGACACACAGGAGAGGTGGCAGAGTGGTCGAATGTACCTGACTCGAAATCAGGCGTACGAGCGATCGTACCGTGGGTTCGAATCCCACCCTCTCCGCCAAATTGCTGATCTGAAGGCTTCTTGAAGCGTCAGAGAAGCCCTAAAAGCCCCGCTAGACGGGGCTTTTTTGCGTCTGTTCGAGAGACGGGAAGATTTGTGTGCAGCCTGCGGCGCAGGGATGGACTGCCGCGTTTGAAGCCAGCTCGTTTTCGCCTCGAAGCATCGTATGCACTCGTCATATGACACCAGGACGAACGCGGGGAAGCCATCCGCAGCTTCGATGACCCGGAAGTCAATATGTCTGTTCATAGCGCGTCCGGACTTCCGTCCCTTGACGCATCGAAACACCCTCCCCCATCCATCCGCTTAAGGTTTCGCCTCCCTCCCTCGGAGCGCCCCGATGCACTGTTCCCTGAAGTCCGTTCTCGTTTTCGCCACCGCCGCCCTGCTGGCTTCCACCGCCGCACACGCGGCACCTGACGAGGAAGTCGTCCGCGCGATGCAGCGCAAGACCACCGGCCTATCCGCGGACGACATCCGCCAGAACTACGACGGCTGCGATAGCGGGGTGACGATGAAGATGCGGATCTGCGGCTCGTACCGGCTGACGCAGGAGGACCTGCGCCTGAACAAGGCCTACGAGAAGGCTTCGGCCAAGGCGAAGAAAGCCGGACAGGGCGCGGCGTTGTTGAAGGCTCAGCGGGCGTGGATCGCCTTCCGCGATGCGCAGTGCCCGGTCGAAGGCAAGCTGGGTGCCGGCGGCGGCACGGCCGAGAGCCTGTTCGTGCTGTCCTGCACGACCGATCTGACCAAACAGCAGGCCGACCGGCTGGACGCCATGGCCCAAACGAACTGAGCCACAGGGCCAACTTGGCTGCCCGGCTGAATAACGACAGGGATACGAAGCTACGGAGCGGCTGAGCTACAGAAAGATCAGTCCCCAGCCGGCCCGGCGATCAACCCGGCCCGCAGCGACCGGACGCGTTCCTCGATGTAGTACCCGCCGTATTCCACGTAGCGCAGAAACGCAGAGTCACAGGCCACGCAGGTCCAGACGGTGCAGCGGTTGGCGGGAAAGTACCGCGCCGCAATCGGTGCGTCGGCGTCCCAGTAGCGGGTGCCCGCGGGGTGCCACTCCTCGAAGGTGGGCTCGGCATCTTCGGGGTCGGCCAGCGTCGCGACAGCGTCGAGTTGCGCTGGATCGAAGGAGGCCGGAAAGGCCATCCACGCGGCACTTTGCAGCGGCGCGCAGGCAGCGCAACCGTGTCCCGGATGTCGTGCTGCCAACCGGCGCAGGCCGGCGTCGTCCAGGCGCGGTGGGTCTATCCGCATGGGGAGGCGAGCCAGGCGGCCGCAATTGGAATAGGTCCGTCGATCATCTTGCTGCGGGGCCGCATCAGCAGCCGCCGTAGTTCTTCTTGCCGCTGCGGGTGATGGTGTAAGTGCCGCCGCGCGGCCCCACATGGCAGGTGGCGCCGCCGGCCTGCGGGTAGCCGCCTTGCGATACGCCCGATTGCGGGTAACCCGACGGCGGATATGCCGACGGCGGATAAGCCGACTGCGGGTAGCCGCCCTGCGGCTGTATCGGCACGACAGGCGTCACCGGAAACGCCGCCGCGGCCTGCGACGGGGGCTGTACGTAGGTGCTGGGTACGTCCGCGGTGCCATAGGTCTTGCCGGTCACGTTGGCCGGTGCGCTGCGGTTGCCGCCCTGGTTGGCGGCGCGCAGGCATTCCAGGCGCCTGGCGGCCGGCTGCAGGTTGTTGCAGGCCTCCAGCAGCACGTTCGGCACCTGGGCCGACGCGGCGCTGCCGCATCCCATCAGCGCGACCAGCACAAGATACCGCCACGCGGATGTGGTTGCCTTCAAGAAAATGGCCTCTTTTCGTTTTGTCGAGTTGCAATCTTGCCAAGCAATAGCTCTTTCGACAAACAAACACCGACCAGAGGCCGCCTAATCGGCCCCCGAATCGCGTACGTGCGAGCAAGGCCTACAAACGCGCATCCGGACGCCTGACGTACCGGCAGGCGGTAAGCCGTTACTTTATGTGTCCTCCCATCGATGAGAAAAACACCATGCTCGGCATCGTCATACCCGCTCATAACGAACAGGATTTCATCGGAGCATGCCTCGCGGCCGTTAACAAGGCCGCGGCCTGCCCACGGTTGGAGAGCGAGCCGGTGGAGGTGATGGTGGTGCTGGACCACTGCATGGACGACACCGAGACCATCGCCCTGCATCACGGCGCCGACGTGCTGCGGGTACAGCGGCGCAACGTGGGTGCGGCGCGGGCGCTGGGTGCCGAGGCATTGCTGGCGCGCGGTGCCCGCTGGCTGGCGTTCACCGATGCCGACACCCGCGTCACGCCCGACTGGCTGGCCGAACAGCTGGCCCTGCAGGCCGATGCCGTCTGCGGCACGGTGGCGGTGGACGACTGGTCGCCCCATCTCGATTACGCCGAGCGGCTGCGCGAACATTTCGCGCGGACCTATTTCGACGTGGAAAACCATCGCCATATCCACGGAGCCAACCTGGGCGTCTCGGCCGAGGCCTATCTGCGCGCGGGCGGCATCCGGCACCTGGCGTGCAGCGAGGACGTGGCTTTCGTGCAGTCCCTGCAGGACTGCGGTGCACGCATCGCCTGGAGCGCCAAGCCGCGGGTGTCGACCAGCGCGCGGCGCGACGGGCGCGCCGCCGGCGGGTTCGCCGACACGCTGCTCGATGTGGTGGCCAAGGGCCTGGAGGCGGCGCGGCCCCGGCCTTCCGCAGCCTGACCGGCCCGATGACGCTCATCGACTCGGTGCAGTGGGCCGCGTTCGCGGTTTCCGTCACCGCTGCCTGGATGGTCGCTTCGCAGCAAAAGCAACGCCGCCGCATCGGCTTCTGGGTGTTCCTGGCGAGCAACCTGCTGTGGGTGGTGTGGGGCGTGCACGCCAGCGCCTATGGGCTGATCGCGCTGCAGGTCTGCCTTGGCGCGATGAACATCCGCGGCCTGACGCAAAACCACACCAGCTGAGCGGGCCGGCCGATCCGGCCGTTAACGGATGCCTTCGCGCTCGGCCACGGAGCGGCTGTCGTCGCACCACACCTTCAAGGAAAAATCGGCTTCGTCGTGCGTCGCGATGCGCGCCAGTCCCAGGCTGTCGAGCGCGGCGTGCACGTCGGCTGTCGATTGCGCGCGTTCGTCGAAATCCGGCTTCCAGTCGCAGGCGACCACGGTGCCGCCCGGCCGCAGCGAGGCCCGGCAGGCCTGCAGCAATGCGGGCATGGCGGCCGGCGCCACGAAGTACAGCACTTCGCTGAGCACGATGAGATCGAAGGCACAGGCTTCGCGCGGCCAGTGGTCGGGCAGGCGGTGCTGCTCGACCACGACGTTGCCCAGCCCGGCGGTGCGATCGCGGGCGATGCGGACCGCATCCGGCGAAAAGTCGGCGGCCAGCACCGCGTCGCAGCGTCCGGCGAGGCCGACCGTCAGTTCGGCGACACCGCAGCCGGGCTCGTAGGCGCGGGCGTAGCGCGGCGCGGGCAGAGCGGCCATCAACAAGGCCCGCTTGCGCTGCTCGTACCAGCGCGCGCGCACCCCGTAGGGATCGTCGTTGCTGCCGTACAGGCTGCCGAAATAGGCTTGTTTGTCGTGGCTCATAGCGTCCATGCGACGGGTTCCGCGTCGGTCTTGATTTGCTGGCCCAAGCCGGCCAGGTCACGCTCCGCGTGGCTTTGGCGCAGATACACCGGCAGGTCGGCGGCCATGCGGGCAAAGGCTTCGTCGCGGCACAGCGGGCCGGCGCCCACGGCCCGGCCGGCGTGTCGCAGCACGGTTTCGCAGGCGCACTCCACCGCCAGCCGGGTGCGCGTGGCCAGCAGTTGTGCGTTGGCGGCGGGCGCCGCGTCGATGGCGGTCGCGGCCTCGCGCAGCGATGCCGCCGCGCCGGTCAATGCGACGTCGATGGCGCCGAGGTGCGCCATCGCATGCGGATCCTGGCTTTTGCCGAGCCGCGTGCGCACCATGCGCGCAACAGCCTGCGCACCGCCGTACCAGCAGGCCGCCACGCCGATGCCGCCCTGCCAGAAGCCCGGTCGCCCGGTGTAGTCGCCGGGGGCGCCGACGGCGGTGCCCAAAGCGCCGTCGAAAACCACGTCGACGCTGGCGCTGGCGGCCATGCCGACGGCATGCCAGCCGTGGTCGGTGATGGTCACGCCGGGCTGGTCCAGCGCCACCGCCGCCAGCCACGGCTCGCCGGCTTCGTTCCAGCCACTGACCACCGCGTGCGTGACCGATGCCGCGCCCGAGCACCACGCCTTGGTGCCGTCGATGCGCAGGTCGGCCGCGCCGGACGGGCGGGGGGTAAAGCGCAGCCGCGCGTCCGGCGGTTCGGCGCACCAGGTGCCCCAGCGGCTGTTGCCCGGCGGCACGGGACCGTGCAGTTCGGCCAGGATCGCCAGGGCGTCGGTGTGGCCCTCGAAAAGCTTGACCAGCGACAGGTCTTCGGCAGCCACCGCCGCCAGCTGGCGCCAGCGCGACAGGGTCTGGCCGGCGCCGGGCAAAGGCAGGCGGTCATGGCCGGCGGCAATGAGTTGCTGCAGCCGCGTCAGGGGTGCGGGTGAAGACGTGTGCATGTCGATTTTCCGGGTCGTGGAGGCGGAGCCAAAACCGCACCATAAGCGGGCCGCGCCTAAACTCTGTGCCCATGCGTGTCACGGCCCTGCTCATCCCCCTCGCCCTGGCGGCCCTGCTGGCCGCCTGTTCCTCGGGACCGGCGCCGCGCCGCGCCATCGTCTACCCGCCGCTGTCGACCGAGCAGTCGTCCGGCATCGCCTTCCATGCGCTGGGCCTGGTCGGTACGCCCTACCGCTACGGCGGCAACACCCCGGCGGGCGGCTTCGACTGCAGCGGCCTCATCGGCTACGTGTACCGCACCCAGGCCGGCCTGGTGCCGCCCCGCACGGTGGCCGACCTGAGCGACTTCGGCACGCCCGTCGATACCGACGAACTGCGCACCGGCGACCTGGTCATCTTCGGTCGCGGACGGCCCACGCACGCCGGCATCTACGTCGGCGAGGGGCGTTTCGTGCATGCGCCGTCCACCGGCGGCGAAGTGCGGCTCGACCGCCTCGGCTCGGCCTACTGGAGCCGGCAGCCGACGGCGTTCAGGCGGCCCTGAGCCGCGGCGACGGGCGGCGGGGGTATCGGGCGCCGGCGGCGGCGATCAGGCCTGCGCCAGCATCTCCCGCACGCGGCTGGCCAGCGTCTCGACCGGAAACGGCTTGGTGATGACCGCCATGCCCGGCTCCAGCTGCCCGTTGCCGATGGCCGCGTTTTCCGCATAGCCGGTAATGAAAAGCACCTGCAGCTTCGGCCGCGTCACCCGTGCCGCGTCGGCCATCTGACGGCCGTTCATGCCGCCCGGCAGGCCGACATCGCTGATCAGCAGATCGATGCGCACGTCCGACTGCAGAATCTTCAGGCCGGCCACGCTGTCGGCCGCCTCGATCATGGTGTAGCCCAGCTCCTGCAGCACATCGGTGACCAGCATGCGCACGGTCGGTTCGTCGTCCACCACCAGCACGGTTTCGCCCTCGTGCGAGCGTGGCGGAGGACGCTTTTCGACCGCCTCCACGTCCAGTTCGCCGTCGGTATGGTGGCGCGGCAGGTAGATGCTGACCGTCGTGCCCGCGCCGACTTCCGAATAGATCCGCACCTGCCCGCCCGACTGCATGGCGAAGCCGTAGATCATCGACAGGCCCAGCCCGGTGCCCTGCCCGATCGGCTTGGTCGTGAAGAAGGGCTCGAACACCCGGTCGACGACCTCCGGGGGGATGCCGGTGCCGGTGTCCGTCACGCTCAGGGCGAGGTACTGGCCTTCGGGCAGGTCGAGGCTGAGCGCGCCCTGGCGGTCGAGCCATTTGTTGGCGGTCTCGATGGCGATGCGCCCGCCGTCGGGCATGGCGTCGCGTGCGTTGATGCAGAGATTGAGCAAGGCGTTTTCCAGCTGCGACGGGTCGACCAGCGCGGGCCACAGGCCGCCTGCGCCAAGCACCTCCAGCTCCACCGCCGGGCCGACGGTGCGCCGCACCAGTTCTTCCATGCCGGAAACCAGGCGGTTGATGTTGGTGGGCTTGGGATCGAGCGTCTGCCGCCGCGAAAAAGCCAGCAGCCGGTGGGTCAGCGCCGCCGCCCGCTTGACGGCGCCCTGCGCCGCCGCGGTATAGCGCTCGACGTCGTTGTGCCGGCCCTGGGCCAGCCTGACTTCCGTCAGCTGGAGCGCGCCCGAAATGCCGGCGAGCAGGTTGTTGAAGTCGTGCGCCAGGCCGCCGGTGAGCTGGCCGACAGCCTCCATCTTTTGCGACTGGCGCAGTGCGTCCTCGGCCTTGACCAGCTCGGCGGTGCGCTCGGAAACCCGCTGCTCCAGCTGGTCGTTGAGGGTGCGCAGCATGGCGATGGCGCGGTCGCGCTCGGCCTCCACCGCGCGGCGCTCGTCGACGTCGATCAGCACGCCGGGAAAGCTTTCGGCCCGACCGTCCGGCCCGCGGTCGACACGGCCGTTGGCCTCGATCCAGTAGTACTTGCCGTCCTCGCGCCGCACCCGGTACTGGTGGGCATAGGCGCCGCAGCGCTCGATGGCCTCGCGGATGGCGGCGATGAGGCCGTCGCGGTCGTCGGGATGCACCGTGGCGACGATCTGCTCCAGCGGCAGGCCGTCGTGGCCCAGCGCGGGATCGATGCCGAAGCTCCGCGCGAAGCTCTCGTCGATGGTGAAGCGGTCGGTCGGCAAGTCCCAGAACCAGGTGCCGATGATGGCGCCGGCGCCCAGGGCCAGCTGCACCCGCTGGGCATTGACGCTCGCCCGCACATGCTCGGCGGCGGCGCGCCGCTCGGCCCGCACCCGCTCGGTGGTCTCGATGACGATGGCGATCACGCCGAGCACCGCGCCGGCCTGATCGAACGCCGGCGAATATTCGAGATTGGCCCACAGCTGGCGAGCCATGCCGTCGCGCTCCAGGGTCAGTTCCTGGTCGTGGTAGACCAGCGTGCCGCCCTCCCGATAGACCTTCTGCAGCACGTTGGCGTTGAAGTCGGCCACCTCGTGCCAGCCCTCCAGCACGTTGGTGCCCAGGAGGGACGGATGCCGGTTGCCGGCGAATTTCCGGTAGGCGTCGTTGTAGATCATCACGCCGTGCGGGCCCCACAGCGTCACCATCGGGGTGGGGCTGTGCAGCACGAAACCGAGCACCGCCTTCATTTCGGCAGGCCAGTCTTCGACCTTGCCGATCGGCGTTGCGGACCAGTCGAAGCGGTCGATCAACTCGCCGAGCTCACCCGCGTCGTGCAAAAAGGTGCGCGCCGGGTTTCGGTTTGGTGGATTTTTCATCGGGCAGCACTATGCCTCATTGCAAGGTGCGCATTGCCGCATCTGCCGACATGGTGCTATTTGGTTCTCCTACAGCCGGGCAGTGCCGAGACGCCACCCTTGGCGCTTTGCAACAAAGGAGTACCCATGAAGGCCCTGACGTATCACGGTTCCAAGGATGTACGCGTCGAAACCGTTCCGGATTCGACCCTCGAGGCAGCCGACGACATCATTCTCCGGGTGACCGCCACCGCCATCTGCGGATCGGACCTGCACATCTACCGCGGCAAGATTCCGGCCATGAAGACCGGTGACATCCTGGGCCACGAGTTCATGGGCATCGTCGAGGAGACCGGTTCTGAGGTCACGGCGGTGAAGAAAGGCGACCGGGTGGTCATTCCCTTCACCATCGCCTGCGGCGGCTGCTTCTTTTGCGGACGCCAGCTGTTCGCCGCCTGCGAAAACACCAACCCGGGCCGCGGCGCCATCCTCAACAAGAAGAGCGCGCGCCCTTCCGCCGGCCTGTTCGGCTATTCCCACCTGTACGGCGGCTACGCCGGCGGCCAGGCCGAATACGTTCGGGTGCCCAAGGCCAACGTCGGCCCGCTGGTGATTCCGGACGGCCTGGCCGACGAACAGGTGCTGTTCCTGTCCGACATCCTGCCCACCGGCTACCAGGCGGCGGTCAATGGCGAGATCGGTCCCGGCTCCAGCGTCGCCATCTTCGGCGCCGGGCCGGTCGGGCTGATGTCGGCGGCCAGCGCCCGCCTGCTGGGGGCAGAGCGTATTTTCATGATCGACCACCATCCGTATCGGCTGGCGTTTGCGCAGGCGACCTACGGCGTCGAACCCATCAATTTCGACGAGATCGACGATCCGGCCGAATACATCCTGGAGCGCACCGACCATCGCGGCGTGGACTGCAGCATCGACGCGGTGGGCTTCGAGGCCAAGGGCAGCACGGTCGAGACGGTGATGACGGCCATCAAGCTCGAAAGCTCCGCCGGCACCGTCATCCGGCAGGCCATCGCGGCGACCCGGCGCGGCGGTGTCATCAGCACGCCGGGGGTGTATGCGGGCTGGGTCAATGCCTTCCTGTTCGGCGACGCCTTCGACAAGGGCCTGACCTTCCGCATGGGCCAGACGCACGCGCAGAAGCACATGCCCAAGCTGCTGGAGCACATCCAGAACGGCGAGCTGAAGCCGGAAGTGATCGTCACCCACACCATGGCGCTGGAGGACGCGGCGCGCGGCTACGAAATCTTCGCCAAGAAGGAAGAGGACTGCCGCAAGGTGATCCTCACGCCGGGACGCACGCCGGCGCTCGGGGCCGTCTGAACCGCTGCCCGACGCGGCGGGCAGGAAAACGGTCCACCGGCCGGGTCGGCGCAGCTATCCAGCCATGCAGCCCGGGGGCTGGGCGCGGCGGCGTCAGCCCTCCTTGTTCTTGTACTTGACGATGCTGATCTGCCCGTCCGTCTCCAGGTGCATCAGCTTGACGTCTGCCAGCGTCTCCAGCCCCTCTTCCCGCAGCTTCGCCATGATGTCTTCTTCGGAGATGTATTCGCGACGCATCTCCCTGCGCTGCATGCGCCCATGGCGCACCAGGCAGAGCTTGCGGCCCGACACGAAGCGCTCGACCGCCGGGATGCGATAGCCCAGCCAGTCCAGGAAAAAATTCCAGGCCACCAGGGACCCGATCAGCACCATGCCGTCGACGACCGAGGTGCCCTCGCCGATCATGGCGTTCTGCGCGGCGTCGCCCAGGATGACCACGAAGAGGAAATCGGACACGCCGACATCGCCCATGTCGCGCCGCAGGACAAACCGGAAGATCAGCAGCAGGAACCAGAACATCAGCGTGCCGCGCAGCACCAGCTCCCAGGGCGAGACGGTGAGAGTGAGCATCCCCTCGAAATCGATGTCCGGAATGTGCATGCGTGTTGCCTCGTCGGTTTTTCGCCGGTGGATGTCAGCGGCGGCCGGACGCCACGGTGCTCGCGGTATTGGTCTTCTTTTCGGCGGATTCGGACAGGCGGATGCGCGAGCCGGTGGTGGTCGGCAACTTGTGTGCCTGCTCCAGTTGCACCAGCACCGCGCGGTTGCGTTCTTCCGTCTGCGAGGCGATGCAATCCTTCGGCACCACCACTTTCAGATCGCGCATGCCGGCTTCGACCGCCGTCGTCAACACGCACTGGTCGCTGGACACGCCGGTGACGATCAGCCTGGAAACACCGAGGTGCTGAAGCAGCAACTCGAGCGGCGTGCCGAAGAACGCCGACTGCTTGGGCTTCAACACGAAGTAATCGTCTTCGTCGGGTCGCAGCGCCTGGGTGATCTCTGCGATCTCGCCCCCGCATTTGAGCGATAGGGCCACCAGGCTCGAGAAATCCGACTGCCACCGCCCACGGTTGTCGTTGGTATAGATGACCGGAACCCCCTGCTGCTGGCAGCGCCGTTTCAGGGCTGCGATGCGCGGCGTGATGGCATGGGCGGCCGGCAGCAGGTGTGCGGCGTCGGGGAAATCCCAGCAACTGATCATGTCGACGATGACCAGCGCCGTCTGGCGCTTCGGCAGCCGGCGCGCGGCCGAGGTGGAGGATGAAGAAGACGAGGAAGAGGTGGTTGCCATGGCCTGACCTTTCGAAGCATCAACAGTGGTCTTGCGCCGCCATCACGTCCAGCGCCATGACATGGGCCAGATGGGAAAGTCCCTGCGGCAGGTTGCCGAGAAAGCGGCCGGAATCGACATCGACCATCTCCGAGAACACGCCGACGCCCTTGCGCAACCGGTCTTGTGCACGAAGCAGCAGGCCTTCGCCGATATCGCGTTGGCCCAGCAGCATGCGCGCCTCGGCCAGCCAGAAGGTGCAGGCGACGAAACAGCCCTCTTCCAGCTCGGCACCGCTGTAGCGGTAGTGGAAGTCGCCGCAGCCCAGTTCGCGCTGTATCGCGTCCAGCGTGGAGGCCAGGCGGTCGCGTCCGTCGAACCCGAAGCGCACCGCCAGCGCCAGGGAGGCGTCGAGCCGGCCTGAACCGGGGTAGAACTCGTAGGCCTGCAGGGCCTCGGACCAGCAGTGCGCCTGGATCCAGTCGGCGATGCGGTCGCGCTCCCGAAACCAGCGGTCGCGGCAGGTGGTGGGCAACTGGCCTTCGTCGGCGAGCTCGACGGCCCGCGCCAATGCCTGCCAGCAGCTGATCTTGGAGTTGGTGTAGTGCCGGGGTTCGGGCAACTCCCAGATGCCCGAATCCTTTTGCCGCCAGCCGTCGGCGCAACGGTCGGCAAGCCGCGAGAGCAGCAGGGCACTGGAGGAATCCAGGATGTTGCCGCACTCCACGAAACGAAACGCCGTCTCGAAGATGTCGCCGTATACGCCCTGCTGCAGTTGCGTCGAGGCTGCGTTGCCCAGTTGCACCGGCTCGGAGCGCTGGTACCCGGGCACGTCCTTGCGCACTGCCAGCGGCACCTGCCCGCCCTGCAGCGTGAAGCAGACGCGCGGCCCGTGTTCCTCCAGCCGCTTCAGCAGCCAGCTGAACGCTGCCTTGGCCTCCGCGTGTGCGCCGGCTGCCAGAAAGGCCTTGATCGTGTAGCCGGCGTCGCGCACCCAGGCAAAGCGATAGTCGTAGTTCTTTTCGCCGCCGATACGCTCGGGCAGCGAGGTGGTGGCGGCGGCGGCGATGGCGCCGGTCGGCGAATACAGCAGGAGTTTCAGCGCCAGCGCGCTGCGCAGGAACTCCGACCGCCAGGGGCCGTCGTGCTTCACCCCTTCGGTCCAGCGGCGCCATTCCGCGTCGGAGGTGTCGATGCGGGCGTCGATTTCGTCCAGCCCGGGAATCACCAGCGGTTCGTCCTCGCCCGCGACGATCGCCGCCAGCTCGCGGCCGCCTGCCTTCACCGTCATGGAACCCTGCACACCTTCGTCGCTGCGCTCCACGGTGAATCCGCTGCTGTGCAGAAAGACACCGAGCACCCGGTCGACGTGAAAGACCGCGTGTTTGCCGATGCGCGACTGGTACGGGCTGGCCGCATCGGCACGCCGGCCGAAAACGACCTGCAGCTGGAAATCGACCTGCCCTTCCAGCCCTTCGATGCGCCGCGCCAGTTCGGCCCAGGGCAGGCGGCCGGCGGTGCCGCTGTTGAGCGACTCGACCAGGCGTGCGCGTCCGGTCGGCGTGACGAAGATCGTCTCGCTGACGTTGCTGTCGGGCAGGTAACGCTGCACGGATTCGAAGGCACCGCGCGGCGTCAGCGAGAAATGGCCGCCCTCTTCCGGGTCGAGCAAACGATTGAACAGCGGTGGTGAGTCGAGGTTGGGCACACACCACCAGTCGATGGAGCCGTCCGCGCCGCTGATGACGACCGATCTGCCATCGCCGAGTGCGCCGTACTGCTCCAGCGGCAGGTAACCGTCGCTTCGCTCAGGACGGGTGGGGAGCGCGACATCGGTGGGGCGCGGCATTTGCGGATCTGCGTGCATGAAGTTTTTTTAGGCTGGACAGGAAACGGGCGCTCGATGGTCTTGTGAACGGCTGGCTGCTGCTGGAAGCCAATCGTCTGTGTGTGCGTAGGACGCATCTGCGCATCGTGCAAACGGGTGGTGCGATCGGCGAATTCGGATTAAAGGTTATTTACTGCCGGGAACCAGGCTTTGTCAGTGCCGGCACTCGATTTTCCGATTAATCACCCTTACATCATATGCTGGTGTAACAAATTTCTATAATCACGAAGCTTTCCCTGATGTAACGCCATGTGGTTTTATATTTGTGCACTTTACCGCCTGTGTGCGCCTTGGAGTCTAAATGCGTTACGAGCCTTCACTGGACGGGTTGAGAGCGTTGGCAGTATCGGTCGTGGTTCTTTATCACTTCCATACGCCTGCCATTCGCGGCGGCTGGATCGGCGTGGATGTTTTCTTCGTCCTGAGCGGCTATCTCATTACCAGCATCCTGGCGGCGGAATATCGCAGGACCGGCACGCTCGACCTCAAGCGGTTCTACTGGTTCAGAGTGCTCCGACTGGCGCCGGCATTATTCGTCGTGCTGGCGTTTGTCGCTGTACTGGCCGTGAGATCCACGGAACATCGCGCCGAACATGTTTATTCGATCGCGGCATCCGCCTTGTATTTCATGAACTGGAACGCGGCCTTCGAATGGGGCAGTGCGTCTTTGCTGGGCCACACCTGGTCGTTATCGGTGGAAGAACAGTTCTACTTCCTGTGGCCGCTGATATTCATGGGTGCCGGCAAGAGCAGGAGTTTTGCCAAATGGACCGCGGTGGCGGTGGTGGGAATCGCTGCCTGGCGTATCTACCTGAATCAGCAAGGCGCTCCCTGGCTCAGAACCTACTACGCCGGCGATACCCACTCGGAAAGCCTCTTCGCCGGTTGCTTTCTGGCGTTCGTGATGCACAGCGATTTCGTCAAACGGGCATCGCGCTACTGGATTATTCCGGTCGTGGTGCTGCCGGCCATGGCGTTTACCATGAGCGTCAAGGAGAGCAGCGCGCAAACCTGGGGAATATCCCTGGCCTCGATCATGTCCGCATGGCTGATCGCGTCTTTGACCCACGATGAGAAACTGAAGAAACTCTTCAGCCATCCGCTCATGGTTTATACCGGAAGAATATCCTACGGCTGGTATCTCTGGCACGTGCCGATATTTCTACTGCTGAAGTACAAGATCGACCCGGCACAGCCTTTGACTCTTTTATTCTATCCCGCGATGCTGATCGGCTCCTATATGGCAGCGGTCTTGTCTTATCGCTATGTCGAAGCGCCGTTCATCGCGTTGAAGAAGCGCTATCCCAAGGCGAATCGAGGCCTGGTATCCCAGGCCTGACCCGAGTTACTCTTCCTTGCCGCCGATGCCCAGCAGCAGCAGCAGGGCCTGGAATACGTTGAACAGGCTCAGGTACACACCCAGCGTCGCGGTGATGTAGTTGGTTTCCTCGCCGTCCCGCACGCGCTTCAGGTCGTGCAGGATGAACGCAGTGAATATCCCGACGGTCAGCACCGCAATGGTGATCATCAACGCGCCGTACTGCACGAACACGTTGGCGATTCCCGCGACCATGATCAGCAGCGCACCGATAAACAGCCATTTACCCATGGCCGACAGGTCGCGTTTGATCACCGTCGACAGGCCGGCCATTCCCAGGAAGATGGCGCCCGTGCCGGCGAATGCCGTCATGATCAACTCGGCGCCGTTGGCCAAACCCAAGACGCTGCCCACCAGTCGCGACAGCATCAGGCCCATGAAGAAGGTAAATGCCAGCAGTACGAATACGCCGGCTGCCGAGTTCTTGGTTTTCTCGATCGCGAACATGAAGCCGAAGGCGCCGCCCAGGAACAACATCAAGCCGATTCCGGGCGAAATGGCCGTGGCAAAACCGGCGGCGACACCCACCCAGGCGCCCAGCACCGTCGGCACCATGGAAAGCGCCAGCAACCAGTAGGTATTGCGCAAAACCTCGTTGCGCCGAGCAGCCGGGACGACATCGCCCCGCGTGCTGTAGGTGTGGATGTTTTCGTTCATGAATATCACCTCGTGATGGGATGGGGGACCGCGCCGGCGAAAGCCGGCTTGCTTACTTGACGGCAGCGCGGGCTGCGTCGGCCTTGGCCTTGGCCGCATCGGCCTTTTGCTGCAGGTCCTGGGCTTCCTTTTCTGCCGCCGTCGCCTCGGCCTGCTTGGCGGCAGTCGCTTCCTTGTCCGACGAGAGACCGCCGGCCAGCGCGCTTCCGGCCATGGAGCCGACCACCCCGCCGACGACGGCAGCGCCCAGGGTGGAGCCCATGCCCGGACGAGCCGGCGCAGCGGCAGCCGGCGCTGCCGGTACTGCAACCGGAGCCGCAGCCGCGGCGGGCGCGGCCGGCGCCTTCGCGACCGGCGCGGCAGGCCTGGCGGGCGCCTTGCTGAAGCTCGAAGGTGCTGAGCGCGAGCCCCCCATTCGCTTCGCGTGCGCCATCGAGGGAGCCACCAGGGAAACGACGGTCAGAGCCATCACCGCAGCAGCAGAAGTGGAGCGAAAGCCGGAGAAAGTACGCATGGAAATGGATGTCCTCAAGTGGTTTGGCAGCGACGGTCGTCGCGGTCGAATGCGTAATCTATCGATCGTTGGCCATCGGAAAAAGCAGAGAATCCGGGACATTGATTCTCGTATTATCTGAAGATGGACCTCGCCTTCAACCACCGCCACCTGTATTACTTCTGGGTCGTCGCCAAGGAAGGCAGCATGTCGCGCGCGGCCGACCGGCTGGACATGGCCGTGCAGACCGTGAGCGCGCAGGTGCGCGAACTCGAGCGCGACCTCGGCTGCCAGCTGCTGCGGCCGGCCGGGCGCGGCCTGGCGCTGACGGAGGCCGGCAACGTGGCGCTGCAGCTGGCGGAACAGATCTTCCAGCTGTCTCAGACCCTGCCCGAACAGGTGCTCGCCACCGTCAGGGCGCCGGCAGCTCGGTTGGCGGTGGGTATTGCCGACGGATTACCCAAGCTGGAGGTTCAACGCCTTCTCCAGCCGGTACTGGACGTGCCCAATCTGCGCCTGGTTTGCGACGATGGCGAAATGGCGGATTTATTGGCCGACCTGGTCCTGCATAAACTGGACGTGGTATTGACGGACCACCCGGCGCCTACCAATTCGCAACTCAAGATACACAGCCATTCACTGGGCGCGTCCGATATCGGCTGGTACGGGTCGGAGCGGCTGTGGGCCGTGGCGCACGACGGATTTCCGAAATCGCTGCAGAACGTTCCGATATTGCTGCCCACCACGCATTCGGTGGTTCGCGGCCAGCTCGACCGGTGGTTGCTGCAAAAGGGTTTGCGGCCGCAGGTGGTGGGCGAGATCGAAGACAGCGCGCTTCTGGAAACCTTCGGCAGTACCGGCCTGGGTATTTTCCCCGCCGCCCTGACGGCGGAGAATGCCTTGCTCCGGCGCAGCCAGGTCAGGCTGATCGGCGCATGCGATGGCGTGGCGGAGCAGTACTACGCCATCAGTACCGAACGCAAGGTCATGCACCCGCTGCTGCAGCAGATCGTGTCGCGTGGATCATCCGGCGCCGGAAAAAGATAATCCGCCGCCACCGACACGGCTGGCCGCCCGGGCCATGTTCATTTCACCGAGTCGAGCGCCAGGTTGAGCGCCAGCACATTCACGCGCGGCTCGCCGAACCAGCCCATCACCGGCCCGATCGCGGACGAATCCACCAGCCCGGCGACGGCCTGCACCGGCAGCTTCCTCGCCGCGGCGACACGCCCGACCTGATAGCGCGCGGCCGCGACGCTGATGTCGGGATCCAGGCCGCTGGCGGACGCGGTCACCAGGTCGACCGGCACCGCCGCCGTGTTGCCGGGGTCGGCGGCGCGCAATGCCCGAACGCGGCTCCTGACCGCCTCGGCCAGCGCGGGGTTCAGCGGCCCCTGGTTGGACCCGCCGGACGCCTGCGCGTTGTAGGCCATCGGCGAGGTGGCCGACGGCCGGCCCCAGAAGTGGCCGGGGTCGGAAAACGACTGGCCGATGAGCGACGAGCCGACGGTCTTGCCGCCGTGCTCGACCAGGCTGCCGGCGGCCTGCTCGGGAAACGCCAGCCGCGCGGCACCGGTCACCGCCAGCGGATACACCGCGCCGGTGAGCACGGTCAGGGCGGCGAACAGGACCGCGGTGGGACGAACGATGGATGTCATGGAAAGCTCCTTGCGATTCAAACCAGGCCGCAAGCGACCAGAACGAGGTCGATGGCCTTGATGCCGATGAAGGGAACCACCAGCCCGCCCAGCCCGTAGATGAGCAGGTTGCGGCGCAGCAACGCGGCCGCGCCGATGGCCCGGTAGCCGACGCCCTTGAGCGCCAGCGGAATGAGCACCACGATGATCAGTGCGTTGAAGATCACCGCCGCCAGGATGGCCGAGGACGGGCTGCCGAGCCGCATCACGTTCAGCGCGCCCAGCTGCGGATAGGTGGACACGAAGATCGCCGGGATGATGGCGAAATACTTGGCCACGTCGTTGGCGATGGAGAAGGTGGTGAGCGAGCCGCGCGTCATCAGCAGCGCCTTGCCGGTCTCCACGATCTCCAGCAGCTTGGTGGGGTTGGAGTCCAGGTCCACCATGTTGCCGGCCTCCTTGGCGGCCTGGGTGCCGGAGTTCATGGCGACCGCCACGTCGGCCTGGGCCAGGGCGGGGGCGTCGTTGGTTCCGTCGCCGGTCATGGCCACCAGGCGGCCTTCGGCCTGGTACTGGCGAATCAGCTTCAGCTTGTCTTCCGGAGTCGCTTCGGCCAGGAAGTCGTCCACGCCCGCCTCCGCCGCGATGGCCGCGGCGGTGAGCTTGTTGTCGCCGGTGATCATCACCGTCTTGATGCCCATGCGGCGCAGTTCGCCGAAGCGTTCCTTGATGCCGGTCTTGACGATGTCCTTCAGCTCGACCACGCCGACGACGGTGCCGCCGTCGGCCACCGCCAGCGGGGTGCCGCCACGGCGCGCGATGTCGTCGGCGGCACGGGCCAGCGCCGCCGGCAGGGTGCCGCCCAGCGATTCGACATGGCGCCGCACCGCTTCGACCGCGCCCTTGCGCAGCGAGCGCGGGGGCGCGTCGTCGGCGGCCGGCAGGTTCATGCCGCTCATGCGCGTCTGCGCGGTGAAGGGCACCGCCTCGCAGCCCGCCGGTGCGGCCGGTGCGCTGAAACCCCTGCGCGCAGCCAGCGCGACGATGCTGCGGCCTTCGGGCGTCTCGTCGGCTGCGGAAGCCAGGCTGGCCGTCACCGCCAGCGCACGTTCGGTCATGCCGGGGGCCGCGATGAAGGACGCGGCCTGGCGGTTGCCGTGGGTGATGGTGCCGGTCTTGTCCAGCAGCAGCACGTCGACATCGCCGGCGGCCTCGACCGCGCGGCCGGAGGTGGCGATGACGTTGGCCTGCATCATGCGGCTCATGCCGGCGACACCCACCGCCGACAGCAGCCCGCCGATGGTGGTCGGGATCAGGCAGACCAGCAGCGCGACCAGCGCGGTCAGGCTGACGACCGTGCCCGCGCCCGCCGCCTGCACGCTGAAGATCGAGTACGGCAGCAACGTCGCCGTCACGCCCAGGAACACGAGGGTCAGCGCGACCAGCAGGATGGTCAGCGCGATTTCGTTGGGCGTCTTCTTGCGTTCGGCGCCCTCCACCATGCCGATCATGCGGTCGAGGAAGGACTCGCCGGGATTCACGGTGATGCGCACCACCAGCCAGTCGGACAGCACCCGGGTGCCGCCGGTGACCGATGAGAAGTCGCCGCCGGACTCGCGCACGACGGGCGCCGACTCGCCGGTGATGGCGCTTTCGTCGACCGAGGCCACGCCCTCGATCACCTCGCCGTCGAGCGGGACCGGGTCGCCGGCATCGACCAGCACCACGTCGCCCTTGCGCAGGTTCTCCGCCTGTTCGGGCGCCCATTCGGCGCCGTGCACCGGGGACTTGAGCTTCTTGGCCCAGGTGCTCTTTTTCAGGCCGCGCAGCGACGCTGCCTGCGCCTTGCTGCGGCCCTCGGCCAGGGCCTCGGCGAAGTTGGCGAACAGCACGGTGAACCACAGCCAGACCGCGACCGACAGGATGAACCAGGGCGGCGACGCCACATCGGCCGGGGCCTGCAGCGAATGCAGCCACAGCACGGTGGTCAGGATGCTGCCCACGAAGACGACGAACATCACCGGGTTGCGCCATTGCACCCGCGGGTCCAGCTTGGCGAAGGCGTCCCGCAAGGCGGGCAAGACCAGGGCCTTGTCCATCAGGGCGAGCTTCTTCGGGCTACGGGTCGGCGACGCTGCGTCGACCGGGGCGGCCGTCGCCGTGGATTGGGGAAGCGGATGGGAAGTTTTATGCATGGTCATCTCCTGCGATCAACGGCCGGTCCACAGCGTCAGGTGCTCGACGATCGGACCCAGCGCCAGGGCGGGGACATAGTTCAGCAAACCGACCAGCAGCACGGTGCCGATCAGCAGGACGACGAAAAGCGGCCCGTGTGTCGGCATGGTTCCCGCGTTGGCGGGCAGCCGGTTCTTGGAGGCCAGCGCGCCGGCGATGCCCAGCACCGGAACGATCACGCCGAAGCGGCCGAACCACATGGCAAAAGCCAGCAGCGAGTTGTAGAACGGTGTGTTCGCCGACAGGCCGGCGAAGGCGCTGCCGTTGTTGTTGGCCGCCGACGTCAGGGCGTACAGGATTTCCGAGAAGCCATGCGCGCCCGGGTTGGCGATGCCGGCCCGGCCGGCCGTCGTCATCACCGCGACGGCCGTGCCCGCCAGCACCAGCAGCGGCGTGACCAGGATGGCGATGGAGGCCAGCTTCATCTCGTGCGCCTCGATCTTCTTGCCCAGGTACTCCGGCGTGCGGCCGATCATCAGGCCGGCGATGAAAACCGCCAGGATGGCGAACACCAGCATGCCGTAGAGCCCGGTGCCGACACCGCCGAACACGACCTCGCCGAGCTGCATCAGCACCAGGGGCACGAGACCGCCGAGCGGGGTCAGGGAGTCGTGCATGGCGTTGACCGCGCCGCACGACGCCGCCGTGGTGACGGCGGCGAACAGCGCGGAGGCGTCGATGCCGAAACGCACCTCCTTGCCTTCCATGTTGCCGCCGGACTGCAGCGCGCTGCCGGCCTGGTCGACGCCGAGCGCCGCGACGACCGGGTTGCCGGCCTGCTCGGCAGGGATCACGGCCGTCACCGCGGCGACGAAAAGAATCGTCATGGCGGCGAGCACGGCCCAGCCCTGGCGCGGGTCGCCGACGACGCGGCCGAAGGTGAAGCAGAGCGCCGCCGGGATCAGGAAGATCGCCAGCATTTCCAGCAGGTTGCTGAGTGCGGTCGGGTTCTCGTAGGGATGGGCGGAGTTGGCGTTGAAGAAGCCGCCGCCGTTGGTGCCGAGCATCTTGATGGCTTCCTGCGACGCCACCGGGCCCATGGCGATCGCCTGGGTGGCGGTGCTCTTCGGCTCGGTCACCGGAGCGCCCGCCGCGTCGATGACCGGCCGGCCCTCGGCATCCGTCCGGGCGACCTGATACGTCTGGCTTTCCAGGGTGTCCACCGTCCGGGCGGCCGAGAAGTTCTGGATCACGCCCTGCCCGGCAAGCCCCAACGCCAGTGCCAGCGACAGCGGCACCAGCAGCCAGGCCGTGATGCGGGTCACGTCGATCCAGAAGTTGCCGACATGCCCGGACGAGCGCGCGGCGAAGCCGCGGAACAGGGCGAACACCACGGCGATCCCGGTGGCGGCGGAGAAGAAGTTCTGGCCGGTCAGCGCCACCATCTGGGTCAGGTGCGCCATCGTCGCCTCGCCGCTGTAGCCCTGCCAGTTGGTGTTGGCGACGAAGCTCACCGCGGTGTTGAAGGCCGAGTCGGGAGAGACCGCCGCCATGCCCTCCGGATTGAGCGGCAACACGGCCTGCAGGCGCTGCACGGCATAGACGAAGACGACACCCACGGCATTGAAGGCCAGCAGCGCGAGGGCATAGGGTTTCCAGCCGCCCTCGGCACCGGGCATGACGCCGGCCAGGCGCAGCACGGCTGATTCAGCCCTGAGCATCCAGCGCCAGTGGGTGCCGTTGCACAGCGCGGCGATGTAGCGGCCCAGCGGCCAGCCGAGCAGCAGCAGGGCCAGCAGGAAGACGATGAGAAGGGTCCAGGCAGAGGCGTCCATGTCAGAACTCCTCGGCGCGCAGCAGCGCGTAGACCAGGTAGACGAACAGCAGCGCGACCAGCAGGCCGGCTCCGCCATAGAGAACTTCGTTGGCGATCACGGCCTTTCTCCCCGCTGCGGCCGCAGCCCGTCGACACCCATGACAAGGGCCGCAGCGGCGGCCCAGAAAACGGCGATCGCGCCGAGAAAAACCAGGTCCATGACGACTCCTGCAAACGATGCGCGAGCGTAGGTTCATCGCTATAAAGGTGCCGTCAAGAAAGGCGGGCACGGTCTAAATAATTCATAAAGACGGCCACCGGGCGCGACCTGTACGGGGCCTGCGTACACCTTCCGCCGGCAAGCGAAACACGCTCGGGCTTGCCGCCCGGGCCGGGCCTCGGGTGTGCAGCCCAAGGGCCGGCGCGACCTGGCGCGGCGCCGGCCTTTCGACGGCAGGCCATCGCACCGGTGAAGCCGGCCCGGGGCGGCGGGCTGGCCGCGGACGGCCGACGGATTAGCTGCACTCGCGCATGGCCCGAATAATGCTCGTTTGTTCCCCGGGCGAGGCCCCCCATAGGATGGCTGCGCCTTGCCTTTCCCCTCCGCCATCCATCTGACCGCCCGCAGGAACATCCGCATGCCCGTCTCCTCGATCCGCCGCCTCGGCCTGCGCACTTTCGGTGCGCTGGGCGCCCTCCTGACGCTGGCCTGCACCTCCGCCGGCGTGCAAGCGCAGACGCCCTTTCCGAGCAAACCCATTCATGTGGTGGTGCCCTTCCCGCCCGGCGGCATCAACGACACGGTCGCACGCCCCATCCTCAAGAAGATGGGCGACCTGCTGAACATCGGCTTCGTCATCGACAACCGGCCGGGCGCCAGCGGCACCATCGGCACCGCCGCGGCGGCACGCGCCGAGCCGGACGGCTACACCCTGCTGCTGGGCGCCGCCAGCACCATGGCGGTGGTGCCGCACATGATGAAGTCGGTGCCCTATTCGTCCACCCGCGACTTCGTTCCGGTCGGCGGCCTGGCCTCGGTGCCCAGCGTGATGATTTCGGGCAGCCCGACCCGCTACCCCGACTTCGCCGCAGTGCTGGCCGAGCTGAAAAAACGCCCCGGTGAAATCACCTTCGGATCGGCCGGGCCCGGCACCTCTCACCACACGCAGATGTCCTTCCTGAACCTGCAGCTCGGCACCTCCATGCTGCACGTGCCCTACAAGGGCAGCGGCCCGGCCATGGCCGACCTGCTGGGCGGCCAGATCGATTTCCTGATGGACCCTCTGCCGACCACGCTGGCGCAGGTCGGCTCCGGCAAGATCGTGCCGATCGCCATCACCAGCGCCCGGCGCTCGCCGCTGCTGCCCAACGTGCCGACCTTCATCGAGCTGGGGGTGAAGAATTTCGAGGTGAGCACCTGGTTCGGCCTGTTCGCGCCGGCCCGGACGCCGCCGGCGGTGCTGGCGTCGCTGACCGAAGCCCTCAACACCGCCCTGCGCGACCCGGCCATCGTGCAGGCCATGGGCGCTCGCGGCATGGAACCGCTGGTCAAGTCGCCGACTGAAATGGCGCAATACGTGGCCGACGAAAACACGCTGTGGAAAGGCGTGATCGAGAAGACGAAAATCGGGTTGGACTGACCGGTCCGCAACCCTCCCGTCTTCTTCTTTTTCATGCGCAGAACCATTCCGCCGCTGGCCACCCTGCGCCCCTTCGAAGCCGCCGCGCGGCTGGGTTCCTTCACCGCCGCGGCCGACGAACTGGCGCTCACCCAGGGGGCGGTCAGCCTGCAGATCCGCAACCTGGAAAGCTTTCTCGGCAAGCGACTGTTCGAGCGCCTGGTGCGCCGGGTCGAGCTGACCGAGGACGGCCGGCAGTACTACGCCGCCTGTCTCACCGCCCTGGACGAGATCGAACGCGCCACCCGGCGCCTGCTGGCCCAGCGCGACCACCGCATCCTCACCGTGTCCTGCCTGCCCACGCTGGCCACCATGTGGCTGATGCCGCGGCTGGGCGCGTTCTCGTCGGCTTATCCGGACATCGAGGTACGGGTGGCCACCTCGATCTCGCCGGTCGACCTGCGCGCCAGCGACATCGACGTCGCCTTGCGGGTGGGCAAGCTGCCGGGCCGCCACTACCCGCGCGGCCTGCCCGGCATCGACCTGGTGATGACCGAACGCTGGGACGGCATCGAGGCCGACCACCTCTTCGACGACGTGCTGGTGCCGGTGATCGCCCGCAAGCTGCTGGGCCAGGGTGCGGCCATCGCCACGGCGCGCGACCTGCTGAAATACAACCTGATCCACACCGCCAGCCGGCAGAACGCCTGGCGCGACTGGCTGGCCACACAGGGCATCAAGAGCCGCAGCGGCAAGGTTTCCGCGGAATACGGCCACTTCTTCATGGCGCTGCAGGCCGCGCAGGACTGCAAGGGCATCGCCATCCTGCCGCGCAAGCTGTTCCAGACCTACGCGGAGCGGGCGACCGACCTGGTGGTCGCCTTCGAGGCCGACGTCCCCAGCGCGGGCGAGTACTACCTGCTCACCCACGAATCGCGCATCGACAATGCGGCGGTGCGCAAGTTTCGCAAGTGGGTGCTGCTGATGGCCCAGGCCGAGGGGCCGGTGCGGCCCGAAGCGGCAAGCCCCGCGCCCGCGGACGCATCAGCCAGGCCAATGCCTGCGTGAGCGCAATTCGTTTGTCACGCGGGGCCGACGTTTCCTATCATTCGCAGCACCAGAAAACCAAAGGACATCTCACGTGAAGACGACCATCCGCGTCGGTATCGCAGGCCTGGGCGCCGTCGGCAAGAAACTCGCCACGGCGCTGGACGAGGGCGCCCTGCCCGGCCTCACCCTGGCCGCCATCGGCGTGCGCGACGAAGCCCGCGCCCGCGCTTCCATCACCCTGAAGAGCGAGCCCGTCTACACCACCGTGGAGAAGCTCGCGGAACACTGCGACGTGGTGGTCGAATGCGCACCCTCGGCCCTGCTGCCGCAGATCGCCACGCCGGTCCTCGTCGCCGGCAAGACGCTGATGGTGCTGAGCGCCGGCGGCCTGCTGTTTCACCCCGAGCTGATCGACCTGGCGCGCGAGCACGGTGGCCAGATCATCGTGCCGACCGGCGCGCTGCTGGGCCTGGACGCGGTCAGCGCCGCCGCCGAGGGCACCATCCATTCGGTGACCATGAAGACCCGCAAGCCGGTGCGCGGACTGATGGGTGCGCCCTACCTGGTCGAGAACAACATCGTGATCGAGGGCATCACCGAGCCGATGTGCGTCTATCGCGGCTCGCCGCGCGGCGCGGCCAAGGGTTTCGCGGCCAACCTGAACGTGGCCGTGGCGCTGTCGCTGGCCGGCATCGGGGCCGACCGCACCGTGCTGGAAGTGTGGGCCGACCCGCACATCGACCGCAACATCCACCAGATCGTGGTGGACTCCGACTCGGCCTCCTTCACGATGGAGATCCAGAACATCCCCAGCGAGAACCCCAAGACCGGCCGCATCACCGCCCAGAGCGTGCTGGCCGCCCTGCGCAAGATGGCGGCACCGCTGCGCGTCGGCACCTGAGTCACGGCCTGGTCCTTGGCGCGTACCGGCGCGCCGTTGGCCACGGCGCCGGGCGTGATCTCGCCGACCGACACCGCGCGGCTGATCGCCATTGCACCGGACCAGCTTCGCCGGGTGTCAGCGCGGCCCGACCCGAAAAGCCTCGTGCCGTATCGGTGACGCTTCGGCGTCAGGCGAACAAGCTGCGCTCGCTCGCGATGGCCGCGACGAGCCTGTCGAGTTCTTCGCTGGTGTTGAACAGCGCCGGTGTCACCCGCAACACCGGGCCGGACGCCAGGCCAGACTTGGCTACCACCAGCACCCGGTGCCGGCCGACGAAGCGGGCTTGCGCCTCGCGCGCCTGCTCCATGCTGCGCATGCCGGGCAGGCGGAACGCACTGATCGCGCCGTAGTTCTGCGGTTCGTCCGGCAACATCCTTTCCACGCCGTCGATGTCTTTCACCCGGTCGGTCCAGTAGTTGCGCAAGGCCCGCAGGTGCGCGAACTTGCGCTCGACGGTGAGTGTCTGCAACTGAGCCAACGCGACCGGCACGGTGAGGCGGGCAGCGACATCGACGGTGCCGGTGGGGATGCGCGAGCGCAGGTCTTCGGGCTTGTAGACGCGGTTCCCCAACCATTGCCCGATGTCGGCCTGCCGCTCCTTGCGGATATAGACAGCCCCGGTGCCCAGCGGCGCACTGACCCACTTGTGCAGGGAAAAGCCGACGAAGTCTGCGCCGTAGGTCCTGACGTCGAACGGCATCTGCCCGACCGCTTGCGCACTGTCCAGGATCACGTCCACGCCCCGCGCCTTGGCCATCGCCACGATTTCGGCGATGGGCGGGATCAGGCCGTTGCGGTTCGAGACGTGCGTCAGCAGCAACAGTTTCGCCTGCGGTGTTTTGGCCAGCACGCTTTCGTACGCCGCCAGGATGTTCGCGCGGGTGTGCGGCTCGGGCAAGGCAAAGCGCACCACCTTCGCGCCACGGTTCTGCTCCAGGTAATCCATGGCGTACTGCATCTCGTCGTAGTCGACGTCGCAGTAGATGACGGCGTCGCCCGGCTTCAACGGCCGGTAGTTGACGATGAGGGAGTACAGCGCCTCGGTGCCGCCGCCGCACAGGGTGACTTCGTCCTGCGAGGCGCCGATGAGCTCGGCCACCGCCGCCCGCGACTTGTTCAGTTCGACATCGCGCGGCATGCCTTCGACGGCGCTGCGCAGGAACGTCGAGTTGTGCTGGTTGACCCACTGCAGTTTCTCGAAATAACGGGCCTGGGTTTCCCGCGTCATGGCGCCGTAGTAGGCGGCATCGAAGTTGACGATTTTTCGGTCGATGTCGTACAGGGCGACTTGCGCCCGCTGCATCTTTTCGAAATCGAGTCCGGATGCGGATACGGATACGGGTTCGGGTGCGCCGGCCGCATTCGCGGATGGACCGGCCCAGGCGCCAGCCAGCGAGCCAGCCGCCGCGAGCCCAAGAAATTTACGTCGATTTGCCATGGGTCACTTTCTGAAAGCCAAGGGATTCGGATGCCTGCGTGCCGCCTTCATGCAGGCGTTTTCATCGCCGCTGCCAGCGCCTGCTCGAGGTCGGCGGCCAGCCGGTCGACCGCCTCGAGACCCACCGACAGCCGCACGATGCCGCCGGCCACCGAGCAGAAGTTGCGCCGGGCTTGTTCCGCCGCCGGATAGAAGGCCGCGAGGCTGTGCACGCCGCCCCAGCTGGCACCGATGAGAAACACCTCCAGCGACGAAAAGAAGCTGCTGACCTGCGCCGCGCTCTGCAGCCTGGGCACGAAGGACAGCACGCAGCCGCCCCCCTGGAAAGCGGCCGCCCAGCGGTCATGGCCGCGGTCGCCGGGCCGCGGCGGAAACAGCACCGACGCCACGCCCGGGTGATCGGCGAGCCGGTTCGCCAGTGCCAGCGCCGAGGCGCATTGCTGCCGGTAGCGCAGCTCGAAGGTATCGAGCCCGCGCAGCGTCAGGAAACAGTCGTCCGCGCTGACCGCCTGGCCCATCACGCTCTGGGTGGTGCGCAGCTTTTCGTACAGTTCGCGGCTGTCGGTCGCGATGGACCCCAGCAGCAGGTCGGAGTGGCCGCCGAACAGCTTGGAAGCCGCCTCCACCACGATGTCCACGCCGGCCGGCACGCCCTGGAAGCCCAGCGGCGACGCCCAGCTGTTGTCCAGTACGGTCAGCACGCCGGCAGCGCGCGCTACCTGCACGATGGCCGGGATGTCCTGCATTTCCATGGTGATGGAGCCGGGCGACTCCAGGAAAATCAGGCGGGTGGCGGGCTTCAGGCGGGCGGCGATGTCGGCGCCGGCTGCCGGGTCGAAGGTTTCGGCCTCGATGCCGAAACGCTGCAGGTAGCCCTGCGCGAAAGTGCGCAGCGGGCCGTAGGCCGAGTCGGCGATCAGGACATGGTCGCCGGCACCCAGCAGCGCCAGCGCCACCATGCACAGCGCCGCCTGGCCGGAGGGCGCGACGACGCAGTGCCGCGCGCCCTCCAGCCCGGCGATGCGTTCCTCGAGCGCCCGTGTGGTCGGGGTGCCGGTGACACCGTAGGTGTAGCCGTCGAAAAGGCGCTCCTTGCGCGAGGTGAAGTCCTCCACCGTGTCGAACAGCACCGTCGACGCCCGCCATACCGCCGGAGACAGGCTCCGGAATCCATCTTTTCGCTGGTCCAAGTGCGATCCGTTTCTGCTGGTTGTCATGCCGCCGGGTTCATTCGGGCTTGATGCCGAGTTCGGCGACCACCCTGGCCCACTTCGCGGCCTCGGCGCGCACGAAGGCCATGGTGTCGTCCGCGGGCCGGCTGCCCAGGTCGATGGCGAGCGCCGAGATGCGCGCCTGCACCCGCTTGTCGGCGAGCGAGGTGGCGGTGGCGCGGTGAAGCGTCTCGATGACCGGCCGGGGCGTGCGGGCCGGCACCACCAACGCCCACCACTGGCCGAAATCCATCCGGCCCAGCCGCAGTTCGGCGGCGCACGGCGTCTGCGGCAACTGCGCGATGCGGCGGTTGCCGGTCACCATCAGGGGCACGATCTTGCCGGCGCCGAACAGGGCGCTGGCGCTGGCCAGGGTGCAGAAATGGCCCTTGCCGATGCGCGCGGCGACATCGGTGAGGGCCGGCGCGGAACCCTTGTAGGGGATCAGGTCCAGCGGCAGCGCCGTCTCCCGGGAAAACAGGCCGGCGGCGAGGTGGCTGATGCTGCCGTTGCCGCTGGTGGCGAGGGCGAAGGGGTCGGCCGACTTGCGGGCGTCGGCGACGAACTTCTGGTACTGGCCTTCGCGGTAGGCCTCGGCATCGGCGAACAGGATCAGCGGCGACGCGCCCAGCATCGAGACGGCGGCCGTGTCGTTCATGATGTCGTAGGGCGTTTTCTGGAACACCGACGGCGCGATGGCGTGGGCCAGTTCGATCACCGCCGCGGTATATCCGTCGGCCGGCGACTTGGCCATGGCGTCCACGCCCAGGCGGCCCGAAGCGCCCGGCCGGTTGTCGATGACCACCGGCTTGCCCAGCAGCTCGCCCAGGTTCTGCCCGACCGCCCGTGCCAGCACGTCGGTGCTGCCGCCGGCCGACCACGGCACGATGAGCTTGATGGCGCGGTCTGGATAGGACGCGTCGGCCGCTGCTGCCGGGGCGCCCGAAAGCGCCAAGGTTCCGGCAGCGGCGCCACCCAGGCGGGCCAGCACATCGCGGCGTGTGAAAAATGCATTCATGGAGGTTTCCGTCGGCTGTGAGTCACGAGTTCGAGGCCAAACTTTAGAATTCGGCCAGATAACAATCAATGACGGATCGACCGATCTCCATGTGCAAACCTGATAGGTCACGATGAACTTCCGCCAAGTCGAAGCCTTTCGCGCGGTGATGATCACCGGCTCGGCGTCCCGCGCGGCCGACCTGCTGCAGGTCACCCAGCCGGCCATCAGCCGCAGCGTGACGGAGCTGGAGAAGACCACCGGCTTCGCCCTCTTCGACCGGGTCCGGGGGCGGCTGGTGCCGACCGCCGAGGGCCAGCTTTTCTTCCGCGACGTCGAGACCACCTTCCAGGGCCTGGACCGGCTGCGCATGAGCGCCGCGCGCATCCGCGATTTCGGCACCGGCGACATCCGCGTGGCCAGCCTCGCGGCCATGGGGTCGACGCTGGTGCCGCATGCCCTGCGACTGTTTCGCCAGGCGCATCCGTCGGTGGCGGTCACCTTGCAGGTCGGCTCCTCGTCGACCGTCCGCGAACTGGTCATGAGCAGCCGTTTCGACGTCGGTCTCGCGGCGGACGAAATCGACGTGGCCGGACTGGAGCACCAGCTCTTCGCCACTCCCAAGGCGGTCTGCGCGATGGCCGCCGGCCACCGCCTGTGCGAGCGCGAGGTGATCTCGCCGGAAGACCTGCACGACGAGCCTTTCATCGCCCTGTCGCCCGAGGACACGGTGCGACGCAAGCTGGAGACGGTCTTCCAGGCGCGCAAGGTGCGCCCGCGCATCGTGGCCGAAACCCCCAACTCCTCGACCGTGTGCGCGCTGGCGATGGAGGGCCTGGGAGTGGGGCTGGTCAACCCCTACGCGTCCGACGGCTACACCGCCCGGGGCGTGGTCTTCCGGCCGTTTTCGGCGGCGGTGCATTTCCGCACCCTGCTGCTGTTTCGGCCTGATTTGCCCAAATCGCGGATCGTGCGCGACCTGGCGGCCTGCCTGTTCGAGGCGCGCAATGCGAGGGCCGATCAACTCAGGGCCTGAGCCGCCCGGCCGGCGCCCGGATTGAATCGGCTCCGGCTGGCTTGAATGAAGAACGCCCATCCGCGTAGACGCACGGGCGAACCCCGCGCCCGGCGCCCACCGGCCGGTGCGGGAATGCTACCGCCCGGCCGAGGGCGGCTTCTGTTTGCGGCAGGCGTCGGAGCAGAACTTCACTTCTGCCCAGTTCTTGGCCCAGCTGCGTCGCCAGGTCATCGGCAAGCCGCAGGCCACGCAAGGTTTGCTCGGCAGCGAGGCCTTGTTGCCCCGGTGCTGCGACGACGCCCCGCGAGGTGCGGCCGAGGGTTTTTCCTTTTTCATGAAACCATCCTAAGCACGCGAATGCCGCTCCGGGTAAGGGGATTCACCGCGCGCTACGCACCATCGCGGAGTTCGGCGACCAGGTCGACGAAAGCCCGCAAGGGCGCCGGCATCGATCGACTCGGGAAATAGAGTTGCGGCCCCTCGAAACGAGGCCACCATTCGGCCAGGACCGGTGTCAGTTCGCCGCTCGCCAGATGCGGGTCGAGCCAGTTCCTGAAGGTGCAGATCAGCCCGTGGCCGGCTCGCGCGAGATCGATGGCCGCCGCTGCGGCATCGACGCCGATGACCAGCCGGCCGGGCGGGTCGAGCCGCAAAGCCTGGCCGTCCCGCTCGAACTCCCAGGCGGTGAGCGCACCGCTGGAAAACCGCATGCGGATGCAGTGGTGCGCGGTGATCTCGTGCGGGTGGAGCGGAACGCCGTGCGCCGCGAGATAGCCGGGCGATGCTGCCAGCGCGAGCTGCTGAAAGCGCGGCCCGATCGGCACGGCGATCATGTCCTGGGCCAGATGCTCGCCGTAACGGATGCCCCCCATGCACCCTTCGGCGATGGCATCGACCAGCCGGTCTTCCACGACGAGTTCGACCTTGGCAGCCGGGTGCCTGGCCAAGAACCGATCGATGAGCGGCGGAAGAATATCGACCATCACCGCGCCCGTGACGTTGAGCTTCAGCAGCCCGTGCACTTCCCGGTCGGTGCCGGTGACGTCGTGCAGTGCCGACCGGACCTCGGCCAGCAGCGGCGCGACGCGGGCCAGCAGGTCGCGCCCCGCCTCTGTCGGCCCGAGGCTGCGTGTGCTGCGGATCAGCAGCGGCACGCCGAGCCGGGCTTCCAGGCGCGAGACCGTCTCGCTCACGTTGGAAGGCGCGCGTCCCAGCCGCCGGGCGGCGGCCCTGAAACCCCCTGCCTCGCAGACCGCCACGAGCACCTGCAGGTCGTCCAGGGGGAGATCATGTCGGTTCGCCATGGCGACCAGTCTAGCCAGGGCGCAACGAGCTTTCAGGCCGGCTTCGTCGCGCCGGCATTGATCGCCGTCACGATCACCCTGTTCCCGTCGGCCCCGGTTATCGGACAGCCCGGCTGCGCCGATGATGAATCCGCACCAACCCGGAAAAAGAACCATGGACCAGACCAGACGAATCGCGCTCATCACCGGAGGCAACAAGGGCATCGGCCTCGAGATCGCCAGGCAGCTGGGCGCTGCCGGCAAGACGGTATTGCTCGGATGCAGAAGCCCGGAACGCGGACGCGAGGCGGTTGAAGCGTTGCGAGCCGCAGGGCTCGATGCCCATGCCGTGCGCATCGACATCACGGACGAACCCGACGTGCTGCGCGCCAGCCAGGAAATCGCCCACCGCTTCGGCGCGCTCGACATCCTGGTGAACAACGCGGGCATCAACGATGCCGGCGACGGCAAGCCGAGCCTCGCGACAGCCGAGGCCGTCCGCCGCCTGCTGCAGACCAACTTCCTGGGCGCGTTGATCGTGACCCAGGCGATGCTGCCCTTGCTGCGCCGGAGCACCGACGCGAGGATCGTCAACATGTCGAGCAGCCTCGGCTCGCTGCAGATGAATGGAGACCCCGGCTCGCCTTATTACCGCGCCCAGCTGATCGGCTACAACGCCTCCAAGGCGGCACTGAATATGCTGACCGTGCAACTCGCTCAAGAGCTGGTCGGAAGCAGCGTCACCGTGAATTCCGCGTGCCCGGGATTCGTCGACACCGACCTCAACGGACATACCGGAACGCTCTCGGTCGCCGAAGGCGCCGCCGTGCCGGTACGGCTGGCGCTGATGGAAAGCGCCGTTTCCGGCCAGTTCCTCGATGCGAGGGGTCAGGTGCCCTGGTGACGTCGGCCAGCCTCTGCATCACTCGCCGGGGCGAAGCGTTGCCGCCACCGCCGGCCGGCGCCTCAATCCAGAGGCTTGCTGACCTTATTCGAGCTGCTTCAGCGACTCGGGGCGGTCACGCCTTGGCCGGCCGCACCGGAACCCACACCGCCGACGCCTCCGGTCCCCATCGGCACGCCACCACCGGTGCCGGTCGCGCCGCTCATGCCGCCCGAGGTCGCGCCGCCGACGCTGCCGCCCGTACGCGGCGCGGTGCCACCGGTGGCGCCGGCAGCGCCGGGTACGGGCGGCATGGCGGCACCGGCTCCGACGCCTGCTCCCACCCCGGATCCCGCACCCATGCCGCCGTTCGTGCCCGCGCCACCGCGCATGCCGGCGCCGACGCCCGCGCCGGTTCCGACACTGCCGGACTGGCCTGCGCCCATGCCGGAACCCGACATGCCCGACGACGCGCCGCCCGAGGCACCCATGCCGGCCCCGGCCCCGGCCGCGCCGCCCGCCGCACCGCCGGAACCGCCACCCGCAGCGCCTTGCGCCAGCGCCGCACCGCCGAAGAGGCCGCCCATCGCGGTCATGACCAGGGCCACCGTCAGTGATTTAGCTTTCATGAGTACTCCTTTGTTTGGGAAGAACTCAATCTAAGCAGCGCCGTAAGAGACGCGACGAAGGCCACCGGGGCCCGGCGCCGTAGGACACCGCGCAAGCGCCGCGCCATCGGCGGCGCGCATCGCGGGGCATGCCGCAGGCGCGTCAGCGCGCGATCAACCGGGCCGAAGCGACTGCCCCGCCCTGCCGCAAGGGTTCTTCCTTCAACTTGAAGATGGCCACCGATTGCTGCAGTTCCGTCGCCTGCGACCGCAGGCTGTTGGCGGCCGCTGCGCTTTCCTCGACCAGTGCGGCGTTTTGCTGCGTCACCTGGTCCATCTGCGTGACCGCTTCGCCGACCTGGCTCACGCCCTGGCTCTGCTCGCGGCTGGCCGAGCTCACCTCGCCGATGAGATCGGTCACCCGACGGATCGCGTTGACGACCTCGCTCATCGTGCCGCCTGCCTGGGCGACCAGGGCGCTGCCGTCCTCGACCTGGGCGATGCTGGCATCGATCAGGGTCTTGATTTCCTTCGCCGCAGCCGCACTGCGTTGCGCCAGGCTGCGGACCTCGCTCGCGACCACCGCGAACCCGCGTCCCTGCTCCCCGGCCCTGGCGGCCTCCACCGCCGCGTTGAGGGCGAGGATGTTGGTCTGGAACGCGATGCCGTCGATGACGCCGATGATCTCGGACATTTTTTTGGAACTGTCCGTGATGCCGTTCATGGTCAGCACGAAGCGCTGAACCACCGTTCCGCCTTCGCCCGCGACTTCGGATGCATTCAGGGCGAGTTGATTCGCCTGCTGTGCGTTATCGGCATTCTGGCGAACCGTGCTGGACAACTCCTCCATCGAGGCCGCCGTTTCTTCCAGCGCACTGGCCTGTTGTTCCGTTCGGCCGCTGAGATCGAGATTACCTTGGGCGATTTGCGCACTGGCGGTCGCGACACCTTCCGCATTTGCACGAACGGCGGCAACCGTATTGGAAAGGCTGGCTTGCATGACGGAAAGCTGCGCTAGCAGGCTGGTGGTATCGCGATCCTGCAGATGAATCGGAATACTCAGGTCGCCGTGCGCGATGGAAGTCACCAACGCCGCCGCCACTGCCGGCTCGCCGCCCAGCTGGCGGAATATACTGCGAGTCAGCAATAATCCGAGAACCGCGGTCGCGGCACACAGGAATAATCCGCCGAATATCAGGGTGCTATTGGTGGACGAACTGGTCTCGTCCAGCGTCTGCGATCGCTGGCCCAGCAGATCGGACTCCACCTTCATCAACTCGGCGACGCCGGCACGAAATGAATCCATGGCGGTTTTGTCCTTGCCCGCCTTGAATTCAAGCAATAAATCGTCCAGCGTCGTGCCGCCGGATGCCACGGCGCGTCGCTGGGCGATCAGCCGCTCCGCGATCGTCATGAATTCCTGATGATTCGCCGCCAGTTTTTCGAGCCGGGCCTGTTGGTCGGCATTATCCGAAGTCAGCTTTTTGGTGCGGGTGAAATTCTCGTCGAATTGTTTTTTACCCTGAATCAGGGGGTCGAGAAACTTATCGTCGCCGGCAGCGATGAAGCCACGCATGCCGGTCTCGATATTGACCATGTTCAGCAGCATCTGCTCGCTCGATTCGAGTACCTTGTAGGTATGCGTATTCCACGATGTCGCTTCCTTCATTCGTTGAAGGTTGACGACAGCGATGGTAATCAATGCCCCCGCTATCAAAAGCACCGAAGCGAAGGTCAATATGACCCTTTTCTTCAAGGTCGAATTAGCAAGCACGATAAATCCTGTCAGCTTTTTTTGATTGGTCGCCGAAGCTAACACAAATTTTTACAACGCCGGACGGGCTGTTTTATCCAGGCCACAAAGTTTCAGCCCCAGGGCGATTCAAAAATGCTATCAAGAGGGGTTGACGATTAACCGGGCGCTATTGGCCGGGTCGGCATCGCTGCATTTCAAATCCTCCGACCGGACGAATCAGCGCAGTCCGGCCGAACCGCAAACGGCGGCTCCAATCAGGCCTGCGACTCGGCCGCAACCCCGCGCAGCACCGCCATGAAGGCCGCCGCGGCGGGCGTGGGCGGCTCGCCGAGACGGGTCAGCACGCCGTAATCCGGCATCACCTTCGGCACCTCGACGGCGATGCGCGCCAGCAAGCCCTTGGCCACGTATTTGTCGACCAGCGCGGCGGGCTGCATGGACAGCATGTCCGTGATCTGCAGGCTTTCCAGGGCGAACAGGAAGGACTGGGTTTCCATCACGCCGGCGGTCGGCGTCATGCCGATGGTGCGAAAGATGTCGTCCGACACCTTGCGCAACGCCGTCGTCTCGGGATACAGCAGCCAGGGCCAGTGCGCCAGGCTTTCCAGGGCGTGCGGCCCCCCGTTGCGCAAGGGATGGTGCGTGCCGCCCACCACCTGCAGGGTTTCGCCGGACAGGCGTTCGTAGTGAAAGCGCGCACGTTGGGATTCGTCCGTGAAGCGGCCGATCATCACGTCGATCTTGCGGTCGCCGAGCCAGGTCACCAGCTGGTCGCTGCTTTGCTCGAAGACCTTCAGCACCAGCAGCGGCCGGCGGCGCTGCATCTCGCTGACCGTGGCGGTCAGCAGCCTCGCGGCGGAACCCGAGATGGCCCCGATGGCGAGCTGCCCGTGGCCGCCCATCTTGAGGGCGTTGAACTCCTCCACGAACTTGCCGTGCGCCGCGAGGGCCCTCGCCGCGTAGCGCAGGGTGAACAGGCCCAGCTCGTTGGGCCGCATCTCGCGCGGGAGCCGGTCGAACAGGCCGGCGTCGAAGATCTCCTCCAGGTCGAGCAGGATCTTGGTGGCGGCCGGCTGGGTCATGTGCATCTGCTCGGCCGTCAGCCGCAGGTTGCGTGTGCGGCCCAGGATGTCCAGAAACTGGAGGTGGCGAAAACGCAGGCGGCTGCAGGCCACGCTGATCGATAAGGGTTTGCCCGACATCCTGAGGTGGCCCGATAACTGAATGGAATGACCCGTGCGCAAACTCTGATTGGACCACGCGCAAAGCCTGCCGTAACGTGCCGTTCCAGTGGTTTGCAAAGCACCGGGCGCGGCCGACCACGGATAGCTGGAACATCAACCTAAAGAGACAAGACATGAAAAAATTCACCCGCCTGGCGCTGGCCGCCGCACTGCTTTCGGTGCTGGCCGCACCGCTGTCGGCGCAGGTGCGCGAGCGCACCTTCAAGATCGGCACCGGCATCACCGACGACCATCCCCAGGCCGCGGCCTCGCGCCACTTCAATACCGTGCTCGAGGCGAAGAGCGGCGGCAAGATGCACGCCAAGCTGTTCGCCAACGGCACGCTGGGCAACGACGTCACCATGATCTCGGCCCTGCGCGGCGGCACGCTCGAAATGACCGTGCCGGACACCTCCACGCTGGTGTCGGTGGTCAAGGACTTCGGGGTGCTCAACCTGCCGATGACCTTCAACAACGAGCAGGAAGCCGACGCGGTGCTGGACAGCGCCTTCGGCCAGAAGCTGCTCGACAAGCTGCCCGAAAAAGGCCTGATCGGCCTGGGCTACTGGGAAAACGGCTTTCGCCACACCAGCAACTCGCGCCGCCCCATCACCAAGGCCGAAGACCTGGCGGGCCTGAAGATCCGCGTCATCCAGAGCCCGCTGTTCATCGACAGCTTCACCGCCCTCGGCACCAACGCCACGCCGCTGCCCTTCACCGAGCTGTATTCGGCGATGGAGCAGAAGGCGGTCGACGGCCAGGAGAACCCGGCCGCGACCATCCTCACCAGCAAGTTCTACGAGGTGCAGAAACACCTGGTGCTGTCGCGCCACATCTACAGCACCTGGGCGCTGCTGATGTCCAAAAAGACCTGGGACACGCTGTCGGCCGACGAACAGAAGATCGTGCGGGAAGCCGCCCGCGAAGCGACGGTTTTCGAGCGCCGCGAGATCCGCCTGCTGGCCGACAAGGCGCTGGGCGAGCTGAAGAAAGTGGGCATGCAGATCACCGAGCTGCCGGAAGCCGAGCAGGCCAAGCTGCGCGAGAAACTGCAGCCGGTGGTCGCCAAGTTCAGCAAGGAGTTCGGCGAGGAAACCACCCGCGAAATGATGGCCGAACTGGCCAAGGCGCGCGGCGGCAAGTAAGCCGTGTGCACGGGCCGACGGCGCCGGCCCCCCCCCCCGCATCCCTCCGCACAAGCTCGGGCGCCCGGCGCCAGGAATTCCCCATGGACGACAGACAAGAAGGCCGGCGATTCCGGTCGAGGGACTGGTTCGCCGACCCGCAACGCTCCGACATGACCGCGCTCTACCTGGAGCGCTTCATGAACTACGGCCTGACCCCGCAAGAGCTGCGCTCGGGCCGGCCCATCATCGGCATCGCCCAGACCGGCAGCGACCTGTCGCCCTGCAACCGCATCCACGTGGACCTGGCGCGCCGGGTGCGCGAAGGCATCCGCGACGCGGGCGGCATCCCGATGGAATTCCCGGTACACCCCATCTTCGAGAACTGCCGCCGGCCCACCGCCGCGCTGGACCGCAACCTGGCCTACCTGGGCCTGGTCGAGATCCTCTACGGCTACCCCATCGACGCGGTGGTCCTGACCACCGGCTGCGACAAGACCACGCCCGCCGGCGTGATGGCGGCCTGCACGGTCGACATCCCGGCCATCGTGCTGTCGGGCGGCCCGATGCTGGACGGCTGGCACGACGGCGAACTGGTCGGCTCGGGCACGGTCATCTGGCGCAGCCGCCGGCAACTGGCGGCGGGCGAGATCGACGAAGAGGAATTCATGCAGCGCGCCTGCGACAGCGCGCCCTCGGCCGGCCACTGCAACACCATGGGCACCGCCAGCACCATGAACGCGGTGGCCGAGGCGCTGGGGCTGTCGCTGCCGGGCTGCGCCGCGATTCCCGCGCCGTACCGCGAGCGCGGCCAGATGGCCTACGCCACCGGCCGCCGCATCGTCGAGATGGCGCACGAAGACCTGCGGCCGTCCCGCATCCTGACCCGCGAGAGTTTCCTCAACGCACTGGCGGTGGTCAGCTGCGCGGGCGGTTCGAGCAACGCGCAGGTGCACATCCAGGCCATGGCCCGGCACGCCGGCGTGGACCTGTTCCCGCGCGACTGGACCGACCATGCCTACGACCTGCCGCTGCTGCTGAACATGCAGCCGGCCGGCAAGTACCTGGGCGAGCGCTTCTTCCGCGCCGGCGGCGTGCCGGCGCTGATGTGGGAGCTGCTGCAGGCCGGCAAGCTGCACGGCGACTGCCGCAGCGTCACCGGCCGCAGCATCGCCGACAACGTCGCCGGCCGGGAGAGCCACGACCGCGAGGTCATCAAGCCTTTCGACCAGCCGCTGATGGAGAAGGCCGGCTTCCTGGTGCTGTCCGGCAACCTGTTCGACTTCGGCATCATGAAGACCTCGGTCATCGGCGAGAGCTTCCGCGCGCGCTACCTCTGCCAGCCCGGCCACAAAAACGTGTTCGAAGCCCGTGCGGTGGTTTTCGAGGGAGCGGACGACTACCACCACCGCATCAACGATCCGTCGCTCGAAATCGACGAAAGCTGCATCCTGGTGATGCGCGGCGCCGGCCCCATCGGCTGGCCGGGATCGGCCGAGGTGGTGAACATGCAGCCGCCGGACGCCCTGATCCAGCGCGGCATCCGCACCCTGCCCACCCTGGGCGACGGCCGCCAGTCCGGCACGGCGGACAGCCCTTCCATCCTCAACGCCTCGCCCGAAAGCGCGGTGGGCGGCGGGCTGTCGTGGCTGGCCAGCGGCGACACGATCCGCATCGACCTGAACGCCGGCACCTGCAACGCGCTGGTGCCCGACGAAGAAATCGCCCGCCGACGCCGCGAACTGCCGCCGCCGCCCATTCCGCGCAGCAACTCGCCGTGGGAGGCGCTGTACCGCGAGAAGACCGGCCAGCTGGTCGACGGCGCCACGCTGGATTTCGCGCTCGGCTTCCGCCGCATCGCCGAGAAGACGCCGCGGCACAACCACTGAACCGAACCGAACCGAACCAAAACCGAGGACATCGCATGCAGAACCCCGACAACCAACGGCTGCTGCCGGAAGACGGCCTGGCCGGCACGCTGGTGGCGCGTGTCTGGACCGCCGACCAACACCCCGGGCCCGCCGTCGTGGTGCTGAAGCCCGAAGGCGTGTTCGACCTGAGCCGGTCCTTCGCGTCCATGAGTTCGCTGCTGGAAGCCGCCGACCCGGTGCAGGCGGTACGCCAGGCGGCCGGGGCGCGCCTGTGTTCGGTCGACGAGCTGCTGGGCAACAGCCGGCTCGATACCCGCGACCCGGCCCTGCCCTTTCTGCTGGCGCCGTGCGACCTGCAGGTGGTCAAGGCGGCCGGCGTGACTTTCGCGACCAGCCTGATCGAGCGGGTGATCGAGGAGCAGGCCGGCGGCGACGCATCGCGTGCGCTGGCGCTGCGCGGCAAGGTGCAGGCCGCCGTCGGCGACAACCTGGCCGACATCCGGCCCGGCTCCGACAAGGCGATGGCGCTCAAGGCCCTGCTGCAGCAGCAGGGGCTGTGGTCGCAGTACCTCGAAGTTGGCATCGGGCCGGACGCCGAGGTATTCACCAAGGCGCCGGTGCTGGCCTCGGTGGGCAGCGGCGACGAAATCGGCATCCGCGCCGATTCGGCCTGGAACAACCCCGAACCCGAGGTGGTGCTGGCGGTGAACAGCCAGGGCAGGATCGTCGGCGCCTCGCTGGGCAACGACGTCAACCTGCGCGACATCGAAGGGCGCAGCGCCCTGCTGCTGGGCAAGGCCAAGGACAACAACGCCTCCTGCGCCATCGGCCCGTTCATCCGCCTGTTCGACGAGAGCTTCGGCATGGACGACGTGCGCCGCGAGACGGTCCACCTGCAGGTGGCCGGCACCGACGGCTACACGCTGCGCGGCATCAACACCATGGCCAGCATCAGCCGCGATCCGGCCGAGATCGTGGCGCAGACCCTCGCGGCGCACCAGTATCCGGACGGCTTCATGCTGTTCCTCGGCACCCTCTTCGCGCCCATCGAGGACCGCGACCAGCCGGGCAGCGGCTTTACCCACAAGCTGGGCGACCTGGTCACCATCCGCAGCGCCCGCCTGGGCGCCCTGCACAACCGGGTGACCCACAGCGAGACGGCCCCGCCGTGGCGTTTCGGGCTGCGCGCCTTCATCAACAACCTGCAGGCACGCGGCCTGCTGGCCCGGCAGCCCCTCTGACCTTCCGCCGGCGCCCGAAACAAACAAACGAATAACAGGAGACAGCCGAATGGAATACTGGATGAATCGCTACTGCCGGATGCTCGACTTCCTCATGGCCGCCGCGCTGGCGGTGATGGTGGTGCTGGTGTTCGGCAACGTGGTGCTGCGTTATGCCTTCAACAGCGGCATCACCGTGTCGGAGGAGCTGTCGCGCTGGCTGTTCGTGTGGCTCGTCTTCCTGGGCGCGGTGGTGGCCATGAAGGAACACGGCCACCTGGGTGTCGACATGCTGGTCAGCCGCCTGCCGGACGCCGGCAAGAAGGTCTGCGTGGTGATCGGCCAGCTGCTGATGCTGTGGGTGTGCTGGCTGCTGTGCTGGGGCAGCTGGCAGCAGGCCGCGATCAACATCGACGTCGCCGCGCCCACCACCGGCCTGTCGATGGGCTGGTTCTATATCGTCGGCGTGGTGTTCTCGGTGTCGGCGGCCGTCTTCCTGCTGTGGGACCTGTGGCGGGTGCTCAGCGGGCAGTTGCAGGGCGACGACCTGGTGATGGTGAAGGAGTCCGAGGAAACCGCCGAGTTCGATGCCCTGCAGGCCCGGCTGGCCGAAGAAGACCGCATCGCCGGCAGGAGCCGGACATGACCATCGCCGTCTTCCTCGTCTCGCTGCTGGGCGCCATGGCGCTCGGCATTCCCATCGCGTTTTCGCTGCTGCTGTGCGGCGTGGCGCTGATGTGGCACCTGGACATGTTCGACGCCCAGATCCTGGCGCAGAACGTCATCAACGGCGCCGATTCCTTTCCGCTGCTGGCCGTGCCCTTCTTCATGCTGGCCGGCGAAGTCATGAACACCGGCGGGCTGTCCAAGCGCATCGTCGACCTGGCGCTGGCCGTCGTCGGCCATGTGCGGGGCGGGCTGGGCTACGTGGCCATCGTGGCGGCCTGCGTGCTGTCGGCGCTGTCGGGCTCGGCGGTGGCCGACGCGGCCGCGCTGTCGGCCCTGCTGATCCCGATGATGGTGGCGGCCGGCCACGACAAGGCGCGCTCCGGCGGGCTGATCGCGGCGGCCGGCGTGATCGGGCCGATCATCCCGCCTTCGATCGGCTTCGTGATCTTCGGCGTGGCCGCCAACCTGTCGATCAGCAAGCTGTTCCTGGCCGGCATCTTCCCCGGCATCATGGTCGGCGCCGCGCTGTGGGTGACCTGGTGGTGGCTGGTGCGCAAGGAGCAGGTCACGCCGCCGAAGCGCAGCACCCGCGCCGAGGTGCTGACCGCGCTGCGCAAGGCCGGCTGGGCGCTGATGCTGCCGCTGATCATCCTGGTGGGCCTGCGTTTCGGTGTCTTCACGCCCACCGAGGCGGCCGTGGTGGCCGCGGTCTATTCGCTGTTCGTGGCGGTCTTCGTCTACCGCGAACTCAAGCCGGCGCAGATCTACGGCGTGTTCGTCACCGCCGCCCGCACCACCGGCGTGGTGATGTTCCTGGTGGCCGCGGCGCTGGTGTCGGCCTGGCTCATCACCGTGGCCGACCTGCCGAGCAAGGTGGTCGCCCTGCTGCAGCCCTTCATCGGCAGCCCGATGCTGCTGATGGTGATGATCATGCTGCTGGTCATCGTGGTCGGCACCGCGATGGACATGACGCCCACCATCCTCATCCTGACGCCGGTGCTGATGCCGGTGGTGAAGGCCGCCGGCATCGACCCGATCTACTTCGGCGTGCTGTTCATCATCAACAACTCCATCGGACTGGTGACGCCGCCGGTGGGCACGGTGCTGAACGTGGTGGCCGGCGTGGCGCGCATCCGGATGGACGAGGTCATCCGCGGCGTATGGCCCTTCATGCTGGCCGAGTTCGCGGTGATGTTCCTCATGGTGCTTTTCCCGGCACTGGTGACCTGGCCGGCACGGCTGCTGGGAGGCTGACGGCGGGCGATCCGGTCCCGCTGCCCGGGCGACGGCCGCCACCTCGAAAACAGTCCTTCAGTTTCGTGCGCATCTGCCGATAAGGAGCTTTCATAGCAAGGAAGCCGATATGAACAGCCCACACGACGCCACCTCTCTCCAGAACCTCGAAAAAGCCAGGACAGCCGGCCTGCTGGCCGCTCTGGAGCGGGTGCAGTGCGTCATCGAATTCGATCTCGACGGCAAGGTCTTGCGAGCCAACAGGCTGTTCCTGGAACGCATGGGCTACCGGGAAGACGAGGTGATCGGCCAGCACCACCGCATGTTCTGCCCGCCCGAACTGGTGGCCAGCGGCGCCTACCGCGAGATGTGGGAGAGCCTGAAGGCCGGCGCGGTCAACGAGGACGTGTACCTGCGGCTCACCAAGAGCGCCGCCCCGGTGTGGCTGCAGGCGACCTACAACCCGATCCTCGACGAGGACGGCCAGGCGATCGGCGTCGTCAAGCTGGCCTCGGACGTCACCGCGGCACGCCAGCTGCAAGCCGACTTCGCCGGCCAGCTGGCGGCCATCGACCGGGTGCAGGCGCTGGTCGAGTTCGACATGACCGGCAAGGTGCTCAGCGCCAACCAGAACTTCCTGGACGTCTTCGGCTACACGGCCGATGAAATCGTCGGCCAGCACCATCGCATGTTCTGCGACACCGCCTACAGCCGTTCGCCGGAGTACCTCAACTTCTGGAAACGCCTGGGACGCGGCGAGTTCGACGCGGGTCGCTACTGCCGCCTGAGCAAGAGCGGCCGCGACGTCTGGATCCAGGCCTCGTACAACCCCATCATGGATTCGGCCGGCAAGCCCTACAAGGTGGTGAAGTTCGCCACCGACATCACCCAGGAAATGCAGGCCGCCACCGAGACCAAGGGCAAGCTCGACGCCATCGGGCTGTCGCAGGCCGTCATCGAGTTCGACATGCAGGGCAAGGTTCTGACGGCCAACGCCAACTTCCTCCGGTCCATGGGCTACACGCTCGGCGAGATCGTCGGCAAGCACCACGCGATCTTCTGCGAGCCCGCCTACGTTCAGTCGCAGGCGTACCGCGATTTCTGGGCCGACCTGGGCGAATCCAGGTTCCAGAGCGGCCGCTTTCGGCGCATCGGCAATCACGACGCCGAGGTCTGGATCCAGGCCACCTACAACCCGATCCTGGACATGGACGGCAAGCCCTACAAGGTCGTCAAGTTCGCCTTCAACATCAGCGACCAGGTGCAGCGCGAACGCGCGGTGGAACAGAAGGTCCGCGACATCACCGGCGTGCTGCGCGCCATGAACGAGTCGATCCGCCAGGTGGCGCGCAACTCCGAACGTTCGGCCGAGCTGGCGACCCAGACGCAGACCGAGGCCGGCGTGGGCAACAAGCTGCTGGCGCGATCGCGGGAGGCCATCGTGCAGATCGACCGTTCGTCGGCCGACATCAGCGAGATCGTCGACACCATCGGCGAGATCGCCAGCCAGACCCATCTGCTCGCATTCAATGCGGCGATCGAGGCCGCCCGCGCCGGGGAGCACGGAATCGGCTTCTCCGTGGTCGCCGACGAGGTTCGCAAGCTCGCCGAAAAATCGGCGCTCGCCACGCGGGAAATCACCAAGCTGGTGGCGCGCAGCGTCACCCGCATCTCCGAAGGGGGCCGGCTGTCCGACGAGGTGGGCGCCGCGTTCGGGCGCATTCTCGATGCCGTCGACAGCACCAGCCGTTCGATCGCCGAAATCCACGACGCCATGCAGGAGCAGGAATCCTCGACGCAGGACGTCGCCAAGTTGCTCGACGGACTGCAGCTCGCCAGCAGCGGGCGCGGCGCCGCATGATCGACGCCGGCGCCGCCAGCGCGGAAGCGCAGGCGTACATCCACGCCCGGGTCGGGCAGCACGACCTGGCGGTTCCGGTACGGAACGTCGTGCGGGCGGTCCCCCTGCCCGCCACTCCGCTGCCGGCGGTACCGCGCCTTCAGGGCGCCCTCGCCGGCCTGATCGAAGTCGACGGCCTGGCACTGCCGGTCGTCTCGCTGGAGCGCTGGCTTCCCATGGGCCCGCCCGACGCCGCCGTGCGCCAGCGGGTGCTGGTGCTGGCCACCGACGCGGGCATGGTCGGTCTCGTCGTGGACCAGGTCTTCGAGGTGCAGATGGTCGATCCCGGGCGGGTGCGCCGGATTCACCACGAGGATGCCGACGGCGAGCTGTTCCATTCGGTCATCGACCCGCTGCACGACGCGCCCATCCTGTGCCTGCTGGAGGTCGACCGCCTGATGCGGATGTGCGGCATCTGGTGCGCCGGCGCGGGCCTGGACATGCCCCGGGCGCGGTCGGCGGAAATGGAAGCCGCCGCGAAAGGAAGAGGCGCCAGGGTGCCTTATGCGGTTTTTCGGCTGGACGCCGAATATTGGGCGGTGCCCACCGCCTGCGTGGAACGTGTCATCGCCACGCCCACCATCGAATTGCGCCTGCGCCCCGGCGGCCTGGCCCAGGGCATCTGCGAGATCGACGAAATCAAGATGCCGCTGATCGCCGTCGGCCACGCGCCAGCGGATATGGCGGCCCCGGGCTCCAGGGGCTGGACCGCCGTGCTGCGCCGGGGCGACCAGCGCATGGGCTTCATGTCGGACGAATGCGAACGCGTGGTGGACATAGCCGACAGCGAACTGGCGATGGCACTGCCGACCGACCTGCTGCGCGGCGTCGTCCTGTTGCCGGACGGCATCAAGCTGCAGGTGCTCAACATCGACAACCTCTTCGCAGCCGTACCCGAAGCGAACCTGGCCCGGGCGCCCGCGATGCTAGGCGCGGATGCCGCCGTCGCGGCGCGCGCCGGCCATGGCGATGCCCTGTCGCACTACCTGATTTTCGAAGCCGATTGCGAATACGCAGCGCCCGTCGACGGCGGCATCGTGGGGGTGATCGAGCTGCCGCAACCCGTCATAGACGACCTGCGTGAAAACCGCCGGGCCGTGGTGCCGTGGCGGGGAAAAAGCTGCAACGTGATCAACATGCCGGCCATCAACAGCCGCTCCCGGCCGTTTACCCCGCGCCTCGCGGTACTCGTGCAGGGCGAGGGGCCGGATACGCCCGTGGTGGGTATCGCCATCGCGTCGCTGAGTGACTGGCTGCCGGCCCACCGCGCCGACCGGATCGAGATGCGCCTGGGTTCGCTCGGCGAGTTCGGTCTGATAACGCCGCGCGGGAGCCCTTCGAGCCTGGTCATCGTGGACCTGGCCCAGATGGGGTACATGGTCGGTTGATCGCCCGTTAGCCGGCATGGCACCGATTATTCGACCGGGTCCGGCGCAGTCGGCATTTGCAGGCCGGCTTCGTAGCTCACCACTCGATTACGTCCGCGCCGCTTGGCGACATAGGTCGCCCTGTCCGCATGCGCGACCAGCCGGGCGGGATCGGACTCCGATGTCGGGATGGTGTTGACGCCCGCGGAGAAACTCAGGAACAGCTGTTTACCTTCGACCGACAGGCCGGCATTGAGCCCGGCGAGCCAGCATTCCAGTAGCGCAACCGCATCTGGCTGATCGGTATTCGGCAAGACGAACAGAAACTCTTCGCCGCCCATCCTGAAAAGCAAATCGTCCTTTCGCGCCATCGCGGACAGATTCTTCGCGAAAGCCTTCAAGACAAAATCGCCGAATACATGTCCGTGTGCATCGTTGATCGATTTGAAATGATCCAGGTCGATCATGGCGACCGACACCGGTCGCCTTGAGCGTCGTGCCGCTTCCAGGATGACCGGCAACGCCTCTTCGAGCGATCTTCTGTTGTGTGCGCCGGTCAGCGGGTCGATCCTGGCTTCGTCGTGCAGTTCTGCCTGCAGGCGGCGATTCTTGGCGAGTTGCACATTTTGGGCGGCGAGTGCGGCATTCAGGCGATTCTCGGTTTCCTGCCGCAGCGTCACGTCGCGCAGAAAAACCAGATAACCCGCGAGCATGGCTGATTCCTGAAGCGCGGTGGCAGTCAACTCGAAATACCGGGGTGGGTCGCCCGGTAATTCGATCCGGACGTTTTTTTGGGGATCGCGAATCGCGCGGCCGAGATATTCACCCCATTCTCCGAGCGCCGAGACCAGCACGCCCACCGTTTGCGGCGGCATGCCCGGCAGGCGTCTGGCCGGCTGGTTGAGTTCGACGATTCGACGGTCGTCGTCGAGGATGATCACCGCATCGTTCAATACTTCCAGCAAGGTCCGTCGCGCAATCGGCAGGGGATCGCACAGGCCGTTGAATGCGAGAAGCCACGCGAGCAATGGCGCGGTGAATAAAAAGGTGAACGGCGTCGGGTCGTACCCGAAAACCACCAGCGATCCAGTCGCATAGAAGCCGCTGGTGATCAACGGCACGCTGATCCCCAGAATAATCCCCGCGTGGGTCATTCGGCGGCGCCGTGGAAGCCGAATCTGTGCCCACGCGGTCACCAGCATGGTCACCAGAACCACGATATAGATCAAACCCACGACCCAGAAGAAAAATGCACCGTGGATATACTGCAACGGTCCGATATTATCCGGCGCAGCAATAATCTGCGCATACATCGATTGCCACGGATTGAGAAATGCCACCAGGCATACGGCGATGCCCGACAAAATCATTGCCAACCGCCACGGCGCCGAAACCCGGCGCCGGTTACCAAAGCTGCTGGACCACAATAAAAAGCAGGCCGAGAGCGGCGTGATGGTAATGCCGAGCCAGGCCAGGTTGCCGAATACCAGCCGGGCCTGCGGCGAGATCGGAAGGTTCTCGGCCAGCGAACAGCCGCTCCACCAGATCGAGGACCAGAGAAAAACGATCAGATCGAATCGGCCGGGGCCCTCCGCCTTGGGTACGAGACGCAGGGTCGCGATTAACGCCACGCCGGCCATCAGGAGCAAAAATACAGGTTCGGCAATCAAAACAAAAGAATCGTGCATCGGGTACGGACTGCGTCTATCAGGTGGGCGTTGCGCCGGTGCCTGCAAAATGTTCTCGCACTTTTTGTTCGCAAGCACTCCAGAGCGCCGGCGAACCCCTTTCGATTACCGGTCCGTAGCGCTGAAGGATCTGTTCCTGGGTAACGCGGTTATCCGTCCAGGTTTCACCGGCGGCGGCGATCACGCTTTTGAGCAAATCGATTTCGCACAGAGAAGCCAGCTGCTGGCTCAGTTGGCTGGTGGACATGTCGGGCCGCGTAGTTTCAAGGTCGGATCAGTGAGAACTGCGCCGATTGTCGCGTCAACGCATTTGGACGCGCGTCACGCCCCTGCAAACCCTGAAGGAGCCTAGTCCGGGTCACCCGTCCCCCGCCCCGGCCCGGGGTTTCTCGACAATGTCCACCGCCGAACCGCCGTCCGCTGATCCGTGCGGAAGCCGGTAGTCGAACGCCCCCTGCGTTTGCGCGATTTCGCCTCTGGGAGAGCAAGACCCGGGCGAGGACCGCTCAATCGCGCGCCGGCAGATTGAATTCGCGATTCGCCTGCATCAACATTTCATCGCTGGGCATTTCGCCCGGCACCGGCGCCTGCAGCCGCTGGATCGGCGGGAGGCGCGCCGCGGCCTGGCTGGCCCCGCGGCCGTCTTCCGGCACCAGGGCAAGCCGATAACGACTGCCCGCCGCATCGGACACGATCGCGGTGGTTCGATCCACCGTCTGCAACCGCCAGGCGGACGCGATCTCTTCTCCCGGACGATAGGGAAGTGCCTGCCCTCCCCTCGTGCCGAGCAATGCGACGCTCTGCCTGCGATTGGTGGACAGCACGATGCCGTAGAGCACGATGTCGTTCGCCTCGATATCGGACATCGGCCTGGACCGCTCGTGCAGCGGTGGAGCTGCTTCCGACGCATGCACGGCGCACGGCACGCAGACGACGGCCACCAGCGACAGGCAGGCGATTCGAATCGAGCGGACGACGGTCATTTGCGGATGCTCCGGGAGGCGAGCGTGGTCACGGCCGGCGGCGTGAAGCGCCCGAAAGCGATGCTGCCGCCGGCGGTTACCAGCTTCAGCGCGACCTCGTCGCCGACCATCAGCCTGACGCCCGGAAACACGATGGCGGTGCCACGCGGTCTGCCGTCGACCACGACCTTGCGGCCGCCGCGTCGAATCTGCAGTTCAGGCGCGCTTCCGGTGACGTCCAGCGGCTCGCCGTGATCGGAGACGTGGGCGACGATGCCGGAGGCGGCGCGCACCAGTTCGAAACTGGTTTCTCCGCCGTCGTTCATCACGCCGCCGAAACGCGGCGGCCAGTCGCCGTGGGCGCAGACGCCCACGGACACCAGCGCCAGCGCCGCGGCCAGCACCCGGCGGGCAGCCGGGCGCAGCGCGGCGGGCTTGCCGCGCGGTGTCAGTCCGGCACGCACTCGAGCGCTCCGGCGCGAGGGTTCGGGAACTGCACGCCCGGTCCCGCGCCGGTCGCCGGCAGACCGTAGACGGCCTTCATCGCGGTGTTCGGCGTGGTGCGGATGCCGTCCTTGTCGTAGACCCAGGCGTCGAAGTAGTTCGTCGGGAAGATCTGGGGCACGTCCACGGTCGCCATGAACTCCTTCAGCTTGGGCTGGTCGTCCACGGAATACGGGTAGTGCATGCCGTAGGTCAGGTTGAAAGGCTGTCCGCCGGCGGCGCGCGAGTTCAGGTGGTGCGGCATGAAAGTCTTGACCTGGACCTCCGGCACGATGGTGCGTGCCTGATAGACCATGCGCGATTCGGGACCGCCCTGCCACATGTCGATGCCGGTCAGGCCCGCGTCCTTGACCGCTGCCTTGAGGTTGGCCAGGGGCGATCCGTAGGTGGTGGTGGTCCGCACGCCGTTGGCCGTGGTGGTGACCACGCGGGGTGCCGTCAGATCGGGGCCGCCGGCGCCGCTGTCGGATACGTACCAGCTCAGCACCTTGCCGGTCGGCGTGGTCACGTTGAAGAGAAAGCCGAAGGTTTCCGGCCCGCCGGTGCCATTGCTGAATTCGTCGCAGTCGACGCTGTGCACCCAGCGAACGGCCCGGACCGATGCGAAGTCGTTCAGTTTGATGACTTCGCCACCCTTGAGGCCGACGCACTGGCTGGCCGGCACGCCGGCGGCGACCAGCGAGGTGCAGGCTGCGGGCGGCGCGTATACCGTCTTGCCGGTCTGTTTTGCCCACTCCGGCAACTGCACGGAGTGGTCCGGGTGCACGTGGCCGAGCAGCACCACGTCGATCGAGCGGGCCTCCGTGCCGGTGCCCTTCAGGGCATTGAATGCCTTGGTGACCGCCGCCGGGTTGGCGGTCGAGCCGCTGTTGACCACCTCGCCGTCCAGCAGGACGCCCTTGTCACCGATCTGGTAGTGCCAGTTGGTGATGCCGAACCAGGTCATCAGCACGTTCGCGGGCGCCGCGGCCAGCGGGTTGGGCGCCGGAGCCGGTGCCGGCGCCGGGGCCGGTGCGGGGGTCGCGGCGGCGATCGGTGCATTGCTGCCGCCGCAACCCTGCAGGCCCATCGCGGCCGTGGCGGTGGCGAGCGCCAGCAGTTTCAGTCGAGTGTTCATGTGTCTCCTGGATTTGTTTGACATAAGCCGTGAAAGCCAGCCAAAGGTATCCAGCGGTAGCTGTCAGTCACCTGTCAAAACGAGGGGCAAACCCTCGGTCGCGGTCAACGCTTCCAGTCCGGCAGGCCGAGCTCCCGGGCGAGCTTCCGGAAGTCCGCCAGGCTCCTGTCGACGAACAGGTCCAGTTCGGGCCCGGTCCGGGAGAACGGATGCAATCCGTGCCGCGCCAGAAACGTCGGATAGGCCTGGCTTCTCATGGCTTCCTCGAACGCCTTTCGCCACGCGTCGGTCGCGTACCTGGAAATGCGCGAACTGAGATAGAGGCCGCGCACGGTGCGCCACACCAGGTCGACCCCCTGCTCCCTGGCCGTCCGGACCCGGGCCAGCGGACCCGGCAGGCGCTCGTCGGCCAGGACGGCCAGGAACCGGATGGGGGCTCCCACCGATCGCAACGCCTCCGCAGCATCGCCGGTAAAAACGCCCAGGTGCCCCCCGCGCATCGCGGCCAGTGCTTCACCACCGCCCTCGAAGGAAACGAAGCGCATCGCCTTGTGGTCGCGCCCGGCGGCACGCACCAGCAGCGCCGCCTTGACCCAGTCCTGGCTGCCGACGGTTCCGCCGGCACCGAAGACGATTCGCCCTAGATCCTGGCGGAGCGCCGCGACCAGGTCTTGCAGTCCCTGGTAGGGCGAATGCTGCGGGACGGCGATGACGCCGAAGTCGGCGCCGAGAGCCGCGAGCCACTGCACCGCGGATGGTTCGTGCGGCCCGAATCTTCCCTGGGCCATGTTCAACAGCGAGCCGCTCGAAAACGCCACCAGCATGTCGGCGCCGCCGGTCTGGCCGGTGGCGATGCGATCGAATGCCAGTGCCCCGATGCCGCCGGGCAGGTAGCGCGAGACCAATGGAGGCGCCTGCTGGCGAACCGCCTGCAAGGCATCCCTCGCCAGTTCGCAGGTCAGTTCGAAGCCGCCGCCGGCCTTGGCCGGAATCACGCATTGCGCCGCCATGCGGGAAGGGTCTGCCGGGTTGTCGACTGCCGCCGTCGTCGTCGTCGCGGCCTGCACGACCGAGCCGAACCCCGCACCAACGCCGGCTGCGAGGCTGCAAAGCACCTCGCGCCTCGTGCTTCTGCTGTCCTTCATTTTGCCTCCTGTATCGGCCACTCCAGCACGGCGCGCAGCCCGGTCTCGCCGTCGCGCGCTTCGAGCAGGAGCTGTCCGCCGTGCCGCTGCGCGATGGAACGGGCGATCGCGATTCCCAGCCCCGAGCCACCGTCGGCCGCCCGGCTCCCGCGCCGGAACCGCTGGCCCATCATCTCCCGCTCCTCCTGCCCCAGGCCGGGTCCGTTGTCTTCGACGATGAGGCGCGCCATCGCGCCCGGCGTGCCGGGCACCTCGGCGGAAACCGTGACGGTGCCGTCGGGCGGCGTGTAGGCGATCGCGTTGGCCAGCAGGTTCTTCAGCGCCTCCTCCAGCAGGACCTTGTCGCCGTCGATGGCGGCCTGCTGCGGGCCGACATGGATTCCGAGGTCGATGCGGCGCTCCCTTGCACGCGCCAGCATGCCGACCGCGACCCCGTGGATCAGAGACTCCAGCTCGACCGGCTGGCGATCGAGCGTCGCCGCATCGCTGCGTCCGAGTGCCAGCAGCTGCTGCGTGGTGTGGGTCGCGCGGCCCAGCTCGACCTGCACCGCCTCGAGCGCCAGCCGGACCTGGGAATCGTCGCCCGAGCGCTCGGCGTAGTGGGCTTGCATCTGCAGGGTGGTCAGGTGGGTCCGCAGCTGGTGCGACGCATCGTCCAGGAAGCTGCGCTGCTGCTCCATCAGCAGGCGCACGCGGCCCATCTGGTGATTCACCGCGGCCACCAGCGGCCTGATGTCGGCAGGCAGGTTTTCATCGTCGAGCGGCGTCAGGTCGTGAAGACTGCGGGCCTGTACATACCGCGCCAGGCGCATCAGCGGGCGCAACGCGACCGCCAGCGCGATGACGCTCCCGGCCAGCAGCACACCGAACATGAGCGCGTCGCGGGCGGCGGCGCTTTCCACGAAACGACGGGTGAAGTCGGCCCGCGAACGCGTGCTTTCGGCGACCTGGACGGTGACGGTGCGGGTACCGCTGCCGACGAGCGCCGGCGTCAGTTCCCTGCGGTAGGTAGCCACCCGCACCGCCTCGCCGAAGTAGGTGGCGTCGTAGAAAACCGGAACGCCGTCGGAGAAGTCCGTCTTCGGCACGGGCAGATCGGCGCTGCCGAGTTCCACCAGGCCGTCCGAGGTGGCGATGCGGAAGTACACCGGTCCGCTCGCGGTCAGTTCGAAGAACTCGAAGAGCCGATACGGCAGTTCTATCGCCAGCCCTCCCGATTCCGTGGAGATGTTGGCGTCGAGGGCCTTGAGCGCCCCCAGCAGTGAACGGTCGTAGGCGGAATTGGCGGCGCCGACGGCATGCTGCCTCGTCATCCACAGCTCCGCGACCGAAACCAGCATCAGGAGCGGCAGCAGGAGCACGGTCAGCCGCTGCCAGAGGCTTCCACGCCGAAGCCGCCGCACCAGGTGCGCGTCAAGCCATTTCTTCAAGGGCATAACCCATGCCTCGGAGTGTGCTGACACGGACACCGCCACCTTCCAACCGCTTGCGGAGCCGGTGAATCAGCACTTCGACGGCATCCAGGCTGACATCGTCCTCGTCCGAGAAGACGCGGTCCAGGATCTGCTGCTTGGAGAACGGTTCGCCGCTGCGCTGGATCAGGACGCGCAGCACCGCGTGCTCTCTCGGGGACAGCACGAGCGCCTTGTCGTGCAGCAGGAACTGTCGGCGCGATGCCTCGTAATGCAGCGGCCCGCAGGCAAGGCGCGGATGGTCGTTGCCCCGGGCCCGGCGAACCAGTGCGTGCAGGCGAGCCTCCAGCTCCGGCATGGCGAACGGCTTGGCGAGGAAATCGTCAGCGCCCGAGTTGAGCGCTTCCACCCGCTCGGCGAGGGAGTCCCGGGCCGTCAGGATCAGCGCGGGCAGACGCTGGTCGCGTTCGCGCATGCGCTTGAGAACCTTCAGCCCGTCCATGCCGGGCAGACCGAGATCCAGCACCAGCGCATCGTGATCGCGCTGCTGCAGGGCCCGGTCGGCAAGGCGACCGTCGTCCACCCACTCGACCTGGATGCCGGCGTGTTCCAACGCCTTGCAGAGCCATGTCCCCAGGGTATGTTCGTCTTCGGCCAGCAGGATGCGCATCGCGCAGCGATTCAAAAATCAATCGGGCTTGATCTGGGCGCGCGCGATGACCTTCTTCCAGCGCGCCTGTTCAGTCGCGATGAACTGGGCGAATTCGGCGGGCGTGTCGCCGATGGGTTCTGCGGCGTCGCCGCTCAGGCGGCGCACCGACTCCGGCGCCTTCACGGCTTTCATGGTTTCCGCCGCCAGCTTGTCGATGTTGGCTTGCGGCATGCTGGACGGCGCCATCATTCCGTACCACTGCGTCATCTCGAAGCCCGGAAAGCCCTGCTCCGCCACGGTGGGAACGTCCGGCAGCTGCGGCAGGCGCCGGGCCGAACCGGTGGCGATGCACCGCACCTTGCCCGACTTGATGAAAGGAATGATCGCCGCCGCGCCGATGGCCGAAGCCTCGAGCCGCCCGGCCAGCAGGTCGGTGAGCATGGGGCCGGTACCGCGGTAGGGCACGTGCAGCATGAAGACGTCCGAAGTCATCTTGAGGTACTCGAAAGCCAGCTGGCCGGCGCTGCCGTTGCCGGCCGACCCATAGCTGAGCCTGCCCGGCCGGCTCTTGGCGTAGGCGATGAACTCGCGCAGGTTCTTCGCAGGCACGTCCGGATGGACGACGTACAGGCTGGGCACCTTGGCCAGCAGGCTCACCGGCTTGAAGTCGTCGAGCTTCCAGGGGAGCTTGTCGAAGATGTAGGGGTTGACCGCCAGGGTGCCGATATGTCCGAGGATGATCGTGTGCTGGTCGTCGGCGCGCGAGACTTCCGACATGGCGATGTTGCCCGCGGCGCCCGGCTTGTTGTCCACGTAGACGCTCTGGCCGAGCGTCTTGCTGAGTTCGGCCGCCGTCGAGCGCGCGACGATCTCCGAGCTGCCGCCCGGTGCGAAAGGCACGACGAACCGGATCGATTTGGAAGGCCACGAGCCCTGGGCTGACGCCACGTTCGGCAGCAGCGTGGAACCGAGCAAGCCACCGCCGGCGGCCAATACCTGCCGCCGGCTGAAACCAGCGGAGGCCGGATGTGAAGTCGAGAAGTCGTTTTTCATTTTGTCTCCATCAAATCGTCCGATGCTGCCAAAGAACAGCTTTCAGTTTGCTGTCAGCCAGCCTCGGCGGCGTGCATTTTGCCGCGAGCGGCCTCAGTGCCCGGTCGAAGCCGGCGCGACGGAAGCACCGGCGATGCCGTGCCGGGCGAGCGCATCGGCGACGAACCCGGTTGCCTTCATTTCCTCGACGAACGCCCGCAAGGCGTCGCCAGCCGCCGCGCTGTATCGCTTGGGCAGCCCCATCGCCTGCTGGATGACCATGAAACGCCCCGGCAGGAGACGCAATCCCCCGAGCCGGGCGGCATCGGCCTCGAGTTGCTGCCGCACGCCGGCTGCGACGTCGAGGCCTCGCGACAGGAAGGTGTCGACCACCGCGGGCGATGTCGGCGCCCGCACGATCTCCGCTGCCGTCAGCGCGCGTGTCAGGTGGAGGTCGTAGGCGCTCCCCTTGCCGACGGTCACCGTGGTTCCCGGACGATCCACTTCTGCGTTGTCGCGGATCGGCGAGGCCTCGCGTACCAGGTAGGCGCCTTCGATCAGCACGTAGGGCGCGGTGAAGGTGATGCCGGCGCCGCGCACCGGATCGACGGCGAAGAAGCCGATGTCCGCCTGCCCTGCGGTGACGACATCGACCGACTTGCCGGCGGAATCGACCACGAGGAGTTCCACCTCGACCCCCAGCCGCCGGCCGAACGCATGGGCGAGGTCGATCGACACGCCGAAGGGCAGGCCGTCCGCGCCCCGGTTGGCCAGGATGGGATTGCCGAGGTTGATGGACGCGCGAAGCGTGCCGGTGGGAATGAATTCGGTGCGGATGGCGGTGTCAAAAGCGCTCAATCGAGGTCCTTGATGAGTGGTGTGAAAAGGCCCTGGGGCGCGCCTGCGCACAGGTCGATCAGGGTCTGCTCGGCCAGCGTCTGGCTGAACCACGCGGAGATCGCGGCCCGGCGTTCGCCGATGTATTGCGGCAGGCCCCGGGAATCCAGGCGCATGCAGAGATCGTGGCCCGGCACCAGCAGCGTGCCGGGCTCGGCGCGCCAGTGCCGCCAGATGGTTTCGAGCGAGGCACGGCTCTGTTCGCGGTCTTCGCTCGCGTCGACCTGCAGGTCGAGCAGTTCGGCGCGGTTCTTGGCCGCATCGCCGGAGAACAGCACCGGCGTCTCGCCGCCGTGCAGCAGAAACACGAGATGCCCCGGCGTATGCCCCGGCGCGGCGATCGCCCGCAGGCCGGGCAGAAACTCCTGGCCGTCGGCCACCCGGCGCACCCGGGCGCTCTGGTTCAGTTCGCGTACGTACAGCTCCGGCAGCGGGTCGAAGCCCGGCGCCCGGGCGGCCGCCCAGGCGAGTTCGACCTCCCCGATCCAGACGGTGGCGTCGGGGAAAAGCGTGAAGTTCACCGCGTGGTCGTAGTGCGCGTGGGTGAGCACCACGTCGGTCACATCGCCGGGGGCGACGCCGCAGGCCTGCAGCTGCTTGAGCAACTCGCGGCGCACCCCGAAGGCGCCGACGTCGAGCAGCACGGTGCGGCCGCCGCCGCGAATCAGGGTGACGGTGCTCCAGCCCAGCCCGCCGTGGCAGACCGCCTTGCCGGGAAATCCCTGCACCAGGACATCGATGGTGAGCATGGTTCACTCCGCCTTGATATTGGCCTGCCGGATCAGCTTGCCGTATGCCGCCGCCTCGGACTGGATGAGCCGCGAGAACTCCGCGGGCGAACTGCCCACGATCTCGTAGCCGCCGTCTTCCACCAGCCGCTTGACCACATCGGGCGACCGGAGCGCCTTCACCGCCTCGGCATGGAGCCTTTCGACGATGGCCGGGTCGGTGCGGGCCGGAACCAGGATGCCCTGGAACTGGGTCACGTCGAAATCCTTGAAACCCAGCTCCGCCATGGTCGGCAGCTGGGGCAGCGACGAAGCCCGCTGCGGGCCGGACACCGCGAAGCCGCGCAGCTTGCCGCTGGCGATCTGGGGCGCGGCGGTGACGACCGTGTCGAAGGTGAATGACAGCTGGCCGCCGAGCAGGTCGGCCAGGGCCGGAGCGCTGCCCTTGTAGGGCACGTGGGTCAGCTCGGTGCCGCTGACGCGGGCCAGCATCTCACCGGCCAGGTGCCCCCCGCCGCCGACGCCGGTCGAGCCGTAGCTCAGCGTTCCCGGGGCCGCCTTGGCGCGGCGGACCAGGTCGGGCAGACCGGTGATCGGCGACGCGGCCGGCACCACCAGGGCGAACTGGTAACGGGTGAGCTGGGTGACCGGGAGCAGGTCTTTGATCGGGTCGTAGGGCAGCCTGGCATACAGCGCCTGGTTGACGACGACGGGGCCGCTGGCCACCAGCAGCACGGTGTAGCCGTCCGGCGCCGCCTTGGCGACCATGTCGGTCCCGATGTTGCCGTTGGCGCCGCCGCGGTTGTCGACCAGTACCGGCACGCCGAGACCCTGGGCCATCTTCTGCCCCACGATGCGGGCGGTGATGTCCGCGGCGCCCCCTGCAGCGTAGGGAACCACCAGGCGGATCGGCTTGTGGGGATACGCCTGGGCGTGCGAGGGGGCCGCCAGCAGCGCTGCGGCCACGCCGAGCACGGCGGTGACGAGTTTCTTTTTCATGTGCTGTCTCCGTTTTTCCATTCGGCCCGGCCGCGTCGCGGCCTAGCCGGCCCGCCGCCGCAGCAACGCCAGCACGGCAGGGTCGAGATCGACGCCCCCGGCACGCTGGCGCGCCATGTTGCGCAGCTCGATTTCGCCGGGGACGATGACCGGCTTGCCTTCTTCGGCGGCCGGGCTGCCGTGCAGGATCTCGGCGAAATCACGCATGCGTTCGACCAGCCAGGCCGCGGAGCCGAGCCGCCGGGTGTCGATGAGGATGAAGAAGTGCCCCAGGTTCTGCGGCTCGTCGGGCGCATCCACCCAGGACTTCACATGCGTCAGGTAGGCGGCGTTGGACAGCACGCCCGCGAACATGTCCACCATCAGGGCCAGGCCGTAACCCTTGTGGCCGCCGATAGGCTGCAGAAAACCGTCCAGCGCGGCTTTCGGGTCGGTGGTCTTGCGGCCTTGCTTGTCCGTGCCCCAGGTGTCGGGAATGGACTCACCGGCCTTCAGGGCGTTGCGGATCTTGGCGCGGGCCACGACGCTCATCGCCATGTCGAGCATGAAATGCGCACCGTCCGCGCCGGGCACGCCGAAGCCCAGCGGGCTGTTGCCCAGGCGCGCGTCGCTGCCGCCCCACGGCGCGATGGTGGTCGTGGCGTTGCTGCCGATCATGCTGGCGAAGCCTTCTTCGGCGGCCAGATAGCTGTAGGGCGAGATGGGACCGAAATGGTTGCTGCCGCGCACGAAAGCGGCGCCGATGCCGCATTCGCGGGCCACCGCCATCGCCGCGCGCAGGCCGTGCATGCCGACCAGCGGGCCGACGCCGTTGGCGCCGTCCACGGTAACCATCGCCGGGGCGACACGTTCGACGCGGATGTCCGGGTTGCGGGAGATGCCGCCGACATCCAGGCGCTCCCCGTAGGACTCGATTCGGCTGAGGCCGTGGGTGGACAGGCCGAACAGGTCTGCCAGCACCAGGATGCGGACGACATCCTGGGCGTCGCCGGCACTCAGGCCCAGGCCCTGGAAGGCCTTGCCGCCGAGTTCGAGAAGCGCGGCTTCGGAGATGTTTTCGGTGACGGGGGTACGTGCGTTCATGGTGATGGACCGTGGAGGGTGTGAGGCGAAGAGGAGAAATATGGCGGAATGGCGCGTCAGTCGGCGCTGAGCCGGGCCTGCCGGACCAGGGCGCCCCAGCGCTGCTGCTCGGCGGCGATGAAGGCAGCGAACTCGCGCGGCCCCTGGCCGGCGGCGGTGCTGGAGTCTTCTTCCAGGCGCCGCTGCACGGCTGGCGAGGCGAGCGCCTTCAAGGCTTCCTTGTTGAGCCGGGCGACGACCGCCACCGGCGTGTTCGCGGGGACGATCAGGCCGAACCATTGCGAACTCTCGAAGCCGGCATAACCCAGCTCGGCAACCGTCGGCACCTCCGGCACCGCTGCCAGGCGCCGGGCCGAACCGACCGCCAGGATCTTCAGCTTGCCGGCCTTCACATGGGGCAGGAAACCCGGCAGTCCGGCGGATGCCGCGTCGATGTTGCCGGCCAGCAGGTCGGTCATCTGCGCACCGGTTCCCTTGTAGGGGACATGCAGGACGTTGATGCCCGCCGCGAGCTTGAGCATCTCGAACGCGAGGTGCCCGGCACTGCCGTTGCCGGCCGAGCCATAGGTGAGTTTTCCCGGTTCGGCCCTGGCCTGCGCGATGAACTCCGGGAGGTCGTTCGCCCGGATCTTCGGGCCGACGGCGAACACCATCGGCACCTTGGCCAGCAGGGTGACGGGCAGGAAATCCTTCTGCACGTCGTAGGGCAGGCGCGGCATCATGGCCGGGTTGACCGCCAGCGTGCCGACGTGCCCCAGCGTGACGGTGTAGCCGTCCGGCGCGGCACGCGCGCCTTCGGTCATGGCGATCACGCCCTGCCCGCCCGCCTTGTTGTCCACCACCACCGCCTGCCCCAGGTCCTTGCCCATTTCCGCCGCCATGGCGCGGGCGATGACGTCCGAACTTCCGCCCGGACCGTAGGGCACGATCAGCCGAATGGGGCGTACCGGGCGCCACTCTTCGGCCGTCGCGGCCAGCGGTACCGTGCACAGGGCGAGGGCTGCGGCCGTCGCCGCCAGGGGCCGTGCCAAGGCCCGGGCGAGTGTCGAATCGAATGCGCCTGAAAACATGTCCGGGGTCTCCTTCTGATGGCGGACCGGTAGGGTCCGCGCGGTAAGTGCAGGCATGATCCGCGCGCCGAATTAAGCTGTAAAGTGCAAATATAAGAACGACTCTTGCGCCATACGCTGCAATCAGGCACCCATGAATTTCGATCTCGCCGACCTTCGCGCTTTCCTCGCCGTTGCCGACCAGGGCAGTTTTCGCGCCGCATCCGAAACCCTGCACCTGTCGCAGTCGGCCCTGTCCCGCCGGGTCGACAAGCTGGAAGACGCCCTGGGCGTCGCGCTGTTCACGCGGACCACCCGCAAGGTGGAACTCACCACCGTCGGCCGGGCCTTCGTGCACCGGGCTCGCAATGTGCTCACCGAACTCGAGAGCGCCCTGCTGGGCATTCAGGACGTGGCCGACCGGCTTTCCGGGGAAGTGACGCTGGCCTGCGTGCCGTCCGCGGTCGCGCATTTCCTGCCGATGGTGTTCGGCGAATTCCATCGCCGCTATCCGGGCATCCGCATCCGGCTGCTGGACGAATCTTCGGCCGACGTCCTGATGGCGGTCACCCGCGGCGACTCGGACTTCGGCGTGACCTACATCGGCACGCAGGAATCGGACATCGATTTCCGCCCGCTGATCGAAGAGGCATTCGTGCTGGCCTGCCCGGCCAGCCATCCGCTGGCCCAGCGCAAAACGGTCGACTGGGCCGACCTGTGCGACCACCCGTACATCGCCCTGGCGCAGGGCAGCGGCAACCGGTTCCTCATCGACCAGGCCCTGGCGTTCTCGACTTCGCGGCCGCGCTGGTTCTGCGAGGTGAACCATGTGCCGGCGCTGGTCAGCCTGGTGGTCGCCGGGCTGGGCGTCGGCGTGCTGCCGCGCATGGCGCTGCCGCCCGAAGGCCATGCGGGTCTCAAGGCCGTCCCGCTCACCAGGCCGCAGGTCAGCCGCACGCTGGGCCTGATCTCGCGGCGCGGCCGGCCGCTGGCGGCGGCGGCACAACTGCTGTACGACCTGCTGATGAGCCAGCCGGTGGGCTCGGAGAAGGCTCCGAAACGAAAAAAGCGGGCGCCGGACGCGCGACGCATCCCTAGGCCGTCCGGGGGCGGCGCATGACCGACGACGTCATCGATCACGACAGCCCGGAGGCGACCGGCCGCAACCCGGCGCCCGGGTGAGGGCTAAGGGCGGAACAACCCGGCAGCCACAGCGCATTTTTTGCTTTCAGTTCCGGGCGAACCCCGGACCATCGCAGCATCGTTTTCTGTGTTGATCCTGATGCCGGCTGCAAAATATTTCTCCCCCGTTGGCGCCGCACGATCGGCGCGCACTTTGCTGGGCGCGTCGGCACTGCTGGCCGCCGTGTCCGTTTTCGCGCAGACGGCGCCCGAGATCAGCGGCTTCGGGACCTTGGGCGTGACCCACGAACGCGGGGCCGGCGGCCGGGGCTATGTGCGCAACAGCACCCAGCCCGGCACCAGTTCGTCTTTCGGCGGCGCGCTCGATTCCCGCCTGGGTGCGCAGTTCGACTGGGCCTTCGTGCCCGACTGGGAAGCCAGCGTGCAGGCGGTGGCGGTGAAGCGGCCCCAGGGAACGCCCGCCTCCGAGTCGGTCGAACGTGCCTACATTGGCTGGCGGCCGCTGGCCAACACCCGGCTGCGCGCGGGTCGCATCAATCCGGACATCTTTCTCTATGCCGACAGCCGCAACGTCGGATATTCCCTGCCGTGGGCGCGTCCGCCGGTGGACTTCTACGGGTTCGCGCCGGTCGTGGCGATCGACGGGCTGGACCTGGACCAGCAATGGCATGCGGGCGATGCCGACTGGCGCCTGCGGGTGACGCACGGTTCGGCCCGCGCCAGCGTCACCGACCTGGAAGGTGCACGCGTGCCGCTGCGAGGCCGGGGCCTGACGGCGCTGGCCCTCAACCGTTTCCAGGACGGGCTGCTGCTGAAGCTGAGCTTCCTGCAGGGCCATCTGGGCTTCGACGCGGGCGATCAGGTCGCGGCATTGCGACAGGGCCTGGACGAGGTGGCGGGGATCCCGGTGCCCGGCGTGTCCGAACAGGTCGCGGCGCTCCAGCGCAATCTCTGGACCGAAGGCAACATCCGCTATTTGTCGCTGGCGGCCCAGTACGAGACCGGCCCCTGGACCCTGATCGGCGAAGCCAGCAACCTCACCGTGCCCAACAGCCCGCTCGCCTCGCGGCGGGCCTATGCCAGCGCCGGCTATCGCCGCAACGGCTTCACTTACTACGTCACCGCCGGCGCCGCCCGACCCCGTCGCTCGGAGGAGTCCAGCCCCGACTTCGTCTCGTCGCTGAGCCCGGTGGTGGGTGAAGCGGTGGCGCAGCAGGCGCAGGCGCTGGGGAATTTCGCGGTGGCCGCCGGCAACAATTTTCGCTACGACCAGAACACGGTCGGTATCGGCGTTCGCTGGGATTTCTCGTCGAACGCGGCCCTGAAACTGCAGTGGGATCGCTTCAGGGTGGCAAGCAACGGCGGGGCCGGCCTGCGTTATTTCAACGGGGCGGCGACCGACGGACAGATCCTGACGGTGCTGGTCGATTTCGTGTGGGGGCAATGATGACCAACAGCGTCCTCCGCCAGGCGCCCTGTTTGCTGCTGCTCGCGATGGCCGGCAGCGCGCTGCATGCGCAGGCGCCGCCGGCCGAACCGATCTATGTGCTGGTCTCGACGCAGAGCCCGGTGCGGGACATGACCCAGCCGCAATTGCTGGCCTTGTACACCGGCCGCACCCGCACCTTGCCATCGGGGGAGGTCGTCACGCCGCTCGATCAGCAGCGCGACGGCCCGGTCCGGGCGGTTTTCTACCAATCCCTGACCGGGATGGACATCGCCCGGATCAACAGCTACTGGGCCCGGCTTCATTTCACCGGACAGGTCCAGGCACCGCAGGCGGTCGGCAACGACGCTGCCATGGTGCAGCGGCTGCGCAGCGACCGCAACGCGATCGGCTATGTGAGCCACGACCCCCAGGACGCCTCGGTCCGGGTGATCCTGCGCCTGCCCTGACACGCCGCGGGCACCGCTGCCGTGTCCGCTGCCCTGCTGCAGCCCCTGCGCTGCGGCCGCGCGCTTACGCTGATGCCGCCGCTGCCGCCATGGCCTCGGCCATCGGGGCGGCCTGCTGTCGCATCCATTTTCTGAACGCGACCAGGGGCGGGTACGAGGCGCGGCTGGCCGAGCAGGCCAGGTAGTAGCGCCCCGAACTGCGGGAGCGCAGATCGACCGCCGAAACGAGTTCGCCGCGCTCCAGTTCCTGGCGGAACAGGAACTCGGGCAACAGCGCCACGCCCAGCCCGGCCGCAGCCGCCTGGGTGGCGGTGGCGAACTGGTCGATGCTCATGCCGGCATGGCCGGGATAGCCCAGGCCCTGGGCGGCGAACCACTCGACCCAGCCCAGGGGCCGGGTGGCCAGGTGCAGCAGGGGTGCCTTCAGCAGATCGGCCGGGCGGCTGAAACCGTATTGCGTCTTCAGCGCCTTCGAGCAGGCGGCGAACACGTCTTCGGCGAACAGCAGGTCCAGGTCGGCGCCCGGCCACTCGCCCCGGCCGTAGTGAAGCGCGGCGTGCACCGTCTCGGCGTCCATGTCGAAGGGTTCCAGGCGCGTCACCAGATTGAGCGTCACGCCCGGGTTGTTGCGGGTGAAATCCGGCAGCAGCGGCGCCAGCCAGCGGGTGCCCATGGTCGGCAGGATGGCGACGGTCAGGATGCCGGCCTCGGGGCTGGCCCGCAGCCGCAGCGTGGCGTTGGCGATGGCGCGCAGGGCCGGCCGGATCTCGGCTGCATAAGCCTCTCCGGCGGGCGTGAGCCGCACCGTCTGGCGCTCGCGGGTGAACAGCTCCACGCCCACCTGCTCCTCCAGGGCGCGGATCTGCCGGCTGACGGCGCTCTGCGTCAGGCTGAGCTCGTTGGCGGCGCCGGTGAACTTCTGCAGCCGGGCGCATGCCTCGAAGGCCATCAGCACGCCCATCGAGGGCAGGTATTTCCTGAAATTCATGAACTCCGCGGGAAGCGCCAGGCAGGCTGGCGGGACAAGGGTCGACCGGGGTCATTCTCTCGTGGAATGACCGGCTTCGAAAACGTCAATTGACGAGCGCCGCGATAGTTCTCAGGATGCCGGTTCCGCCTACCGAACAGACAGAGACAAGACTATCCCCATGACCTTTTCCCGCAAGCATTTCCTGGCGGCCGCCGCCGCGATCGGCGTCCTCGGCCTCTCCCCCACCCTCGCCCTGGCCCAAAACAACTACCCCACCCGGCCGGTCAAGCTGGTGGTGCCCTACTCCCCCGGCGGCAACACCGACGTGATGGCGCGCATGGTGGCGCAGGGCCTGTCGGACTCCATCGGCCAGCCGGTCATCGTCGAGAACGTCGCCGGCGCCAACGGCACCATCGGCGCGGCGCGGGTGGCGCAGGCCGCCAACGACGGCTACACCCTGCTGTTCGGCACCGCCGGCACCCAGGCGATCAACCAGAGCCTCTACAAGAATCTCGGCGAGAAGACGCTCGACGAATACGAGTACATCGCCCTGGTCACCAGCATCCCCAACGTGCTGGTGATCAACCCCGAGAAGATCGACGTGAAGAACGTCGCCGAATTCGTCGACTACGCCCGCAAGCGCGGCAACGGCCTGAGCTTCGGCTCGCCCGGCAGCGGCTCCACCATCCACCTGTCGGGCGAACTCTTCAAGACCGCCACCAAGCTCGACCTGCTGCACGTGCCCTACAAGGGCAGCGCGCCGGCCCTGACCGACCTGATGGGCGGCCAGATCGACTTCATCTTCGAGAACGTCAGCCCGGCCCTGCCCTTCATCCAGTCGCACAAGCTGCGCGTGCTGGCCGTCACCTCGGCCGAGCGCCTGCCGGCGCTGCCGGACGTCCCGACCATGAAGGAGTCCGGTTACCCCACCTTCGTCACCGCCACCTGGAACGGCGTGCTGGCGCCCAAGGGCACGCCCGCGGCCATCGTCAAGAAGCTGGAGGAAGCGACGCTGAAGATCGCCGCCTCGCCGGAGTTCAAGAGCCGCGTCAACGCCCTGGGCGGCGAGACCAAGTCGCTCGACTCGGCTGCCTTCCGCGAATACGCCCGTGCCGAGTACCGGCACTGGGGCACCATCATCAAGAACGCCGGCGTGAAGCCGCAATGAGCGCGTCCGCCACCATGACCTCCTTCGTCAGTTCCGACCGAATCCGCGACCAGTTCTCCCAGGCCATGTCGGCCATGTACAAGCAGGAGGTACCGCAGTACGGCACGCTGCTCGACCTGGTCGCCGACATCAACCGCGCCGCCCTCGACGCCGCGCCCGCGCTGCGCGACCGGCTGGAGGCCGCCGACGAGATGGCCCGCCTGGGCGTGGAGCGCCACGGCGCCATCCGCCTCGGCACGCCGCAGGAGCTGGCCGACATGCGCCGCATCTTTCGTGTGATGGGCATGCACCCGGTGGGCTACTACGACCTGTCGGTGGCCGGCGTGCCGGTGCACGCGACCGCCTTCCGCCCGGTGGACGACGCGGCGCTGCGCATCAACCCTTTCCGCGTCTTCACCTCGCTGCTGCGGCTCGAGCTGATCGCCGATCCGGCACTGCGCGAGCAGGCCGCCGCCATCCTGGCCGAGCGCCGGATCTTCACGCCCCGGGCACTCGAACTGACCCGCATGTGCGAGAGCGCCGGCGGCCTGAACGAGGCCGAAGCCGCCGAGTTCGTGCGGGAAGCCACACGAACCTTCAGCTGGCACAGCGAGGCCACGGTGAGCCACGACACCTACCGACGCCTGCTGGCCGCGCACCGGCTGGTGGCGGACGTGGTCTGCTTCAAGGGCCCGCACATCAACCACCTGACGCCGCGCACCCTGGACATCGACCGGGCCCAGGCCGAGATGCCTCGCCGGGGCATCGCCGCCAAGGACGTGGTCGAGGGCCCGCCGCGCCGGCGCCATGCCATCCTGCTGCGCCAGACCAGCTTCAAGGCGCTCGAGGAACCCATCGCCTTCACCGACCACGCCGCCGAAGGCTCGCATACCGCACGCTTCGGCGAGATCGAGCAGCGCGGCATGGCGCTCACCCCGCCCGGACGCGCGCTGTACGACCGGCTGCTGTCGCAGGTGCGTTCGGCGGGCAACGCCGGCACCACGGCGGGCGACTACGCGGACCGGCTGGCCGCCGCCTTCGAGGATTTTCCGGACGACCTGGAGACGCTTCGCACCCAGCGCCTGGCGTACTTCCGCTGGCGCGTCGCAGACGCGGACCGCCTGCAGGCGGCGGCGTCCACCGGCGCCGCCTTCGACCTGGAAGGGCTGTACGCAGACGGCGTCGTCACGGTCGAACCGATCCTCTACGAAGACTTCCTGCCCGTCAGCGCGGCGGGCATCTTCCAGTCCAACCTGGGCGGCGACGAGCAGAAGAACTACGCCGCCAATGCGGCCCGCGAAGAGTTCGAGGCCGCGTTGGGCGCCCGTGTCGCGGACGAGTTCGCGCTGTACGAGGAAAGCCACCAGGCGTCCGTCGAGGCGGTACGTCTGCAATACCAGGCACTGCAGCCGGCCTGATCCGGGCGGGCGACAGCGCCCGATCGCCGCGTCGACGCGCGGCGCTCACCACTTCATTTCGCCGGTCGCGACCTTGGCGCCGATGTCCAGGGCGATGCCCAGGCCCGCGCCCGGGTAGGCGGCTTTCATGGCGCCAACGAGCGTCGCGCTGTCGTTGGCCTTCTTCAGCTCAGCATCCCAGCGCTGCAGATAGGCCTGCGTGAAAGCCACCTGCGTGATGTCTTGTGCCGAACCGGGCGCAGCGTGGCCCGGCACGACGATCGCCGGCTGGAGCGCCGCGATGCCGTCCAGCTTGCGGGACCAGGCGGCGCGGTCCTCGGCACCGGCCGCATCGGCGGTCCAGACATGCAGGCCGGCGAATACGTTGACGCCACCGACCACGGCCTTGATGGCGGGAATCCAGACGTAGCTTCGATGCGGCAGCCGGTCGTCAGTACCGCGAATTTCCAGCCTCTCGTTTTCCAGCTGCAGGGTGTTGCCGGTCAGCACTTCGGGGAGGCTGACCGACCTGGGGGCGTTGGCACCCATCTTCGACGGCCAGAAGCTCATTTTCGCGGGCAGGGTCGCTTCGATCTTCCTGACGGTGGCGGCGGTGGCGACAACCTTCACGTCCGGGAAATACGCCTTCAGGATGTCGATGCCGAAGTAGAAGTCCGGGTCCGCCTGGCTGATGTAGATGGCCTTCAGGGTCTTGCGGCTGTCGAGCACCATCGCGGCGATGCGCAACGCGTCGGCCCGGGTAAAGCCGGTGTCCAGCAGCACCGCGTCGGTCTTGCCGGCCACCAGCACGGCATTGACATGGAAGCTGTCGGCGTCGGCGTTGTAGACCTTCAGGGACAGGGGTGCCGTCTGCGCGTTCGCCAAACTGGCGGACATCGCCAAGGCGGCAGCGGCAAGGTGGATCGAGGTGCGGGCGATGGACATTTCGGTTCTCCGGGGTGGCAGCGACATGCGGCCGATGGAGTCACTTTATTTGTTCGCCTTGCGAAGATAAACTTCGCAATCAATGCATGACTGTCAACCCAATCGAGCAAATCCATGGACCGTCTGACGGCGATGCGGGTGTTTGTCGAAATCGTGGACCGGGGCAGCGTCACCGCCGCCGCCGACGCGCTGGACATGTCTCGCGCAATGGCCAGCCGTTACCTGGAAGGCCTGGAGAGCTGGCTGGGCGTGCGCTTGCTGCATCGCACGACACGCAAGCTCGCGCTGAGCGACGCTGGCGAGCGGGCGTTGAAAAGCTTTCGAGAAATGGTCGCGCTTTCGGAAGACGTCCAGGCCCAGGCCAGCCAGCAGGGCGAAGTTCAGGGGCGGCTCCGCATGACCTCGGCGGCTTCTTTCGCGCAGGCGCAACTCACGGCCGCGGTCGTCGACTTTCAGCGTTTGCATCCCAAGGTCGAGATCGACCTGTTGATGATCGATCGCACGGTGGACCTGGTGCAGGAACGTATCGACCTGGCCATCCGGCTGAGCAACCGCATCGATGACACGCTGGTCGCGCGCCGGCTCGCGGTGTGCCGTTCGGTGCTTTGCGCATCGCCGGCGTACCTGGCGAGCGCCGGTGTTCCGGTGAGACCCGAGGACCTGGAGCGCCACCGCTGCGTCGTTCACAGCGCCGGGTTCGCTCCCTCGTATCGGCTGCATCGCGGTGGCGAAACCGTCACCGTCGGCACCCGCACGGTGCTGACGGCCAACGAAACCTCGGTCATCCGGGCGGGTGCCCTGGCTGGAGCCGGCATCGCCATGCTGCCGACCTACTATGTGACGGAAGAACTCGCGCGGCAGCAGCTGCAGGTCGTCCTGCCCGACTACACGCTGGACCCGCTGGACATCCAGGCGGTCTACCTGTCGCGCCGGCATCAACCGCTGCCGCTGCGCAAGCTCATCGAGTTTCTGGCGGAGCGGTTCGGAGGCGACCCGGCGCCCTGGGACCTGAATCCGCCGGCTGCGTCCCGATAGCGTCCGGATAGCGTCTCGGTAGCCTATCGATTGCGCGCTCGTGGCAGACGACAAACCCGCCCCTGCCTGAACCACGCCCTCGCCCTTACTCCTCCGACTTCTTGTACAACTCGCCGCGAGCTCGCTGGGCCTTGGTGAATTCCGCCAGGCCGATATCCCAGGTTTTGGTGAGAAGGGTTCCGTCGGCCTCGATGCGCGTGAAGTGCATCGTCTGCGAGGCGTTTTGCATCGTGCCGCCCGGCGGCGTGCAACGCTTCATCTCGGCATCGAAATAAAGCTGGGCGATTCCGAGATTCACCAAAAATTCAGCGGTCATGGCCTCTCCTTCAAACAAGCGGAGGGCCACTCTGCTCCCTAAACCTGCGTGCTGCCTGACCTTTTTTGCAATCGCCTTCTGTTCAGAGGTGCGGCAGATCGCTCAACGCCTGCGCCTGGTCTCCGATCGGCAGGTCGACCAGAGTCTTGCGGCCGTCGGGGAGCGCGACGACGTCGATCTTGCGACCGACCGCGCCGTGGTAGCAAAGGTAGAGATCGTGGCCCTGCTGGGCGATTTCTGCGACTTGGGCGATGTCGATCACGACGGAGGGGCCCTTCTCGAGTTCGCCATCGACATATTCGAATGCATGCCACCGCACCGATGCCACCGTTCGATCCTTGGTCCAGTGAACGGCTTCTACTGCATACGCCATCGTCATCTCAGTTTTCAACGCTTGGAAAAAGAGAATTTCTACCATGGGCGCACCAGACCGACCTGCTCGGGCTGGTCGATGCGATGGAAATTGATGCAGACGATTTGTCGTCCAAGCACATCCGCTCGACAGCCGCTCGCACCCGTGCCCTCAGGAATCCAGCAAAAGGATATCGCTGCATGGGTGGCAGATTTCGAAGGGCTTCCTCAGAATCAGAACTCACATCCACTATTTCTCAACTCCATGGACCTCCGCCCACTTGGCCGTTCTGCCCTGCAGATTTCCCCGATTGCCTTCGGCACCAACATCTTCGGATGGACCGTCGACGAGGCCACCTCCCACAGCTTGCTGGATGCCTGGGTCGATGCCGGCATGAACTTCATCGACACCGCCGACATGTACTCGACCTGGGTGCCCGGCCACGTGGGTGGCGAATCCGAAAACGTGATCGGTCGCTGGTTCGCAAAAGGCGGACGGCGCGACAAGGTCGTCCTGGCGACCAAGGTCGGCAAGCCGATGGGCGACGGCAAGGTGGGTCTGAAGCCCCGATACATCCGCGAGGCCGTGGAAGCATCGCTCAAGCGGCTCCAGACCGACCGCATCGACCTGTACCAATCGCATGACGACGACCAGGACGTGCCGCTGGCAGATGTCATGGGAGCTTTCGATGACCTGGTCAAGGCCGGCAAGGTGCGTGCGGTCGGCGCATCGAACTTCAAGGCCGCGCGCTTCGCCGAGGCCCTGGACACCAGCGAAAAGCTGGGCATCACCCGCTACGAAAGCCTGCAGCCGCTCTACAACCTGCACGACCGGGCCGCTTACGAGGACGACCTGCAGGCCGTGTGCGTCGCGCGTGGTGTCGGTGTCATCAACTTCTGGTCTTTGGGTGCTGGTTTCCTCACAGGCAAATACCGCACTGCCGCCGATGCGGGCAAAAGTCCGCGCGGCGCCGGCGTCATGCAGAAGTATCTGGATGCGCGCGGGCTGAAGATCCTGGCCGCCCTGGACGCCGTATCGGCGCGCGTCGGTGCCACGCAGGGACAGGTCGCGCTGGCCTGGCAGATCGCCCAGCCCGGCATCGCAGCACCCATCGCCAGCGCCACCAGCATCGGCCAACTGAATGAACTGGTTGCCGCCGCGACGCTGAAGCTGGACGACGCGTCGCTGCGTGAACTGACCACGGCCTCCGCGTACTGAGGCGGCAGCCGTTCAGGCGATCAGTTCGCGGCGCAGGTGTAGCTGGCGGCCTTTTTCGGGTCGCCGCTGCCGGAGTAGCGCGGATACAGCGGATAGCGGCACAGGGGCTTGGTGGCCGACACGGTGTACGGCGGGACTTTCTGCATGGCGCGCATCTCGGGCGCATCCGGCGGGGTGATGCCTTTCTCCACCCAGTCGGTCATCAGCGTGACCAGATCGACGTACTGCGGCTGCGCCTCGCCGCTGGTGGCGCTGACCGCGTCGCCGTTGTGCGAGCCGTTGGCGAAGATGTACAGGCGCACGTTGTTGTCGACCGCCGCACGGCCGAACCTCGCCACCAGCCGGTCGTAATACGCCATCACCGCCCGGGGGTTGGAGCTGTAGTCCGAACTTTGCGACTTGATGATCAGCCGGCCGCCACGCTGGAAGAAGGGCTGCAGGTTGGTGTCGTTGGTGTCGATGATCTTCGCGGCGGCCTGGAGCTTCTCGCGGAACGCCGCGGTGGTGAAGTTCAGCAGGTTGAAATTCGGATCCTTCAGGATGCCGTACGACAGGGTCGCGCCCGGTTGCCCCAGGACCGGCTGGGCCGGCAGCGCGGGTTGGGGGTTCACGTTGAGCCATCCCGCCAGCGCCTCGCGGCCGGTGCCGTAGCCGGGTGCCGACGTGATGCCCTGGCCCAGGTCGAAGCCGTAGACCGTCGGCGCATGGATCTGGTCGATGGTGGCGATCTGCGCGTCGGACAGGCAGGTGTTGCCGGTGTCGGCGCCGCTCGTGCAGCGGATCGTTGCCCAGGGACTGGCGGCGGCGGCCTTGTCGAAGCGCGCATCGCAGGCGCGGTAGTTGTCGATGACACCGTCGACAAGGCCGTCCATGGCGTCGCACTGCCGCACCACCTCGGCGCCGATCAGGCCCAGCTTCTCGGGCGGCAGCCAGCCGGCGCCGGCCTGCGGCCGGGCCAGCAGCGACTTGTGCACCACGTGCGAGGTGTAGCCGATGAGCGGGCTGGTCGAGACCACGCCGTCGTAGTCGGCCGGGTAGCGCTGGGCCACTTCCATGGCTTCGCGGCCGCCCTGCGACTGGCCCATGAAGTAGCTGACCGTGGGGCGTCTGCCGTAGGCCGCCTCGATGATGGCGAAGGCCGCGTCGTGGGTTTTCTTGAGTGCGGCATGGCCGAAGTTGGTCCACGATTCGTCGTTGAGCGCCCAGCTGGCGACGGTGCCCGTCTCCTGGTGGCCGGAGTCACCGCCGAAGGTCGCGTAACCCTGCGACAGCGGGTAGGGCGCGTCGGGCGGGAAGGCGCCGGAAATCGGCGAACCGGAGCTGCCGACGGCTGCGAGATTGGCCGGAATCGCCCCGTTCAGGCCCCCGCCGCCGACCTGCAGCGATTTCTGGTTCCAGCTAGCGGGCAGGTTCACCTGGATCTTGATGGTGCCCGCGGCCGGGTCGACCGGGTAGATGTCGGCCAGCACCTTGCAATACTGGGGCAGCGCATGCAGGGCGGCGCCGGACTGGATGGTTTCGGTGGTCGCCGCCACCAGGGTGGCGCTAGTGACCCGCACGCCGCCGGTGGGCAGGCCGATCGCGTCGGCACCAAAGCGCTGTTGCGCAAGCGACCCGCAGCCGGCCTGCGATTGCAAGGCCGGCAGGTTGGCGACATTGACCGTGTTGCCACTTCCGCCGCATGCCGCCAGCAAGGCCAGGGGCAGGCTCGCCAACCCGATTTTCATCAATCCCATATGTCTCCGTTCGTTATCGACTCGTTATGCGGCGCGAGTCTACAAACGGAAAACATTCGAGAGTGGACCCCTCGCACATAGCTGCTATGTGCCAAGCGGGCGACGGTTTCATCTTGCACCCCGGCTCCACTGCGCGACGCTCTGCACGTGTCTGCGGCGGAGCGGATGGGCTTGCGCGTGTCATTCACGGTTGCAGCAGGAGGGCGCGGGCATGCTACGGTGCGCGCCTTATTTTTACAGGTCTCCCATGACGGCACCGCGCTCGCACCGCTCTTCCTCCTCTACCTCGTCCTCGCAGCCCTTTCCGTTGCGGGCAGTGGTCGTCACGGCGGTGCTGACGCTCGCCGCGGTGTTGCTGGCGGTCAATTTTTCGGCCGGAGAGAAGAAACTCGAACAGCGCATCGAACGCCTCTACGGACTGCGCGACCCGCAGTACCAGCGCGACATGAACGTGCTGCTCGGCCCGCCGGTGCTCGACGGCAACCGCTTCGACTCGCTGGTCAACGGCGACCGCATCTTTCCCTCCATGCTCGGTGCCATCCGCGGCGCGCAGAAGACCATCACCTTCGAGACCTACATCTACTGGTCGGGCGATATCGGCCGCGCCTTTGCCGAGGCGCTCACCGAACGCTCGCGCGCCGGCGTGAAGGTGCATGTGCTGCTCGACTGGGTCGGCAGCCAGAAGATCGACGAAAAGTTTCTCGACCAGATGCGCGAGGCCGGCGTGGATATCCAGAAGTATCACGAGCCGAGCTGGTACGCCTGGGGCGACTGGGCCCGCATGAACAACCGCACCCACCGCAAGCTCCTGGTGGTGGACGGCGCGGTCGGCTTCACTGGCGGCGTGGGCATCGCGCCTGCCTGGACCGGGGACGGCCAGGACCCGGAGCACTGGCGCGACACGCACTTCCGGGTCGAAGGACCGGTGGTCGCCCAGATGCAGAGCGTGTTCATCGACAACTGGACCAAGACCTCGGGCCAGGTGCTGCACGGCCCGGCTTACTTCCCGCCCTTGCAGCGCCTGGTGCCGGCGGGCCAGGGGCTGGCGCAGATGTTCAGCAGCTCGCCGTCGGGCGGTAGCGAGAGCATGCACCTGATGTATCTCATGGCGATCACTGCCGCCGAGGGCAGCATCGACCTGGCCAGCGCGTACTTTGTGCCCGACGACCTCACCCGACAGGCACTGGTCGAAGCCCGCAAGCGTGGCGTGCGGGTGCGCATCGTCATGCCCGGGCCGGTGATCGATGCCGAGACGGTGCGCGGCGCGTCGCGCGCCAGCTGGGGGCCGCTGCTCGAGGCAGGCGTCGAGATCTACGAATACCAGCCGACCATGTACCACTGCAAGGTGCTGGTGGTCGACGGCCTGATGGTGTCGGTAGGCTCGACCAACTTCGACAACCGCTCCTTCCGGCTCAACGACGAGGCCAACCTCAACCTGTACGACGAGGCCTTCGCTGCCGAGCAGACCGCCATCTTCGAGCGAGACATCGGACTGTCGAAGCGCATCACTCTGGAGCAGTGGCGCGAGCGCCCGTGGACCGAGAAGGCGCTCGAGCACGCCGCGGCGCTGCTGTCGTCGCAGCTGTAAGCCCGCCGGGAGCCGGTCGGCGGGAGGGACGGTGCGCAGCGCCCCGCTCAGGCGCATGCACCCGCCGCTCACCTGGCCGATTTGGGACCCAACCGATTGATTGAATTGAGTTCCTGGCGGAAGCGGTGAGATTCGAACTCACGGGCCCTTGCGGGCCGCCGGTTTTCAAGACCGGTGCAATCGACCACTCTGCCACGCTTCCTGTGATCTGTTTCTTCGCCTGCGTTGCACAGGCGAACGGTGGATTCTAAGCGGCTGCGGGTTGGTCAGTCGCCCAGAAACAGCGCCTGCAGGTCGCTCAGGAAATCGAAGCCCCGCACGGTGGGCTTCACATGGTGCAGGTCACGCGTGATCAGCCCCTGCTTCTCGGCCAGTTCCAGCGGCTGCGCGATGGCGGTCACCGCCAGTCCGGTGCGCGCGCTGAAGTCCTCCAGCGCGAACCCGTCCTTCAGGCGCAGGGCGTTGATCATGTATTCGAAAGGCAGGTCGGCGCGCGTGACCTCGTTTTCTTGCGCCAGCGGGCGGCCCGCCAGGGCCTGCCGCATGTACAGCTCCGGCTCGCGGAACCGCACCTGGCGCACCACCCGGTGGGCGAAGGTCAGCTTGCCGTGGGCGCCCGCCCCGATGCCCAGGTAGTCGCCGAAGCGCCAGTAGTTGAGGTTGTGGCGGCAGGCGTGATCCCCGCGCGCATACGCCGATATCTCGTAGCGCTCCAGGCCGGCGGCACCCGTCATTTCGGTGATGCGGTCGAGCATGGCGTAGGCGTCGTCCTCTTCCGGCAGGCGCGGCGGGTGCTTGGCGAAATAGGTGTTGGGCTCCACCGTCAGGTGGTAGATCGACAGGTGCGGCGGCCGAAACGCCAATGCCGTGGCGACGTCGGCCTCCAGCTGCGCCATGGTCTGGCCCGGCAGGGCGTACATCAGGTCGAGGTTGAAGGTGCTGAAGGCACTTGCGGCCTCTTCCAGGGCCGCGCGGGCCTGGGCACCGTCGTGCACCCGGCCGATGGCTTTCAGGTGCGTGTCGTCGAAGGTTTGCACGCCTACCGACAAACGCGTGACACCGGCCGCACGAAAGGCCCGGAAGCGGTCGCGCTCGAAGGTGCCGGGATTGGCCTCCAGGGTGATTTCGCAGTCAGGCGCCAGGCGCAGGCGGGCGCGGATGGCACCGATCAGGCGCTCCAGCGATTCCGGCGAGAACAGGCTCGGCGTGCCGCCGCCGAAGAAGATGCTGATGACGGTACGGCCCCAGACGATGGGCAGCGATGCCTCCAGGTCGGCGATCAGCGCGTCGATGTACCGGTCTTCGGGCACGGCGCCGCGCGCCTCGTGCGAGTTGAAGTCGCAGTACGGGCACTTCTTCAGGCACCAGGGCAGGTGCACGTAGAGCGACAGCGGCGGCGGCGCGCCGAAGCGCAGCGTGCCCATGCGCATGTAGTGGACCGGGTCCGAAATGGCCCCGTCGCTGCGCACGCCCCCGGCCGGCGCATCGGCGACCAGCGGTGGAATGGAAGTGCCCGGGCTGCTCATGCCATCCAGCGCTCGTGGACCAGTTCGACCATCAGGCGGGCGGCGGCGCCCCGGTGGCTGACCGAGTTCTTTACCGCCGGCGGCAACTGCGCGAAGGTTTTGCCGAACTGCGGCAGGAACATCACCGGATCGAAACCGAAGCCCTGGTCGCCGATGGGTTCGCGGGTGATTTCGCCGACGGCACGCCCCGAGGCGATGAGCGGTTCGGGGTCGTCCGCCGAGCGCACACCGACCAGGGTGCTGACCAGGGCGGCGCGGCGCTGGTCGATATCCTTCATCTGCTCCAGCAATGCGCGCACGTTATTGGCGTCGCCCTTTTCGTAGCCGAAGCGGGTGGCGTAATAGGCGGTGTCGACGCCCGGCAGGCCGCCGAAGGCGTCGACACACAGGCCGGCGTCGTCGGCGATGGCCCACAAGCCGCTCTCGCGCGCAGCGTGGCGGGCCTTGGTCAGGGCGTTCTCGACGAAGGTGCGGTACGGCTCTTCGGCCTCGCCGATGCCCAGCGCTTTCTGCGGCACCAGCTCGACGCCCAGCGGCGCGAACAGCGAGCCGAGTTCGGCCAGCTTGCCGGCGTTGTTGGATGCCAGGACGATCTTCATCGGGCCACCGGCGCAGCCAGCGCCGCGGTCTGCAGGCCGACGAGTTCGCCGATGCCTTTTTCGGCCAGGGCCAGCAGCTGGTCCATCTCCTTGCGGGTGAAGGCGACGCCCTCGGCGGTGCCCTGCACTTCGACGAAGTTGCCGGCGCCGGTCATGACGACGTTCATGTCGGTGTCGCAGGAGACGTCTTCGGTGTATTCCAGGTCGAGCAGCGCCACGCCGCCGACGATGCCGACCGAGATGGCCGCGACATGTCCGGTGATGGGCGTGCCGGCGATCTTGCCGGCGGCCATCAGCTGGTTCACCGCATCCTGGGCCGCGACGAATGCGCCGGTGATGGCCGCCGTGCGGGTGCCGCCGTCGGCCTGCAGCACGTCGCAATCGAGGTGGATGGTGCGTTCGCCCAGCTTGGCCAGGTCGAACACGGCGCGCAGCGAGCGGCCGATGAGGCGCTGGATTTCCTGGGTGCGGCCGCTCTGCTTGCCGCGCGCGGCTTCGCGGTCGCTGCGGGTGTGGGTGGCGCGGGGCAGCATGCCGTATTCGGCGGTGACCCAGCCCTCTCCCGAGCCGCGCTTGTGCGGCGGCACTTTTTCTTCGACCGACGCGGTGCACAGCACCTTGGTGTTGCCGAACTCGATCAGCACCGAGCCTTCGGCGTGCATGGTGTAGCCGCGGGTGATGCGCACCGGGCGCAGGGCGTCGGCGGCACGGCCGTGACGCACGGGAACGCCGGCGGCGGAAAGGACGGGGTTGGTCGCGGATGAAGTCATGGAATCAGCAAAAAAACGAAAACAGAAAAGGATCTCGGCCCGGCGGAACGGCCGCCGGCCCGCGCAACGCGGCGCGTCGCGGGGCGACTACCGGCCCGAGCGCAGCGCCGTACGGCGGATGGCCTCGTTGATCTCGGCGATGGAGCGCTCGATGGCGGCCTCGTCGAGTTCGCGGTGGTCGGCCGGGTGGTCGATGGCGTCGCCCTGAACGGTGGAGGCGTAGGCCTGGTCGGCCAGGGTGTCGATGAAGCCGTCCGGCGTTTTTTCGACTCCGGCGGACTCCCACTCGAAGGCGACGACGGTGACATTGTCGCTGGCCGCGCCGCCTCCGCGCAGCGCTCGCTCGACCAGTTCGGGCACCGCCTCGGCGACCGGATGGGCGCCGAGCACGGACGATATCTCCCGGTCGGCCAGCACGCTCCACAGGCCGTCCGAGCAAAGCAGGATGCGGTCGCGGGGGAGCAGCGGCGTGGTTTCGGACATGTCGACCATCGGCCGCATGGGCGAGCCGAGGCAGGTGAAGAGCACGTTGCGGTTGACCGGCTGACGGCCGGAGTTGGCGCCGATGTGGGGATATTCGGCGTACGAATGGTCCCGTGTGCGCAGCACCATGTCGCCCTTGCGCACCAGGTACAGCCGCGAGTCGCCGCAGTGTGCCCACGTCGCGCTGCCGTCCTGCACCACGCACACCACAACGGTGGTGCGCGGGCTGTCGGACATGTACTTGCTGGCGGCGTACGCCAGCATCTGCCGGTGCGCGGAGAGCACGGCTTCGTCGAGGAACGCCTTGACGTCGGCCAGGCGCGGGCAGGCGCGGGTCTGGAAAAGCGAGGACACCGCCTGCAGCGCGATCTGTGCCGCGACCTCGCCCTCGGGGTGGCCGCCCATGCCGTCGGCCAGGATGAAGATGCCGGCTTCACGGGTGTACGAGTACCCCATGCGGTCTTCGTTTTTCTGGCGGCCGCCCTTGCGGCTGACCTGGAAGACGTCGAATTTCATGGGCCGTTGGCCGCTGCGGCAGAGCCGCCGACCGCGGGAGGGCGCGGCGGCTTGCGTTTGTCCGACAGCAGCAGGTCGAGCTGCAGGCGCACCCGCTCGGTCATCGACAGGCGGGTGTAGCGGCGCTCGATGAGGCGGCCCAACTCCTTCTGCAGCGCGAAGACCGACTGCGGGCGCTCCAGGGGATCGAGCGCCATGCACCACTTGACCACGTCGATCAGGTGATCGGAGTACACGCCGCGCAGCCGCGACAGCGAGACGGAAAGCTTGTCCTTGGCGGCGCGCTGGGGCGCGTCGTTGGGCGGGAAGCCCTGCATGCAGGCGTACATGCAGGCGCCGACGGCGTAGATATCGGTCCAGGGTCCGAGGGTGGCGTCGCGCTTGTACATCTCCGGCGCGGCGAAGCCCGGGGTGTACATGGGGCGCACGAAATACACCTCCTTGTTGAGCACTTCGCGCGCTGCGCCGAAGTCGATCAGCACGGCCTTGTTGTCGTCGGTGAGGAAGATGTTGGCGGGCTTGATGTCGAGGTGCAGCATCTTGTGCTGGTGCACGATGCGCAGGCCGCGCAGCACCTCGTCGAACAGCGATCGGATGGTCGATTCGCGGAACACCTTCTGGGCGCGCTGGTCGCGGGCGGTGATGATGAAATCCTGCAGGGTGTCGCCCTCCAGGTAGTTCATCACCATGTAGACGGTTTCGTTCTCGCGGAAGAAGTTGAGCACGCTCACCACCGAGGTGTGCGAGATCTGCGCCAGTGCGCGGCCTTCTTCGAAGAAGCTCTTGAGGCCCAGCCGGTACAGCGACAGCTTTTCGGCGGCCACGTAGGGCACCAGTTGGTCCGGGGCACGGCTGGCGAGGGAAGACGGCAGGTATTCCTTGATGGCCACGTGGTGGCCCTCGGGGCTGCGCGCCAGATAGACGATGCCGAAGCCGCCAGCGGAAATGCGCCGAACGACTCGGTAGCCGCCGATCGCCGTATCGGGGGCCAGGGGCGACGGTTTGGATTTGCTGAGGGGGGCGGGCATTGCGACGGTAGGGACGGCAGCCAGTGGTGGACGATCCGTTGCCCGATCGGGGCGGACCTTCCGAACCGTTATTCTCGGAGTGTTTCAACGATCCGTGAACCTCATGTCAGTCTACAGCATGACCGGCTACGCAAGCGCGCAGCAAGCCCTCGCCGCCGCCCCCGCGGAGGGCGCCGTCCGCAGCGTTCCCTCGCGTCGGCTCGGCCTGGAAATCCGATCGGTCAACAGCCGTTTTCTGGACCTCACTTTCCGCCTGCCGGACGAGTTGCGGCCCCACGAGGCCGCGCTGCGCGAGCGCATCGGCGCCAAGCTCAAGCGAGGCAAGGTCGAGGTACGCGCCTCGGTCGAGTCCGACGCCGAAGGCAGCCTGCCGGAGCCCTCCCCTCGCCTGCTGCAGAAGCTCAATTCCCTGCAGGACGGCGTGCGCGCCTGGCTCCCCAACGCAGCGCCGCTGTCGGTGGCCGACGTGCTGCGCCTGTCGGCCGGCAGCGAAGGCCGCTCCGGCGAGCCGGCCGATGCAGTGCTGGCCCTGATGGACGAAGCCCTGGCCGGCATGCTGGCGGCGCGCAAGCGCGAGGGCGGGCGTCTGGCGACCATGCTCAAGGGCCACACCGCGCAACTGCGCACCCTGGCCGAGACCGCTGCGCCCCTGGTGCCGCAACTCGTCGCCCAGCAGCGCCAGCGTTTCCTGGAGCGCTGGACCGAAGCCATGGCCCTCACCGACGGCGCCACCCTGCCGGAAGCAGCGCAGGACCGGGCGCTGACCGAGGCCACCGCCTTCGCCATCCGCATCGATGTCGCCGAAGAACTGACCCGGCTGGCCTCGCACCTGGACGAGGTGGACCGCCTGCTGGCCAAGGGCGGCGAACTCGGCAAGCGGCTCGACTTCCTCATCCAGGAAATGCACCGTGAGGCCAACACGCTGGGCTCCAAGTCGGCAGCACTGGAAATGACCCGCATCAGCGTGGACATGAAGGTGCTGATCGAACAGATGCGCGAGCAGGTGCAGAACCTGGAGTAAAGCCATTAATGCCGCCGGCTGGAATCGCTCGCCCGACATCTCCTTGAAAATTTTTGACCTCGAGGTAATGACATGCCCGTTGTCGCCATGCTTTCAAGCAAGTTCAAGATAGCAATTCCCGAAGCCGTTCGCGAAAAGCAGAGCTTGCAGGCGGGGCGGCAATTTCAGGACCACTTCGCCAAGACCGCCTGAACCCACTCGGCAAATGCAGTTCTTCACGACCGTCCGCGAGCAGTTCTTCCGCCCGCTCACCCACGACAACCGAGAACTCTGCGCAGCCGTGCTGCGAACGCTGCACGACCGGGTGCACGGCCCCAACGCCGATTACGCAGAGGTGCTCACACGCGAGACGGTGATCGAGGTGATCGCGCGGCTGTTGTCCGAACCGGACTTCGGCGCCGGCGCCCTCGAAGGCCCGACGGCCCCTTCCGCCGAGGCCGAGCGCGGCTATTGCAGCGACCTGCTGCGCAAGCTCAAGGAGCATGGCTGGCTGGAAGACTTCCGCGATCCCATCGACCTCAAGCCCACGCTCAAGCTGACCCGCGCGGGAAAAGCCTTCAGCGAGACTTTCGCGAGCCTGGACGATTCGCGCACCAAGACCCGCCAGCGCAACATGCGCTCGGCGCGCAAGGCGCTGGCCGCCTTCCGGGAGACACGCGATGCGGACGAACTGCTGGACGCCCACGAATTCGCCAGCCGGGTGGTGCAGGATCTGCAGGAAGACATCGAGTACTTCCGCCACCTCATCCAGAGCCTGACCCGCGAAGCCCTGGCACAGAAGGTCGCCTGGAGCGAGTTCAACGATTTCATCGAGAAACGGTTTGCCCGCGAATACGCGGTGCGCCTGGTGGCCGACTCGGTCGAAAGGCACCGCGGGCAGATTCTCGAAACGCTGGACGAAGTGCGCGTCCTCGCCGATACGGTGCGGGAGCAGACCGATGTGCTTCTGCTGCAGCGGGCGCCCTGGCTGGAGCGGGAGGCACGGGACCACAGCCCCATGCTGTGGCTCACCGACCGCATCGAAAGCATGGTGGAGGCCGCCTGCAATCTCAAGCTGCCGATGCTGCGTTCGGAGATGAACAACTACGTTCGCCGTTTCACCAGCCTGCTGCGACAGGCGCTTTCGCTGGACTACGGCGCCGATTCCGCGCTCGGCCGCACCATGGCCTGGCTGAAGGACCGGCCGGCGCCACACCACGACCTGCTGCTGGACGCGCTGGCCGAGCGCCTGGCCAGCGCGGAAATCCGCTTGCCCGGCAGCGTGCTGCGCTGGACCGAGCGCGATCGGGAGGCCACGGCCGCCGACCTGGCGCCGCTGGTGGTCGACGAAGCCAGCCGCCTCGACGCCGCTTTGCGCCGCGCCGAGGCACAAGCTTTCGCCTTCAGCGACCAGGAGGTGCTGCAAGGGCTTCTGCAGGCACTGGCCGAGGGTCCGGTCACCCTGGCCGACTTGCCGGTGCACACCGCCGAAGACGCGGTGCGGGTGCTTCACGCAGTGGGTGCCGCACGGTCCACCGAAGGCCGGCGCCTGGTGCGCGCCCGCAAGTCGGCCACGCGCTTCGAGAATGCGTTCTTCACCGCGGACGACTACCTGCTGGAAGCGGGCGAGCCGCCACCGCCGGTATCGCCCAGCCCGCCCGGCCCGCCCTGAAGCTTCATTCACGATGACATTGCAATCCGTCTCCCAGGTCATCGAGCAGCGCCTGGCCCTCGAAGGATCCGGAAACATCAGGCCGGCTCGTTTCTCCGAGCTGATCGGGCGGCTGCTCGCCAGCGGCGCGATCTGGCGCGACTTCTCCCGGCCCGAAGCCAACCTGTACGACGACGCGGTGCAGTGCGAACAATTGCTGCGCGAATGGTTCGCCTGCATGGGCTTCGTGCTGACGCATGACACCGACGCGCGCCTGCTGCGCCTGTATCCGCCCGGCGAGAGCGGCGGATCGGAAGAAGAAGACGGCGTGCGCAAGCTGCGCGCCCGGCTGTCGCGCGACTTCGTCGCGTCGGTGATCGCCTTGCGCTTCCTCTATACCGAGGCCCTCACCGGCCGCCGCCCGCTGGTCGACGAACGTCTGGCCATCAGCCTGGAAGAGTTGTCGCAGACCGTGGTGTCCCTGCTGGGCCACCGGCTGCCGCCCTCGGCGACCGAGCGCATGGCGATGCTGCGCGATCTGCGCAAGCACCGGGTGCTGCACTTCGTCGAAGGCGACGACGCGGGAGACATGCAGATGGGCCTGGCCGTGCTGCGGCCGGTGATGGGCTTCGTCAGCGACGAGGCCATGGAAGACGCGTTGCGAGTGGCGGGCAAACGCGCCGCACCTGCCGCGCCGCCCGCGACCGATGCAGGCGGCACGCCATGAAGATCGGCAAGCTGCTGACCTGGCACTGGGGTTCGCTGGAAAACCGCGAATGGGTGTTCGCCGACACGGTGCTGCTCACCGGCGAATCAGGCTCCGGCAAGTCGACGCTGCTGGACGCCATCCAGACGGTGCTGACCGCCGCGCACCACCATCTGGTGCAGTTCAACATCGGGCAGGACGAATCCACCCAGAGCCGTCGCGGCGGCAAAGAGCCACGCACGCTCGCCGCCTACGCGCTCGGCCAGCAGGCCGACGGGGTGTTCCTGCGCACCCGGTCCACCAGCTACGTCGGCATCGTGTTCGAGGCGTCCGGCGCCGCCGGCGAACAGGCGGAGCCGTTCACCGCCCTGGTCGGAGTAGAGGCGTTCGAGGACGCGCGGCGCGCCCAGCCGTCGGGCGCGCCGCAGTTCCTCATCGTGCGCAAGGCCTTGTCGCTCGGCGACCTGGAACGCCAGGGCGGCGAGGCAGCGGCCCGTTCTGCGCTGCCGCTCAAGGAGTTGTACGTGCAGTTGCGGCACCGCCTGAAAACAGAGCCCGACACGGTGGTGCAACGCTTCACCGAGAAAACCTCTTACCTGCAGCACCTGTACGGCGTGCTGATGGGCAAGACCTCTGTCTCGGAAACCGAAGCCCTGCGCGCGGCGAAATCGATCGTGCGCGCTATGGCCTACAAGGAACTGGGCAACGTCAACGACCTGGTGCGCGACGAAATCCTGGAACCGCACGACTTCAGCCGCGACCTGGACAAGATGCGCGAACTGATGCGCTCCATCGCCGCGCTCAAGATCGAGGCGGAACGGCTGGCGCTGAACCTGCAGCGGCTCGAAACGGCCTCGGAAAGTGCACGTGGCGCGCTGGACGAATCGCGCCGCTTCGTCGTCACCACCGTCGCCCATGCGAGTCGTGCGCGCAGCGAAGCGCAGTCGGAGCTGGCTTCGGTGCAGCGCCAGATCGCGGCGCAGGACAAGCGCCTGGCGATCTCGCAGGACCGGCTGGCATCGCTCGAGGCGCAGGAGACCCAGTTGCGCGGCCAGCTGACCGCGATCGAGCAAAGCCTCTCCGGCAACGATGTCGCGCTAAGAAAAGCCGCGCTGGAGAACGACATCCGCCAGCAGGCCGACCAGTTCCGGCTGCATTGGCAGCGGGTGCAGGAAGCCGCCCGCGGCATCGATCTGATGGCCGCGCAACTGGCGCAGTTGCTGGCGCTCGACCTGTCGGCCGTACCGGCCCTCGCGGCTGCCGTCGATGCGCTGCGGCCCGCCGCCATCGCGGTGCTCAAACCCTGGCCGGGCATGGCAGCGGCCTATGCGCGGGATGCGCGGCTCGATGTCGAATTACCGGCCTTCGAAGTCGAGGCGTTCGATGTCTGGCTGGCCGCACTGCAACGCAGCATCCACGAGGGAGATCAGTCGGTGCAGGCCGCCGTCCTGCAGGGTCTCGCCGACGTCAGCGTGCAGTGGACGGCGGCGACCGACGCCAGCGCGCAGGTCGATGCCGAGCTGCGCCTGCTGCAAACCGGGCGCAGCCTGGGCCTGCCCGCCGCGCGCGATGCGACGGCGGCGGTGGCGCTGATCGAGCAGGAGATTCCAGAGGCCCGTCCCCATCTGCTGGCGCAGTTGGTGGAGCCGCGCCCCGGCACCGCCTGGCAGAACGCCATCGAAGGTTATATGGGAGGCGACCGCTTCGCGATCATTGTCGAAGCCGGGCTGGAAGCGCGGTGTGCGCGGGTGGTGAAACAGCGCTTTTCGGTCCGGTCTCCCAAGGTCGTGCAAGGCTCCAAGGCCCTGGAAGATACCGCCGGCCGGCGGCTGGAAGCGAGCGCCATGCTGCATGAACTGCAATGCGAACATCCGGTCGCCAACGCCTTCCTGCTCGCCCAGTACGGCCGGGTTCGCAAGGTCGACTCCGAAGACGAGTTGGCGCGCACGCCGCAGGGCCTGATGGAAGCGGGCCTCGGCAGCCGCGGATATGGCATGTTCGCCTGTCGCGCACCGGATGCCGAACTGACGTTCGGCCACGAGGCCCGTCAACGGCGCAAGCGCTTCTGCGAATAGGAGATCGAGCGGCTGGCCGTCGAGCTGGCGACGCTGTCCCAATTGCGCCAGTCCCTCAACGCCATAGCACGCATGTTCAGCGGCGCGGCGTTCACGCCGCTGACGCCGCTGTTGCTGGCGGTGCTGGAGAGCCAGTCGCACCACGCCAGTGCCGCGCAGGCCCTGCGTGCCCTCGACCTCTCGGCGATTCAGGAATTGCTGGCCGAGCGACTGGCGCTGACCGACCGCATCGGCGTGATGAAAACCCAGCGCGACGAGGAGATGAGACAGGTCGGCGCCACCGACCGCGCACAGAACGATCTGCGCCGCCGCGAAAAAGAACTGACCGAACGCCTGCCGGAACTCGACAGCGGCTATGCCGACGCCACGGTATGGGCGACGCGCTTCGCCGGCGCCGCGCCCGAACGCGCGACCGAGGCGCAACTGCTGGCCGATGCCCAGAACCTGGCGGCCGAGCCCGACGTCAGTCTCGACGCCCTGCGCCACCGCGCCCAGGCCTTGCGCGACAACCTGCCGCGCAGCTTGCGCGAACTGGCACAGGCGGTGGGCACGTATCTGTCAGGCGCCCGTGACGATGCCGAGCGCTTCGTCTGGTCCGACCCGCCGCGCACCATCGACCGGCTGGAAGAACTGCTGCCGCGCCTGCACCAGACGGTGCTGGCGATCGAAGAGCGCATGCAGTACCAGCGCGCCAACGGCCTGGCCACCAACGCCCAGAAGCTGCAGGACGCGGAAACCAGTTTCAACCATGTGTTCACTACCAGCTTCTGCTTCAAGCTGCGTGATGACATCCGGCAGGGCGCGGTGACGCTGCAACGGCTCAACCGGCATCTGCAGGGCATCCGTTTCGGCAACGACAGTTTCAAGCTGGAGTGGGACTGGATTCCCCGCATGCAGAAGGTCTACGAGTTCTTCGACGCGGTCGAGGGAGCGATCGAGGCGCTGGAGCGTGACCGCGGATCTATCTTCGAATCGCCGCAGCTCAGCGACGAACAACGCGCCACGGCCGAAGAGATTCGCGCTTTGCTGCTGGCCAACGACCAGGGCTCCAGCGAACGCACGCTGAAGGAACTGGCCGACTATCGAAATTACCGGCGTTACGACATCGTGCGAACCAGCCCGGTCGGCCCGACCCGCCTGTCCACCTGGGGCACCGGCTCCGGCGGCGAACTGGAGACGCCGTTCTATGTGGTGCGGTCTGCCGTGCTGGCGAATGCGCTCGGTCACTTCGGACGCGAGCGACGCGACGCACCGGCCTTGCGGCTGATGCTGAGCGACGAAGCGTTTTCCAAGATGGACGAATCCCGCTCTCGCAGCGTGCTGCGCTTTCTTTCGGGCACGCTGGGACTGCAATTGGTGGTGGCGATGCCGACATCCAAGTCGGGTGCGGTCAAGCCCGAATTCGACAAGGAATTCACCTTCTCCAAGATCATGGCGAGCCGCGACGGGCAGGAGCTTTTCATCAGCGAAGCACAGGAAAAGACGCTGAACCGCGAGGCGCTGGCACAGCTGTGGGAAACCCACGCTGCCCGGGCGCGGGATATCGCCCGCGCCGAGTTCCTGGCGGCTCGCCTGCCCGAGGCGACCACACCTCACGACCCGCCTGCCGACCCGGCCGCTGACGCCTGACCATGACCGAGACCGCAGCCCTTGCAAGCACCGCGTTCCTGCTGCGCCTGGCCCGATCGCTGTTGTCGAAAGCCGAACGCAGCAGCGCGCCGGAGGCGGTCAGCCTGGCGCTGGATCGCAGCACCGCGCCCGAACTGCATCAGCAGACCGACGCGGAAAACCTGCAGTTGTGGGTGATGCAGTTGGAGGACCTGTGCCGCACCGGCTGGACCGAATTGAAACTTGCGCCGGCCCGTGAATTCGCCATCTTCACCGACCGCAAGCCACGCCTCGAACTGCGCGATTTCGACGCCCTCGCCACATGGGCCGGCTACACGCCCCGGGCCCAGCGCTGGCAACGCCAGTGGTTGTCGCATCTGGCGGAGCATTGGGCGCAGCCGGATGCGCAGGTGCCGGCACGACTGCCCGCCCTGCTCGACTACCTGGGCCGCAATCCGTTGACGATGCTCGAAGGCCTGCCGTTGCAGGACGCGACCCGCAGCCTGGAGACGATCCAGGCGCAGTGCCTGTCCGGCGCCTGCCTGACCTTACGCGCCCTCTCGGCCCAGGCGTTCCAGGGCAGGTCGAAAATTCTGGACAACCGGGAAGAGCTGTTGCGCTTGCTGGGTGCCGCGCCCGGCCAGTTTCGGGACGCCCCGATCCAGTTGCTGCTGGCACTACCGGCCGAGGGCTCGTGCCGATTCGACGATGTCGTCTTTATCGAAAACCTGGTCACTTTCGAGCAGATGGCCGATCGGCTCCACGCCGACGGGTCGCGCAGCCTGCTGGTGTACGCCGCCGGTTTTCGCGGAAGCGCCAGACGCCTGCGAACGCGCGATACCTGCCGGCTGTATCTGCGGGCCGACCCCCGGCAAACGGCCGAATCCTCGCAATGCCTGCGCGCCGTCGAACAATGGCTGTTCGACAGCCACCATCGGCCGGTGTTTTTCTTCGGTGACCTGGACTATTCCGGCATGCAAATCCTGAAAGCCCTCGGCGAAGTCTTTCCCGGAGCCCAAGCGTGGCGACCGGGGTACGAGGCTCTCGTGCAGGCGTTGGAGCACGGCGACGGTCACAGCCCGGACCAGGCCGGCAAGGAACTGCAGCTAGACCCGGTATTGACGAGTTGCGCCTATGCGGATGGGCGCCTCCTGCCGGCCATCCGGGCACGGAGGCGCTTCATCGACCAGGAAGCGTTCGTACCGCCGCACCACAATTGATCTTCCGGCCTTCGGGTTTACCGCTGAGGCGTGCACAATATCGCCCCACGGCCGCCTGACGCCACCCCCGACTACCGCCCTCCCCCGTATGGACTATCCCGGAAACCTCTTCGTCGTTGCAGCTCCCAGCGGGGCCGGCAAGTCCAGCCTGGTCAAGGCCCTGATGGAGGTGGACTCCGGCGTCCAGCTGTCCATCTCGCACACCACCCGGCCGCCGCGCGGCCAGGAAAAACACGGCCGCGAATACTTCTTCGCTTCGGCACCCGAATTCGATTCGATGATCGCCAGCCACAGCTTCGTCGAGTGGGCGCATGTGCACGGCCAGCGCTACGGCACCTCCAAGCGCGCCATCGAAGACCGGGTCGCCGAGGGCCAGGACGTCATCCTGGAGATCGACTTCCAGGGCGCGGTGCAGATCCGCGAGACCTTCGCCAACGCGGTGCTGGTATTCATCCTTCCGCCCAGCTGGGAAGAACTGCGGTCGAGGCTCGAACGGCGTGGTGAAGATTCGCCCGAGATCATCGAGTTGCGTCTGAAGAACGCCGCCGAGGAGATGGCCCAGGCCTGTAAATTCGACTACGTTATAATCAACGAGTTATTTGAGCGCGCCCTTTTCGACCTGAAGGCGGTCGTACATGCCCAGCGCCTCAAGTTTTCCTCGCAGCGTCGCGCCAAGGCAGACACCTTCAAGTCGCTTTCCATCTGCTGACGCTGCCCCTCGTCGATACCCTCTCTCGAGACCTATTCATGGCCCGCATCACCGTCGAAGACTGCCTTGAGCAAATCCCCAACCGCTTTCAGCTGGTGCTGGCCGCGACCTACCGCGCTCGCATGCTGAGCCAGGGCCATGCTCCCAAGATCGAAAGCAAGAACAAGCCGGCCGTGACGGCGTTGCGCGAGATCGCCGAGGGCAAGATCGGTATCGAGATGCTCAAGCGCGTTCCGTGACACCTGCCGGCCTCGCGCCGCAGGCCGCAGGCCGCAAGTCAGCAAAAAGCACCGCCGGGCGGTGCTTTTTTATTGGGTGTCGCTATCCCCGCGATGTTGCATTGCGCGACGCAAGGACATGCTCGTCGCGCTAAAGTGAAACCATGAACGCGCTTCCCACTTCGGCCGCACCCGCAACCCCCGCGTTTTCCGGCGGCGGCGCCTCGCCGCAGGCCGCTGCCGCCAACGCCGCGGCGGCCAGCTTCGCATCCCTGACCGCCGCCCTCGACTACATGGCCCCCGCCGACGTGGAAAACGTCCGGCAGGCCTACCGTTACGCCGACGCCGCACATCTGGGCCAGATGCGCAACAGCGGCGAGCCCTACATCACCCACCCGATCGCCGTGGCCGCCCTGTGCGCCACCTGGAAGCTCGACGCGCAGGCCCTGATGGCCGCGCTGCTGCACGACGCGATCGAAGACTGCGGCGTGACCAAGGCCGAACTCATCGAACGCTTCGGCCCGACCGTGGCCGAGCTGGTCGACGGCCTGACCAAGCTCGACAAGCTGCAGTTCAATACCCGCGAGGAGAACCAGGCCGAGTCCTTCCGCAAGATGCTGCTGGCCATGGCGCGCGACGTGCGGGTCATTCTGGTCAAGCTGGCCGACCGCACCCACAACATGCGCACCATGGGCGACATGCCGCGCAGCAAGTGGGGCCGCATCGCATCCGAGACGCTGGAAATCTACGCGCCCATCGCGCACCGCCTGGGCCTCAACCAGACCTACCGCGAACTGCAGGACCTGTCCTTTCGCTACCTGCACCCCTGGCGCCAGGCGACGCTTGCCAAGGCCGTGGCCCGCGCCCGTAGCCGGCGCCGCGACCTGCTGGTCAAGGTCAAGGCCGATGTCGAGGCCATCTTCGACGCCGCAGGCATGCAGATGCACATCGACGGCCGCGAAAAGACGCTGTATTCCATCTACTGCAAGATGACCGACAAGCACTTGAGCTTCGCCCAGGTGACGGACATCTACGGTTTCCGCGTCATCGTCGCCGGCGTGACCGACTGCTACACCGCCCTCGGCCTGCTGCACCAGATGTACAAGCCGGTCCCGGGCCGCTTCAAGGACCACATCGCCATCTCCAAGGTCAACGGCTACCAGTCGCTGCACACCACGGTGGTGGGGCCGTCGGGCATCAACATCGAGTTCCAGATGCGCACCGAGGAGATGCACGTGGTGGCCGAATCCGGCGTGGCCGCCCACTGGATGTACAAGGGCGACGAAACTTCCAACGCCTCCGAACGCCTGGGCGCGCAATGGCTGCAGTCGCTGCTCGATATCCAGTACGAGACACGCGACGCCGCCGAGTTCTGGGACCACGTCAAGGTCGACCTGTTCCCGGACGCGGTCTATGTCTTCACCCCCAAGAGCCAGATCATGGCGCTGCCGCGCGGCGCCACGGTGGTCGATTTCGCCTACGCCATCCACACCGACGTGGGCGACCGCACGGTCGGCGCGCGCATCAACGGCGAGCAGGTCACGCTGCGCACCGAGCTGAAAAACGGCGACGTGATCGAGATCATCACCGCGCCAGGATCTCGCCCCAACCCCGCCTGGCTGGGCTTCGTGCGCACCGGCCGGGCGCGCTCCAAGATCCGCCATTACCTGAAGACGCTGGAGCAGACCGAGTCGCAGGAACTGGGCGAAAAACTGCTGACCCAGGCGCTGCGCTCCGAAGGCATCGAAAACCTTCCCGAACGCATCCCTGAATTCCAGCCGATCTGGGACAAGCTGCTGCGTTTCACCGGCAGCCGCGACCCTGCCGAATTGCTGACCGATATCGGCCTGGGCAAGCGCATCGCCAGCATCGTCGCCAAGCGCCTGGTGGTGCTGCTGGCCGAGCTGGGCGCCCGGCCGGACGCGCTGCTGCTCACCCGCGAACGCTACAGCTCGCACGAACGCATTTCGCAGGGAGCCGTCATCCTGGACGGCAGCGAGACCGGCTCGGTGCAGTACGCCAAGTGCTGCCGCCCCGTACCTGGCGACGAAATCCTGGGCTACCTGGGCCGCGGCGAGGGGCTCACCGTGCACCATCACGAGTGCTCGGTCGCCAACCGGCTTCAATACAAGGACAGCGAGCGTTTCATCGCCGTGGCGTGGGCCGACGAGACCACCCGGCTGTTCGAGACCGGCATCGCCGTCACCGTCACCAATCGCAAGGGCGTGCTGGCCAAGGTATCGGCCGAACTGGCACGCGCCGAGGTCGACATCACCCACGTGGACATGGGCGACGAGGCAGGCCTGGATACCGCCGAGCTGCGTTTCGTCATCGAGGTGCGCGACAAGGCCCATCTCGACGCAGGCCTGCGCAACCTGGGCCGAACGGCGTCGGTGCTGCGCACACGAAGGGTGCTGCCGAGCAGCAACTAGTCGGGCGTTTCCTGCCGGTTCGAGCGTCGGCAGGTCACGGCGCAGGATCCGGTGCTTCGTAGCGGACCGGCAGATACGCGACTTCCAGCACCTCGATTTCCTGGACGCCCGCCGGTGTCGCCAGCCGCACCAGGTCGCCGACCCGCGCTTTCAGCAAGGCGCGCGCGATGGGCGATACCCAGCTCACCTGCTGGAGAGCGCTGACGGCCTCGTCGATGCCCAGAATCGTGACGGTGTGTTCATCGCCCTCCGGGTCCGCATAGACCACGGTGGCGCCAAAGAAAACCTGGTCGCTGCCGGCGTGCACGCTCGAATCGACCACTTCGGCGATCTCCAGCCGGCGGGTCAGAAACCGGATCCTCCGGTCGATCTCGCGCAGCCGCTTCTTGCCGTAGAGATAGTCGCCGTTTTCCGATCGGTCGCCGTTGCTGGCCGCCCAGTGCACGATCTCGACGATCTTCGGACGCTCGTCGTCGATCAGCGCGAACAGCTCGGCACGCATGCGGTCGTAGCCGCCGCGGGTCATGTAATTCTTGCTGCCGGCGGGGGTGGCCGGCAACGTGCTGTCGGCGCCGTCCTCGTCTTCCGGGACGTCGTCGTTTTCGCGGGTGAAGGCCTTGCTCATGCGCCCGACTTTGCCATGCGCCGCCGCTTCAGCTGTTGCAGCGAGATACGTGCCGCATGGCGTTTTTCGTCCCCAATGGCAAGCCGCATTCCTGGCCCACGCATGTCCGTACCCCTCGTCCACCACCCGTTTCTCACCGTCCAGGGCGCCATGCGCTCCCTGGTGCAGGGGTTCGACTGGGCCGGCAGCGGGTTCGGGGCGCCGCAGGAATGGCCGTCGCACCTGCGCACATCGTTGGCGATGCTCTTCGACGCGTCGCAGCCCATGCGCCTGGCCTGGGGGCCGCGTCGGCTGATGGTCTACAATGAAGGCTATGCCGCCCTCCTGGGCGACCGCCATCCGGCGGCGTTCGGTCGCCCGATGGCCGACACCTGGGCCGATATCTGGGAGCAGATGGCTCCCGTCATCGACCGGGTGTTCACCGGTGAAGGCATCCACCGCGACGACGCCGCCTACCGGCTCCACCGCCAGGGCCGGTCCGAACAGGTCCACGTGGCTTTCACCTACCTCCCGGTGCGCGCCGACGACGGCCGGGTGGACGGCGCCCTCTGCCTGTGCAGCGAGATCACGGCCCGGATCGACGCAGCCCGCGAGCAGGCGGCCCTGACCGAGCGGCTGTACGCGGCTACCGAGGCCCAGCGCCAGTGGGCGGACAGCCTCGAGCAGCGTGTCGAGGAACGCAACCGCGACCTGGCGCACGCCGAGGCCCAGCTGCGGCAGTCCCAGAAGATGGAAGCCATCGGCCAGCTCACCGGCGGCATCGCACACGACTTCAACAACATGCTGCAGGGCATCGTCATGCCGCTGCAGCTGATCCAGCGCCGCCTGGATGCCGGCGATACCGCCGACCTCGCCCGTTACGTGAGCGCAGGCCTGGCGTCCGCCGATCGTGCGGCCTCCCTGACGCAGCGGCTGCTGGCCTTCTCCCGCCGGCAGCCGCTCGACTCGCGCCCCACCGACATCGCCATGGCCATGTCGGGCCTGCGCCCGATGCTGCGCACCACGCTCGGCGAAAACGTCGCCCTGCAACTGGACATCGAGGAAGGGCTTTGGCGTGCCACCACCGACCTGCACCAGTTCGAGAACGCGATCCTCAACCTGGCGATCAACGCACGCGACGCCATGCCCGATGGCGGCACGCTCGGCATCGTGCTGGAGAACGTCCAGCTCACCGCCAAGGCGGTCACCGGCGTCAAGGGCCTGACGGCCGGCGACTACCTCCGGGTCGCCGTGCGCGATACCGGTGTCGGCATGGCCGCGGACGTGCTCGTCAAGGCCTTCGACCCTTTCTTCACGACCAAGCCGCTCGGCCAGGGCACCGGCCTCGGCCTGTCGATGATCTACGGCTACGCGCGGCAGTCCGGCGGCTACGTGGCCATGGACAGCGAGCCCGGCGTCGGCACCGTGGTGCGGCTGTACCTGCCACGCAGCCGCGAGGACGAGGCGCCCTCGCCCGACGAAGGCGTCCCGACGGCGACGCCCGCCACCCTCGCCGGCAGCCAGCAAAAGTGCGTGCTGGTGGTGGAGGACGACGACACCGTGCGACAGCTGGTGGTCGAGTTGCTGCAGGCCCAGGGGCTGCGGGTGAAGGAAGCGGCCACCGGCACCGACGGCATGCGCCTGCTGTCCGGTACACGGCACTTCGACCTCCTGCTGACCGACGTCGGCCTGCCCGGCGCCAACGGCCGCCAGCTGGGCGATTACGCACAGGAGCGGCTGCCCGGCATCCGGGTGGTGCTGATGACCGGCTACGCCGAGCAGGCGTCGATGCGATCCCAATTTTTGGGCGACAGCATGGAATTGCTGGTGAAACCCTTCGGTGCCGACCAGTTGCTGGCCAAGGTGCTCGGGGCCCTGGCGCGGCCCGATGCGCCCGGCCCCTCCCGTCGATAGCTTCGGGCTGCAAGTCGGGCCGGTGGTGCGGCGGTGTCGATGCCTCGCGGCGTCTTATTCAGCAGTCCGCCATGCTGCGGCGATTAGCCCGGCAGACCGGGCCGCAGGTCGCTCGCATGCAGTTCGGCGGCCTCGCGAGCCAGTCGCGTCTGGTCGTACACCGGCTGCGACGGCAGGCCCTCGAGGTGTGCCACATCCGCCCAAGCCTGAATCTCGATGGCACCGCCGGCCGCCACGCGCACCCGGTTGAAGCCGGCGTTGGGAATCTCGGCCATGCGCGGGCCGTCGAGGCTCAGCGCGCGCGCCGCTCGAAAGATCATGTCGAGCACGCCGCCGTGCGTGACCACCAGCAGGCGGCCACCCGCGTGTGCGCTGGCCAGGCGACGCAGGGTGTCCACCGATCGGCGGTGGAACTGGCGGGTGCTCTCGCCGCCTTCGAACGCCTGATCGGCCTGAAAAGACGTCCAGCGCGCCCAGTCGTCGGGATGCCGTTCGCGGATCTCGGCGGACGTCAGTCCCTCGGCGATGCCAAAACACTGCTCGCGCAAGCCGCTGTCGGTGGCGAGCGCCAGCCCGAGCCGCGCCGCCGCGGGTTGCGCCGTCTGAAGCGCGCGCCGCAGGTCGCTGGAAAAGACGTGGTCCACCGCCTCGCCCGCCACCCTGGCGACCAGGCGCTGCGCCTGCGCCATCCCGGTCTCGTTCAAGGGAACGTCGGTCTGCCCCTGAAACCGCATGGCGCGGTTCCAGTCGGTTTCGCCATGGCGGATGAGGATCACGTCGGTCGGTTCGATCATGCGGAGGATTATCCGAGCGCCACCGCATCGCCGATGACCGGTGGGGCGGTCCTAAAGGGGCACCACCCGCAAGCGCCGCTTGCAGCCGGCATCGATGAACGGCCCGCCGACCTGTCTCCAGCCGTCGCCTGGCGAGGCTTGCGCGCAGGCTTCCGCGGGACCGGAAACGCTGCGCCACAGATACCAGGGCGCCGGCGCGGCGCCCAGGCCCGGGGAGAGCAACAGCAAGGTCAGCAAGACGGCACGGGTGGGCATGGCGTCGGCAGCCTCAGGCGATGGCCGGCGCGCCGACGATCCAGCCTTCCAGCAGATCGACATCTGCCGGCAGGCCCCAGCGCGGCGCGCCAGCCGCCTCGCGTTCCAGCGCCCACGCCGCCTGCAGCAGGCACAGCACCGCGTCCAGGCTGTCGCCGCTGGCGTCGGCCACCAGGCCGTCGTGCTGCGCCATGCGCAGCCGCAGGCGCAGGCCGCCGAGCAGCGGGACGGTGCTGGGCGCACCGGTCTCCAGCGCGGCCAGCAGGTCCTTGCGGGCGATCAGGCGCTCGGGCGTCTGCTTGGCGCGATCGTCGCTCTTGTAGCTGCGCCGGCCCAGCACCGCGCGGGCCAGCAGTCCGGGATAAGCCTCCAGCGCGACCTTGCGGGCGGCCGGGTCATCGGCCTGCACGCCGGCCAGATGGGCTCCGGCGGCGCGCAGGATGGGCACGCCGGCGTGCAGCATGAAAGCCACCGGCGGGTTGACCCATTTCATCGACGGACTGGAGCCGGCCGGGCCGTCGGTGGCGCGATGGGCGAACTTGCCGCCGACCGGGCGCGCATCGCAGAACGCGGCGAACTCGGTACGGATGGCCTCGCGGGACAGGGTGGCGTAGTGGTCCATGCAGGCGGCCCAGTCGGTCGGCCAACTCAGCGTCTCGACGAGCGGCCGGGGCAGGCCGAAAGGCAGGTCGAAACCGCCGACCCATTCGCCGGCGGCCGACAGCCATCCGGCGAATGCATCCAGGGTTTCGAACCGCTCCATGCCGTCGAGCAGCACCTGCCGGTTCGCCAGCCGGCCGCGCGCCACCACGATCGGCTTGCGCCGGGACGGTGCGCTGGAAAAGTCGCAGCCGAAGAGCGCACGAACGCTCGGAGCGGGGCCGGTCAACGCGGAATGAGCGACAGGAACTCGCGGCGCAATGCGGTGTCCTTGAGGAACGAGCCGCGCATGACCGAGTTGATCATCTTGCTGTCGTTCTCCTTGATACCGCGCCAGGACATGCAGAAATGGCTGGCCTCCATGACGATGGCCAGGCCGTCGGGTTGCACTTTCTTCTCGATGACGTCGGCCAGTTGCACCACCGCCTCTTCTTGGATCTGCGGGCGGTTCATGATCCAGTCGACGATACGGGCGTACTTGGACAGGCCCAGCACATTGGATTTCCGGTTGGGCATGATGCCGATCCAGATGCGCCCCATGACCGGGCAGAAATGGTGGCTGCAGGCGCTCCGCACCGTGATCGGGCCGACGATCATCAGCTCGTTGAGCAGCTCGGCATTGGGGAATTCGGTGATGCGGGGCGCTTCGAGATAACGCCCGGCAAACACTTCCTTGACATACATCTTGGCCACCCGCCGCGCGGTTTCGGCGGTGTTGTGGTCGTTGGCGGTGTCGATGACCAGGCTCTCCAGCACGCCCTTCATCTTTTCCTGCACCTCGTCCAGCAGCCGGTCCAGTTCGCCGGGCTCGATGAATTCGGCGATGTTGTCGTTGGCGTGAAAGCGCTGCTTCGCGGCTTTCAGACGTTCGCGGATCTTGACGGAAACCGCCGTGCCTTCTTCGTCTTGGGAGGGTGCGGCAGTCATGTCGTCTTCGGGCTTCTGTAGCATCCGGCAATGTTAGCCGCTTGCGGAAACTCCGCATTCGTCATGGGCATAGTCATTGACGTCCGGCAGCGCCATGCGCATAGCCAATCGGTACTGGCATGAACGCGCGACCACTCGCCAAAATGAACAATCAATGAACAACGGCCCTGTCCTGTCTCCCATCTCCGAAGCACGGGCATTGGTCATCGACGGCAATCCGACCTCGCGCAGCATCCTGGTATCGCAGTTGCGCGACTACGGCGTCGGCAAGGTCTCGCAGGTGCATCGCGTGGTCGATGCCCGGGTGAAGCTGGAACACGGTCAGTTCGATTTCGTGTTGTGCGAGCAGTTGTTCCACGACGTCGCCCAATCCGGCCAGGACCTGCTGGACGACCTGCGCCGCGCGCAGCTTCTGCCGTTCTCGACCGTGTTCTTCATGGTGACCGGCGAGGCGTCTTATTCGAGCGTGGCAGAAGCCGCCGAGTCGGCTCTCGACGGCTACCTGCTCAAGCCGTTCACCGCCACCACCCTGTTCGACCGCCTGCATGTGGCGCGTGTCCGCAAGGCCCATCTCAAGCCGATTTTCAGCGCCATCGAAGCGCAGGACTTCGACTCGGCCGCCCGTCTGTGCGTGGAGCGCTTCCAGAGCCGCGGCATGTACTGGCTGTATGCCGCGCGCATCGGGGCGGAGTTGCTGCTGCGCACCCAGCGGCACGAAGAAGCACAGGAAATGTTCGAGGCCGTGCTGGCCGCCAAGACCTTGCCCTGGGCCAAGCTGGGCGTCGCCCGGGCACAGATGGAGGCCGGCCATACGGTGCGCGCCCTGACCACGCTCGAAAAGCTCATCGGCGAGGACAGCAGCTTCGCCGACGCCTGGGACGTGATGGGCAGCGCGCAGGTCGAACTCGGAAAGTTCGACCAGGCCCTGGAAACCTACCGCCTTGCTGCCGAATTGACGCCCGGTTCCGTGGCACGCCTGCAGAAACACGGAATGATGGCGTACTACATGGGCGATATCGAAACCGCCGTGCGGGTGCTGTCCAAGGCGGCCGTCGTCGGCGGCGACTCCAAGATGTTCGATTCGCAGTCGCTGGTGTTGCTGGCCTTCGCCTCTCTAAAATCCAACGACCGCAAGGCGCTCGACCGCTGCCTGTCCGACCTGCTGCGACTGCAGGAAAAGACGCCGGGCGACCTGCGCCTGCGCCGCTTCATCGCGGTGGTCGGCGCCCTGCAGCAGATTCGCGCGCGGCAGTTCGCCACGGCCGTCGAGCTGGTGCGGCGGCAGGTCGAGGAAATCGGCGTTCCCGGTTTCGATTTCGAGGCCGCCTGCAACCTCTGCGGTCTGCTGGCGGTCCTGGCCTCCACCTCCATCGACTTGGCCGAAGGCGAAGGCTCGGTCGAGGCGATGGGCCTGCGTTACGCCAGCTCCCGCAGCCTGGGCGAACTGCTTGCCAGCGCCTGCGCTGTGCATCTGCCCTACGCGACCACGCTGCGGCAATCCCACGCGCGCATCAACAAGATGGCCGAACTGGCCATGGCGCTCACGCTCAGCGGCAACCCCAGGGGCGCGGTCGAAGGCCTGATCGCGGCGGGCAAGTCGACGCTCAACGGGAAACTGGCGGACATCGCCCAGCAGATGCTGACGCGCCATGCCGCCAAGATCGACGACCGGCAAGACCTGCAGGAGCAGGTCGACGCCTTGCGCGCTGCCTGCGGGCCCCAGCCCCGTCGGGCGGCCTTGAGCCAGGACAAGCACCGCCAGCCCGGCGGCCTGAATCTCCGGGTGGCTGCGGCGCCACCTGCCGAAGTGCTTCCCGGCTAGGGTGATGTCTCGAAAGGTTGTTTGTTCGACGATTTTGCTGAAATCGAGAGTTGGCTTTTGGGGGGTTCGTTGTGCGAGTGCCTTGGCATTTATTCTTTTACTGCCTTCGGCTTGTTTATTTCTTCTATTCCCTTTCAGGGGTGAGCCCGCTTACCGCGCGGGGGCGGGTCACTTTCTTTTCTGGCAAAAAAGAAAGTAACCAAAGAAAGTTGCCAGGGAGCGGGTAGCCATACAAGAATCGGGCCTTTGCTTCGCTCGGCCTGGGGAATATGCCACCGGACACCCAGACCCCGACGACTTGAGCATGCCTGATATCACCTCACCGCTCCCGACAGGCCAATAGTCCAGACCAGGCACGAACCACGACACTGCCGCCGCACAACAAGCACCACGCCTATTCACCCGCACCGCCCACCGATCGCGGCCAATAAATTCCAGGCCATCATCAAGCGCACCGCCTGCCGATCACAGCCGGCGTGGGAATAATCACCGCCCTGTATTATTCCTGAAGGCCAGAGTGATTAAATCGATGCAGTCTGGACTATTGGCCTGTCGGGAGCGGTGCCGTGACCTGAGGCATGCTCAAGTCGTCGGGATATGGGCTTATTGATGACATATTCCCAAGGCTGAGCGAAGCGACAGCCCGATTCTTGTATGGCTACCCGATCCCGAGGCAATTTCTTTGGTGACTTTCTTTTTTGCCCGAAAAGAAAGTTACCGCGGGTGTGGGGCGACGTTAGCCCCACCTCCACCCTCCGTAGGAGTAGAAGAAATAAACAAGCCGAAGGCAGTCAAACAATAAAACCACCAAAATCAACTAACAAACTTACGCTCAAAAACCATTCCAGCGCATACAAACAAATCACAACGCAAGACAGCGCAGATTATCAAAAGATACGCTCAAAATAATCAGAGAACAACACCCTAACGAGCAGCCCCCGCAAACGAGGGCAACATCAAAATCGCCTCGGCATTAGACGGAGAAAAACATCGCGCCGCAGCCTCCCGCCAGGGCAGCCAGACGCTCGCCATATGTTCCCGGGGACTGAGCACGACCGGCGTGCCCTCCAGCACTCGCAAGCCGAACAGATGCTCGGTGTTCTGCATCACGCCCGGCGCGTACCGGTGCAGCCACTGCGGGTAGATGGTGTAGACGTTTTCCAGCTGCCAATCGGACAGCGCATGACCGGCGGCGCGGGCATCGATACCGGTCTCTTCGGCCACCTCGCGCACCGCAGTACTCTCGAAAGGCTCGTCGACGAAATCCTTGGAACCGGTGACCGACTGCCAGAAGCCGGAAGCGTCGGCCCGTTCTATCAGCAGTACGTCCAGCGCATCGGTGTAGATAACCACCAGCACCGACTCCGGAATCTTGAAGGGCCGCGGCTCCATCTGCTGCGGCCCTTCCCTGCCGGTCAGGCCGCCGGGGTGGCGACTGCGGTGTTGCGCAGGCGGATGTGCAGCTCGCGCAGCTGCTTTTCGTCGACCAGGCTGGGCGCCTGCGTCAGCAGGCACTGGGCGCGCTGGGTCTTGGGGAAAGCGATGACGTCGCGGATGGACTCCGCGCCGGTCATCAGCGTGACGATGCGGTCCAGGCCGAAAGCCAGACCACCGTGCGGCGGTGCGCCGTACTGCAGCGCATCCAGCAGGAAGCCGAACTTCTGCTGCGCTTCTTCCGGGCTGATCTTGAGGGCGTCGAATACCTTCTGCTGCACGTCTGCGCGGTGGATACGGACCGAGCCGCCACCCATCTCCCAGCCGTTCAGCACCATGTCGTAGCCCTTGGAGATGGCACGGCCGGGGTCGCTGACCATGTAGTCCTCGTGGCCGTCCTTGGGCGCGGTGAAGGGGTGGTGCACCGCATTCCAGCGATCGCCTTCCTCGTCGTATTCGAACATCGGGAAGTCGACCACCCACAGCGGTGCCCAGCGATCTTCGAACAGGCTGTTGGCCTTGCCGAAGGCGCTGTGGCCGATCTTGATGCGCAGCGCGCCGATGGCGTCGTTGACGACCTTTTCCTTGTCGGCTCCGAAAAAGATCAGGTCGCCGCTTTGTGCGCCGGTGCGCGAGACGATCTCCGCCAGCGCTGCGTCGTCGAGGTTCTTGACGATGGGCGACTGCAGGCCTTCGCGGCCCTTGGAGGCGTCGTTGACCTTGATGTAGGCCAGGCCCTTGGCGCCGTAGATCTTGACGAACTCGGTGTACGCGTCGATCTCGCCGCGCGACAGGCCACCGGTTTCACGCGCGCCGCCCGGCACGCGCAGGCCGACCACGCGGCCGCCCTTCATGTTGGCGGCACCGGAGAACACCTTGAAGTCGACCGACTTCATGAGCTCGGTGAGTTCGGTGAACTCGAGCTTGACGCGCAGGTCGGGCTTGTCGGAGCCGTACTTGAAAGCCGCGTCCTGGTAGGTCATGACCGGGAACTCGCCGAGGTCGATGCCCAGGGTGTTCTTGAACACCGTTTCGATCATGCCCTGGAACATCGCGCGGATGTCTTCCTCGGTCATGAAGGAGGTTTCGATATCGATCTGGGTGAACTCGGGCTGGCGGTCGGCGCGCAGGTCTTCGTCGCGGAAGCACTTGGTGATCTGGTAGTAGCGGTCGAAGCCCGACACCATCAGCAACTGCTTGAATAACTGCGGCGACTGCGGCAGCGCGAAGAAATGGCCGTCGTGCACCCGGCTCGGCACCAGGTAGTCGCGCGCGCCTTCTGGGGTGCTCTTGGTGAGCATGGGCGTCTCGATGTCGACGAAGCCGTTGCTGTCGAGGAACTTGCGGACTTCCATCGCCACCTTGTAGCGCAGCATCAGGTTGCGCTGCATGTAGGGGCGGCGCAGGTCGAGCACGCGGTGCGTGAGGCGGGTGGTTTCGGAGAGGTTCTCGTCGTCGATCTGGAAAGGCGGGGTGACCGAGGCGTTGAGCACTTCGAGCGAATGCGCCAGCACTTCGATCTTGCCGCTTTTGAGGTTGTCGTTGACGGTGCCCTCGGGCCGGGCGCGCACGATGCCGGTGATGCGCACGCAGAACTCGTTGCGCACCTCTTCGGCCACCGCGAAGGTGTCGGCACGGTCGGGGTCGCAGACCACCTGCACCGAGCCTTCGCGGTCGCGCAGGTCGATGAAGATGACGCCACCGTGGTCACGACGGCGGTTGACCCAGCCGCACAGGGAAACGGTTTCGCCCATGAGGGCTTCGGTCACGAGACCGCAATAGTGGGAACGCATGGCCATGAGAATTTTTCCGGCGCCGCAGGGGGGCGCGTCAGGCAGTCAGGGAAGAGGGAGCGGGACGGGTGGGACCTACCGGCACGACCACGCCCATGGAGACGATGTACTTCAGCGCTTCGTCGACGCTCATGTCGAGTTCGATGCAGTCGCTGCGGCGCAGCATCACGAAATAGCCACCGGTGGGGTTGGGCGTGGTGGGCACGTACACGCTGAGGAAGTCTTCGCGCAGATAGGTCGCCACGTCGCCGCCGGGCGAGCCGGTGACGAAGCCGATCGACCAGACGCCTTCGCGCGGCCACTGCACCAGCACCGCCGTGCGGAAGGCGTTGCCGCTTTCCGAGAACAGCGTGTCGGACACCTGCTTGACGCTGGAGTAGATGGAGCGCACCACCGGAATGCGGCCCAGCACGGCATCGCCCCACTTCACCAGCTTCTTGCCGACGAAGTTGCTGGTGACGGCACCCACCACCAGCAGGATCAGCAGCGCCAGCAGCACGCCGAAACCGGGAATGTGAAAGCCCAGCAGGCGGTCGGGCTGCCAGGTTTCGGGCAGGATCAGAAGGGTCTGATCGAGCATGGCGATCACCCAGTTCAGCACCCAGACGGTGATGCCCAGCGGCACGATCACCAGCAGGCCGGCGAACAGCCATTTGCGAAGAGCATTCATGCCGGTTCAGTCTTTCTTGGCGGGTGCCGGGGCTGGCGCCGGCGCAGGAGCCGGAGCGGGCGCCGGTCCCGGGGCAGCGGCGGCAGCGGGCGCCCCTGCCGCGGCAGGAGCCGCCGCTGCGGGGGCGTCGCCGCCCTCGCCCTTCGGCGGAGCCGACGGGGCGCCGGCGCCACCACCGGTGCCGCCACGGAAATCGGTGACGTACCAGCCCGAGCCCTTGAGCTGGAAACCTGCGGCGGTGACCTGCTTGCGGAACGTATCGGCGCCGCAATTCGGGCAGACGGTCAGCGGTGCATCCGACATCTTCTGCAACGCATCCTTGGCAAAGCCGCAGGATTCGCATTTGTAGGCGTAAAGGGGCATGGCGTGGCGGGGTCTGGAAAGTGCCGCACGAGGCGCCCTGTGGAGGGGCCGCGCGGACAAAAGGGTCGCGGGAAAAGAACCGGCAATTATAGGCGGCGCCCGGTGACCGGAATGCCGGTCGTCCCTGCCTGGGCGAGGCCTTCCACCGGCCGGTGGGGTACCTGCCGGTGGGCGATCCGCTGCGGCAGCAGCGATCCGCCCAGCATGCCGATCACCGCGCCGAGCAGGCCGGCGAATTGAGGCGGCACGACCTGGCCCGCAGGCGTCGCCTGGCAGGCGCCCCAGGCCGCCAGGCCCAGCACGATGGACGCCAGCGCGCCCTGCGTGGTGGCGCGTTTCCAGTAGAGCCCGGCGACCAGCGGCACGAAGGCGCCGACCAGGGTCACCTGGTACGCACCCGACACCATCTCGTAGATGGAAGTGCCCCGGCTGGCGATGGCATAGGCCAGCACGCACAGGCTGAAGACCAGCACGGTGATGCGCATGGTGCGCAGGTTTTGCCGGTCGGTGCCGCCGGGGCGGAACTGGCGCCAGATGTTCTCGGTGAACGTGACGCTGGGCGCCAGCAGCGTGGCCGAAGCGGCCGACTTGATGGCCGACAGCAGTGCGCCGAAGAACAACACCTGCAGGACGAAAGGCATGCGCTCCATCACCAGCGTGGGCAGGATTTTTTGCGGATCCTCCTGCAGCAGCGCCTGCGCCCGATCCGGCATGATGACCAGCGCGCTGGCGACCAGGAACATCGGCACGAAGGCGAACAGGATGTAGCAGATGCCGCCGATCACCGGGCCGCGCGTGGCCGCCCTGATGTTGTTGGCCGACATCACCCGCTGGAACACGTCCTGCTGGGGAATGGAGCCCAGCATCATGGTGATCGCCGCGGCAAAAAAGAAAAGCATGTCGTGCAGCGAAGGCTCCGGCCAGAACCGGAACAGCTCGCGGCTGGTGGCGAACTCGATCACCTTGCCGGCGCCGCCGGCCATGTCGCCCGCGAAATAAGCCAGGATGGCCAGGCCCGCCACCAGGATGATCATCTGCATGAAGTCGGTGATGGCCACCGACCACATGCCGCCGAACAGGGTGTAGGCCAGGATGGAGGCCACACCCAGTGCCATGCCCGCCGGCACGGCGATGGCGCCACCCGACAACAGGTTGAACACCAGTCCCAGCGCGGTCACCTGGGCCGATACCCAGCCCAGGTAGCTCACCATGATGATCAGCGAGCACAACACCTCCACTGCGCGCCCGTAGCGCTCCCGGTAGTAGTCGCTGATGGTCAGCAGCGACATCTTGTACAGCTTGCCGGCGAAGAACAAACCCACCAGGATCAGGCAGGTGCCGGCGCCGAAAGGGTCTTCGACCACGCCGTTGAGCCCGCTCTCGACGAAGCGGGCCGGTATGCCCAGCACCGTTTCGGAACCGAACCAGGTGGCGAAGGTGGTGGTTACGATCATCGCCAGCGGCAGATTGCGCCCGGCGATAGCGAAGTCGGCGGTGTTCTTCACCCGCCGGGCCGCGATCAGGCCGATGGCGATGGTGACGAGCAGATAGGCGAAAACCAGTGTCAGCAGCACGGGACGGTTCCTGCGGATAGACGTAAAAAAGGCGGCCAGGCCGCCATGTCGCGGGGTTTAGAAGATGCGCACCCGGATCACCAGCTGCATCACCAGCAAACCCAATACAAAACCCATGCCACCGTAGAGCAGCCGCTGCAGCAGCTTGTTGGTGCGCTGCTGGGCGCGCAGCAGTTCTTCGGCCAGGTGGCGCTGGCGCGGATCGCCGTTGCGTTGCTGCAGGTAGTCATGCAGCAGGCGCGGCAACTCGGGCAGCAGCTTGGCGTAGTGCGGTGCCTGGTCGCGCAGGGTGGTCAGGAGCTTCTTCGGGCCGATCTGGTCGAGCATCCACTTCTCGAGGAACGGCTTTGCGGTGCTCCACAGGTCGAGGTCGGGATCGAGCTGCCGGCCCAGGCCCTCGATGTTGAGCAGGGTTTTCTGCAGCAGCACCAGCTGCGGCTGGATTTCGACCTGGAAACGGCGCGATGTCTGGAACAGGCGCATCAGCACCATGCCCAGCGACAGGTCCTTCAGGGGCCGGTCGAAGTAAGGCTCGCACACCGCGCGGATGGCGGATTCCAGCTCGTCGACCCGGGTGTGCTTGGGTACCCAGCCCGACTCCACGTGCAGCTCGGCGACGCGCTTGTAGTCCCGCCGGAAGAAGGCAGTGAAATTCTGCGCCAGGTAGTCCTTGTCGAACTCGGTCAGGGTGCCGACGATGCCGAAGTCCAGCAGCACATAGCTGCCGAGCGACATCGGATCGATGCTGACCTGGATATTGCCGGGGTGCATGTCGGCGTGAAAGAAACCGTCGCGGAACACCTGGGTGAAGAACAGCGTGACGCCGTCTCGCGCCAGCCGCTTCATGTCGACGCCCGCCGCGCGCAGGCGCTCGATCTGGTTGACCGGCACGCCCTTCATGCGCTCCATCACCACCACGTCGGGATGGCAGAAGTCCCAGAACATTTCCGGGATCTGCACGATGTCGAGGCCGGCCATGTTGCGGCGCAGCTGCGCGGCGTTGGATGCTTCGCGCACGAAATCCAGTTCGTCGTGCAGGTACTTGTTGAACTCGCCGACCACTTCGCGCGGCTTCAGGCGCTTGCCGTCGGCCGACAGGCTCTCCACCCAGCCCGCCATCATGGCCATCAAGGCCAGGTCTTTCTCGATGGCCGCCAGCATGCCCGGCCGGCGCACCTTGACCGCCACCTCGCGCTCCTGCCCGTTGCGGTCGCGCAGGACCGCGAAATGCACCTGCGCGATCGATGCGCTGGCCACCGGCACCCGGTCGAAGGACACGAACACGCTGTCGATCGGCCGACGAAAGGCCTTCTCGATCGTGGTCACCGCGACCTCGACGGGAAACGGCGGCACCCGGTCCTGCAGCCTGGAGAGCTCTTCGGCGATGTCGGGCGGCAGCAGGTCGCGCCGGGTGGACATCACCTGGCCCAGCTTCACGTAGATGGGACCCAGCGTCTCGAAGGCCTCGCGCAGCCGTTGGCCGCGCGGCGCATCGAGCTTGCGCCCGACGGTGACGATGCGGGTCAGCGTGCGCAGCCAGGGTTGGCGAAAATTGGAAAGGACCAGCTCGTCCAGCCCGTAGCGCAGGGCGATCCAGACAATGGCCAGGCCCCGGAGAAAACGCGTCATGAAAGCCTAGGTCAGAGGGTGCGGTCGGGCGACGATGGATGGGACGCGTCCGCGGCCGGCGTGGAGGTCTTGCGGGCGACGAAGCCGCGCAGTGCTTCCGCCACGCGGCGTGCCGCCGTGGCTGCGTAGTGGGCCGGCGTGTCGCCGATGATGCGGGAAAGGTCTTCTTCGAGGTCCCAGCGCACATGCTCGACCAGCCAGTTGATCTCGGCTGCGAACTGCACGTCGCCTTCGATGCGCACCGCCGGCTTGTCGCCGCGCAGGGCGGCCTGGGCCAGGGACAGGGGGGACTCGTCGGTGATGGTCAGGGTGAGGTCGGGCACCTGGCCGTCGGGGGCGATTTCCAGCAGGCCCGCGGGCGTCGCCAGCAGGCGCAGCGAGAAGCGGCGCCACTGCATCAGCGCGATTCGCGACTTCTGCCGGGCCAGCCGGGCCATGGCTTCCGGCTCCTGCTGCAGCACATGGTTGAGCAGCAGCACCAGGCGGTTCTGGGCTTCGTCCTGAACCCAGCGCGGCGGTTGCACCGAGCCGAGTTTGTCGAAGATGCCGTCGAGGAGCGAAAACGGGGACTTGGATGTAGTCATGAGGCCGGATTATGGCGTCCCTCCACACCCTACCCGTAAACAAAAAAGCCGCTGCCAGATGGCAGCGGCTTCGATCGGAGCGGGCGTCGCTTATTGAAGCGCCTGCACACCGGCGACCAGCCAGCCGGTGCGGCCGTCCTTGGGCTTGGCCATGTTCCAGACTTCGCGGAACGGGCTCGGGCCGGACGAAGGGTCTTCCTTGATGACACCCGAGAACTCGACGCTGGCCAGGTAGTCGGTGCCGGCGTCCTCGATGCCCAGCAGCGTGCCTTCGAGCATGACCACTTCGGTCTTGTTGGGCTTGCCGCCGGACTGCGCCTCACGCTCGGTGAGCTGGGTGCGGATTTCCTCGACCATGCTGTCGGTCATCATGGTGCGCAGGGTCGGGATGTCGGACCGGTCCCAGGCGTCCTGCAGCACCACGAAGTTGCGCTTGGCAGCCGTGAGGAAGCCGTCGGCGTCGAAGTCGGCCGGGACACCCCAGCTCTGCGAGCCGCTGAGCGTGTCGGAAGCCTGTGCCGCGCCGCCGAGCGACGAACCGATGACCACGCCACCGGCACCTGCAGCCGCAGCGGGACGTGTGTCGAAGGCGGCCGGAGCCGACTCCCACGGGCGCGCCGATGCGTCGTTGCCGACCTTGGCCGGGTTGTACTGCTGCGGTGCTTCTGCCGAAGTCGGCGATGCGCCGGCACCCTGGAAGGCATAGCCACCGTTGCCGCGGCCTGCGTTGCCTTGCGCGCCCTGCTGCGCCCGGCGGCGCATGAAGAAGCCGACAGCCAGGACGATCGCGCCGGCGATCAGCAGGAACATGAGCATCTGACCGAACGCGCCGCCCATGCCGAGCGAATGCGCCAGCCAGGCCAGGCCCAGGCCGGCGGCCAGGCCGCCCAGCATGCCGCCCCAGCGGCTCGGCGGTTTTGCAGCCGGCGCGGCGGCGGGCGGGGTGCCCGGACGTGCGGCGGCGGCGTTGGTGTTCTGCGGGGCCTGGGCGGGCGCCTGCTGCGGCGCGGCCTGGCGTTGCGTCACGTTGGACGACTGGCGGCCGAAAGAGCCACCACCGCCCATGCGCTTGGCGGCTTCGGCGTCGAAGCTGCCGAACAGCAGCGCGCCGACGAGCAGTGCGGACAACAATTTCATCATCTCGGGTCTTCCTTCTTATAGGTGGAGAGGCTGGTGGGCGCGTACGCCCGTCAGCACTTGATTCCAACATGAAGGGCGGCGATGCCACCTGTCATGTTGTGATAGTCCACATGGCCAAAGCCGCTATTGCGCATAAGCGCCTTGAGTTCTTTTTGCGGCGGATGCATGCGGATGGATTCGGCAAGGTAGCGGTAGCTGGCGTCGTCGCCGGCCACCAGCTTCCCGAGCTTGGGGAGGATGTTGAAGGAGTACCAGTCGTAGGCCTTGCGCAGCGGCTGCGCGACCTGCGAGAACTCCAGCACCAGCAGCTTGCCGCCGGGCTTGAGTACGCGGCACATCTCGGCCAGCGCACGGTCCTTGTGGGTCATGTTGCGCAGGCCGAAGGCCACGCAGACACGGTCGAAGGAGGCGTCGGCGAACGGCAGTTGTTCGGCGTCGCAGACCGCCGTCGGCAGGCTGACGCCGGCATCCAGCAGGCGGTCGCGGCCGGTGGACAGCATGGCCGCGTTGATGTCGGTGTGCACCACTTCGCCGCTGCTGCCGACCTTCCTGGAAAACGCCAGCGCCATGTCGCCGGTGCCGCCTGCGATGTCGAGCACCTTGTGGCCCTCTTTCAGGTCGGCGACCAGCACGGTATAGGCCTTCCAGGCGCGGTGCAGCCCGCCGGACATCAGGTCGTTCATGACGTCGTACTTGGGGGCGACTGCGTCGAATACACCCCGGACGCGACGTGCCTTTTCCTGCTCGTCGACGGTCTGGAATCCGAAATGCGTGGTGCTCATGGGAGTGATGCTAGGCGAGAGAGGGGAATTCACGGTACATACCCTGCGAAGCGCAACGGGAATCTGCACGGTGGGATAGCGGCGGAGGGCCCGTCAGGCGCCGCAGGAACCACCGCCACCGGCGCCGCGCCTGGGCGGCATGGGGGTGTCGCGGTCGACGCCGGCTTCGGCCAGGCGCTGTTCGTAGCGGGCCCAGTGTTCGTCCAGGGTCGAGCCGAGCTGGTAGAGATAGTCCCAGGTGAACAGGCCGGTGTCGTGGCCGTCCGAAAAGGTGGGCTTGAGCGCGTAGTGGCCGACCGGATCGACCGCCACGATGCTCACCTCGCGCTTGCCGGTCTGCAGGGTTTCCTGGCCGGGTCCGTGGCCCTGCACTTCGGCCGAGGGCGAATACACCCGCAACAGTTCGAAAGGCAGGCGAAAGACGGCGCCGTCGGCGTAGCTCACTTCCAGTACGCGGGACTGCGCGTGCAGGGTGATGGCGGTGGGGGTCTTGATCATCGGAGGGCCGTGGCCGTGGTTGAGAAGACCGCGTCGAAACGTGCGGCCAGGGCGGCATCGACGGCCGGCAGGCGGCGTGCCAGGGCGGCTTCGTGGGCGGTGTCGCGCTCACGCACCGGCGCGGCCCACAGGGGCGCCGGAAAATGGCTGTCGTCCTCGAAGCGCGCCACCACGTGCCAGTGCAGGTGCGGCACCATGTTGCCGAGCGCCGCCAGGTTGATCTTGTCGGGCCGCAGCTCGCTGCGCAGCACCCGCTCGACCAGCGCCACCGCTTCCATGCACAGGGCACGGTCGGCGGTGGAAAGGTCCGAGAACTCGGCCACGTGGTCGGTCCAGACCACCCGGTAGAAGGCCGGGAAACCCGGCTCCTCGGCGCGGATCACCCGGAACCGCGCGCCGGCCCACACCGGCACGCCGCCGTCGGTCTCGCACAGCGGGCAGGCCGGCACTTTCTTGATGTCGGAAACGCTCATGGTCTAGACCAAAACTCTTTCGATGCCGCCACGGTTGGCGTCGGCCACATAGGTCTGCATCCAGTCTTCGCCGAGGATCTTGCGCGCCATCTCGACCACGATGTAGTCGGCTTCCAGCAGGCCGCTCTTCAGGTCGGCGCGGTAGCGGTTGAGGCCCTGCAGGCAGCTCGGGCAGCTGGTGAGGATCTTCACATCCGCGTCCGCCGGCAGATCGGCCCTGGCCTTGATCGCGGCCTCGCCCTTCTGCAGTTCCTCGGCCTTGCGGAAGCGCACCTGCGTGGCGATGTCCGGCCGGGTCACGCCGAAAGTGCCGGACTCGCCGCAGCAGCGCTCGTTCTTCAGCACGTTGTCGCCGACCAGCGCCTTCACCGTCTTCATCGGGTCCTGCAGCTTCATCGGCGTGTGGCAGGGGTCGTGGTACAGGTAGGCGCCGCCGGCCTCGAGCGTGATGCCTTTTTCGAGCAGGTACTCGTGGATGTCGATGATGCGGCAGCCCGGGAAGATCTTCTCGAACTGGTAGCCCTGCAGCTGGTCGTAGCAGGTGCCGCAGCTGACCACCACCGTCTTGATGTCCAGGTAGTTCAGCGTGTTGGCCACGCGGTGGAACAGCACCCGGTTGTCGGTGATGATCTTGTCGGCGGCGTCGAACTGCCCGCTGCCCTTCTGCGGATAGCCGCAGCACAGGTAGCCGGGTGGCAGCACCGTCTGCACGCCGGCGTGCCACAGCATCGCCTGGGTGGCCAGGCCGACCTGGCTGAACAGCCGCTCCGAACCGCAACCCGGAAAATAGAAAACCGCTTCCGACTCGGCGGTGGTCGCCTTGGGGTTGCGGATGATCGGCACGTAGTCGCGGTCCTCGATGTCCAGCAGCGCGCGCGCCGTCTTCTTGGGCAGGTTGCCGGGCATCTTCTTGTTGATGAAGTGCACGATCTGCTCGCGGATCGGCGCGGTGCCCACCGTGGCGGGCGGCGCCTTCACCTGCACGCTGGCAAAGCCGCGCAGCACGTTGTTGGCCATGCGCTGCGCCTTGAAGCCAACCCCCACCATGGCGCCGCGCACCAGCTTGATGGTCTCCGGGTTGGTCGCGTTGAGGAACATCATCGCGGCCGCGTTGCCGGGCCGGAAACTCTTCTGGCCCATCTTGCGCAGCAGGTTGCGCATGTTCATCGAGACGTCGCCGAAGTCGATGTCGACCGGGCACGGCGTGACGCACTTGTGGCACACGGTGCAGTGGTCGGCCACGTCCTCGAACTCCTGCCAGTGCTTGATGCTGACGCCGCGCCGTGTCTGCTCCTCGTACAGAAAGGCCTCGACCAGCAGCGAGGTCGCCAGGATCTTGTTGCGGGGCGAGTACAGCAGGTTGGCGCGCGGCACGTGGGTGGCGCACACCGGCTTGCACTTGCCGCAGCGCAGGCAGTCCTTGACGCTGGTGGCGATGGCGCCGATGTCGCTCTGCTGCAGGATCAGCGACTCGTGGCCCATCAGGCCGAAGCTCGGCGTGTAGGCGTTGCTCAGGTCGGCCAGCAGGCTGAAGTTGCCGGTCAGGTCGGCGTGCGCCATGCCTTCGGCGGCTTGCGCGGCGCTGAGCGATGCGCGCAGCAGCTTGCCCTTGTTGAAGCGGCCTTCCGGGTCGACCCGGCGCTTGTAGTCGGCGAAGGGCCGCAGCTCGGCGTCGGTCAGGTATTCGAGCTTGGTGATGCCGATGCCGTGCTCGCCGGAAATCACGCCGTCCAGGCTGCGCGCCAGCACCATGATGCGGTCGACCGCCTTGTGGGCGGTCTGCAGCATCTCGTAATTGTCGCTGTTGACCGGCAGGTTGGTGTGCACGTTGCCGTCGCCGGCATGCATGTGCAGCGCCACCCAGACCCGGCCCTTCAGCACGCGCTGGTGGATCGCCGTGACTTCCTCCAGCAGCGGCACGAAGGCCGCGCCCTTGAAGATCTGCTGCAGCGGGGCACGGATCTGCGTCTTCCAGCTGGCGCGCAAGGTGTGGTCCTGCAGCTGCGGCAGCAGCGTCTCGACGCCCGCCACCCAGCCCTGCCACTGGCCGCGCACCTCGGCGACCAGCGCCAGCGCCTGGGCCACCCGGTCTTCCAGCAGCTCGGCCGAAGGAATGTCGTTGGCGTCGTCGCTCTTGCCCAGCGGCAGGTTGCCGTTGGTGAAGAATTCGGTTAACGCATCGGCCAGCGCCAGCTTGTTCTGCAGCGACAGCTCGATGTTGATGCGCTCGATGCCGTCGGTGTATTCGGCCATGCGCGGCAGCGGTATCACCACGTCTTCGTTGATCTTGAAGGCGTTGGTGTGCTTGCTGATGGCGGCGGTGCGCTTGCGGTCCAGCCAGAACTTCTTGCGCGCTTCGGGGCTGATGGCGATATAGCCTTCGCCGCTGCGCGAGTTGGCGATCCGCACCACTTCCGAGGTGGCACGGGCCACGTCGTCCGGGTTGTCGCCGACGATGTCGCCGAACAGCACCATCTTCGGCAAGCCGCCGTGGTGCTTGCTCTTGGTGGCGTATCCCACCGCCTTCAGGTAGCGGTCGTCCAGGTGTTCCAGGCCCGCCAGCAGCACGCCGGAGCGCTTCTGCTCGGCGAACATGAAGTCCTTGATCTCCACGATGCTGGGCACTGCGTCCTTGGCGTTGCCGAAGAACTCCAGGCACACGGTGCGCACATGCTCGGGCATGCGGTGCACCACCCAGCGGCAACTGGTGATGAGGCCGTCGCAACCTTCTTTCTGGATGCCCGGCAGGCCCGACAGGAACTTGTCGGTCACATCCTTGCCGAGGCCTTCCTTGCGGAAGGTGCTGCCGGCGATGGTCAGGCTTTCGGTGCGGATCGGCGTCTTGCCGTCGGCCTCGAAATACGCCAGCTCGAAGGTGGCCGATTCGGCGTCGTGGATCTTGCCCAGGTTATGCCCGATGCGGGTCACCTCGAGCCATTGCGACTCGGGCGTGACCATGCGCCACGAGGCCAGGTTGTCCAGCGCCGTGCCCCACAGCACCGCCTTCTTGCCGCCGGCGTTCATCGCCACGTTGCCGCCAACGCAGGACGCCTCGGCCGAGGTCGGGTCGACCGCGAAGACATAGCCGCCGCGCTCGGCCGCATCGGCCACCCGCTGGGTGACCACACCCGCGCCGGTCCAGATGGTTGGCACCGGGTGGTCGACGCCCGGCAGGTCGCGCATCTCCACCTCGGTCATCTGCTCGAGCTTCTCGGTGTTGATGACCGCGCTCTTCCAGGTCAGCGGGATCGCGCCGCCGGTGTAGCCGGTGCCGCCGCCGCGCGGAATGATTGTCAGCCCCAGGTCGATGCAGCCTTTCACCAGCCCGGCCATCTCGGCCTCGGTATCCGGCGTGAGCACCACGAACGGATATTCGACGCGCCAGTCGGTGGCGTCGGTGACATGGGACACGCGCGAGAGGCCGTCGAACTTGATGTTGTCCTTGGCGGTCAGCTTGCCCAGGCTGCGCGTCGCCTGCTTGCGCAGCGCGGCCACCGCGTCGAAGTCGTTCGAGAATGAAGCGATGGCGCGCTCGACGCCGCCCAGCAGTTCGCCCACCAGCGCATCGCGCGCGGCATCGCTGCCCGGCGTGCGGCGCTTGCTGACCTCGGCCAGGCGGTGGCGCAGCGCCTCGACGAGCTGGCCGCGGCGCTTGGGGTTGTCCAGCAGGTCGTCCTGCAGGTAGGGATTGCGCTGCACCACCCAGATATCACCCAGGATCTCGTAGAGCATGCGTGCGGAGCGGCCGGTCTGGCGCTCGCTGCGCAGTTGTTGCAGCACGTCCCAGGCGGGGGCGCCCAGCAGTCGGCTGACGATCTCGCGGTCCGAGAACGAGGTGTAGTTGTACGGAATCTCGCGCAGGCGCGCGGGCCGGTCCGCGTTTGCCAGCAGCGTGGCCGCCGCGATGGGGGCGTTCATGAAATGCTCTCTTCGGATGCGTGGGGACCGCTATTCTAGAAAAGCGGCGACACGGGCGCTGCCACAGGGCCTCCCCGGCGCGGAAACCGGCTCGCGTTTCAGGGGTTCAGGGGGTTGCGGACATGCGGCGCCGCGCGGATCACCGGAAATCCCGGTTGAAGGCAGGCCGTCGACGGCCGGCCCGCGGTGAGTTCGGGTTCCGGCATGGGCGGCCGGCCGCCCAACAACTGTCGATGCAGGTCGTCGTCCAGTGCGGCCGGCGGACGCACGGTCATCCGGGTCGCGCCGGGAAAGGTGTTGACCAGTCCGGGCTGCATGCCGCGATCGGGCGCCTCCAGCCTCACATCCATCCGCTGCAGCACTTCCAGCAACAGCAACAGGCCGTCCGCCGCGAAGAGGCGCCGCCCGGGACACTGGTTGGAGCCGGCGAAAAACGCCACGTTGACATCGTTATGGCGCGCGTCCAGCAAATCGAGAAACGGAGAAGCTGCCGGTAATGCGTTCATTCGGCTCGACAAATCGTCCATCAGGGATTTTTGGGTGCCGGCAAGATCGAATACCACGATGTCGCCCTTGTTTATCTGATATTGCGTGCCGGCGCTGTCTTGAAACTGGCCGGCGGCGACGACGTCTCGCACCGCCAGATCCACCGAGCTTTGTTGCAGCATCACCGGCCAGAGCATGCGGAGCGTCGGGTTCAACGTGAGTTGTTTCACATTCCGCACGCCACCCGGAAAATCGTTTTCCATCGATATTCGCAGCTCGCGCAATTGCTCCGGCTCGCGGCAGAAATAATGGATCGCGCCGAGTACCAGGTTCGAGGTGGTGAAGATGGAGGCAGCGAACGTCATCGAAATGTCGTGGAGCAACTCCTGCGGAAACGGCGTTTCGCCGTCGATCTGCTTTGGATCGATGCCATGCCGGCCCAGCATGTCGAGCGCCAGGTTCGGCTGCGAATTTTGCATGCCTGCGCGCAGCAGTATTTTGCCGATCTCGAACATGCCCTCGGCCGCGCCCCGCGCACGGCACGAGAGCAGATGACCGAACAACCGGGAGATGCTGGACAAGGCCAGCTGCACGGTGGACGAAGCACTGGAGAGCATGGTGCCCATATTCGCCTGGAATGCGCCGACATGCTCTCCGAGCCGGACCGGCGCTCCGGTAATTGCCTGGGCGGCCACGGCGAACAGATAACGCAGCACATAGGCGTCCATGTCGATCGGTTCGGCCGAATGCGCCAGCATGCTGTCTACCGCGCAGGCCGCTTCGGCCGCGATATCGGGCACCATGGCCTGGATGCGGCCCTTGCTCAACCAGTTATTAAGCTCCGCTTTCTTTTGACTGTGTTTCTCGCTCGCGGGCAACATGAAAATGGTGTCGGCACCGAAAATTCTTTTTACATAATCATGCGACTGGCCGCGGCCCAGATTTTCGGAATCCGGCAGGGTCTTGAATAAACTCTTGTCTCGCACCACCAGTATCTGATATCCCGCCAGCTGCCGGATTTCAACCGGATTCTTGATGGGAATATCCCGCACTATTTCGGCGAGGTTACGGGACAGCAACTGACGGACAGATATGTCATGGGAATGCGGAGTGGCAACGGAAGAACCATCGGCAGGCGATATCGGGACGGCAAAGTCGGGGTACATGGCATCTGAATCGAGGTTTATCTTCGGCGTTGCCGGCTGGTGATTTCACCGACCGACCCGCCAGGCGACCTGCCCTGCCGACGTACGGTAAAAATCCATCGTGCAGCGCAGGCGCCATTGAAAAATCCATGACGCGCCTCTTCAAATCGACTCACGCAGAACTACCCGTGATCACGAAAGACAAAAAGGGCTGCCGAAGCAGCCCTTTTGGCATTTCCCGCTGGCGGGTCTAGAGAAGCGAAGCGCGAATCGGCTCTGCCGCAGCCGGTTGCACATCGCCGCATTGCGCGCGGTGCCGCAGTGCATGGTCGATCAGCACCAGCGCCAGCAGCGCCTCGGCGATGGGCGTGGCCCGTATCCCGACGCAGGGGTCGTGGCGCCCCTTCGTGACCACATCCACCGGCTGGCCGTTGACATCGATCGACTCGCGCGGGCTGATGATCGAACTGGTCGGCTTGATGGCGATGGACACGTCGATGTCCTGCCCGGTGCTGATGCCGCCCAGCACGCCGCCGGCGTTATTGCTGGCGAAACCCTGGGGGCGCAGGGAGTCGCCGTGCACCGTGCCGCGCTGGGCGACGCTGGCGAAACCGGCGCCGATCTCCACCCCCTTGACCGCGTTGAGCCCCATCATCGCGAAGGCGATGTCGGCGTCGAGCTTGTCGTACAGCGGCTCGCCCCAGCCGACCGGCACGCCGTGCGCCATCACCCGCAGCCGGGCGCCGCAGGAGTCGCCGGCCTTGCGCAGGGCATCCATGTAGTCCTCGAGCGCCGACACGTCGGCGACCGGTGCGTAGAAGGGGTTGTTCGGCACATGCGCCCAGTCTTCGAAGCCGATGGGCAATTCGCCGATCTGGGTCATGCAGCCCTTCAGAGAAATGCCGTGATGCTCCTTCAGCCATTTGCGGGCCACGGCGCCGGCGGCGACGGTGGGCGCTGTCAGGCGCGCGGAAGATCGACCGCCACCGCGCGGATCGCGGATGCCGAATTTGTGCCAGTAGGTGTAATCGGCGTGGCCGGGGCGAAAACTCTCGGCGATGGCCGAGTAATCCTTGCTGCGCTGGTCGGCATTGCGGATCAGCAGGGCGATCGGCGTGCCGGTGGTCCGGCCCTGGTAGACGCCGGAAAGGATCTCCACCGCGTCGGGCTCGTTGCGCTGGGTGACGTGTCGGCTGGTGCCGGGCCGGCGGCGATCGAGTTCGACCTGAATGTCGGACTCCGACAGTTCCATGCCGGGCGGGCAACCGTCGATCACGCAACCGATCGCCGGGCCGTGGGATTCACCGAAGTTGGTGACCGCGAATAATTTTCCGAAGGTATTGCCGCTCATATGGGCGGCGATTATCCCAGGGTCGTCCGATGGCCTTACGCGTTCGGCTGGGGCTGGTCTTCCGGCCAGTCGCGGATGTAGGCCTTGAGCATCTTGTTCTCGAAGTTCTGGCTGTCGACCACCGCCTTGGCGACGTCGTAGAAGCTGATCACGCCCATCAGCACCCGCTGGTTGAGCACCGGCAGGTAGCGTGCATGGCGCTCCAGCATCATGCGGCGCACCTCGTCCAGCTCGGTTTCGGGGGTGCAGGTGAGGGGAGCGTCGTCCATGGCGCTGCGCACCAGCTTGCTGCCGACCGCGTTGCCGTTGGCGACGATGGTCTGGATGACTTCGCGGAAGGTCAGCATGCCGATCAGGTCGCCATGCTCCATGACCACCAGCGAGCCGATGTCGCGCTCGGACATGATCTCGACGGCGGTCGCCAGGGAGTCATCGGGCGCCACGGTGAAAAGGGTGCTGCCCTTGACGCGGAGGATGTCGCTGACTTTCATGATGTTCTCCAGGCGGATTGGGGGCTTCGGACGAGCTTTCGACACGACGTGCGCGGCGTGCGGCGCGAGCCACCGGACTATATCCGAGGTAAGTGGCGGATCGGACCGGGTAGCTACCCCTGCCCGGCAGGCCCGCAGGGCTCCCGCTTCGCTTTGGTCTGCGTCATTTCGGGCCACCCGTTTCTCGATGAAAACGTTCAATAGAACATGTCCGACCCCAGGAGGACATAATGCTCGCCACCATTATAGGGGCGGCCGCCCAGGCCCCGCGACCAAGACCCGACCCGCCGTCCATCGGCACCCCGAACCCTGCAAAATATAATCGCCAGGCATTATCGGATTTTGCCGACGGCATGCAAAACCGCATGGTTCCACCGGCCGCCGACGGCCTTCCGCTTTGGGATAAAAACATATTCTCCGACCCCTCTGCCGACGAGCCGGAAAACCTGCCGCCACTGCAGCGGCAGCGCAGGGGTTCGCTGCGACCGCAATACGAGCTGCTGAGCACCTATACACCCCTCGGCAATACAGACGTAGGCAGGGCATTGCGCGATTACGGAAACATACTATGGAATATCCGGCAACACACCGCGCCTCGGCTGGGGCTGGCCCGCCAGATCCGCGAAGAAGGCGTTGCCCGACTGGGAGGGATCGGCACCGCACAAGGCGCTGAGTTTATGCGGCGCTGCAGAATCACCAGCCAATTCGTCATGCGCCTGTCTCAATTACGAAAACAAATGCTCGCCCAATTTCCTCAAATGCATTCGCATTTTGTGCGTGAAGAAACAGACCATCTTCGGACGATCGGCTTGTACAGCCTGTCGAACGGGCGTCACTACGGAGAGGCCACGCCGGCCAAACTCAGGAGAGCGGTCGAATGCCGGGTGCAGCGATCCGAAACCAACTGGCTCACCTTCCCGATCTACTGGGCTTGGTCGAAGCTATGGTGTTGAAGCCGACGATCAATCCCGGCGCTTAAAGCAGATCCGCGATATGGAGCCGCGCCATGCCGGTGCGCTCCCAGGCCGACCGCGTGCCGGCGGTTCGCTCCAGCAGCAGGCGCTCGGCCAGCGGCGCCGCCGGCGTGGACATCACGTCGGCCAGCAACACCAGCCGCGCCGACTCGCCCTCGCGCGCCACGCGCAGCTCGCCCACCCAATCGAGGGCGGTCAGGATCTCGATGACCGGCTCCAGCTGCAGCACCTCGACCTGCAGCGTCTGCGCGATCTCGACCGCGTTGCGGCCGTGCAGGCCGGCACGTTGCGCCTGCCTTAAATGGCCCAGCACCTCCAGCGCCAGTTGAAACTGCCACCCTGCCCCACCGCCCCGCCGCACCGCGCCGGCCAGGAGGCTGGGCAGGTACGCGACCACCACCGCGCCCAGCAGCACGATGTTCCAGGCGACGTAGATCCACAGCAGCAAGATCGGCATGCTGGCGAAGGCGCCGTACAACACCGAATAGGTCGGCACCGAACCGACGTACAGCCCCACGCCCTTCTTGGCCAACTCGAGGCAGGCGGTGGCCAGCAGTGCGCCGGTCCAGGCGTGGGACCACTTCACCCGGGTATTGGGCACGAAGTGGTACAGCCCCGCGATGCCGGCCGCCAGCAGCAGGAATTCGAAGGTGTTGAGCACCAGGCGCAGCGAGCCCGGCACCGCGCCCACCAGTTCGCGCGAGAAGCTGATGACCGCGGCGGTGGTCGCCAGGCTCATCGCCAGCAGCAGCGGCCCGAAAGTGATGGCCGCCCAGTACACCAGCAGGCGCTGCGCCAGGCCGCGCGGACGGCGCACCCGCCAGATGCGATTCAGGGTGCGGTCGATGGTGAGGATCAGCGCGAGCGCGGTGAGTACCAGCGCGGTCAGCCCGGCCGCGCCCAACCGGCTGGCCTTGCTGGAAAACTGGGTCATGTAGCCCAGCACCTGGCGGGCGATGCCTTCCGGCACCAGGCTGGCGACCAGCCATCGCTGCAGCTGCTCCTGCATCTTCCCGAACATCGGGAACGCCGTGAAGATGGCCAGCGCCACGATGAAGAAAGGCACCAGCGCCAGGATGGTGGTGAAGGTCAGGCTGCCGGCGGTCAGGGCGAGCTGGTCTTCGCGGAAACGTTCACGCAGCAACCGGGCGGAGGCCCGCCATGGAAACCGGGGGGCGTCGATGGCCAGGGCCCGCGCGCGGCGGCTCAGGCGGGCGGCGGCGATGCGCAGACGAACGGTAAAAAGCGCACGCGGGGGCGCCTGCAAAGGCGGCAGGGACATGCTCGCTATGATGCCATCGCGATGACGCAGCCCCTTCTCCAACCTCGCCCTTCACCCCGTCCGACCAGCCTGTCCGTGCAACGGACCCGCACCCTGGCGGTGGGCAGCCTGCTGGGCCTGATCGTGCTCTGCCTGGCCTGGGAGCTGGTGCTGGCGCCGATCCGCCCGGGCGGCTCGTGGCTGGCCCTCAAGGCCCTGCCGCTGTGCCTTCCGCTGGCCGGGCTGCTCAAGCACCGCATGTACACCTATCGATGGGTCAGCCTCCTGGTGTGGCTGTACTTCACCGAAGGCGTGGTGCGCGCATGGGGCGACCGCCCACCCGGCAACTGGCTGGCGCTGATCGAAGTGGCGCTGTGCCTGATGCTGTTCACCGCCTGCGCCCTGCATGTGCGGCTGCGGCTGCGGCTGCGGACGCCGCGCGATCCCGCCGCCCCGACGCCCTGACCCGGAACCCGAAAGAATTTTCCCGCCATGACCGCGACCATCGACTTCACCCCCCTGCTTTCGGCCCTGCGCCATGTCGTCGGCGACGCCTACGTGCTCACCGAAGGCGACCTCACCGGCTACGAGCAGGATTGGCGCAAACGCGAACGCGGCCATGCGCTGGCCGTCGTGCGGCCGGCGACCACCCGGGAGGTGTCGGCGGTGGTCAAGGCCTGCGCGGCGGCCGGCGTGTCGCTGGTGCCGCAGGGCGGCAACACCGGACTGGTGGCGGGCTCCACGCCCGACGCATCCGGCCGCCAGGTGGTGCTGAACCTGGGCCGCATGGCCGCCATCCGCCAGCTCGACGCCGACAACCTCACCGTGACCGTCGAGGCCGGCTGCGTACTGCAGAACCTGCAGCAGGCCATGGAGCAGCAGGGCTTCCTGTTTCCGCTGAGCCTGGCCGCCGAGGGCAGCTGCATGATCGGCGGCAACCTGGCCAGCAACGCCGGCGGCACGCAGGTGCTGCGCTACGGCAATGCCCGCGAGCTGTGCCTGGGGCTGGAAGTGGTCACCCCGCAGGGCGATGTCTGGAACGGCCTGTCCGGCCTGCGCAAGGACAACACCGGTTACGACCTGCGCAACCTGTTCGTCGGCAGCGAGGGCACGCTGGGCGTGATCACCGCCGCCACCCTCAAGCTCTACCCGCTGCCCGCCGCCACGCTCACCGCCTGGGCCGCAGTGCCCTCGCTGGCATCTGCCGTCGCGCTGCTGGGCCTGGCACAAAAGCACCTGGGCGCCGGCCTCACCGGCTTCGAGGCGATGGGCCAGTTCGCCTTGTCCCTCGTCGGCAAGCACATGCCCCAGCTGCGTGTGCCTTTCCTGGGCGACGCGGCGACGCCCTATTGCGTGCTGCTCGAGAACTCGGACAGCGAATCCGAGGAGCATGCCCGAGCGCAATTCGAGCGGCTGCTGGAGACCGCCTTCGACGCCGGCGTGGTGACCGACGCGGTGGTGGCCGAAAACATCGGCCAGGCCAACGGGCTGTGGCACATCCGCGAAAGCATCCCGATGGCGCAGGCGGAGGAAGGCCTGAACGTGAAGCACGATATTTCGGTGCCCATCTCCAGGATTGCGGAGTTCGTCGAGGTGACCGACGCACTGTTGCGTGAGGAGATTCCGGGTGTGCGCCTGGTCAATTTCGGGCACCTGGGCGACGGCAATCTGCACTACAACGTGCAGGCGCCGGAGAGCGGCGACGCTGCGGAGTTTCTGCGTGAGCAGGAGGAACGCGTGAACGACCTGGTTTACCGCTCGGTGGCGAGTTTCGATGGGTCTTTTTCGGCGGAACACGGGGTGGGTGGGCTGAAGGTGCACAAGCTCGAGGAGTACAAGGATCCGGCGGCGCTGGCCATGATGCGGTCGATCAAGGGGGCGTTGGATCCGCAGAACATCATGAATCCTGGACGGGTGCTGGCGCGTTAATTTGTTTAGGGGTGGTTATTTTGCTGCGTTGGGCTGGGGGATTCTTCTACTGCCTTCGGCTTGTTTACTTCTTCTATTCCTACGGAAGGTGGAGGTGGGGCTTACGCCGCCCCACACCCGCGGTAACTTTCTTTTCGGGCAAAAAAGAAAGTCACCAAAGAAATTGCCTAGGGATCGGGTAGCCATACAAGAATCGGGCTGTCGCTTCGCTTAGCCTTGGGAATATGTCATCAATAGACCCATATCCCGACGACTGGAGCATGCCTCAGGTCACGGCACCGCTCCCGACAGGCCAATAGTCCAGACTGCATCGATTTAATCACTCTGGCCTTCAGGAATAATGCAGGGCGGTGATTATTCCCACGCCGGCTGTGATCGGCGGGCGGTGCGCTTGATGATGGCCTGGAATTTATTGGCCGCGATCGGTGGGCGGTGCGGTTGAATAGGCGTGGTGCTTGTTGTGCGG
>Ga0308164_10000242_pt1 | contig 121864 bp, 109 predicted proteins | sample PhyTR2_FD_201031 | JGI IMG/M metagenome (GOLD analysis project Ga0308164, IMG submission 201031) | Phyllosphere microbial communities from UC Gill Tract Community Farm, Albany, California, United States - DLSLT.R2 | ecosystem: Host-associated > Plants > Phyllosphere > Unclassified | place...
ACTAAATGAATTACTGCTTGGTCACTCTAAGACTTGACATTACTGTCAATAAATATTTTGCCACCGAAGTGGCTGATATCGTCTTGTGAGTGCCCACACAGATTGTCTGATAAATTGTTAAAGAGCATGCCGCGGTTCGCAAGGAATCTTATGCGGCGCGGGAGGCGTATATTACGTTTTCCCGCTGAAGAGTCAAGAGATTATTCATTCGAACTTTCTACTTTTTCTCTTCCTGTCCGAGCGACTTGTCAGTCATTGTTCCCGGTCAGTGGAGGCGCATTATAGGGAGTTCTCAGAAGGCCGCAACCCCTAAAATACAAATAATTTACTGACCGCTGAATCTTTCATCAAATGGTGTTTAAAGCGGCAATTCCTGGATACTTCTGAAGCCATATGACTGTAAAACAGGCAGCAAACTTTGCGCCTCCGCGGTCATCGCCATGCAGTAGCCGACACTCTCTATTTCAACACCGGCTTTTTTTTCTGGAATAGCGACGTGAGAAGTCTCAATTAACCAGTGCGCGCGTCTGGCAATCGCAGAACCGGAGTCGATCATACGCGTGCCGTCTGGCAAAACCTGTGACAGCTCTTGCGAAAGCAGCGGGAAATGCGTGCAACCTAATACCACGGTATCCGGTGGTTCACGTAAACGCAGCCACGGATGCAAGATTTTCTTCAATACAGCCAGTGAAACCTCTTCGCCATGCAGCTTCGCTTCCGCCAGCTCAACCAGCTCCGCCGAGCCCAGCATCAGAATCTGACAATCCGTCGCAAAGCGTGCGACAAGATCATGCGTATAAGGACGCTGTACCGTCGCGCGCGTCGCCAGCAATCCGACCACACCATTACGCGTTAATTTAGCAGCGGGCTTAATCGCAGGGACAACCCCGACAACGGGGCAACTGAATTTGGCGCGTAATGCAGGGAGGGAGACGGTGCTCGCGGTGTTACAGGCGATGACAATAATAGAGAGGGGATGGCGTTTCGCGACAGCGGTGACAATCTCTACCACGCGCTCAACGATAAACTCTTCGGATTTCTCGCCGTAGGGGAAAGCCACATTATCGAAGGCATATATATAGTGCAGGTCCGGCAACATCTGCCGGACCTCATCATACACCGACAACCCGCCGACACCGGAATCGAAAACCAGCACCGTCGGGCGGTCAGGAACTTGTGTTGTATCAGAAGGTATAGCTTCCAGAGAGGTAGTACTCACGTCCTGGTGTGGCATAGCCATAAGCCGTCTCGTAATCTTTATCAAACAAGTTGGCAATTCTACCACGAACTGTCAGGTGTGAGGTCACAGGATATGATGCCGCGAGATCCCACAAACTGACGCCGCCCAGTTTTACGGTCTGATAAGGATAGGTTCCGTAGTCGGTATCGTAACGCTGTCCCAGATACTGATAGTTGATCGACCAGTCGATGTCAGCGATGTCCCAGTCAATCTGGTATTTAGCCTGCTGCTTGGCACGACGGGTCAGAATTTCGTTGGTTGTCGCATCACGCGGGTCGAGATATTCCAGAGTAATCTTGTGCTGCAACGGGCCGGTATCAAAGGAACCCGTCCATTCAACGCCTTTGATGGTCGCTTTGCCTATGTTGTAATAATTGCTGGTCGAGTCGTTGTAAGAGATCATCTGATCGATGTCATTACGATAGACGGACAAGCGCCAGTCCAGCGGACCCGTCAGGCCTTCAAACCCGCCTTCCCATTGCTTACTCTCTTCCGGCTTCAGATCGGGATTACCATAGTAATCACTGTAGAGCTGACTCAGGTTCGGCGATTTATAAGCGGTACCGTAGGAGGCAATCAGGCGATAGCCATCGATAAACTCCCATGCGGCGCTGCTCTGCCAGGTGGTGTGCTGACCAAACTGGGAGTTGTCGTCGCTGCGCACCGCGCCTTCCAGTGTGAAATCGCTGATTTTTTGCTGCGTGGTCAGATACACGCCGGTATTGTGCTGATCATAGCCATCGGCAAGATAGCTGGTACCCGGCTCGGTAGTCAGTTTCTGCCAGTCCAGACCTGCGCTGACTTCCCCTTTCCATATCTGGAACGTATTACCCCATTGCACGTTGTACTGATCGGAATCGTCCAGGGAAGCGGAGGCGTCATACGGGCCATATTTCGGATCGTAGTTATAGTCTTTGACGTGGCTGTAGCTGCCGATGAGCTGCGTGGCATAAATACCGTTCTGATAACGCAGACCTGTGTCATATGTCCGGCTGTAAAGCTGGCGGGTATCAATCAGTGCACTGCCCGGCGAGTAATACGCATCATAAGCCGTGCGGTTGTCATAACCGTAGGCGCGCGCAAAGCCGCTGATCTCTTCATTGAACTGGTGTTGCAGCGCCAGATACAGCGTCTTGCTCATGAAGCCGTCGCGGTCGGGCTGAGGAACGCCGCCGTTATTGCCGTCAGCGACCACGTCAATCCCGCGGGTGTAGGTGTAATCCCCTGCAGCCGTCAGCGTGGTGTTCTCACCTAATTTCTGCTGCGTTGAGCCGTTGTAGTTCTGATAGCCGTGTGAGCCGATACCCGCGCCGAGCGTTGTGCCGTCTTTGTCGCGTGTCGTAATAATATTAATGACGCCGCCGATGGCATCCGAGCCATAAACCGCCGAACGCGGGCCGCGAATAAATTCAATGCGCTGAACTAATGAAAGAGGGATCTGGCTGATATCTACTGATCCGGAAATACCCGCCTGATTGAGACGCACACCATCCATCAGGACCAATGTGTGGCTGGAGCTGGTACCGCGAACATATACAGAGGTCAGTTGCCCCATTCCGCCGCTCTGGCTGATATCCACGCCAGGTAAACGACGCAACACATCGGCCACGGATTTTGACTGCCACCGGTCGATATCTTCACGCGTGACGATATCCGTCGGCGCTAATACAGAAGAAACGGGCTGTGGAAAACGGTTAGCAGTAACGACCATATTATCGCTGCTGTTTGTGGAAGTGCTGTCTTGCGCCCACCCTGAAAAAGCCGTGACGGATAATGCCGTCAGCAGCACGTGCTTTTTAATTGTCATGAATCGAGCATCCAAACTTAATTGGCGGATGCCGCAGAGGATCACCGGCGGTAATTCGCGACGACGATGATTAATGCGACGTAACATCGGCAGGTCTTCGGACTTAGGATTTGCAGGCTGATTAATTACACCGTAATTAATTGAAATTACCCGCACCGGGCGATGACTTCCCATCTCCTCTTTCTCCTTTCCTATATAAGGAGAGAAGGAAGAAACAGTGTCTGCATAATAAAGAATGCTATCGCCGTGATTTCCCCATACCGCTGCGCGCCAGTTCCGGATTCACACCGGATTCCCTTTTAACTCAGTCAATGAGGCCGAAGCGCAATCGTACGATCAACCTATTTGGAAATCCAGACATCCGTAATAGCCAGTAAGCTTTCACGATATAAATGTAATGGTGGACTTAACGGAGACATTCCCTACAATCCCCCGCTAAGTTTGTCCATTCATTCCCTGTTAGACGAGATAACCGATGACGCCTGAAAACCTGCCCATTGAACAGTACGACGACCAGCTGGCGGAAAAGACCGCACGTCTCACGGCGATGATGTCGCCATTTAATGCGCCGCAGCCTGACGTTTTCCGTTCTCCTGTCAGCCATTATCGTATGCGCGCGGAATTTCGCGTCTGGCACGATGAGGGCGACCTGTACCACATCATGTTTGATCAGCAGACCAAAGCCCGCGTGCGCGTGGACCAGTTCCCGACCGCCAGCGAACTGATTAACCGCCTGATGCCGGTGCTGATTTCGGCTATTAAGCAAGATCCGGCATTGCGCCGTAAGATCTTCCAGATCGACTATCTGTCGACCCGCAGCGGCAAAATCATCGCCTCGCTGCTTTACCATCGTAAGCTTGATGACGAATGGCAGCAGGCCGCAACCGCGCTGCGTGACCAGCTGCGTGCTGATGGTTTTGATATCCAGCTGATTGGACGTGCCGCGAAAACCAAAATCATGCTCGAACAGGATTATGTTGATGAAGTTCTGCCGGTCGCGGGCCGCGATATGATTTATCGTCAGGTGGAAAACAGCTTCACTCAGCCAAACGCCGAGATGAATATTCAGATGCTGGAATGGGCACTGAAGGCCACGGAAAACTCGACCGGAGATTTACTGGAACTTTACTGCGGTAACGGCAACTTCTCGCTGGCTCTGGCACGTAACTTCCGCCGCGTGCTGGCGACCGAAATCGCCAAACCTTCTGTCGCCGCCGCGCAATACAACATTGCCGCGAACCACATTGATAACGTGCAGATTATCCGCATGGCAGCCGAAGATTTCACACAGGCGCTGAATGGCGTGCGTGAATTCCGCCGTTTGCAGGATGTCGATTTAAGCGGATACGAGTGCAACACCATTTTTGTCGATCCACCGCGCAGCGGGCTGGATGATGAAACGGTGAAAATGGTGGCAGGCTATGACCGTATTCTTTATATCTCCTGCAATCCGGAAACGCTGTGTGCGAATCTGGAAACCCTGAGCAAAACGCACCGCATCACGCGTCTGGCTTTGTTTGATCAGTTCCCGTATACGCACCATATGGAATCTGGTGTGCTGCTGGAAAAAATCTGACAGCGGATGGAAAAACAAAAACGGGCACCTTTTGAGTGCCCGTTTTTATTTCAGTCCGTTGTCCACGATATTACAAATAGACCCGCAGATATTCTGACAGACACAGGATCGCCATCGCCTGCCCGTAAGGCATAGATGTCAGGGCGATTTCACGGTAGAAATCGAGATCATTGCCCATCGCCGTGCCGAATGACGTTTGCGTCAGTTCACCGGCCGGATTGATATGCTTGATCACACCCTGAATGGCTTTCTCCGCCACCGGCGCATAAGACGCATCGATATAACGTTTACGTACCGCTTTCAGGATGCCGTAGGCAAAACCAGCGGTCGCCGAACTTTCCAGATAAGAGTGCGGATCGTCGAGCAGCGTATGCCATAAACCGCTGTCGTCCTGACATTTCGCCAGCGCACTGACCTGACTTTCCAGCACCTGCAATAAATAGCGGCGTGTTGCGTTGTTTTCCGGTAAATCCACCAGTTCGAGGAATTCCGGAATAGCAATCGTCAGCCAGCTGTTACCGCGCGCCCAGCGAGCCTGGGCAAAGTTATGATGCCCGTCAAACGTCCAGCCGTGGAACCACAGGCCGGTTTCGCGATCCATCAGGTACTGCACGTGCATCAGGAACTGATACGTCGCTTCTTCAACAAATTCCGGGCGATCCAGCAATTTGCCGATTTTCGCCAGCGGCAGCACGCTCATCATCAGCGTGTCGTCCCACATTTGCTGATGATTTTCGTTGTTATAAACGATGTGCTGCATCGCACCTTTATCAGTGCGCGGCATTTCATACATCACCCATTCCGCCCAGCGCTCCAGATAAGGGCGCCATGCCGCATTGCCGGTTTCCTCATAACGATAAGCCAGCGTCAGGAACGGACTCATGGTATTGACGTTTTTGGTCGGCGTGCCTTCCGCCAGACGTGCGGTAAACCAGTCGTCGATCACCGCCCGCATTTTTTCGTCGCCGGTCTGCTGATAATACTGATAGATACCGTAAAGCCCGATGCCGTGCGTCCATTCCCAGCCCGCCCAGCCTTTGGTATCAATTACGCGGCCATCGTCGAGGCGTAACAAGAATTCACCGGTTTTATCTTCGATATTCACCAGATTGTCAGTCACGTTGTGGATCAGCGATTTCAGTTCGTTGCGTGAAATGAAATGTTCCGGCTGTCGCAGCAAAGCACTGTGTTTAACTTCAAAAACTTTCATGGGGTTCTCCTGTGAATTCAAAATTTATAAACGTCCCTGGACCGGCATTTCAGCAGTATTTTCGCGGGTCAGCTTTTCGGGTGGCGGATTATTGCGATGCAGATAACCGATGTTGTTATTGCCCCACAGAGATTCGTATTTCATCCCTGTCAGCATTTCGACCGTTGCGCGGTCTTCCGGTGTAATTTGTTCCGGCACGATGCGGTTGGCATCACGCATTTTTTGCGTTTCGCGGGTCAGCACGCCGTGCGTTTTCTGATTCAGGCGGAAGAATAAAGAGATCATGAAACCCATGCTGAGCATCAGCAATGACCCGATCACCAGTACACCAAGAATCGTATGACCGACCGCCGGTACCTGCTGGCTTTGCCCGGAAACAAATCCGGCGAGTTGCAGAATGATCCCCACCAGCATGACTGCGCCCGCCTGAGACGCTTTGCGGGTCAGCGTCATCACCCCGGCAAAAATCCCTTCGCGGCGCTGACCGGTAATGGTTTCATCGACATCAGCAATATAGGTATAGATATTCCACGGCACGTAGTTGATCCCGCCGCGTCCCAGACCGGCCAGCGCGGAAATCAGCAACAGTAATGACATCGAATCATTCATGCCGGTGAAATACAGCACACCGTAGGAAATGGTCGCCAGCCCGAACAGCGTAACGGCCAGACGATAAGACGGCGCAGGGCCGAAGCGGATGCACAACGGGATCATGCCGATCACCGCCACGAATTGCAGAATCGCCATCATGCCCATCAGATTGGAAGCAATCGCTGCGCTTTGCATCAGCACGAACACCACGTAATAGGTGAACACGGCGTTAAACACATCCTGCGCGATATACCCGCCAAGGTACAAACCCAGATGCTGGCGGAAAATTTTGATTCGTAACGTGGAAGATAACTCGACTTTCAGGCGTTTCAGGCTTTGTGCCAGCGTCAGTTGCTGACGCTCGCGTTCAATTTTCTTCGTGGCTTCCGATTTGAGTTCTTCCGGACGTTCCCAGGTAAAGAAATAGACCAGCGTCAGGACGAAGGCGCAAATCACCGCAAAGACCAGACTCGAGTAGAAGAAGGAAATGGCGTTATCTTTGCCGAAATGCTGCAACAAAATGCCCGGCAGGAACGCCGCCAGAATCGCAGAAAGCTGCGCCAGCGCGATACGTGCGCCAGAGAATTTGGTCTTCTGTTTAAAGTCATCGGTCATTTCCGGTACCAGTGTTTCATATGGCACCAGAATCATGGTGTAGACGATATCGAACAGCAAATAAGTCAGCAGATAGTAGACGTATCCCATGTCGCCCACCCACATAAAGCTGTAGCTGAACACACAGGGTATACCGAGCAGAATGAAGAACTTACGCCGGCCAAACCGTTTGCCTAGCCAGGTGTTACCGAAGTTATCAGTGAGATACCCCATCAGCGGGCTCAGTACCGCATCGGCGACGCGCGCAGTAGCAAAAATAAAGGTCGCTTCGATGGGCGAAAGGCCGCAAAAGGTGGTGTAGAAATAAAGCAGCCATGCTGCCGTCAGAGCGGTGGTGCCTGCCCCCAGAAAATCGCCAGAACCGTAGGCGATGTAATTAAAGAATCCAATTTTACGTGTTTTCATTGCCGTGTTGCCTCTGTTAAATCACCTATAGGCGTAGGCTGAATGCGAACGAAAATGTATCGTCCGGCCATGATTCAAATTAACGAGGAGCAGGAATGAAAACCTTTTGGTTTTTGCCACTCAAAGCCACTTTATGGCAATGAAATAAAGAAGTGAGCGATCAATCTCTAAATATTGAACATGGGTTTGATATTAATGAAATGACAGTTCATTAAATGAATGAGGGGGATGAAAAATAAAAAAAGGCAATCCACAGATTGCCCTTTATGCATGGCGGGGAAAAGTCTTACTGTAACGTGGATTTTCGCTTTTTCAGCTTCAGGCCTATCCAGAACACCAGCGCGACACTGATCAGCGACGGCACGAAATTAGAACCCAGTTCAGGGTATTCCGCCCGGACAATGGTGCTGTACAGCACCAAGCCCAGCAGGAAACAGGCTGCCGCCAGAACCGGTAATCCTTTCGGCATTTCGCCACGGTGGTAACGCACGTGCAGGCAGTACACCGCCAACACCAGAGAAATAATCGGGAAGATCGAAAACGTTACGACAGAACTGAATAACGCATCGAAAGTGCCATTAATCGACAGCCCGGCAATCAGAGCCAAAACCAGAGTGCCATTATCCTGGTTCGGTTGTTCGGTCATCTTCTTTACCTCAGGTCTTATTATTGATGGAAGTCACAGCCGTACGTTCCTGTTGACGGCGATACCAGTAATACGCGCCTTTGGAGATCATCCGCAGTTGCAGCACCAGCCGTTCTTCCAGCTGACGGCGTTGAGCGATATCCACATCCAGCGCTTCCGCACCGGCGTTGAAAACGATGATCACCATGGCTTCAGCCTGCGCTTCGGTAAAACTGCGCGGCATATGGTTTTCGAGTTGCAGATAATCGGCAAGTTCCGCAATAAAATGCTGAATTTCACGGGCGACGGCGGCACGGAATGCCGAAGACGTGCCGGAGCGTTCACGCAGCAGCAAACGGAATGCGTTGGGATTATTACCGATGAATTCCATAAAGGTGGAAACGGACGTGCGGATCACGCTGCCGCCTTTGGCAATACGCTGACGTGCCTGGCGCATCAGCTGGCGCAGCATCAGGCCGCTTTCATCCACCATGGTCAGGCCCAGCTCATCCACATCGCGAAAATGCCGGTAAAAGGATGTGGGTGCAATACCTGCCTCGCGGGAAACCTCACGCAAACTCAGACTGGCAAAGCTGCGCTCGGCACTGAGCTGGCTAAAAGCCGCCTCAATCAGCGAACGACGCGTGCGCTCTTTTTGTTGTGCTCTTACGCCCATAACCTTCATCCGGATAGTATTCTTCTTTTTGATTATTCGCCCGTTACCGATTCACTATACCAAAATTTTTGACGGGCGGAGCCAAAGATACCACAGCATAAAGTGGGTCAGAATGTTGCTGCTTTACCATTAAATGACAACCGCTTGTGGGGTAAACAGGTGTAATATGTTACTTTCTCGTTGTGATTTTGTATAAAAATAGGTTTCGAACTATGCCACAGCACTCACATTTTGATGCCATTATCATTGGCTCAGGCCCTGGCGGAGAAGGCGCCGCGATGGGACTGGTTAAACAAGGCGCCCGGGTTGCTGTCATCGAACGCTATAACAACGTCGGTGGCGGATGTACTCACTGGGGCACCATCCCTTCCAAAGCACTGCGCCACGCCGTCAGCAGAATCATCGAATTTAACCAGAACCCGCTCTACAGCGATAACTCACGCACCATGAGTTCAAGCTTCCCGGACATTCTGCGTCACGCTGATTCGGTTATTAATCAGCAGACCCGTATGCGTCAGGGTTTCTATGAAAGAAACCAGTGCCAGTTGTTCTCCGGCGATGCCAGCTTTGTGGATGCCAACACCGTCAGCATCCGCTACGCCGATAACACACACGAACAAATCACCGCTGACAATATCGTCATTGCCTGCGGTTCGCGTCCTTACCGCCCTGCTAATGTCGATTTTGGTCACCCGCGCATTTATGACAGCGACCTGATCCTCGAACTGAGCCATGAACCGCGCCATGTGATTATTTACGGTGCGGGTGTGATCGGCTGCGAATATGCGTCGATCTTCCGTGGTCTTAACGTCAAAGTGGACTTAATTAACACCCGTGACCGCCTGCTGTCTTTCCTCGATCAGGAAATGTCAGACGCCCTTTCTTATCACTTCTGGAACAACGGTGTGGTTATCCGCCACAACGAAGAATTCGAGATGATCGAAGGCGTGGAAGACGGTGTGATCATGCACCTCAAATCCGGTAAAAAAGTGAAAGCCGACGCGCTGTTGTACGCTAACGGACGCACCGGTAACACCGATCAACTGGGTCTGGAGAATATTGGTCTTGAAGCGGACAGCCGCGGTCTGCTGAAAGTGAACAGCATGTACCAGACGGCGCTGTCGCATATTTATGCGGTCGGCGATGTGATTGGTTACCCAAGTCTGGCATCCGCCGCTTATGATCAGGGCCGTATTGCCGCGCAGGCAATGATTCAGGGAGAAGCCAAAGTCCACCTGATCGAAAACATTCCGACCGGTATCTACACCATCCCTGAAATCAGTTCCGTCGGTAAAACCGAGCAGGAACTGACAGCGATGAAAGTGCCATACGAAGTGGGTCGCGCGCAGTTCAAACATCTGGCACGCGCACAAATTGCCGGAATGAACGTGGGCAGTCTGAAGCTCCTGTTCCACCGTGATACCAAAGAAATTCTGGGGATCCACTGCTTTGGTGAACGCGCTGCCGAGATTATTCACATCGGCCAGGCCATCATGGAACAGAAAGGTGAAGGGAATACTATCGAGTATTTCGTTAATACCACCTTCAACTATCCGACCATGGCAGAGGCCTATCGCGTTGCGGCACTGAACGGTTTAAACCGCCTGTTTTAAGACTGCGGTTCGGTCCATATAAGGCTGCATGTGCTCTTTGATGGCTTCGGCCAGTTGTTCGTAACGCCCGCGCAGTGGCGAACCGGGACGATATACCAGCGCGATGGTGCGTCGCGGTTCCGGTTTGTCACAGGTCAGGTACGTCACTCCGTCACGGCTGCGCTCATTAGGCACGGCCAGTGATGGCAGCAATGTGATCCCGCTCCCCGCCGCCACCATATTACGCAGTGTTTCCAGACTGGTTGCGCGGAAATGGGTATCTTCATCTGCGCCCGCCTGGAAGCAAAAACCGAGTGCCTGATCACGCAGACAGTGCCCGTCTTCCAGCATCAGCAGTTTCTCACCGGCCAGATCGGCCATCGCCACGCGATCGCGTGATGCCCACGGATGATCGTCATAGATCGCCAGTTTCATCGGCTCATCAAACAGCGGCACTTCAATAAACGCTTCGCTCTCTTTCACCAGCGCCAGAATCGCGCAATCGAGCTTTCCGCTGTCGAGCTGCGCCAGCAACTGATGGGTTTGCGCTTCGTGCAGATACATTTCCAGTTTAGGAAACGTCTTGTGCAGTGAAGGAATTATTTGCGGCAACAGATAAGGTCCGACGGTCGGGATGAGCCCGATGTGCATCGGCCCGGACATCGCTTCACCCTGCTGACTCGCCATCTCTTTAAGTACTTTCACTTCACGCAGCACTGTGCGCGCCTGATCGACCAGCAGTAAACCCGCTTGGGTAAACAGCACCTTACGGCTGGTTCTTTCCAGCAACATCACACCCAGCTCGTCTTCCAGTTTGCGGATCTGTCCGCTTAACGTTGGCTGGCTGACATGGCATGAGTCTGCGGCGCGACGAAAATGGCGGAACTCTGCCAGTGCCACCAGATACTCTAAATCACGGATGTTCATTTTTTCCTCCAGTCCCTAAAAGGCAATGCGATAGCCGGTAACGATAGATAAGATAGCAATCAACGATTATATCTATCAACCTTTATCGTTAATAATGCCTTCCAACGAAACGGCAATGCCGAAAATACTTTCTATTTGATTGATTAATTAAGAGGTTATTCATGTTTGCAAGCCAGGAAGGGAAACACGTACCGCAAGTTACTTTTCACACCCGTCAGGGCGACCAGTGGGTAGATCTCAGCAGCGATGAGCTGTTTAAAAATAAAACTGTGATTGTTTTTTCACTGCCGGGCGCATTTACCCCGACCTGTTCTTCGAGCCATCTGCCACGTTACAACGAACTGGCACCGGTGTTTAAAAGCCACGGCGTTGACAGCATTCTGTGCGTTTCCGTGAATGACACCTTCGTGATGAACGCGTGGAAAGCTGAACAGAACGCGTCCAACATCACTTTCATCCCGGACGGCAACGGTGAATTCACCAAAGGGATGGACATGCTGGTCGAAAAAGCCGATTTAGGTTTCGGCCCGCGCTCATGGCGTTATTCCATGCTGGTGCGTAACGGCGTGGTCGAGAAAATGTTCGTCGAGCCAAACAAACCGGGCGACCCGTTTGAAGTGTCTGATGCCGACACCATGCTGAAATACCTGGCACCTGAATTTAAAGTGCAGGAATCCGTGTCTGTGTTCACCAAACCGGGCTGTCCGTTCTGTGCGAAAGCCAAACAAATGTTGCAGGAACGCGGCATTCAGTACGAAGAAATTGTATTAGGTAAAGATGCAACGACTGTCAGTCTGCGCGCCGTGACGGGCCGGGCGACAGTGCCGCAAGTCTTTATCGGTGGACGCCACATCGGGGGAAGTGACGACCTGGAGGTTTACCTCCATTCAGAAACAGAAGACCTGTGTGAAGTCGCACAATAATCTTCGATAAGAAACAGCTGTAAGAAGTAAGACAAGAAATCCCTGCATTACCAACAAAAAGAAGCAAAGTAAGACTACGTGAACGTTGGCGGATCTCTGATCCGCCTTTTTTTATTTTACGCTAAACGCGCTTTCGCATCGGCAATCGCCTGGGCAACCTGCTGCGGAGAAACACCCCCTTTGGCGGCACGTTTGTCGAGACAGGATTGCAGCTCGAGAATGGCGTAAACGTCATCGCCAATCACAGAGCTGAATTTCTGCAAATCCGCCAGCGGCAATTCTTCCAGCGCTTTGCCTTGATTAATGGCTTCGACAACCGCTTCACCGACAATATGGTGCGCTTCACGGAACGGCACGCCTTTGGCAACCAGATAATCGGCCAGCTCGGTAGAGTTGGCGTAACCTTGCTGCGCGGCCTCTTTCGCACGCGGGCGTTTCACCTGAATACCATCCAGCACCAGAGAAGCCATGTTCAGGCAATCCATCCAGGTGTCGAGCGCGTCGAACAACCCTTCTTTGTCTTCCTGCATGTCTTTGTTATACGCCAGCGGCAGGCCTTTCATGGTCATCATCATGCCGGTCAGTGCGCCCTGCACACGACCACATTTGCCACGGATCAGCTCCAGCGCGTCCGGGTTTTTCTTCTGCGGCATCAGGGAAGAACCGGAAGTCACGCGGTCGGATAAATCGATAAACGCCGCTTCACCGGTATTGAAGAAGATCAGGTCTTCGGCAAAACGGGAAAGGTGAACCATGCTGATAGCCGCGTTAGACAGCAGTTCAAGCACGTGGTCGCGGTCAGACACGCTGTCGAGGCTGTTACGGGTCGCTGAAGCAAAACCTAACCAGCCTGCCAGCTGTTCGCGGTCCATCGGATAGGCAGTACCGGCCAGAGCGCCACAACCCAGCGGGCTGACGTCCAGACGAGTCAGGGTATCTTTCAGGCGGCTTTCATCACGCGCCAGCATTTCGACATACGCCATGCACCAGTGCGCAAAGGTCACCGGCTGAGCGCGTTGCAGGTGGGTGTAACCCGGCATCACGGCATCCTGATTGGCTTCGGCCGTCGCGACCAGCGCCTGCTGCAAGTGATGTAATGCCTCGCCCAGTTCAACCACTTGCGCTTTGCACCACAGTTTGATGTCGGTTGCGACCTGATCGTTACGGCTGCGGCCGGTATGCAGTTTTTTACCGAGGTTGCCCACTTTGTCGATAAGCTTGCCTTCGACCCAGCTGTGAATGTCTTCAGCGTCGCTGGCTAAAATAGCGCGGGGATTGGCACGGACTTCTTCCAGCAATACGGTCAGGGCTTCTTCCAGCTGGATTTGCTCATCGGCTGTTAATACGTTCACAGTCACCAGCGCTTTGGACCAGGCCACGGAACCTACGATGTCCTGCTCTGCCAGCCGGTAATCGAAACGCAGTGAGTCATTGAGTTCTTTAAACCGCTGATCTGCTGCCTGAGTAAAACGTCCGCCCCAAAGTGCCATTTTCCTGCTCCTGAATTTATTATGCAAAAGGGCGCACTATGCTGCGCCCTTAAAAAGGGTATACCGAATGCGCCGCCGGTGCGTTACGCCAGTATGCGTGTGCCGATGGCGACACCGTTAAAGAGTGCTGGTAATTGTTCGGCGTGACGCCAGCTGGCGATATCCACCGGACGTCCGAGAGAACGCGCAGCGTCCAGCGCGGCGTTAACTTTGACGATCATACCGTCAGTGATGATGCCCTGATCGATAAGCTGTTCAGCTTTCTCTGCACTCATTTCCGGAATGCGCTGGCCTTTGCCATCGAGAATACCGCTGACATCCGACAACAGGATCAGATCTGCGCCCAGTGTAGCCGCCAGCGCCGTCGCTGCCTGATCCGCATTAACATTCATCAATTCGCCAGCAGCAGTGATGCCGATAGAGCTGACAATCGGCAGATAACCTGCGCCGGTCAGCGTGTTGATCAGCGCCGGATTACCCGCTTCGGCTTTGCCGACAAAGCCCAGTGATTCATCCAGCTGCGTCACGCTGACCGTGCCGCCATCCGCCAGAGACAGGCCAACCGCATTGATGTGGTTTTTGACCGCCCACGCCAGCAGGGTTTTATTAGCACTGCCCGCGAGCGCGCCGGTGATGATATCAATCTGATCAGCCGGAGTAACACGCAGACCGGCCTTTTTCACCACAGGCAGATTCAGCTTTTTCATCAGCTCATCAACCAGGCAGCCGCCACCGTGAACAATGACCAGCGGGCGGTGATATTCCTGACGATAAGCCACTACCGCCATGAACAGGCGCTCAAGCGCTTCTTCATTGTCCAGCAACACACCACCTAATTTGATGACTAACGGATTCATAGCTGTTCGCGCCCCGACCGGTTGAGAATGTTAATTAATAACAATAGGTTTCATTTAATCTAGCACCCCTGCGCGTCTGGATAAACGCTCAGGGGCGATTGTTTTTGTCTGCTGACAATCAGAGAGATCGTTAAAGCAGCGATTGCGTTTCAGGGAAGCCGAAACGGATATTCATGCACTGAACCGCCTGTGCAGACGCGCCTTTCAGCACATTATCTTCCGTCGCTACCACAATCAGATGTTCGCCTTTCACCGCAAAACCAATGTCGCAGAACGGCAGCCCGACCACGTCTTTCAGTGCCGGAACACCTTTGGTGTACAAACGCACCAGCGGTTTATCGTGATAAGCATTATGGAAAGCTTCCGCCACATCCTGCTCCGTCACACCCGCGTTCAGACGGCAGGTGATGGTCGCCAGAATACCGCGCGGGAAGTTGCCCAGATGCGGAGTAAAAATCACCGGCACGCCAAGGTGTTCAGCGATTTCCGGCTGATGACGGTGACTGAAGAGTTTGTACGGCTGAAGGCTGACTTCGCAGAAGCTGTTGCCGAGCGTGGCTTTACGCCCTGCGCCGCTGACGCCGCTGGTGGCGTTGATGACCGGCCACTGGCTGTCATTGAGCAAACCATTTTCGATAAGCGGTTTCAGCGCCAGCTGTGAAGCGGTCGGGTAGCAACCCGGCACGGCAATCAGCTGCGCGTCTTTTAATTTGTCAGCCTGCCATTCCGCCAGGCCGTACACGGCTTTGTCGAGCAAATCGAGATGCTGATGCTCGAAGCCGTAGAATTCGGTGTAAAACTCAGGTTTGCTGACGCGGAAGGCACCGGAGAGATCAAACACCACACAGCCCGCCGCCAGAAACTGCGGCGCGAGGTCATGGCTGACTTCGTGCGCGGTCGCCAGAAATACCACATCGACACCTTTCGCTGCTTCCGCCACGTCAGTGAGTGGCAAAACAGGCAAATCGACGATGCCTTTTAATTGAGGATGCAAATCAGAAAGCAATTTTCCTGCATCTGCACTTTGCGCTGAAACCGTTAAACCGGTTATGTTCATATGTGGGTGGCGATTCAGGTAAGCAGCGAGTTCGGCTCCGGCATAACCTGTGGCACCGACAATCAGCGTATTCAACATAGGGCTTGTTCACCTTCTCAATTTTGGGTAGGGGCCGGATGAATTTTTTTCCGGTTTCCTTACGCGCTGGCTTATTGTATTTTTATTCACAATTATTGCATGAATATGAATACTACCCTAACTAAAGGCTGTCAACAGTGAAGATGAAATTACCTCCTTTTATTGAGCTCTACCGGGCGTTAATCGCAACCCCTTCCATCAGCGCAACCGATGCGGCGCTGGACCAGAGCAATGAGACGTTAATCAATTTACTGGCAGGCTGGTTCGGTGATTTAGGCTTCAAAGTCGAAGTGCAACCCGTTCCAGGAACGCGCCATAAATTCAATATGTTAGCCAGTACCGGCGAAGGCGCAGGCGGCTTACTGCTGGCCGGTCACACCGACACCGTTCCGTTTGATGACGGCCGCTGGACACGCGATCCTTTCACCCTCACCGAGCATGAAAATAAGCTCTATGGTTTGGGTACCGCCGACATGAAAGGTTTCTTCGCCTTTATCCTCGATTCACTGCGTGATGTTGACCTGACCAAACTGACTAAACCGCTGTATATTTTGGCGACCGCCGATGAAGAAACCACCATGGCCGGTGCCAGCTATTTCTCCAAAAACGCCAAAATTCGCCCTGACTGCGCGATCATCGGCGAACCGACGTCCCTGAAGCCTGTTCGTGCGCATAAAGGTCACTTGTCGAATGCGATCCGCATCACCGGCCAGTCCGGTCATTCCAGTGACCCTTCACGTGGCGTGAATGCCATTGAACTGATGCACGAATCGATTACCCATTTAATGACGCTGCGCAATACGCTGAAAAGCCGTTACAACCACAGTGGTTTCGTCATTCCGTACCCGACCATGAACTTTGGCTACATTAACGGCGGCGATGCGCCAAACCGTATTTGTGCCTGCTGCGAAATGCATATGGATATCCGCCCGCTGCCGGGTCTGACGCTGACCGACATTGATGGTCTGCTGAACGAGGCTCTGGCACCGGTGAGCGAACGCTGGCCGGGACGTATCATGATTGAAGAACTGCATCCGCCGATCCCGGGCTATGAGTGCCCGCCGGATCATCCGCTGGTGCAGGTGGTCGAGAAACTGCTGGGTGTGGAAACGGAAATCGTTAACTACTGCACCGAAGCGCCGTTTATTCAGGAACTGTGCCCGACGCTGGTTCTCGGACCGGGTTCTATCGATCAGGCGCACCAGCCAGATGAATATATTGATACTGCGTTCATTAAACCGACTCGCGAGCTGATTTCTCAGGTTGTTCATCATTTCTGTTATCACTGATACTGAATGACGGATTGATGAAGAAACAATCAGGGCGCTCACAGGCGCCCTTTGATACTGTACAAAACGTTGATTAGCCAAACTGATATCGTCGCTGTTGTAATTAAATTTCAGCGACATCGCCAAAAAGACCATTTTTCACGTGAGTGATCGGGGGTTTTTGGGTTAAAACAGGGGTGGCTTTTAAAAAGTGTGGCCAGGTTGGCAGGGTGAACGGGGCAAGAATGCCTGACGGGTGAAAGTTATTTACAGAATATAAAAATTAAACGAGAGAACGGGTCAGAGGTAATATGAACGAACAATATTCCGCAATGCGAAGTAATGTCAGTACCTTAGGTAAATTGCTAGGCGACACGATCAAAGATACGTTGGGAGAGCATATCCTGGATCGTGTTGAGAAAATCCGTAAGCTGTCGAAATCCTCCCGTGCCGGAAACGACGCGGATCGACAGGAATTACTGTCAACGCTGCAAAATCTCTCCAATGATGAGTTGCTGCCTGTTGCCCGTGCTTTTAGCCAGTTCCTGAATTTAGCCAACGTGGCGGAACAATATCACAGCATTTCGCCGCACGGCGAAGCGGCCAGCAATCCTGAAGCGCTGGCGCAATTGTTCGATCGTCTGAAATCCAAAAATCTCTCTGAACAGCAATTACGTGATGCCGTTGACCAGCTTTCTATCGAACTGGTGCTTACCGCGCACCCGACAGAAATTGCCCGCCGTACGCTGATCCACAAACTGGTGGAAGTGAATAACTGCCTCAAACAACTCGACCATAACGATCTGGCCGATTACGAGCGCAAACAAATCATGCGCCGTCTGCGTCAGCTGATCGCGCAGTCATGGCATACCGATGAAATCCGCAAAAACCGCCCTTCTCCGGTGGATGAAGCCAAATGGGGCTTTGCCGTTGTTGAGAACAGCCTGTGGGAAGGCGTGCCTGCTTTCCTGCGTGAACTGAACGAACAGCTGGAAACCTCACTGGATTATAAAATGCCAGTGGAAGCCGTGCCGGTGCGCTTCACCTCCTGGATGGGTGGCGACCGCGACGGTAACCCGAACGTGACCGCCGATATCACCCGTCACGTGCTGTTGCTGAGCCGCTGGAAAGCCACTGACCTGTTCCTGCGCGATATCGCAGTGCTGGTATCAGAGCTGTCGATGACCGAATGTACACCGGAGTTGCGCGAGCTGGCCGGCGGTGCGGACATCCTCGAACCTTACCGCGAAATCATGAAACAGCTGCGTTCGCAGCTGACCAATACCCAGGTGTATCTGGAAGCCCGTCTGAAAGGCGAGCGCGTTGCGCGTCCTCACGATTTGCTGGTGAAAAATGACCAGCTGTGGGCACCGCTTTACGCCTGTTACCAGTCGCTGCAAGCCTGCAATATGGGCATTATCGCCAACGGTCAGTTGCTGGATACCCTGCGTCGTGTGCGCTGCTTCGGCGTGCCGCTGGTGCGTATCGATGTCCGTCAGGAAAGCACCCGTCATACCGACGCGATTGCTGAAATCACCCGTTATCTCGGTCTGGGCGATTACGAAAGCTGGTCAGAATCCGACAAACAAGCTTTCCTGATCCGCGAACTGAATTCACAACGTCCGCTGGTGCCGCGTCACTGGGAACCGAGCGCTGACACCAAAGAAGTGCTCGATACCTGTCAGGTTATCGCCGAAGCGCCGGAAGGCTCAATTGCGGCATACGTGATTTCAATGGCGCGTACGCCGTCTGACGTGCTGGCCGTGCATCTGCTGCTGAAAGAAGCCGGATGCCCGTTCCCGATGCCTGTCGCGCCGCTGTTCGAAACGCTGGACGACCTGAACAATGCCGACGATGTCATGAAGCAATTGCTGAGCATCGACTGGTATCGCGGTTTTATTCAGGGCAAACAGATGGTGATGATTGGCTATTCCGACTCCGCGAAAGACGCGGGCGTGATGGCGGCATCGTGGGCGCAATATCGCGCGCAGGACGCACTGATCAAAACCTGCGAGAAAGCGGGTATTGCCCTGACACTGTTCCACGGACGCGGCGGTTCTATCGGCCGCGGCGGCGCACCGGCTCAGGCAGCGTTGTTGTCTCAGCCTCCGGGCAGCCTGAAAGGCGGTCTGCGCGTTACCGAACAGGGCGAGATGATCCGCTTCAAATTCGGTCTGCCGGAAGTCACCATCAGCAGCCTGGCGCTTTACACTTCTGCGATTCTGGAAGCCAACCTGTTGCCACCGCCTGAGCCGAAACAAGCCTGGGTGGATATCATGGAACAGCTGTCTGATGTGTCCTGCAAGATGTACCGCGGGTACGTGCGTGAGAACAAAGACTTCGTGCCTTACTTCCGCGCCGCGACGCCTGAACAGGAACTGGCGAAACTGCCACTGGGTTCACGCCCGGCGAAACGTAAAGCCAGCGGCGGCGTTGAAAGCCTGCGTGCTATTCCGTGGATTTTCGCCTGGACGCAAAACCGTCTGATGCTGCCAGCCTGGCTGGGCGCAGGTGCCGGTTTGCAGTCTGTGGTGGATGGCGGTAAACGCGACGAGCTGGAAACCATGTGCCGTGACTGGCCATTCTTCTCCACCCGTATCGGCATGCTGGAAATGGTGTTTGCGAAAGCGGACCTGTGGCTGGCGGAATACTACGATCACCGTCTGGTGGGTGAAGAGCTGTGGCCGCTCGGCCAGCAGCTGCGCGACCAGCTGGCGAGCGACATCAAAGTGATTCTGGCGATTTCTAACGACGATCACCTGATGGAAGATTTGCCGTGGATTGCAGAATCCATCGCACTGCGTAATGTCTATACCGACCCGCTTAACGTGTTGCAGGCTGAATTGCTGCACCGTTCCCGCGAGCTGGAAAAAGACGGTAAGCAGGATGCCAACGTAGAGCAGGCGCTGATGGTGACGATCGCCGGCGTGGCAGCAGGTATGCGCAATACCGGCTAGTTTCCGCTGAAAAGCAGCCAAAGAAAAACCCGCGAATTCGCGGGTTTTTTGTTTTCAGGATTTAAGCAGAAAAGATTACGCGCGAACCGGGACGGCAATTTCCGGACGCACACCCAGCGTGTGGCAAATCGCATAACTCATTTCTGCACGGTTCAGGGTGTAGAAGTGGAAGTCCTTCACACCTTCGCGGCTGAGGATTTTCACCATGTCCATCGCGATATTGGCACCGACCATTTTGCGGGTTTCGGCATCATCATCCAGCCCTTCAAACTGGCTGTTCATCCATTTCGGCACACGCACGTTCGTCATAGTGGCAAAACGTGTCAGCTGTTTGAAGTTGGAGACCGGCAGAATGCCCGGCACGATTTCCACATCAATGCCCTGACCGGCGCAGCGGTCACGAAAACGCAGGTAGCTTTCCACATCGAAGAAGAACTGCGTGATGGCGCGGTTGGCGCCGGCATCAATTTTACGCTTCAGGTTAATCAGGTCAGACTGCGCGCTTTTGGCTTCAGGATGCACTTCCGGATAAGCCGCGACCGAAATATCGAAGTCGCCCACTTCTTTCAGCAACTGCACCAGATCGGTGGCATACATTTCCGGTTTGCCGCCGCCTGCCGGTAAATCACCGCGCAGGGCCACAATGTGACGAATGCCGCTGTTCCAGTAATCCTCTGCAATCTGGCGCAACTCATCCCGGCTGGCATCGATACAGGTCAGATGCGGAGCCGCTTCCAGACCGGTACGTTCTTTAATGCCTTTGATGATGCTGTGCGTACGGTCGCGCTCGCCTGAGTTCGCGCCGTAAGTCACAGAGACAAACTTGGGCTTGAGGCTGCTGAGACGGTCAATAGAGCTCCACAACGTGTCTTCCATTTCGCTGGTACGCGGCGGGAAAAATTCGAAAGAAACGTTAATCTGACCTTGTAACTCGGCCAGATTCTGGTTCAGCGCTTCGCGCTGGTTTGCGTGGAAAAAGCTCATAAACACTACCTCATGGATCACTGCGTTTTATTATGATTCGTTATGATAGACGTTTGGACGTCTAAACGTATAGATAGAAAATGACGGAAAGCGGACAAAGTGTCAACGTTAAAATGAGGGCAAGGGATGATTAATCTTCACGCAATCTGAAAGAATTTCACTTTGGGAAGGTTTTGCTGCGGGGAAGGTGCGGAAAAGTGAAGAACAGCCCTTACGGTAAGTACCGGAAGGGCTGAGATAAATTACAGAAGTTGCGTCAGGCGGTTAAGGTCAGACTGCAATGCACCGGCGGTGACATCACGTCCTGCCCCCGGCCCGCGGATCACCAGCGGGTTATCGCGATACCAGCGACTTTCGATGGCAAACACGTTATCGCATGGCAACAGGGAAGCCAGAGGATGATCTTCACGCACAGCTTCAACCCCAACGCGTGCTTTGCCGTTCGCATCGAAACGCGCTACGTAGCGCAGCACCAGACCCATTTCGCGGGCAGCTTCCAGACGCTGTAGCATTTGCTGGTTCAGCGCCTCGCCGTCTTCAAAGAACTGATCGACAGAACCGTGCGCACAGCTTTCCGGCACCAGTGATTCCACACGAACCTGCGTCGGCTCGATGTCATAACCGGCTTCACGCGCCAGGATCACCAGCTTACGCATCACATCCTGACCGGATAAATCATCACGCGGATCCGGTTCAGTCAGCCCCTGTTGCCACGCCAAATCCACCAGTTCGGTGAACGGCAGCGTGCCGTCAAATTGCAGGAACAGCCAGGACAATGTGCCGGAGAAAATCCCGCTGATGGCCAGAATACTGTCGCCGCTTTCGCGTAAATCACGCACAGTATGGTTAACCGGTAAACCGGCACCGACCGTGGCGTTATATAGCCAGTGGCTGTCGGTTTTGGAAAACGCGTCGCGGATCTGACGGTATTTATGGGTATCCGACGCGCCCGCCAGTTTATTGGCGCTGATGACGTGGAAACCATAGCTGGCGAAATCCAGATACTGATCGGCCAGTTCGGCGCTGGCGGTGACGTCCAGCACCACTAAATCGTCATAGGGATGCGCACGCATCCACAGGAACAGTGATTCTTCGTCGTGCGCCTGCGATTCATCATCAAAGAAGGCCAGCGCACGGCTGGCATCCAGTCCCTCGTAATTGAGCAAACTGCGCTTGCTGTCGACCACACCGGCCAGCACAAACTCAAAACCGCTGCGGGCAGAAATGTTCTTTTGCTCGCGGGCAAAAAGTTCCAGCCAGCGTGAACCGATATTGCCTTTACCAAACAGCATCAGACCGATTTGCTTTTCAGCTCGGAACAGCGTTTTGTGCAGCCCCTGAATCAGGTGCGCGGTCGGGCCGATACGCAGCACGGCAACCAGACTGATACCGTCTTCCGCCTGCCAGATAAACTCTACCGGCTGATCTTTCATTTCCTGATAGAAACGGTGGCTGTGAAGCGGATTCTTGCACACGCCCGCACCGACCAGCGCTACCAGCGCCAGCCCTTCACGCAGCGTCAGACGCGCCGGAAGTGCCGCTTCTTCAATAACTTGCAAGGCGCTTCCCGCCACTTCGGAGGTGTAGCACAGTTGCAGCAAATTACGGTCCGGGTGAATGCCGGTACACAGCGGTTTGATCTGCGCGCGTTTGAGCAGCAGCTCGACATCTTTTTGCGCCAGGCCAAAATCGTGGCCGGATGGAATGACCATTTCGATCAGACAAATATCATCGTGACTCGTGACAATTTTTGCACCGGTCCCGGAAGCCAGCACACGTTCAATACGCGTTGAGCCCTGCTCCGGCTGATAGCTGCAACGCAGCTGTAAATCGATATCGCTGCCGGAAACCGGCTGAAGCGTACGGGTGTGCAGCACCGGAGCCGCCAGACGCGCCAGTTCACTGGCTTCATCGAGACGCAGCAACGGCAGCAGGCAGGCATCTTTCACTTTACGCGGGTCAGCGCTGTAAACACCGGCCACGTCACTCCAGATGGTCACGCGGCTGGCATCAGCCAGTGCGCCAATCTGGGTGGCGGAATAGTCACTGCCGTTACGTCCCAACAGTACGGTTTCACCCGCATCGCTGCGGGCGATAAAGCCGGTGACGACCAGATATTGCTGAGGATGTTGCGCCAGCAGTTGTTGCAGCAGCGGATACGAACGGCCTTCATCGACCTGAGGTTGAGCGGCTCGTTCGGCACGCAGGAATTCACGCGCATCCAGCCAGGCGGCCGGTAATTCCAGTTTGCACAGCACCGCAGACATCAGGCGCGCAGACCAGACTTCACCGTGCCCGACGACTTCGGCGTAAATCGCATCGGTCATTTTGCCATCAAGCAAAACAGCCAGACGTTCGAGATCATGAATAAACGAAGCAATAAGCGGTTCGGCCATTTCCGGCGGCAACAGGCCGGTTATCAAATCACTCTGATAACGGCGCAAAGCCTGCTGAACCTGATGCGCGGCAATTCTGTCTGTCTGGCTGAGTTTCAGCCAGCTGATCAGCTGGTTGGTTGTACTGCCCGCCGCCGACACCACCATCATGTCGCCCGGTTTGGCATACTCGGCCATGATCCCGGCGACGCGCAGATAACATTTCACGTCGGCCAGACTGCTACCACCAAATTTGTGCAACTGACGGCTTCCCGCCGGCGCTGCAACCGCTATTGCATTCATACTTACCTCGTTGCCACTGACTGGAATGCATGTTCCAGATCAGCAATCAAATCTTCGCTGTCTTCAAGACCTACAGAAATACGGAGCAAGCTGTCAGAAATCCCGGCGGCTTTACGCGCTTCCGGCGCCATGCCAGCGTGCGTCATGGTCGCGGTATGAGAAATCAGGCTTTCGACGCCCCCCAGTGATTCTGCGAGGGTAAATAACTTCAATTCTTTCAGGAAATGACGCAGCTGAGCTTCATCTCCGTTAAATTCAAAACTGATCATGGCACCGAAGCCACGTTGCTGACGGCGGGCAATGTCGTGCCCCTGATTTTCCGGCAGCGACGGATGATACAGCTTTTTGACCTGCGATTGTTTCTGTAAATAAGCAACAATTGCCAGTGCATTTTCCTGCTGCTGTTTCACGCGAACCGTCAGCGTGCGCAGACCACGCAATAACAGATAGCTGTCAAAAGCTGCAGCGGTCACACCAATGTTGTTCGCCCACCACGCCAGTTCTGTCGCGTGTTCGGCGGTCTTAGATATTACCGTACCGGCGACCACATCAGAATGCCCGTTAAGATATTTCGTACACGAATGAACGACTAAATCCGCGCCAAGTTGTAGCGGATTTTGCAACGCCGGGCTGAGGAAGGTGTTATCCACCACGGTCAGCGCACCGGCGGCGCGGGATGCGTCACAAATCGCCTGAATATCCACCACGCGCAGCAACGGGTTGCTCGGGGTTTCAATCAGCACCAGCTTCGGTTGTTCTTTCAGTGCTTCGGCCAGCGCCTGCGGGTCGCCCTGATCGACAAACAGCACACGATACGCACCGCGTTTGCTCAGGCTGTCGAACAGACGATAGCTGCCGCCGTAGCAATCGTGCGGTGCCAGCAGTAAATCGCCAGGTTTCAGAAAGACTGTACACACCAGATGAATAGCAGACATACCGCTGCTGGTCAGTACCGCGCCGGCACCGCCTTCCAGATCCGCCAGCGCTTTCTGGACAACATCACGTGACGGATTACCGCGACGCGAATAGTCATGGGCTCTTGGCTGATTGAAATCTTCAAAGTTGTAGGTACTGGAAAGGTAGATTGGCGGAACAACACAACCATATTGCTGATCATTGTTCAGGCCACTGCCTACGGCAATGGTGGCTTGCTTGTGCGTCATAATCATTTCTTCCTGACGAAATGCGGAGGATGAGGGTGTCAAGAGTAACGCCCGGAGTTATAGACGTCAATACATCTGGACATCTAAACTTCTTTGCGTATAGATTGAGCAACAGAGCAATACCCGCTAAAATTATGGCGTTAATGAAGATGTCAGGCAGATCTGTCGCGCTGAGGTTATTGAGCGCAAGGTGACAAAACGAATAATGCCGCGGGAGAAATCGTGAGATATCCCTGTCAAATTCCGACATTTATTTAGTGAGAACAGTGAAAATCGGGCATAATCACGCGGTTTTCAGAATTTTATTTTTTGATAAATTTAAGGTGTCCCATGGCTGAGTGGAACGGCGAATATGTCAGCCCTTACGCTGAACACGGTAAGAAAAGCGAACAAGTTAAGAAAATTACGGTATCCATTCCGCTGAAAGTCCTCAAAATTCTGACTGATGAGCGCACCCGTCGCCAGGTGAACAACCTGCGTCATGCGACCAACAGTGAATTATTGTGTGAAGCTTTCCTTCATGCCTTCACCGGTCAGCCTTTGCCGAATGACGAAGACCTGCGTAAAGAACGCAGTGACGAAATCCCGGAAGCGGCGAAGATCCTGATGCGTGAACTGGGTGTGGATCCTGATACCTGGGAATACTGATCGCAGCTGCACAGAGATATGCTGAAAGACCGTGCGACCCGTCGCGCGTTTTTTCAGTGTCTTTGTGAGAAAAGAAGGTTTGTCTGGCGGGAAGTGAAACGACAGGCAACAAAAAAGGCGCCTATGGCGCCTTTTTTTGCTCTCAAGCGTAGCTTATTTGCTGCTTGGAACGCTGAAACGCTTGTTGAAGCGGTCAACGCGGCCACCGGTAGCCACTTCACGTTGCTTACCAGTGTAGAACGGGTGACATTCGCCACAAACGTCCAGGTTCAGATCGTGACCCACAGTTGAGTGAGTTTTGATAACGTTACCGCATGAGCAGTTTGCAGTAACTTCTACGTATTTAGGGTGAATACCTTTTTTCATGGAAAACCTCTTCTTAAGGCCGCGTCGCTATCCAACCCTGTTCTGTCAGACACCACGCGTAGTGGATGATAGGCTTTGAGTACGAAATGCACCAAAGGCGGCGAATCATACAGAATCTCTGAGAACCGCGCAATGATGTTCATGCATTTCGAAGGACACAGTGTACACTATCTCGTCATTTTTTTATAGTCTGGATCCACAATGCCTGTTGCCCACGTTGCTTTACCTGTCCCGCTTGCCCGTACTTTCGACTATCTGTTGCCACCTGACATGGCGGTTTCAAAGGGTTGCCGGGTCAGTGTGCCTTTCGGTAAACGCGACGCTATCGGCATTGTCGTCAACGTCAGTGAATCCAGTGATTTTGGCCTGGATAAGCTGAAACCGGTACGCGAAGTGCTCGACAGTTCCAGTCTGTTTACCCCTGATTTGTGGCGCATTCTGTTCTGGGCAGCCGACTATTATCATTATCCGATTGGTGAAGTGCTTTTCCACGCGCTGCCGGTATTACTGCGCCAGGGGAAACCCGCCGAACTGACGCCGCTATGGCAATGGTTCGCCACCGAACAGGGGCGCGCTACGCCGCTCGACAGCCTCAAACGTGCGCCAAAACAGCAGCAGGCCATGGCTGCGCTGATGCAAAAGCCGCTGTATCGCCATCAGGTCGCCGATCTTGATCTCACGGATACGGCGTTGCAGGCGTTACGCGCCAAAGGTCTGACGGATTTACGCAGCATCGCGCCCGCCACGCTCGACTGGCGCAAAGATTTCTCGGTGGTCGGCGAGCGTTTACGGCTCAATACTGAACAGGCCACCGCCGTTGGCGCGATCCGCAGTGAAGATCAGCAGTTTTCCGCCTGGCTGCTGGCCGGTGTGACCGGTTCAGGTAAAACCGAAGTGTATCTGAGCGTACTGGAAAACATTCTGGCGCAGGGTCGTCAGGCGCTGGTGATGGTGCCGGAAATTGGCCTGACGCCGCAAACCATCGCGCGTTTTCGCGAACGTTTCAGCGCGCCGGTGGATGTGCTGCATTCCGGCCTGAACGACAGTGAGCGTCTCGCCGTCTGGCTGCGGGCGCGTAATGGCGAAGCAGGCATTGTGATTGGTACGCGCTCTTCGCTCTTTACGCCATTCGCGCGTCTGGGCGTTATTATTATCGATGAAGAACACGACAGTTCTTATAAGCAGCAGGAAGGCTGGCGTTATCACGCCCGTGACCTGGCGGTATACCGCGCTCATGCGGAAAATATCCCGATTATTATGGGCTCTGCGACCCCTGCGCTGGAAACCCTGCACAACGTGGAACTGGGGAAGTATCGCCAGCTCAAACTGACCAAGCGCGCCGGGAATGCCAAACTTGCCCGGCAGAATTTGCTGGATTTAAAAGGGTTGCAGCTGAAAGTCGGGCTGTCGCAACCGCTGATCCAAAAAATGCAGGAACATCTGAAAGCCGATAATCAGGTGATGTTGTTCCTGAATCGCCGGGGTTATGCACCTGCCCTGCTTTGCCACGAATGCGGCTGGATTGCCGAATGTCAGCGCTGTGACCACTATTACACCCTGCATCAGAATCAGCGCCAGCTGCGCTGCCACCATTGCGACAGCCAGCGCGCTGTGCCGCATCAGTGTCCGCACTGCGGATCGACACAACTGGTTTCCGTCGGTGTTGGTACCGAACAGCTGGAAAACGAACTCGCGCCGTTGTTCCCGGATACGCCCATCACGCGAATTGACCGCGATACCACCAGCCGTAAAGGCTCGCTGGAACAACATCTGAATGAAGTCCATCGCGGCGGCGCGCGCATTCTTATCGGCACGCAGATGCTGGCGAAAGGGCATCACTTCCCGGACGTCACACTGGTGTCATTATTAGACGTCGACGGCGCGCTGTTCTCGGCGGACTTTCGTTCTGCCGAGCGCTTTGCCCAGCTTTATACTCAGGTTTCCGGTCGTGCCGGTCGTGCAGGGAAACAGGGTGAAGTCGTGTTGCAGACGCACCATCCGGAACATCCGTTATTGCAGGTTCTGTTACAGCAAGGCTATGACGAGTTCGCCAGACAAACGCTGGCGGAGCGCAAAAGCGTGTTTCTTCCTCCTTTTACCAGCCATATTCTGATCCGCTCTGAAGATCACGATAATCAGCAGTCCGCGCTGTTTCTCCAGCAGTTACGCAATTTGCTCGAATCCAGCCCGCTGAAAGATGATTCGCTGTGGATTTTAGGGCCGGTTCCCGCCTTGCAGCCTAAACGCAGCGGACGCTTCCGCTGGCAGTTGCTGCTACAGCATCCTTCACGGCGCGTTTTACAGCATCTGATCAAAAGTTCTCAGCCGTTGATTGCCAGCCTGCCGCAGGCTAAAAAAGTGAAATGGACGCTGGATGTGGACCCGATTGACAGCTGATCCCTGAAGGGAATCCGCATAATTAGTCAGGATTTCTGCGTGATGGATCGAAAAAAGCATCTGCATCACACTTTTAATGCAAATTAGGTAACAAATCCTACTCACATTCTGTTTAGAATGTGATGTGCTACACATCATCGGTAGCCAGGTGAGGAATGTTGATGTTGTTGTGTCAGTTTGATGCTGTTGCAAGGAGAGAGACGTTGGAGCACAAGAAAGAATTACCCGCCGCGACAATGAAAGATGTGGCTGAACAAGCAGGCGTTTCAACAGCAACGGTATCCCGCGCGTTAATGAATCCGGAGAAAGTCTCCGCCTCTACCCGTCAGAAGGTTGATCAGGCCGTCATGGCCGTGGGTTATTCTCCTCACGCCCTGTCCCGCAACCTGAAACGGAACGAATCGCGTACGATTTTGGTGATCGTCCCGGACATCTGCGATCCGTTTTTTTCAGACCTGATCCAGGGGATCGAACGCACAGCGGCTGAAAGCGGTTATCTGGTGCTCATCGGCGATTGCGCCCAACAGAATCAGCAAGAAAAAACCTTTATCAATCTGATCATTACCAAGCAAATTGACGGCATGTTGCTGCTCGGCTCCGATTTACCTTTCGACGCCAGCAAGGAAGAACAGCGCAATCTGCCACCGATGGTGATGGCTAACGAATTTGCGCCGGAACTGGAACTGCCAACGGTACACATCGACAACCTGACCGCCGCGTTTGAAGCCGTACATTATCTTCTCAAACTGGGACATCAGCGCATTGCCTGCATCGCCGGGCCGAAACATATGCCGCTGTGCCAGTACCGTTCACAAGGCTATGTGCAGGCACTGCGCCGTAACGGGCTAAGCGTCGAAAAACAGCTGACGGTAGACGGTGACTTTAGTTATGAATCCGGCGCACTGGCCGTTACCGAACTGATGTCGCTGCCGGAGCCGCCAACGGCGATTTTTTGTCATAACGATATTATGGCGATTGGCGCGATGTTCCAGGCGAAAAAAATGGGTCTGCGCGTCCCGGAGGATCTCTCGGTTGTCGGCTTCGATGACATCAAGGCCAGCCAGTATACCGATCCTCCGCTGACCACCGTCGCGCAGCCAAGATTCCAGCTTGGTCGTCAGGCCATGTTATTATTACTTGAGCAGTTACAGGGAAATCAGGTACAAAGCGGTTCATTGCTGCTCGACAGCGAACTGGTTGTGCGTGAAAGCACCGCCGCGCCCAAAGCATGAGTCAGTTTTGATGGCTGTTCAGTGATTTTAATTTCAGTAAATGTTCAGGGTTGAGTAACATGACGCACTTCTTCATTCATCACGACACAGCGAAACGATAGTGGCACAAAGAGACTATGTAAGCCGTGGGCGCTCAGGAGCGCGGCGGAAAAGTACCAGCCGGAGTAAAAAACGCAGTTCCCCAACGATCTCCAAAACCATGGTGGTGTTAGCCGTTGCGGTGCTGGTGGTGTTTGTCGGTGGCCTCTATTTTATTGCGCACAATAAACATGAAGAAGCGGTGGTATTGCCGACGCATCCTGTCCGTCCGGGTAATGGATTGCCACCTAAGCCAGAAGAACGCTGGCGCTACATCAAAGAGCTGGAAAACCGCCAGATGGGCGTGACCACGCCAACCGAGCCGACGGCCGGTGGCCAGGTGGAATCCAAGACGCAGCTGACACCGGAACAACGTCAGTTGCTCGAGCAGATGCAGGCCGATATGCGCCAGACGCCGACACAATTGTCGGAAGTGCCGTATAACGACCCGAATCAGGCGACACAAACGCGTACAGCGCCAGCACAGCGCCAGGTTCAGCAACAACAGCCGACGTACGCGCAGCAGCAACCGGTACAAACTCAGCCGCGTCAGGTGCAGCCAACGTATACGCCGCAAACGCAGCCGGTACGTGCGCCGCAGGCTCAGGTGCAAACACAGGCCGTTCAGCCAAAACCGAAACCACAGGTCAAAGAACCGGTGAAAGAGGTGCCGAAAGAAGTGGCGAAACCGCAACAACCGGCGGCAATCACGCAGGTCGCACCAGAAAAACCGAAAGCGCAGGAAAAAACTCAGCACTTTGTGGTTCAGTGCGGTTCGTTCAAAGGGTCTGAGCAGGCGGAATCCCAGCGCGCCAAGCTGGCATTCGAAGGTTTTGAAGGCCGGATCACCACCGGCGGTGGCTGGAGTCGCGTCGTCATCGGCCCGTACAACAGCCGTTCTGGTGCTGACAGCACACTATCGCGCCTCAAAGGCGCTGGCATCTCCGGTTGCATTCCCGTCGCAACCGGGGGTTGAAAACCCGTAATCCTTCCCCAATCTATACTTTCAATATGCCCCGTAAGTTTGTGAGACACGCTCAGTGTCCCGCAAACCTGCGGGGATCTTTTCCGTCTGCAACGAGGAACCGCTCGTGACAACAATTGTAAGTGTACGCCGCAACGGCAAGGTCGTTATTGGTGGTGATGGCCAGGCCACATTGGGAAATACCGTCATGAAGGGCAACGTCAAAAAAGTACGTCGCCTGTATAACGACAAAGTGATCGCCGGTTTTGCTGGCGGTACTGCTGATGCCTTCACGCTGTTTGAGCTGTTCGAACGCAAACTGGAAATGCACCAGGGTCATCTGGTGAAAGCCGCCGTTGAACTGGCAAAAGACTGGCGTACTGACCGCATGTTACGTCGTCTGGAAGCCCTTCTGGCCGTGGCCGATGAAAACGCATCCCTTATCATCAGCGGTAACGGTGACGTTATACAGCCTGAAAACGATCTGATCGCGATTGGTTCCGGTGGCCCGTACGCGCAAGCGGCAGCCCGTGCATTGCTGGAAAACTCAGAGCTTGAAGCACGCGACATCGTAGAAAAATCGCTGAGCATCGCCGGTGACATCTGCATCTACACCAACCAATTCCACACTATCGAAGAATTGTCTTCTAAAGCGTAAGGATCGAAAATTATGTCTGAGATGACCCCGCGCGAGATTGTCAGCGAGTTAGACAGCTACATCATTGGCCAGGATAAAGCGAAACGCGCCGTGGCCATTGCTTTGCGTAACCGCTGGCGCCGTATGCAGCTTGATGAAGCGCTGCGCCACGAAGTCACCCCGAAAAATATTCTGATGATCGGCCCGACCGGTGTCGGTAAAACCGAAATCGCGCGTCGCCTGGCCAAACTGGCTAATGCGCCGTTCATCAAAGTTGAAGCGACCAAATTCACCGAAGTGGGTTATGTCGGTAAAGAAGTAGACTCTATTATCCGCGATCTGACCGATTCCGCCGTGAAAATGGTGCGCCTGCAATCGATTGAGAAAAACCGTTACCGTGCCGAAGAAATGGCTGAAGAGCGCATTCTCGACGTGCTGATCCCGCCAGCGAAAAACAACTGGGGACAGGCCGACGAAGCGCAGGAACCTTCTGCTGCACGCCAGAACTTCCGCAAGAAACTGCGTGAAGGCCAGCTCGACGATAAAGAAATCGAAATCAGTCTGGCATCCGGTCCGATGGGCGTTGAAATCATGTCCCCTCCGGGCATGGAAGAAATGACTAATCAGCTCCAGTCGATGTTCCAGAGCATGGGTGCTCAGAAACAGAAACCGCGCAAACTGAAAATCAAAGAAGCGTATAAGCTGCTGATTGAAGAAGAAGCAGCAAAACTGGTGAACCCGGAAGAGCTGAAAGAACAGGCAATCGAAGCCGTTGAACAGCACGGTATCGTGTTCATCGATGAGATCGATAAAATCTGTAAACGCGGCGGCCAAAGCTCCGGTCCTGACGTTTCGCGTGAAGGTGTTCAGCGCGACCTGCTGCCACTGGTCGAAGGCTGCACGGTTTCGACCAAGCACGGCATGGTGAAAACGGATCACATCCTGTTTATCGCCTCCGGTGCTTTCCAGACTGCCAGCCCGTCAGACCTGATCCCTGAATTGCAGGGCCGTCTGCCAATCCGTGTGGAACTGCAGGCGCTGTCGACTGAAGACTTCGAGCGCATCCTGACCGAGCCGAGTGCTTCGCTGACTCATCAGTACAAAGCATTGATGGCGACCGAAGGCGTGACCATTGATTTCACGGCTGACGGTATCCGTCGTATTGCCGAAGCAGCATGGCAGGTGAACGAAACCACCGAGAACATTGGTGCACGTCGTCTGCATACCGTTCTGGAGCGTTTGATGGAGGATATCTCCTATGACGCGAGTGAAAGTAACGGAATCTCTATAAACATTGATGCAGATTATGTTAGAAGCCACCTTGACCAGCTGGTAGCTGATGAAGATCTGAGCCGTTTTATCTTATAATTTGCTCATACGTTCCGAAAGTGATCTTCAGGGAGGCGTTTGCCTCCCTGATTTTTTTTTAGATTTCGGACTGATTCTTCACCTGAGCGAAATCACCTATGAGCACAATGACTCCCTGCACCCCGACAACGCCTGCCCGCGCTTGGCTGGAAAGCCTGCGTCCAAAAACGTTGCCCCTGGCTTTTGCCTCTATCGTCATGGGATCTGCCATTGCCAGCCTGCAAGGCGTTTTCCATCCGCTTATCGCGCTTCTGGCACTTCTGACTGCCGGATGTCTGCAAATTTTGTCGAATCTGGCAAATGACTATGGCGACGCCGAAAAAGGCAGCGATACCCCCGATCGCGTCGGGCCATTGCGCGGTATGCAAAAAGGCCTGATTACGGCCGCACAAATGAAGCGCGCCATCATGCTGACTATTGCGCTGACCATCGTTTGCGGGATTGCACTGATTGCCGTTGCCTGCCACAAACCGAGCGACGTGGTAGGTTTTCTGATCCTCGGTCTGCTCTCGATTGGCGCCGCCATCACCTATACCGTCGGCACGCGCCCTTACGGTTACATGGGACTGGGTGATATTTCCGTGCTGATTTTCTTCGGCTGGATAAGCGTCGCGGGCACATTCTATTTGCAGGCGGGTTATTTCGACTGGATCGTGATGTTACCGGCGACGGCGACCGGTTTGCTCTCGACCGCGGTGCTCAATATCAATAATTTGCGCGATATCGAAACCGACAGTGCGAATGGCAAGAACACGCTGGCTGTACGTCTCGGCCCGGTCAATGCCCGCCGCTATCATGCAACCATTTTGACGGCCGCTGTCGTGTGTCTGGCGATATTCTCCGCCGTGCATCTGCATCACTGGACTGGCTGGTTGTTTATTCTGGCGATTCCGATGCTGGCAAAACACGTCCTGCGTGTGATGCGCGCTAAAACATCCACCGAAGTACGTCCCCTTCTGGAACATATGGTAAAAGCGGCGTTACTGACTAACGTCTTGTTTGCAATGGGTCTGTTGCTGAACTGAGTAAAGTTGGCCTGATGTGCGTTTATCGGGCTGCTTTTCACATTTAACAATTGATGATTTTGCCAACATCTGCCGGAAAGGGATATACTGAACACTCATGCAGCAACCAGATGAAATCCTATGAAATACGATACTTCCGAACTTTGCGACATCTACCATGAAGAAGTGAATGTCGTCGAACCCCTGTTCTCCAACTTTGGCGGCCGTACTTCATTTGGCGGGCAAATCACGACAGTGAAATGCTTTGAAGATAATGGCTTGCTTTATGACCTGCTGGAAGAAAATGGCCGTGGCCGCGTGTTAGTGGTCGATGGCGGCGGCTCTGTTCGTCGCGCATTGCTGGATGCCGGACTGGCACGCCAGGCATTGCAAAACGAATGGGAAGGCATTGTGATTTACGGTGCTGTCCGTCAGGTAGACGATCTGGAAGAGCTCGACATCGGCATTCAGGCGATGGCAGCCATTCCTGCGGGCGCAGGCAGTGAAGGGATCGGCGAAAGCGACATTCGTGTCAATTTTGGCGGCGTCACCTTCTTCTCCGGCGATCATCTGTATGCCGACAATACCGGCATCGTGTTGTCAGAAGATCCGCTCGATATCGAGTAAACCGCTGTTTTCAGCCACAAAAAAGGACGCCGAGGCGTCCTTTTTCATTGAATGGCGGAAGTACTCAGACTTCTTCCATTTTTCCCAACAGTGCACGCAGACGATCCTGCCAGACGTGTTGTTCTTCTTTCAGCTGCGCGTTTTCACGCACCAGAGACTCGTGATTGCCGCTGGCCTGCTGAACTTCCTGAGACAAGGTATTGTTCTGCTCTTTCAGTTCTTCGATTTCCATCTGCAACAGAGTGATGGTATCAATCGCTTGCTGAACTTTAGCTTCTAATTTCTCAAATACTTCAAATGACATTTTTCGGTCCCCTTATGTTCGCAAGGCGCACATCTTATGTTCTGCCGCATCGTCCGGACACGGCTCAAAAATTCCTGCACTCCGTCGATTTTCATAACGAATTCAATTCAAAATTTCGTATAAACGTCGGGTGTCTTAACGGGTGATTGTATGTAGCCAGCTTTGCCCTGTCTACCCAGAACCCCTTTATCCACGCAGTCTGTTGCAATTTAACAGTGCCGGGTATCAGGAAATGCTTAAAAAGCGGTACCGCTTACCAGAAATCGTCCTTAATACCGAATAACCTTAGCCGCCGTAGTGCTATGCGGCGGGGTGTTCGTTTGGCTCAAACGCCCGTATAAAATGTTAAACCCTGTGCTTTTTGCTCTACATCAAGTTAAGCCAATACGCGAAATCGCTCATTTTTATGACACGACACACAAAATTTGATTTCGCTATTTCTCGTTTATGCTCGTTAACGATAAATTCACATTACGTTCTCATTTAATGATGAACGTCAAAATCCGATTACGTTCACGTACGCACGACAGAAAAACTATAACTAACCATTAACATCATCCTTAGCAGGATCAAACTATGAGCCAAACCATGAGTTCCACATTAAAAGGTCAGTGCATCGCTGAGTTTCTGGGTACCGGGCTTATCATTTTCTTCGGTGCGGGCTGTGTTGCTGCGCTGAAACTTGCCGGAGCATCCTTTGGCCAGTGGGAAATCAGTATCGTCTGGGGATTTGGTGTGGCAATGGCCATCTACCTGACTGCCGCGATTTCAGGCGCACACCTGAACCCGGCTGTAACCGTCGCCTTATGTTTGTTCGCGAACTTTGAAGGACGCAAAGTTCTGCCTTACATCATCGCACAGGTTGCAGGCGCCTTCTGTGCCGCCGCACTGGTCTACGGCCTTTATTACAATCTGTTCTTCGATTTCGAGCAAAGCCACAACATGGTGCGCGGCAGTGTCGAAAGTCTGGATTTGGCCGGTATCTTCTCGACCTATCCAAACCCGCACATCAGCGTATTACAGGCATTCTTCGTTGAAACCGTGATTACTGCAGTTCTGATGGCGCTGATCCTCGGCCTGACTGACGACGGTAACGGCCTGCCGCGTGGCCCGCTGGCACCGCTGCTGATCGGTATTCTGATTGCAGTTATCGGCGCATCAATGGGGCCACTGACCGGATTCGCCCTGAACCCTGCGCGTGACTTCGGTCCTAAGCTTTTCGCCTACTTCGCTGGCTGGGGCAAAGTCGCCTTCACCGGTGCAAGCGATATCCCTTATTTCCTGGTGCCTATTTTCGGTCCGCTGGTGGGTGCTGCCCTGGGTGCCGCCGGTTATAAAGCGTTGATTAGTCGTCATTTGCCACATCAGATTAATGTGCCGGTTGAAGATAAAGCACCGCAGCCAACCAAACAGCGTAAGGCCTGATCGGCTAAACTGTTCCACAGCTTACTTATTCGCAGGATGAACATTATGTCAGCAGATACGACTCACGAAAAAAAATACATTGTCGCACTCGACCAGGGTACGACCAGTTCACGCGCCGTGGTTCTGGATCACGATGCCAACATCGTCAGCGTTTCACAGCGCGAATTCACCCAGATATACCCTAAATCTGGCTGGGTTGAGCATGACCCGATGGAAATCTGGTCATCCCAAAGCTCGGTGCTGGTGGAAGTGCTGGCGAAAGCCGACATCAACTCTGATCAGATCGCCGGTATCGGTATCACCAACCAGCGTGAAACCACCATCGTGTGGGAAAAAGAAACCGGCAAGCCAATCTATAACGCGATTGTGTGGCAATGCCGCCGTACTGCTGACATCTGTGAAAAGCTGAAAAAAGATGGCATGGAAGAGTACATCCGTCATAACACCGGCCTGGTGGTTGACCCGTATTTCTCCGGCACCAAACTGAAATGGATCCTCGATCACGTTGAAGGCTCCCGCGAGCGTGCTAAACGTGGCGAACTGCTGTTCGGCACCGTTGACACCTGGTTAGTCTGGAAAATGACTCAGGGACGCGTTCACGTAACGGATTACACTAACGCCTCACGTACCATGCTGTTCAACATCCACGACCTGAAGTGGGATGACCGTATGCTGGAAGCGCTGGATATTCCGCGTGAAATGCTGCCGGAAGTGCGTCCTTCTTCTGAGATTTACGGCCAGACCAACATTGGTGGTAAAGGCGGTACGCGTATTCCAATCGCCGGTATCGCAGGTGACCAGCAGGCGGCGCTTTATGGCCAGCTTTGCGTACAACCGGGTATGGCTAAAAATACTTACGGCACCGGCTGCTTCCTGCTGATGAACACCGGTACTGAAGCGGTCGCGTCTAAAAACGGTCTGCTGACCACCATCGCCTGCGGTCCGCGCGGCGAAGTGAACTACGCACTGGAAGGCGCGGTGTTTGTTGGCGGGGCTTCGATTCAGTGGCTGCGCGACGAACTGAAACTGATCAGCGACGCAACAGACTCCGAATACTTCGCCTCTAAAGTGAAAGACACCAACGGCGTTTACGTGGTACCGGCTTTCACCGGACTCGGTGCGCCTTACTGGGACCCGTATGCCCGTGGTGCCATCTTCGGTCTGAGCCGTGGCGCCAACAGCAACCACATCATCCGTGCAACACTGGAATCTATCGCTTACCAGACCCGCGACGTGCTGGATGCGATGCAGGCTGACTCAGGCACACGTCTGCAGGCGCTGCGTGTGGACGGCGGCGCGGTTGCCAACAACTTCCTGATGCAATTCCAGTCAGACATTCTGGGCACCCGCGTTGAGCGTCCGGAAGTGCTGGAAGTCACCGCGCTGGGTTCTGCTTTCCTCGCAGGTCTGGCCGTCGGCTTCTGGAACGATCTGGAAGAAGTGCGCAGCAAAGCCACTATCGAACGTGAATTCCGCCCAAGCATTGAAACGACGGAACGTAATGTCCGCTATAAAGGCTGGCAAAAAGCGGTGGCACGCGTTCGCTCGTGGGAAGATCACGACGAGTAATCGCCGGATATTATCGCCAACACCTTTCTGAAACTCCCCGCACGGGGAGTTTTTTTATGCCGATTCCCCGTTGTGCTAAAATCGCTCCACAGATGAGCCCTGCCTCACCGACCTCTTTTTTTCTTTCTACAGGCTTTCCAATGAAACGTGAATTAGCAATCGAGTTCTCCCGCGTGACCGAAGCTGCCGCGCTCGCCGGTTATAAATGGCTGGGCCGGGGTGATAAAAACCTCGCCGACAACGCTGCCGTTCAGTCCATGCGCATCATGCTCAACAAAGTCGATATCGACGGCACTATCGTCATTGGCGAAGGGGAAATTGATGAAGCGCCGATGCTGTATATCGGTGAAAAGGTCGGTACCGGGAATGGCGATGCGGTGGATATCGCGGTCGATCCGATTGAAGGTACGCGCATGACTGCAATGGGACAATCCAACGCACTGGCCGTTCTGGCCGTCGGCGACAAAGGGTCTTTCCTCAATGCGCCGGACATGTACATGGAAAAAATCGCCGTCGGGCCGGGTGCCAAAGGCGCTATCGATCTGAACCTGACGCTGGCTGAGAATCTGGCAAATGTCGCCAGAGCGCTGGATAAACCCCTGACAGAACTGACTGTGGCTGTTTTGGCAAAACCACGCCATGACGACGCTATCCGTGAAATGCTGGCCTCCGGCGTGCGTGTGTTCGCATTCCCGGACGGTGACGTGGCGGCAACTATTCTGACCTGTATGCCGGAAAGCGAAGTGGACGTGTTGTACGGCATCGGCGGCGCACCTGAAGGGGTGATTTCCGCTGCGGTGATCCGCGCGCTGGATGGTGATATGCAAGGCCGTTTACTGGCACGTCATCACGTGAAAGGCGATACACCGGAAAACCGCCGCATGGGCGAAGATGAGCTGGCGCGTTGCCAGGCGATGGGGATTGAAGCCGGTAAAGTGCTGCTGCTTGATGATATGGCGCGCAACGATAACGTGATTTTCTCCGCGACCGGCATTACCAAAGGCGATTTACTGGAAGGTATCAGCCGCACGGGGAATATGGCGACCACCGAAACGCTGCTGATCCGCGGTAAATCCCGCACCATCCGTCGTATCCGCTCGACGCATTATCTCGACCGTAAAGACGCCGCGTTGCACGAATTTATTATCTGACCGGATGCCTTAAAGACAAAAAGCAGAGCTCAGCTCTGCTTTTTTTTATGCGCCGGAAACAGTATCAGACCGTGTGGCCCTGCTCCTGCTGACGGTTCGACATTGGCCACCAGCACAGCAAGATCAGTACCGCCATCGCAAACATCAGCAAGCCCAGACTGAACTGACCGGTTTGCGGCAACATCGCAGACATCCACGCCACCAGCCCTGAGCCCATATTTTGCAGGCCACCCACCAGTGCACCCGCCGCACCGGCCAGATACGGAAAAGGCTCCATTGCACCGGTAGTTGCCAATGGGAACAACATCCCAGCGCCGAAGAAGAACAGAGAAGCGGGAACGATCAGCGTCCAGATATTCATGATGCCCAGCCAGCCCGGGATCCACATCGCCAGCCCGGCCAGCAGACAACTGATGACCGAATGCCACATCAGCTGCTGGAAACTTTTTTCGGTACGCCCGGCATACCAGGCACCAAAGAATGCCGCGGGGATCGGCAGGATAAACAGGATGCTGACCATCACGCCGCTCAGTCCGAGAACACCGCCCATCAGCACGCCACAGCTGGCTTCGAAGACCGCCACACCGGCCAGCGCACCCACCAGCATTACCAGATAGCGGCTGAAATTAGCGTCGGCCAGGAGTAAACGCAGGCTGGCGAGCATTTTACGCGGCGGATTATCAGCTGTGAATTCCGGACGGGTTTCCGGCAGCCAGCGGTACATAGAAAACGCCACGCCCGCGCACAGGATCAGCAGAAAACCAAAGCTTGCACGCCAGCCCAGCCACGCAGACAAAGCCCCGCCGATGACCGGCGCCAGCAGCGGACTCACCAGAATTCCCATGTTCAGCAGGCTGTTGGCATGACGCAGTGCGCCGCCGCTGTACAAATCACGCGGCATGGTGCGCGCCATAACGCCCGCCACGCCGGTACCCATCCCCTGAACCGCACTGGCCAGGATCAGCATATTCAGACTGGTTGACATCATCGCGCCCGCCGCACCCATCAGGAAAATCATCAGACCGGTCAGGATCACCGGTCTGCGCCCGATGTTATCGGAGAGCGGTCCGTAAATCAGCTGTGAGCCGCCGTACGTCAGCAGATAGGCCGCCATCACACGCTGCACGGCACCGGGTTTCACCGCCAGACTGGTTGCCATATCCGCGATATTCGGCACATAAATGGTTTGCGCCATCTGGCCAACAGCGACCAGCAAAATCAGCATTACAAGCAGGTGAATGTTTTCCAGTTTTTTCATTTTTCAGTTCATTATCAGACAGTGATGGAAAAGTGCAGAACAAATAACCAGTAAAACCGGCCGCACGGGCGGCGGCGCATAAGTTAACAAATTAAGATGAATAAGCGAGTATCGCAGTGAACTATCCCGTCTGCAGACTGGCAGCAGGATAAGCCAGCGGTGTAACGCTGGGTGTACGAAAATCGATACTGGCTAACCAGAGCTGATCAGGCTGATAACATTTAACCGATAAGGGATCCGAAAAATTTGAAATAAAATCAGGCCTCAATTTCGGTATTCATGAATAAATCAGGAACAACGGGAGTTTTTATGGCTGATTGGGTGACGGGAAAAGTCAAAAAAGTTGAGCACTGGACAGACAATTTGTTCAGCATCACGGTCAATGCACCGGTCGATCCTTTTACCGCAGGTCAGTTCGCCAAACTCTCTCTGGATATCGATGGCGAACGCGTTCAGCGTGCCTATTCGTATGTGAATCCGCCCTCCAGCAACGAACTGGAGTTCTATCTGGTCAATGTGCCGGAAGGAAAGCTCAGCCCGCGCCTGCACGTGATGCAGCCGGGTGACGAAATTAATATCACCAAAGAAGCCGCAGGTTTTTTCGTCATCGAAGAAGTGCCGGAATGCGACACGTTGTGGATGCTGGCAACCGGCACGGCAATCGGTCCGTATCTGTCGATTTTGCAGGAAGGGCTCGGGCTGGAGCGGTTCAAAAATATTGTTCTGGTTCACGCTGCACGCTTCGCGGCTGACCTGAGTTACCTGCCACTGATGCAACAGCTTCAGCGTCGCTATGAAGGTAAATTACACGTTCAGACCGTGGTCAGCCGCGAAGAGATTGCCGGTTCGCTGAGCGGTCGCGTACCGGCGCTGATTGAAAACGGCACGCTGGAAAGCGCTGTCGGCCTGAAGATGCTGGCAGAAGACAGCCATGTGATGCTGTGCGGAAACCCGCAAATGGTGCGCGATACCCAGCAAGTCCTGAAAGACACGCGGGGTATGCGCAAGCATCTCAAACGCAAGCCGGGCCATATGACCAGCGAGCATTACTGGTAAGCCTGTTCCTGCAAAACTAGCGGAATTTAACGTCATCCGGTTCCGGGCCAAAACGATTTGTGCCCGGCGTACCGACAAACGCGCCGCAGTCGATAATCAGCATGATGAAAATCACGGATGGCGCCAGACGGCCTAACACCCAGCTCCAGGTTTGCGGCATTGCCGCTGCCCAGTTTCCGGCCACCAGCATCCACGCCAGCACAAACAGCAATGCCCACCAGGCGGATTTATTGCGATCATGCAATCTTTTCACCAGCACCGCCGCGGTCGGCCACAGTAATACGACCAGCGCAAAACCGGCGGTCTGATAGGTAATCCATTCCTGTGCGGCAAAAAAGAAATCAGCCACCATCAGAATCAGCCAGCTGACCATCCAGAGCCAGAAATCGCGGCGACCCAGGCGGCCGTTAAAAGAAAACAGTGCATGCTGTAACGTCATTGACAGTCCGTTCCGTAAAGTCCAATGGGAGTAAATTGTTAAATCAGGCGGAGTGTAACCCACAGGCAGCGGCCGCGAGAATCTTTACGCTCTCCTTTTGACATTACCCCCCGTTCCCCGCTTTAATCGGTCTGTTGAAACAAAATAAGAAATGCCCTATGACTGTTGCTCAATCTTTATTACGTCTGGCGCTGCCCGCGCTGTTGATACTGGCTTGCCAGAATGTCGCGCTTGCCGACCCGCCGGCCGATCACTCAGGCGCGGAAGAAATGCCCAAAGCTCCTTACCTGCTGGCTGGCGCACCGACGTTTGAAACGACACTGATCAATTTCCGCGCCAAATACAATGAAGCCAATCCGACCCAGCAGATCGGCGAGTTTCGTTCTATCAGCGATAAATCGCCGAACAGTTCCCTGACCCGGGCCGCCAGCAAGATTAACGAAAATCTTTACGCCTCGACGGCGCTGGAAAAAGGCACCGGCAAAATCAAAACGCTGCAAATTACCTATTTGCCGATTCAGGGTGCCGAAGAGAAAGCCGCGCGCACGCTGGCGATCAGCTACATGGCAAACCTGATGCGTCAGTTTGACGCCACACTTTCTGCGCCACAAAGCGTGGCGAAAGTGACGTCCATGATTGAGAAAGGTAAAGGTCAGCAGTTTTATAAGCAGGAAGTAGGCGCGGTGCGTTTTGTGATTTCAGACAATGGCGAAAAAGGTCTGACATTCGCCGTGGAGCCGGTCAAGCTTGCGCTGGCTGAGCCTTGAGATGACGGCTTTTAATGACAAAAAGCAAAGCCTTTACGTCCAATGATCTCTATACTGTTGCACAGGTAATCTGCTTATTTGGCAGAAATTTTAATCGACACTCGCGTCCCCTTTTGGAGGAAAAAACATGCGACATCCATTAGTGATGGGTAACTGGAAGCTTAACGGCAGCACCCACATGGTTAACGAACTGATTGCTGCTCTGCGTACTGAACTGAGCACAGTAGTAGGTTGTGGCGTTGCGATTGCTCCACCAGAAGTTTACCTGTCACAGGCTAAACACGCTCTGGCTGGCAGCCGTATCGCGCTGGGTGCTCAGAACGTTGATGCTAACCTGTCCGGCGCATTCACCGGTGAAATCTCTGCCGACATGCTGAAAGACATCGGTGCGCAATACATCATCATCGGTCACTCAGAACGCCGCACTTACCACAAAGAAAGCGACGAGTTCATCGCGAAGAAATTCGGCGTGCTGAAAGAAGCGGGTCTGATCCCTGTTCTGTGCATCGGTGAAACCGAAGCAGAAAACGAAGCAGGCAAAACTGAAGCCGTTTGCGCTAAGCAACTGGATGCGGTTCTGAACACTCTGGGCGCGAAAGCATTCGAAGGCGCTGTTATCGCTTACGAACCAGTTTGGGCGATCGGTACCGGTAAATCTGCAACTCCTGCGCAAGCTCAGGCAGTTCACAAATTCATCCGTGACCACATCGCGAAACAAGATGCTGCGGTTGCTGAACAAGTGATCATCCAGTACGGCGGTTCCGTTAACGCGGCTAACGCTGCTGAGCTGTTCACTCAGCCAGACATCGATGGCGCACTGGTTGGCGGCGCATCACTGAAAGCGGATGCTTTCGCAGTGATCGTGAAAGCGGCTGCAGAAGCTAAACAAGCGTAAGCCTGTTTCTTTTCTTCTGCGCAAAAAAACCCCGGCATGCCGGGGTTTTCTTTTATGGTTGCAAAGAGAGTTATTTGCGAAAGACCTGTCTGTAAAACGTCATTAACGCTTAGAGATCTGATCAAAAATACCGTCTGTCGCGAAATGGTCTTTCTGCGCCTGTGCCCAGGTACCTGCAACCTGATCAATGGTGAACAGTTTCAGTTTCGGGAATTCAGAAGCGAATTTCTTTTCGACTTGCGGATCACGAGGGCGGTAATAGTTTTCTGCCGCGATAGTCTGGCCTTCCGGTGAATACAGATACTTCAGATAAGCATCCGCCACAGTGCGGGTATCACGTTTATCCACCACTTTATCGACCACAGAAACCGTTGGCTCAGCCAGAATAGATTCGCTTGGCGTCACGATTTCAAACTTATCTTTGCCGACTTCTTTGGTCGCCAGCAACGCTTCGTTTTCCCACGCAATCAGCACATCACCGATACCGCGCTCAACGAAAGTATTGGTTGCGCCACGCGCGCCGGAATCCAGCACTTCGACGTTTTTATACAATGCTTTCACGAAATCCTGAGCCTTCGCTTTATCATTGTTGTTGTGATGCAGGGCATAACCCCATGCTGCGAGATAGTTCCAGCGGGCACCGCCTGACGTTTTAGGGTTCGGCGTGATGACCGACACACCCGGCTTGATCAAATCATTCCAGTCGTGAATTTGTTTCGGATTGCCTTTACGCACCAGGAAAACAATGGTGGACGTATAAGGTGCAGAGTTGTCCGGCAGACGGGTGATCCAGTTTTTATCGATGCGGCCGCGCTCGGCAATAGCATCAACGTCATAAGCCAGCGCCAGTGTTACCACATCCGCTTCAATACCGTTAATAACAGACGTGGCCTGTTTTCCTGAACCGCCGTGTGACTGACGCACGGTCACGGTATCGCCAGTTTTAGCCTGCCAGTATTTGCTGAACGCTTTGTTGTATTGTTCATAGAACTCACGCGTTGGATCGTATGACACGTTCAGAATCTGAATATCTTTGGCAATTGCTCCGGTTGCCACCAACAGTAATCCCAAACCTACAGCCCATTTACGCATCGTACTCTCCCGAGATAGTTTCTATGGATTTCATTTATTTGTTCGTTAAGGAGAGCGTGCCAGATAAAAATGAAACGTATAAAGAATAAAAGGTTTTTTTCTATTACTTTCTGGAATAAACAAAAGACGGGCGAAAAAAAACCTCCCGTAAAGGAGGTTCTTTCCATTGCGTAATCAACTGTATCAGAACAGTTTTTTCGCAGTGTCGTACCAGTCTTCTTTGAATTTGCTTTTCTTATTCTCTGGTGCGATACAAACCGAGATCAGCTCGTGAACCATTTTCTCGTTTTCTACGCCGACACAGAAACCGCCCTGAGAATAGTCGCGGCCTTCTTCCAGCAGCAGGTCAACAGCATAAGCGCCCATGCGGGAAGCTAAGATGCGGTCGTAAGCGACTGGCGCACCACCACGCTGAATGTGACCTAAAACCGTGCCACGCGTTTCGCGGCAGGTTTCTTTCTCAATGTATTTGGCCAGCTCTTCGATGTTATCTAACTTCTCAGTGATGGCGACGATCGCGTGTTTTTTACCTTTCGCGATGCCTGCTTTGATTTCAGCAACCAGATCATCACGTTTGAATTCAACTTCCGGGATAGCGATAAATTCGCAACCACCGGCAATCGCAGCCGCCAGAGTCAGGTCGCCGCAATAACGGCCCATCACTTCAACGATGGAGATACGCTGGTGTGAAGAGGAGGTATCACGCAGACGGTCAATCGCTTCTACCACAGTGCCCAGCGCCGTGAAGAAACCGATGGTGTAGTCAGTACCGGCAACATCGTTATCGATAGTGCCTGGCAGGCCGATACAACGGATGCCGCCTTCTTTGGTCAGCAAGTCTGCACCTGCATAAGAACCGTCACCACCGATAACCACCAGGCCATCAATACCGCGGTCTTTCATATTCTGCAGCGCCACTTTACGCATTTCCGGGTCACGGAATTCCGGGAAACGAGCTGAACCCAGGAAAGTACCGCCGCGGTTAATCATGTCTGAAACGCTGTAGCGATCCAGTTTGCGCATGCGGTTTTCGTACATGCCGAGGTAGCCATCTTCAATACCGTAGACTTCTAAATCTGCAGATAAAGCGGAGCGGACAACGCCACGGATCGCAGCATTCATGCCTGGGGCATCGCCACCACTTGTCAGTACACCAATTTTTTTGATCATGACTACCTCTGAACTTGTAGATGCAATTTCTTAAGAATCTTGAGCCAGCCTGTTGGGCGAATTTTTCTTGTGCAGCCAAAAGGGCTTACTAGCGTTTGAGCCTATAGTATAACAAAACACCGGTGCTGAATTGATTCAAGTCAGCAAGAATACGCATACACTGCTCTGTACTTCGCAATTTACTGATTCATACGGCTTTTACAAGATATTTCCCGTTCGTTACGCGCAGATTTCCACCTTGTTAATTTCCGCTTTTGTGAACCCATCCCGAATTGCAGGCAAAAAAAACCCCACCTTTCGGCGGGGGAAGACAGGGATGGTGTCTATGGCAAGGAAAAACAGGGATCTTACTCGGTCGTGCTGGTACTACTCGTCTTCTGGGCAGAAGAGGGCTGTAATCCAGATAACTGCTTACGCATCTGTTGCATGCGCTGCTCATGTTTCTGGTTCAATACATCTTTTTGCTCAGGCGTCAGCAGATTAAACATCTGGTTGCGGATGCGGGCCATTTCGACCTGACGATCCACCTGTTCCTGAGCCATTAATTCGGCTTGTGCCCGGACTGCGGCCTGATCAAACTTTTCGGCGGTAACCAACCTGTGCATCGTTTCTATCTGTTCTACATTTACATGAGGCAGATCTTTACGAGCCTGGTGCATCAGGTCACGCATTTGCTGGCGCTGCTGCTCAGTGAGATTTACACCATCAAACATGGTGTTGCGTTCCTGAGGCTTATCCAACATCGTGCTATCATGTTCTGCTGGCATCGCCGACACTGGTTTTGCGCCATCTGCTAAAACGACACCTGAACTCAGCGTCAGAAGCGTGGCCAAACCGAATGAAGCTGCCTTAAACATCACATACTCCTAAAGTCTTTATCGCTTCATCGCGAATCATTGAAAAGCAGTCTAAACCTGCTGCTGCAAACAAGCGTCAGTGCTTGTAAAAGTACGTAAAGTCATGGAATAGCGGCAATTGATGACGTATTTTGCGTCTAGAGGTAAATACAATGAATAAAATTTTGTTGGTTGATGACGACCGTGAACTGACTTCACTTTTGAAAGAATTGCTCGAAATGGAAGGCTTTAATGTTGTGGTGGCTTACGACGGTGAGCAGGCATTAGAGAAAATCGATAATACCATCGATCTTCTGTTACTTGACGTGATGATGCCGAAGAAAAACGGCATTGAAACCCTTAAAGAATTACGCCAGCGCCACCAGACGCCAGTGATTATGTTAACCGCTCGCGGCAGTGAATTAGACCGTGTTCTTGGCCTCGAACTGGGTGCCGATGACTATCTGCCAAAACCGTTTAATGACCGCGAACTGGTTGCCCGGATCCGGGCGATGTTGCGCCGTTCCAACTGGAGCGAGCAACAGCAAACCAATGAGAACAACGGTTCACCGACGCTGGAAGTCGATGGCTTGCAGCTGAATCCGGGCCGTCAGGAAGCCAGCTTTAATGGCGAAGCGCTGGATCTAACCGGTACCGAATTTACCCTGCTGTATTTACTGGCAAAACATCTCGGACAGGTCGTTTCCCGCGAACATCTGAGCCAGGAAGTATTGGGTAAACGCCTGACACCGTTTGACCGTGCGATTGATATGCACATCTCTAATTTACGCCGTAAATTGCCCGATCGTCAGGACGGACATCCGTGGTTTAAAACCCTGCGCGGACGCGGTTATCTGATGGTTTCTGCTTCATGATAAACAGCCTTACGGCACGTATTTTTGCCATTTTCTGGTTTACGTTAGCCCTGGTGCTAATGCTGGTATTGATGGTGCCGAAACTCGATTCACGCCAGATTACGCCGTTGCTCGATAACGAACAACGGCAGGGCCTGATGATTGAACAGCACGTCGAAGCTGAGCTGGCGACCGATCCCGCCAATGATCTGATGTGGTGGCGCAGGCTGTTCCGCGCTATCGACAAATGGGCTCCGCCGGGTCAGCGTTTGTTGCTGGTCACCAGCGAAGGGCGCGTGATTGGCGCTCAGCGTAATGAAATGCAGATTGTGCGTAACTTTATCGGTCAGTCTGATAACTCAGATCGTCCGAAAAAGAAAAAATATGGCCGTGTGGAAATGGTCGGGCCCTTCTCGGTTCGTGATGGTGAAGACAATTACCAGCTTTACCTGATGCGCCCTGCCAGCAGTTCTCAGTCTGATTTTATCAACCTGATGTTCGACCGCCCTCTGCTTCTGCTTATCGTCACTATGCTCATCAGCGCCCCGCTGTTGCTCTGGCTGGCGTGGAGTCTGGCGAAACCTGCGCGTAAGTTGAAAAACGCCGCAGATGACGTTGCACGCGGCAATCTCAAGCAGCATCCGGAACTCGAAGCCGGCCCGCAGGAATTCCTTGCGACCGGTGCCAGTTTCAACCAGATGGTCAGCGCTCTCGAACGAATGGTGACGGCGCAACAACGGCTGATATCAGATATCTCACATGAACTTCGTACCCCGCTGACGCGTCTGCAACTGGCTACTGCGCTGATGCGTCGTCGTCATGGCGAAGGCAAAGAGCTGCAACGCATTGAAAATGAAGCGCAACGTCTTGATGGTATGATCAATGACTTACTGGTGTTATCCCGCAGCCAGCACAAAAATGAGCTGTCGCGCGAAACCCTGAAAGCCAATGAACTGTGGGAAGGTGTGATTGACGATGCGCAATTTGAAGCCGAACAGATGGGCAAAACCCTTGAGGTCACGTCACCGCCTGGTCCGTGGAAACTGATCGGCAACGCTGCGGCACTCGACAGCGCACTGGAAAATATTGTGCGTAATGCCCTGCGTTATTCGCATCATCACATTGCGCTGAACTTCGCCCACGACAGCGAAGGCATCACCATCACCGTTGATGACGACGGTCCTGGCGTGAGTGAAGAAGATCGTGAGCAGATTTTCCGTCCGTTCTACCGGACTGATGAAGCGCGTGACCGTGAATCCGGCGGTACCGGCCTTGGGCTGGCTATCGTGGATACTGCGGTTCAGCAGCACAGAGGCAAAGTCAGAGCCGAGGACAGCCCGCTGGGCGGCCTTCGTTTGATTATCTGGCTGCCGCTGCACCAGCGCTAAGTTTCTGCTATTCTGCGTCCCTCTATCAGGGGGACGCATGCTTAACATCGTTTTATTTGAACCAGAAATCCCGCCAAATACCGGCAATATTATCCGCCTGTGTGCCAACACCGGATGTCAGCTTCACCTCATCGAACCTTTAGGTTTCGGCTGGGACGATAAACGTCTGCGCCGCGCCGGGCTCGATTACCATGAATTCGCCCATATTAAGCATCACGCCAATTATGACGCGTTCCTCAGCAGCGAAAATCCACAACGTCTTTTTGCACTGACGACCAAAGGTACGCCCGCGCACAGCGCCGTCAGCTATCAGGATAATGATTTCCTGTTATTTGGCCCGGAAACTCGCGGTCTGCCAGCATCCATTCTGGATAATCTGCCCGCACAGCACAAAATCCGTATTCCGATGCTCGCAGAAAGCCGCAGCATGAACTTGTCGAATGCTGTTTCAGTGGTGGTGTACGAAGCCTGGCGCCAGCTGGGATATCCGGGCGCATTGCTTAAAGAATAGCGTTGTGGAAATGAAGACGATGGCATGCAGAATGATGCCATCGGACATACCTGTCAGATACCGTCGCCGAATTCAAAACCCTGCGCAATACCGTTGAAATGCTGATCCATATCCATGGAAGGACGCTCGCTTTCCGGACGCCCGACAATACGCGCCGGTACGCCTGCAGCGGTGGTATGCGGAGGAACGGATTGCAACACGACTGAGCCCGCCCCGATTTTTGCGCCAGCACCCACTTCGATATTACCGAGTATTTTCGCACCGGCACCAATCATGACGCCTTCACGAATTTTAGGGTGACGGTCGCCGCAGGTTTTACCGGTACCGCCGAGGGTCACGGATTGCAAAATCGACACGTCGTTCTCAACGACAGCCGTTTCACCGATGACAATTCCGGTCGCATGGTCAAACATGATGCCGCAACCAATGCGCGCTGCCGGATGAATATCTACGCCGAAAGATACTGAAATCTGATTCTGGAAATAAATCGCCAGCGCTTTACGATCCTGCTTCCACAGCCAGTTACCGATACGGTAAGCCTGAAGTGCGTGGAAACCTTTCAGATAGAGCAGCGGAGTCGAATATTTATCCACCGCCGCATCGCGCTGATGCACAGCCAGAATGTCGCGGGCAGCGGACAAGATCATTTGTTCGTCGTTGCGATAGGCTTCTTCAACCACTTCACGGATAGCCATCGCGGGCATAATCGGATTGCCCAGCTTATTGGCCAGAATGTAGCTCAGCGCGCCGCCCAGCGTTTCATGTTTAAGTAACGTCGCATGGAAAAAACTCGCCAGCATCGGTTCACACTCAGCCAGTGCTCTCGCTTCTGATTTAATGTTATTCCAGACCAGCTCTAATTCTTCTAGCGACATCACTTTTCCTTACGACTTTGCAAGTTCGGGTAATAAAAAGCCGCCCTGTCGGGAACACCAACAAGGTGGCTATACTTTATACGCCTTTCAGTGGCTGTGTTTTTCGTCCTTGCTCGCACGGGCAAGTAAACTGATCGCTGCTTCACGCGCATCTTTACCGCAGTACAACACCTGGTAAATCTGTTCTGTGATTGGCATTTCAACGTTGTTACGCTGCGCCAGAGCCCGTACTTCTTTCGTATTGCGATAGCCTTCTACAACCTGGCCGATGGTGTCCTGAGCGGTCTGAACATCTTTGCCTTGTCCCAGCATAATGCCGAAACGACGGTTACGGGACTGGTTGTCTGTGCAGGTTAACACCAAATCACCCAGCCCTGCCATGCCCATAAATGTCGCAGGGTCAGCGCCCAAAGCGGCACCCAGACGCGTCATTTCAGCCAGTCCGCGGGTAATCAGCGCGGTTCGGGCATTAGCGCCAAAGCCAATACCATCTGACATTCCTGCACCAATGGCGATAACGTTTTTAATCGCACCACCCAGCTGAACGCCGATAAAATCCGGGTTGCTGTAGACACGGAAACTTTTGCCACAGTGCAGTAATTGCTGCAAATCGTCGGCAAACGTCGCATCGGTTGCGGCCAGAGAGATTGCCGTCGGCATACCTGCCGCGAGTTCTTTGGCGAATGTCGGCCCGGAAACCACGGCTAACGGAATGGCATCGCCGAGTTCTTCGCGTGCGACATCCTGCAACAGACGGCCGGTTTCCGCCTCCAGCCCCTTCGTCGCCCACACCACACGCGCATCAGGACGCAAGTGAGGTTTCAGCTGGCGCAATACGTCACCAAATACATGGCTGGGTACCACAACCAGCACATTACGGCTGGCGGCTAACGCGACAGACAGATTGGTTTCGAGCAACAGATTATCGGGGAACGGAACATCAGGAAGGAATTCCTGATTACAGCGGGCACGTTGTAAGGCGTTGATGTGGTGGGGATTATGTCCCCACAGCACAACGGGATGGCCATTTCTGGCGAGAGTAATCGCTAAAGCGGTGCCGTACGAGCCGGCACCGATCACTGTCATTGACGCATTGACGGTTTTCATCAGGCATCCTGATGCGGTTCTGCACCTTCGCCTTCAGCTTGCTGTTGCAGATAGTTCATGAACAGAGCGTCAAAGTTAACAGGTGCCAGATTCAGTTGCGGGAAAGTACCGCGGGAGACCAGGCTGGTGATGCACTCACGGGCATACGGGAACAGAATGTTCGGGCAATATGCACCCAGGCAATGCGCCATCTGGTTACCATCGATACCGGAGATGGTGAAGATACCACCTTGCTGAACTTCACACAGGAACGCAGTTTCGTCGCCAAGAGAAGACGTTACGGTCACACGCAAGACAACTTCGTATACGCCTTCGGCCAGCTGGCTGGAAGCGGTATCAAGATCCAGTTTAACTTCTGGCTGCCAGTCTTGCTGGAAAACCTGAGGCGCATTTGGCGCTTCAAAAGAGATGTCTTTGGTATAAATACGTTGGATCTGGAAAGCCATCTCGGTGTTATTTTGTTCTGACATGTGAATAGTACCCTTAAGTTAATAGTCCTTTTAAACACGTAATGCAAAACCACCGCCGCCCTGATTAACCCAGCATTGGGTCAAGGCCACCGCGTGCATCAAGTGCATGTAAATCATCACAACCGCCAACGTGCTGTCCGTCGATAAAGATCTGAGGAACCGTTGAACGACCGCTGCGGGCGATCATTTTTTCACGCTTATCTGCGTCACCATCGATAGCGATTTCATCGAATGAAGCGCCTTTGCTATTGAGCAGGGCTTTCGCACGATGGCAGTAAGGGCAGGTTGCCTTGGTATAGATTTCAATTTTAGCCATGGGTTCCACCTCAGAGTCGTAGAATTTAATGCCGTAGCGGTTATCTGAACGTCTTATTTACCGCGAATCATTTACCGCGAACTAAAGGCAGGTTTTCACCGCTCCAGCCGCTGATGCCTTCTTTGAGTGTGAACACACGCTCAAAACCAGCAGCAATCAGGCCTTCAGCCGCAGTACGGGAAGTTTGTCCGGTGGCACATACCACGATTACTGGCTGTGCTTTGTGTTTGGTCAGTTCACCCAGATTGTTGTTTTTGATGTCAGCAGACAACACATTCTGTGATTCAGCGATGTGGCCTTTGCGGAATTCTTCACGCGCGCGAACATCGACAACGATGGCATCTTCTTTATTAATCAGGCGTGTTGCTTCGCCACGGGTGATCTCTTTCACTTTAGAGAAACGTGTTTTAAAGGTGGTCACAATTACTGCAATCAGTAACGCAACCCACGCCAGGCTGAGAACCGGATGCGCACTGATGAACGGCATAATATCTTGCATGGGGTGTAACAACTCCCGTCAGTTGGGGGAAAATTCAAGGCTTCAGAGTATACCTGCGCGCCGGAGCAAATACAGCCAGTAAGCGCGGGCGAATGCCACAATCTGCGGCACGTCTCGGAAAATTAACACGCCTTTATGCTGAAAGTTAACCCTCACCTCACCTCATCTTTGATCTCCTCCGGCTATTCACTTCCTGCACTGGGGTAAAATCAGCCGGCTTAAATGCCTTTAGTCGCGCCTGTTTATCCCGTTTCAGCGGGCGAGCCTATTGAGCATTTCATCTTTTAAACTGAGGTCAATTGACATGTCGAGCAACAAAAAACCGATGGTTCTGGTGATTCTGGACGGCTATGGACATCGCGAAGAGCAACAAGATAACGCGATTCTGAACGCCAAAACGCCGGTGATGGATAATCTGTGGGCCACTCATCCTCACACACTTATCGCTGCCTCCGGACTGGACGTCGGTCTGCCCGACGGTCAGATGGGCAACTCCGAAGTCGGCCATGTCAATTTAGGTGCGGGCCGCATCGTGTATCAGGATCTCACCCGTCTGGACAAAGAAATCAAAGAAGGCGACTTCTTTAATAATAGCGTACTGACCGGTGCGGTTGATCGTGCCATTGCCGCAGGCAAAGCGGTTCACATTATGGGTCTGTTGTCTGCGGGCGGCGTTCACAGTCACGAAGACCACATTATGGCGATGGTGGAACTGGCGCACCGTCGTGGCGCGAAAGCCATTTATCTGCACGCCTTCCTGGATGGCCGTGATACACCGCCGCGCAGCGCTGAAGCTGCACTGAAACGCTTCTCTGAGAAATTCGTACAAATCGGTACTGGCCGTATCGCCTCTATCGTAGGCCGCTATTACGCGATGGACCGCGATAACCGTTGGGATCGCGTACAACTGGCTTACGATTTGATGTCACAAGCAAAAGGCGCATTCACTGCCGATAATGCACTGGCTGGCCTGCAGGCCGCTTATGCCCGTGATGAAAATGATGAATTCGTGAAGCCAACCGTATTGCAGGCAGCAGGTGAAGAATCCGCGGCCATCAATGACGGCGATGCACTGATCTTCATGAACTTCCGCGCAGACCGGGCCCGCGAAATCACCCGCGCCTTTATCAGTCCGGACTTCGATGGTTTTACCCGCGAAAAAGTCATCAACTTCGGCGATTTCATCATGCTGACCGAATATGCCGCGGACATCAACGCCGCCTGCGCCTATCCGCCAGCATCACTGAAAAATACCCTTGGCGAGTGGCTGATGGCACATGGCAAAACGCAGCTGCGTATTTCCGAAACTGAGAAATATGCACACGTTACCTTCTTCTTTAACGGCGGCATGGAAGACTCGTTTGAAGGCGAAGACCGCATTCTGGTGAAATCCCCGAACGTGGCGACTTATGACCTGCAACCGGAAATGAGTTCGGCTGAACTGACGGAAAAACTGCTTGGCGCAATTGCCAGCGGCAAATATGACACCATCATTTGTAACTACCCGAATGGCGATATGGTCGGTCATACCGGCGTTTACGACGCCGCGGTGAGCGCCGTTGAAGCACTGGATAATTGTGTTGCTCAGGTTGTGGATGCCGTGAAAGCAGCCGGTGGCCAGTTGCTGATCACCGCCGACCACGGTAACGCAGAACAAATGCGCGACCCGGCGACCGGTCAGGCACACACCGCGCACACCAGTCTGCCGGTGCCATTAATCTACATTGGCGGAAATGCACAAGCGGTTGAAGGCGGTAAATTGTCTGATATCGCACCAACAATGCTTTCACTGATGGACATGGAAATTCCGGCAGAAATGAGCGGCAAACCGCTGTTTATCGCACGCTAATTTCTTTTAAAGCTCTGTTACAAAGGCGTACTGACACCCGTTGGTACGCCTTTTTTGTTTGTGCATCAGCCGGTTGATTAGTGTTACGATACGAGAAGGGACAGCCATATTGTCTATCATCCACGGTCGACAAGCGGAAAAAAGTTTGAGCAAATTCATTCATTTCAGCCTGATGAGAACCCGCCTTTCCGCTCAGGACAAGGCCGTATCTGCCTTCCCATCTTCAGCCTTATTACTTTGTGCTTCTTTACTCTCTCTTTCCGTGAGTGTGCATGCTGACGACAATAAAGATCAGCTAAAAACCATTCAGCAAAATATCGCGGAAAAAGAAAAAAGCGTTAAGCAGCAGAAACAACAGCGCGGCACTTTATTGCAGCAATTGCAGGCGCAGGAAAAAACCATTGCCTCCGCCAGCAGCCAGCTACGCGGAACTCAGTCAACCCTCGCCACACTCAGTAAAGACATTGCCGGGCTTAACGCCTCTATCGATAAGTTGCAAAAACAGCAAAAGACGCAGGAAGAGATCCTGGCAAAACAGCTCGATGCTGCCTTCCGTATCGGTCAGCATAAAGGCTTGCAACTGCTGCTCAGCGGCGAAGAGAGCGAACGTAATGAGCGGATCCTGGCGTATTTCGGCTATCTGAATACCGAACGACAGAAAACCATCGAAGAGCTGAAACAGACCCGCACCACGCTGGCTGAACAGCGTGTTTCTTTGCAATCAAAGCAAACACAACAAAAAAGCCTGCTGAGTGAACAACAATCACAGCAACAAAAACTCGAACAGGCGCGTGCCGCCCGTAAGCAAACGCTCACGGCGCTGGAATCCTCATTGCAAAAAGATGAGCAGAGCCTGACGGAGCTGCGCGCCAACGAATCCAGCCTGCAAAACAAAATTGCCGCCGCTGAACGTGCCGCCAAAGCCCGTGCGGAAAAAGAAGCGCGGGAAGCCGCCGCCGTGCGAGCGAAAGAACAGCAAGCGAAGAAAAAAGGTTCAACCTATAAACCGACCCAAAGCGAACAGTCACTGATGGCCCGAACCGGCGGTCTGGGACGCCCGTCTGGTCAAAATATGTGGCCGGTTAACGGTTCGTTGATACATCGTTTCGGCGAACAGCTACAGGGTGAACTACGCTGGAAAGGCATTGTCATTTCAGCACGTGAGGGCAGTGATGTACGGGCTATTGCCGACGGACGCGTCATTCTGGCGGACTGGTTACAGGGCTACGGGCTGGTTGTGGTTATCGACCACGGTAAAGGCGATATGAGTCTTTACGGTTACAACCAGGATGCGCTGGTCAGCGTTGGCGATCAGGTGAGAACCGGTCAGGCCATTGCTAAAGTTGGGAACAGCGGCGGACAGGGCCAGCCATCGCTGTATTTTGAAATTCGTCGTCAGGGCCAGGCAGTAAATCCACAGCCGTGGTTGGGAAGATAGCATTGCGATATAAAAAGTCCGTTTTAGCTGCCCTTTGTGGTACTGCGTTTTTCGTTTGTCAGGTTCAGGCAGCGAAATTATCCATCCTGATTGATGACTTTGGTTATCGCCAGCATGAGGAAAACCAGGTACTTCAGATGCCAAAAGCGGTATCCGTTGCGATTTTCCCTAATGCGCCAGATTCGCAGATGATGATGAACAAGGCACATCAGCAGGGCCGTGAAATATTGATCCACCTGCCGATGGCGCCGCTCAGCAAACAACCGCTGGAAAAAGATACGCTGACACCTTCGATGAGTGCCGCAGAAGTGAAGCGTATTGTCGATCAGGCCATCAGCAATATCCCGTATGCGATTGGTATCAACAATCATATGGGCAGCGCCATGACCTCCAGCCTGACCGGCATGGAAAACGTCATGCAGGCCATGAATGCTCACAACTTATTCTTCCTCGACAGTATGACCATCGGCAATACCAAATCGGTTCAGGCCGCTCAGGGAACCCGGGTGAAAGTGATTAAGCGCAACGTCTTTTTGGATGATGTGCAGAACGAAGCGGAAATCCGCCATCAGTTTGAACGGGCTATTCAGCTCGCCCGCAAGAACGGTTATGCCATCGCCATCGGTCATCCCCATCCGACCACGGTGAAAGTGCTGCAACAAATGCTGCCGAATTTGCCTTCCGATATCGTTCTGGTGCGGCCAAGCGATCTGCTCAACGAACCCCAGCGCAGCGCCCCGGCGGGGAAAGCGACCGGTATCACGGCGTCCAAGCCATCACGCAAAGGCATCAGCATCTGCCGCGTGAAACAACCGGTTCCGCAAGTGTATGCCGACAGCATGTTTAGAGTGCTGGGCGAAAGCCTGTCTGCATTGCCGGCAATACAGTTTGTAGAACGCCAATATCTAGCATGGACCACATTTCCTAAAAAATAGGATTCAGGGACATTGACTGGCGGCAGGTTCCCATTTTCGAAAAAATGGATTTGAAATATTCATACAACATATTGATATGAGTGATTTTAGTATCAGAATCAAATATGTAGAGCTTATAGAATTTGCCTCTTATAATGGGTAGCATATTTTTTTAACCGGGCTGAGCAAGGGCGCTATCCGATGGGACTAGATCGATCTAAAATTCTGCTGCTCGACAGCGGCAAAGAATGGGGAGGTGGCACCAACAGCATGTTGGAGTTGCTGAAAAGAATCGATCGTGAAAAGTTTGAAATCAGTTGCTGCTTTTACAATGACTACGCCCGGGATAACGGGGAAACCATTAGCCAGATATTGAACTCGCTCAATGTGCCGGTATTTTTCATTCCTCAGGTCAGACAACCCACCTGGGCAAAAATCAGCAAAGAAGTCCTGCGAACGCTGTTTTTCTTTAGCGGAAATTTACGCCAGAAAGCGATTTATTCTGTCGATAAAATCTGGCGTATAAACCCCAATATCCGCAAAATCCATTCCCTGCTTGAGCTCGGTCAGTTTGATATTTTATATATGAATAATCAGCCAAGTTCTAACGTGGAAGGCTATTATTCGACCGAAGGCTTACCGACAGAAATCGTGCAGCATTGCCGCATCGAACCGGTTCTGAACAAAGACGTCGTGGGCATTGTTAACCGTTTTTGCCACAGCATCATTTCTGTTTCTCAGGGGGTTCAGGAACAGTTGCTCAAACGTGGCGTGCGCAAAGAGCTGTGTTTTACCGTCTTCAACGGCATTGATATTAACCAGCCGTTACCTGATGGCATCAGGATCCGCGCAGAACTCGGCGCAACAGAAGATACTTTCATCTTTGGCAGTATCGGTTCTCTGATTAATCGTAAAGCCCACCACTTCACCCTGCTGGCACTCGATAAATTTAACCGTGCTTTCCCGGAAGCAAAATGGAAAATGGTCTTTGTCGGTGAAGGCCCGAATTTACGCCGCCTGATCCAGCAGGCTGCCGCACTGAATATGATGGATAAAGTCATCTTCACCGGTTTTCAAAGCAATCCTCTGGAATATCTGGCGGCTTTTGATGCCTTTATATTAGGCTCAAAAAGTGAAGGTTTACCGCGGGTGGTTCTGGAATCCATGTTACTGAAAACGCCGGTGATTGGATCCAATGTCACGGGGACTGCCGAACTGATTAAAAATGCAGAAACCGGAATGCTTTTCGAGTATGGCGATATTGAGATGCTCTTCAACCATATGAAAACGCTGTATCTCAACGCCCATTTGCGCAGTGAAATCGCTACGCAGGCAAACCTCACTGTCCGCGAAAAATTTGCGATTGAAAAATATGTCTCTGGCGTGGAAACCGTTTTGAGCAGCGTTAAAAAGAAACAAGGCTGAACATGTTCAAATTTCTAAATTCTAAATATCGTCATATTCTTTCACGCCACAATCTGCCTTATGCCGATACCGTCAAGGCAGGCGCGCCAAAGAATAATATCACCTCTGTCGTCATTCCTTCCGCGGGTGCTGACTACATTGAAGAAGCCTGTTTATGCGCGGAATTTGCCGACAAATTCGCGACACAATTGCAGGAAATTGTCATTGTGACCGATCAGGATGCCAGCCTGTTCCGGCCTCTGCCTGAAAAAGTCCGCATCGTGACACTGAATCCCGAAACTAAATCCGGCGATTATCGCTATAAACAAATTTATCTCAGCCGTCTGATCAAACTGCTGGCGCCTTTGCAGGCTAAAACTGACGGCATTTTGATGATCGACTCTGATCTGAATCTGCTGAAAATGCCTGAAATTCAGCTGCATGAAAATCATATTTATTCGAGTTTCCGTCAGGGCAAAATGATTGCCAAACTCGGGGATTGTGACCCTGAAATTATTCCAGCGTATTACAAAGACAGCGTGCGGCCTTATATCGTTGACCACGTCAACGGCGCATTTTTAGCGGCGACGCGTAAAACCTGGGAACGTTTGTGCCCGTTGTGGATTATGTTTTTCAGAGATACCTGGAATATCCTGCCAGATAATCAGCCACCGACCGATCAGCTGCCCCTGGCGGCGATGCTCGACACTCTGGACATTAAAAGCGTGAATCTCGGCGACTGGATGAACTGGCCGGTCTCGAAGAAAATTGGCGGCACGCCGTCGGTGATTCCGAAAGAGGTCATTGGCGCGCACGGCGGTTTCCCGCTGACAGAATGGCAAAAGTATCTGGCCTCGCCAGACAATGAACTGCTGTTTAAAGGGCAGGATTACACCCGCAAAGTGCGATATCTGACGGATGCAGAGAAACAAAAGGCAGAACCGGAAGCCTGAACACTCCCGTTAGCCAGAAAAAAGCCCGCTGTTGAGCGGGCTTTTTCATCTCTGCGAAAAATCAGATCACCAGTTAAGAATGACCTTTCCGGAATGACCGGAGCGCATCGCATCAAACCCTTTCTGGAATTCATCAATCGGGAAATGGTGAGTGATTAACGGAGTGAGATCCAGCCCGGACTGAATGAGCGCCGCCATTTTGTACCAGGTTTCAAACATTTCCCGGCCATAGATCCCCTTGATAAACAGCCCCTTGAAAATCACCTGATTCCAGTCAATGGCCATTTCTGCAGAAGGAATGCCGAGCATGGCAATCCGCCCGCCGTGATTCATCGCACTGAGCATGCTGCGAAATGCTGCCGGTGCGCCGGACATTTCCAGCCCGACATCAAACCCTTCCGTCATCCCCAGTTCTTCCATGACGTCCGGCAGGCTTTGCTGACTGACATTGACCGCCCGCGTTACACCCATTTTGCGCGCAAGTTCGAGCCGGTATTCGTTCATGTCAGTGATCACAACATGACGCGCGCCAACGTGTTTGCAGATAGCGGCAGCCATGATACCAATCGGACCCGCGCCGCTTATCAGGACATCTTCCCCGACTAAATCAAAAGACAGCGCGGTATGAACTGCGTTGCCCAATGGGTCGAAAATGGCCGCCAGATCGTCAGAAATATTGTCCGGGATTTTGAACGCATTGAACGCCGGTAAAACAAGATATTGCGCAAAGGCACCGGGACGATTTACCCCGACGCCCTGCGCATTGCGGCATAAGTGCGTGCGCCCGCCGCGGCAGTTGCGGCAATGCCCGCAGGTGATATGACCTTCGCCGGAAACACGGTCGCCGATGCTGAAGCCTTTAACTTCCTGCCCGATCCCGACGACTTCGCCGACGTATTCATGGCCGACCACCATCGGCACCGGAATGGTTTTTTGCGACCATGCATCCCAGTTATAAATATGCACATCGGTGCCACAGATGGCTGTTTTGCGGATTTTGATCAGCAAATCGTTATGACCCATTTCAGGCACCGGCGCATCCGTCATCCAGATGCCTTCCTCACGTTTGAGTTTTGCTAAGGCTTTCATGGAAACTCCTCAGGCGATCACGCCAAGCTTTTTGCCGATACGGGTAAAGGCTTCAACCGCCTCTTCGATTTGTTCGGTGCTATGTGCCGCAGACATCTGGGTACGGATACGCGCCTGGCCTTGCGGCACGACCGGATAAAAGAAACCGGTGACATAAATACCTTCCTGCTGCAAAAGCGCGGCAAATTCTTGCGCTAAACGGGCTTCTCCCAGCATGACAGGAATGATGGCGTGATCGGCCCCTGCCAGCGTGAAACCGGCTGCGGTCATTTTTTCACGGAACATTTTTGAATTGCTGAGCAGGCGCTCACGCAGTTCGCTGCCTTCTTCCAGCATGGAGAGCACTTTCAGCGAGGCAGAGACAATCGACGGTGCCAGTGAATTGGAGAAAAGATAAGGACGTGAACGCTGACGTAACCAGTCAATGACTTCCTGACGAGCTGCGGTATAACCACCGGAAGCCCCACCGAGCGCTTTGCCAAGTGTACCGGTGATGATATCTACCCGCCCCATCACGTCACAATATTCGTGAGTACCACGCCCTTCGGCACCGACAAAACCGACAGCATGGGAATCATCGACCATCACCAGTGCGTCAAATCGTTCCGCCAGATCGCAGACACCTTTCAGGTTAGCAATCACGCCATCCATGGAAAACACACCGTCGGTGGCGACCAGAATATGCCGGGCACCGTCGTCTTTCGCCTGCTGCAAACGGGCTTCGAGTTCGTCCATATTATTGTTGGCATAGCGGTAGCGTTTCGCTTTGCACAACCGGACGCCGTCGATGATTGATGCGTGATTCAGCGCATCCGAAATGATGGCGTCTTCTTCGCCCAACAGCGTTTCGAATAATCCGCCGTTGGCATCAAAACAGGAGGAATAAAGGATCGCGTCGTCCATACCGAGAAAATCGGCCAGGCGGTGTTCGAGTTCTTTATGGGCATCTTGTGTACCGCAGATAAAACGCACCGACGCCATGCCAAAACCGTGGCTGTCGAGCCCTTCTTTAGCGGCCCTGATGAGCTCCGGATGGTTAGCTAATCCGAGATAGTTGTTCGCGCAGAAATTGATGACCGGCTTGCCACCCGCGACAGAGACTTCAGCCTGCTGAGGCGTGGTGAGTATACGTTCTTCTTTAAACAGTCCTTCAACCCGCGCCTGATCGAGCTGGTCTTCCAACTGCCGATAAAACGAAACAGACATACAGTATTCTCCTGAAATGACTCATTCACGGAATACATTACTAATCTGAATACGAAATAACGATGGAACCGCTCACAATATCTTTGTTTTGCAGCATAGTTCACGCCTTACGGTCTGAAACACAAGAATGCGTGTTATCGGACACCTTCCCAATGTGAGCTTCATAATGAAGTGTTATGATATTACCCAATTACAGGCGGCGCATGGTGCGCGGTTCTTAAAATGATTAAAGGTGGATCCCATGATAATCGTCACTGGCGGCGCTGGTTTTATCGGCAGCAATATTATTAAATCGCTCAATGATATGGGATACCGCGATATTCTGGTGGTCGATAACCTGAAAGACGGCACCAAATTCGTCAATCTGGTGGATCTGGATATTGCGGATTATTGTGATAAAGAAGATTTCATCGCCAGTATCGTTGCAGGCGATGATTTAGGTGATATTGACGCCATTTTCCACGAAGGCGCCTGTTCGTCCACCACCGAGTGGGACGGAAAGTACATGATGGACAACAACTATCAGTACTCTAAAGATATCCTGCATTATTGTCTGGATCGCAGTATTCCTTTCCTTTACGCCTCTTCCGCGGCGACTTACGGCAGCCAGAGCACCAGCTTTGTTGAAGATCGTAAATATGAGCAGCCACTGAACGTCTATGGCTATTCTAAATTCCTTTTTGACCAGTATGTTCGCGAAATTCTGCCACACGCAGAATCTCAGATTTGTGGTTTTCGTTACTTCAACGTTTACGGACCACGCGAAGGCCATAAAGGCAGCATGGCCAGCGTCGCGTTCCACCTGAACAACCAGATCAACGCCGGCGAGAACCCGAAATTGTTCTCCGGCAGCGAAGGCTTCAAACGCGATTTCATCTACGTGGGCGATGTGGCTGCGGTGAACCTGTGGTTCTGGCAGAACGGCGTTTCCGGTATTTTCAACTGCGGTACCGGTCGTTCAGAATCCTTCCAGGCGGTGGCAGACGCGGTCGTGGCGTACCACAAATCTGGCGATATCGAATACATTCCTTTCCCGGAAAAATTGAAAGGCCGTTATCAGTCCTTCACTCAGGCCGATATGACCGCGCTGCGTAATGCCGGTTATGACAAACCCTTCAAAACGGTTGCTGAAGGCGTGACGGAATACATGAGCTGGCTTAACCGCACAGTTTAAGCCCTGCACATTGAGGAATGGATTAACGGTATGAAAATACTGGTAATTGGGCCGTCATGGGTCGGTGACATGATGATGTCTCAAAGTCTCTACCGCACCCTGAAAGCTGCGCACCCGCAAGCACAAATTGACGTGATGGCACCTGCATGGTGCCGTCCCTTGCTCGACCGGATGCCGGAAGTGAATCAGGCGCTGGCGATGCCATTGGGTCATGGCGCACTGGAACTTGGCGAGCGTCGTCGTCTGGGCGTTTCATTGCGCGATACGCATTATGACCGCGCTTATGTCTTGCCTAACTCTTTTAAATCAGCGCTGGTTCCGTTCTTTGCGCGCATTCCTCAGCGCACTGGCTGGCGTGGCGAAATGCGCTATGGCTTGCTCAATGATTTACGGGTCCTCGATAAAGCCGCATTTCCGCTGATGGTTCAGCGCTACGCGGCGCTCGGCTACGAAGCCGGAAAAATCAAAACTGCGGCCGACCTTCCACAACCCATTCTGTGGCCAAAACTGCAGGTCACTGGAGCCGAAATCGCGGCCGTCAAAATCGCCTTTGCTGTCGATAATTCACGTCCGTTGATTGGCTTTTGTCCGGGTGCTGAATTCGGCCCGGCCAAACGCTGGCCGCATTATCACTACGCCGTACTGGCTGAAAAACTGATCAGCGAAGGCTATCAGGTCGTGCTGTTTGGCTCGGCAAAAGACAATGCCGCCGGAGAGCAAATCCGTCTGGCACTGACTGAAACTGCTCAAGCTTTCTGCCTGAATCTTGCGGGTAAAACTTCTCTGGATCAGGCTGTGGTGATGATCGCGGCCTGCCAGGCTGTGGTCAGCAATGATTCTGGTCTGATGCATGTCGCTGCTGCACTGGATAAACCGCTGGTGGCACTCTACGGGCCGAGCAGCCCGGACTTCACCCCGCCACTCAGCCATCAGGCGAAAGTTATCCGCCTGATCACCGGCTACCATAAAGTCCGCAAAGGCGATGCCGAAGAAGGCTATCACCAGAGTCTGATTGATATTCAACCTGAGCAGGTTTATCAGGAATTAAACCAGTTACTGAGCGCAAGGAAGGAGATTTAATGCGGGTTCTCATTGTCAAAACCTCGTCCATGGGCGACGTTCTGCATACGCTTCCTGCATTAACGGATGCCATGCAGGCTATTCCCGGGATCCGCTTTGACTGGGTTGTGGAAGAAGGTTTCACTCAGATCCCCGGCTGGCATCCGGCCGTCGATCGCGTTATTCCGGTGGCGATTCGCCGCTGGCGCAAAAACTGGTTTGGCTCTGAAACCCGGCAGCAACGCTGTGATTTCAAACGCGAAGTGCAATCCACCCTCTATGACGCCATCATTGACGCTCAGGGATTAATCAAAAGTGCAGCGCTAATCACCCGTGTTGCCAAAGGTGAAAAACACGGGCAAGACTGCAAAAGTGCCCGTGAACCTTTCGCCAGCTGGTTCTACAATCAGCGCCACGAAATTGATAAAAAACAGCATGCAGTGGAGCGCACCAGAGAACTGTTTGCTAAAAGTCTCGGCTATGTAAAACCTGCGACGCAGGGCGACTACGCCATTGCGGCGCGCTTCCTTTCACATTTACCTGACGATGCCGGTCAGTATCTGGTCTTTCTCCATGCGACCACCCGGGCAGAAAAACACTGGCCGGAAGAAAAGTGGCGTGAACTGATCGGGATGTTGAGTACTGCCAATCTTCGCATCAAACTGCCGTGGGGCGCTGAGCATGAATATCAGCGCGCGTTGCGCCTGGCTGAAGGGTTTCCTTACGTTGAAGTCTTGCCTAAATTGAGTCTCGAGAAAGTGGCTGAGGTGTTAGCCGGTGCGCAAGCCGTGATTTCAGTGGATACCGGACTCAGCCATCTGACTGCGGCGCTGGATCGCCCGAATATCACCCTCTACGGTCCGACCGATCCGGGTTTGATTGGCGGGTACGGGAAGAATCAGTGTGTCCTGAAAGCAGAAAACAACTCGCTGGAGGCTCTGCCGGCGGAACGCGTTTTTGAGCAACTCAACGATGTTATTTCTGCCAATAAGGAAATGAACTGACCATGAGCTATGTAATTATTTTCATTTTGCTGTGGCCATTCAAAATGCTGATGAAACCTTTTCATCAGGGCAAAGGACGCAATCTCGTCATCCAGACCGCCAAAATTGGCGATTTTGTTAACATCACTCCGTTACTCAAACATCTGAAAAAATCGGACGTGTTAATCAGTAAAACGGTGCTGCCACTGGCCGGGCGCGATACAACGATTGAGTCGATCTTCCTGATTGAAGAACACAAGAAGTCTCTCTTCAGTAAAATCCGTCTGGCGTTCAGGCTCCTCAACCGCTATGACAATGTCTATCTGCTGCAACCTAACAGCATTAATGCTTTCTACGCTGCATTTTGTAATGCGAAGCACAAAGCCTTTTTAGAAACCTATGTGCGTAAGTGGTATCACCGGATGTTCTTTGCCACAGCCAACGTGGTTCGTCAGCACGGTAAGTATGACCTCGCTTTAGAAAACTACCTGAAACTGGCTGATCCCGCGCTGACGGCTGACAGTTACCACTCGCATGCCACGCTGCCGTTATGGATCCCGAAAACTCACTATCCTGTGCTGGATAAAACCGGTGAAATCAAAATTGGGATCAGTATTTCTGCGGGTAATCGTGCAAAAACCATCCCTCGGGAAATCTGGCAGCAGATCATACAAAATCTGTCGAATCTTGACTGTCAGTTCATCGTGTTCGGCCCGGCTAATGAACAGCCTTATCTGGATGCTTTACTTGAAATATTAAGTGAAGAGGAAAAATCACGCGTCGTGAGCCTCATCGGTCAGATGCCGTTAGAAGATGTGCCTTTTGCGCTAGGTCAACTTGATGCTTATATCGCCTCAGATTCAGGAAATGCCTATATAGCAGATTCACAAAAAACGCCTATCATCTGCTTTACCGGCCCATGTTGTAAGGAAGAACAGCGTCCGTTAGGTAAGGTGCTGTTTATTGAACCTGAAAACTTTGAACCTGCTTCGTTTGTTTTTGAAACCAGAACCCGTTTTAGCCTGACGCCGGAACAATTGTTTGCGCTGAACGAACATAAATTAAAAGCGATTCACGAGTTCATTACTGACAGCAGAGGTCAGGAGCGCCATTATGGCTAATACCTTGCATCCATCAATTAAGAATAGGGAAGAGATTGTTAACTCTCTGGGAACTGAAAAAGATGTGGTGCATCTCTCTTTCGGTATCAATGACAGTTATGCTCGCGGAATGGGCATTGCTGTGTTCTCAGTTCTGGAAAACAACCCTGATCTGCGCTTTCATGTTCATTTATTCGGTACAACGCTCAGCAATGAGAGCATCAGCCGAATTATTGAGTTAGCGAAGATGTTTCCCCTTGCCGTCACCACCTATACCTTCAAAGATGAGGCTTTTCAGGGATTGCCGATGGTTGGCCGCTACACACACGCCATCTATTACCGGTTATTTATCCCGCTCATCCTCGCTGATATCACAGATAAAGTGATTTATCTGGATGCTGATACGCTATGTGTCGGTCAGTACAATGACCTGATCAAACTGGATATCAGTCAACATACGTTATGTGCAGTAAATGATGAAAAAAGGGCGCGAGCTAAACTTTGCCCGGTGCTTAAACTGACTTCTGGTAATTATTTCAACTCCGGATTTCTTTATATCAATATCGAAAAATGGGTTGCCAGAGACACCACAACCCGGGTGATTAATGAGCTTCGCGAAAACGGGGATAAATTTAAATTCCCTGATCAGGAAGCCCTGAATGTCGTGCTGGAAAACGAAATCCTGCTATTGCCTAAAGAATATAATTATATCGTCGATATCATTTACAAACGCGTAGGCCATGAGAAAGCCCTTCCTGCCGGTGTGATCCTGATTCATTACACCGGAAAATGTAAACCCTGGCATTCGTGGGGTGGAAGCAAAGTGGCTGATCTCTATTACTCCTATTATGAGCGCTCCCCATGGAGAGGCATTTCGCTCGACATGCCAGTAAGTTATAAAGAAATGAAACGCTATGCTCGTGTCCTGTGGTTTAAAGGAGACTACTTAAGTAGCGTGAAATGGATGGCTAAGTATATGAACACAAAAGTATTCAGGAAAAGAACACATGATTAACCCTTGGTTATCAGCAATCAAAAAATCGTCATTTGACGATAAGCTTGCTGCACTGTTTTTCTTATTCACCACCATCTCGATTTCTTTTTTTATGCTGTCCGGAGAAGTCACCCGAAACTTTTTCTATATCACGACATATATCGCAGTTATCTATTTCGTGTACATCACGTTTAAAAAAGATAAAAAAGTCCATTTTTACGTTTTTTCATGGATTGTATTACTGCTCGGTGTTAGCAAAGTATTGTGGGTCGCATTGACGACCAATGAACAGTATCCGCTGATTGCTCACCATTATCAGATAAGCGGCAAGCGACTTATCCTGGCGGCCTTTATTCTTTATGCTATAGAGCATAATTTGCACAAATGGAAGATATCGACAGTGACCGTCCGCACAGGCATTGCGATCATGACATTGTTATTTATGATTATCTCCGTCATGCATATCGCGGTTTACCTGAAAACGGGCGAGCGTATCCGAATTAACTCTGATGCCCCGACTTCCGGTGCTTATACGTTTACTATTTTCTCGTTACTGGTGATGTACAGCCTGAAATTTCATGGACTAAAACATTACAGGCTTTTTTGTCTGGTGATCATGACAATGACATTTGGCGTTCTGGCAGCAACAGAAACCCGATCAGCGGCAATCCTGTTTACCTTTATTAGCGTCTGTAGTGTGCTCTATGATTTCGCGAAGAGTTCACATACATCAAAAATGATTTATGGCTTCGCCATTGCAGGGCTAATCATTTCTGCTCTTTTATCCGGCCATCCGTATTACAACAAAATCGTCACCCGGATCGATAATCTGCAGAATGAAGTCGCCTCTTACGATGCCGGAGACCGTAATACTTCCGTAGGCGCCCGTTTCTCAATGTGGCGTGCCGGTATCGATGCTTTTGAACATCACCCGTTCGGACAGTCAGCAGACAGCCGGAATGCGCTGGCGACAACCTTCATTAATCAGCATGAAGGGGGAAATCCGGAAGCCTTACGTAATCTGCCTTTCCATTTGCACAATGACATCATTGACACCTTGTCATTACAGGGCATTTTTGGCGGGATTATTATGGTGTTGTTCTTCGCCGTATTATTGATATATCCCTTTAAACTCGTCCCTAAAGGCTACGAATTCCTGCTGCTTTCAGTACCGGTCATTTATTTCAGTCAGGGCGATTCTCAGTTCTATAATCGCGAGACGCCGTATTTTGTCGTTCTGATAGTGGGGTATCTGCTGATGTTGCGGATGAAGACCCCTTCAGTCTCTGAAAAATAATGATTTTACGTGCCGGGCACTGCGCCCGGCGCGGTTGCCAGCACTCCTTATTCGTGGAAATTATGTGTCATGACCCTAACAACACCATCCGAAACCATTAAGCTCAGCGCGATCATCCCTATGTACAACGCAGGGGCGATGTTCCGAAATTTTATGGATTCACTCGTCGCGCAAACGCTGGATAGCCTCGAGATTATCATTGTTAACGACGGCTCTACGGACGGGTCAGAGCAGACAGCACAAGAGTACGCCGCAAAATATCCCCATATTCAGGTTATTACCCAGGAAAACGGCGGGGTTTCTCGGGCGCGTAATGCCGGTTTGGATATTGCCCGGGGCAAGTATGTAACCTTTCCGGATGCCGATGACATCGTCTCTCCGGATATGTACAAAACGTTGATAGAGATGTGTGAGCAGGATGATCTGGATGCCGCTCAGTGCAATGGTGAACGCTATTTTGTCGGCTCAGAAAAAGTAAAACCGCTCATTCCTGAGGACCGTTTAACCTCAACGGGTGTACTGGATGGGCCATTGTGGTTGAAAACGGCGCTGGCAACGAACCGGTATTTGCATGTTGTCTGGCTTGGCGTCTATCGTCTCGAATTGATTAGAAAACAGGGACTGTATTTTGAACCTGGTTTACACCATCAGGATATTCCCTGGACGACCGAATTCATGTTCAATGCCCGCCGCGTGAGATACACCCAAACGATCCTATACCGCTACTACATTCATGGTCAGTCAATCAGTAATCAAAAACGCACCGGAATGAAGAACGTTGAATACCAAAGACATTATCTGAAAATTGCCAAAATGCTTGATGCGCTGAATGAGCGATATAAAGACCGGATAAAAATTTATCCTGAGTTTCCACGGCAGGTCACACGTGAAGCGCTGACGGTATGCCACTCAGTTCGTCGTGAGCCTGATCCTGCGGCTCAAAAAGCCATGATTGAAGATATTTATACCTCCGGCACACGTAAGATAATGCTCCGTAATGCCCGCGGCCCGAAGCAATGGTGGCAACTATTATTGTGGCTAAAGCGCCTGCATAACTTACGCAAAAAACTCGCCTGAGGCCTTTAAGAAAGAGATGATTTCCTTACCCACATAATTCCTTTATAACTATTTCCTAAACGAAGTTATTTACCTTTCTATATCAGGCAGATAAATAACTTCACAGCATAGGATTCTTCACCTAAAATCTATTCACTATATTCTAATATCAGATAATAGAATGCCTAACTCAGAAGCCAAGTACGCAGCCTTTATCCCCAGACGAATTTTGCTGGTGAAACTCCGTCATCACGGAGATATGGTGCTCACAACACCAGTGATAAACAGACTGCGCCAGCATTATCCTGATGCTGAAATTGATGTGCTTCTCTATAAAGAAACCCGCCCTATTCTGAGCGAACATCCGTCGCTTTCCCATATTCATGTCATTGACAGAACTTGGAAAAAGCAAGGCATCCGCTATCAGTTACAGCAAGAATATCAGCTGCTGAAAGCCGTTCGCGCACGCCATTATGATCTGGTGATCAACCTGGCTGATCAGTGGCGCAGTGCGCTACTTTCGTTGTTTTCCGGAGCAAAAGTCCGGCTGGGTTTTGACTATAAAAAACGCCGTTCTCCGGTCTGGCGGGCTGGCCATACAGAGTTAGTGACGACTGAAAATCACAGTATTTTGCATACCGTTGAACAAAATATGTCGATTTTATCTCCGCTTGGGATCCCGGTGGAGAATGCCCAAACCTCGATGCATTATTCAGAAAGTGACAAGGCTTTTTGCCAGCAGTTGCTTCTCAAACATCATGTCACCGGCGGATACATCGTGATTCAGCCGACCTCACGCTGGACGTTCAAATGCTGGGATGATGATAAATTTGCCAGCGTCATTGATGGCCTCGCAGATACAGGGCTGACGATTGTCATGACCGCGGGTCCTGATAAAAAAGAACGGGACATGGTGCGTAAAATCCAGGATCTCACTCACAATCCTCAGGTTATTTCTGTTGCCGGGCAGTTGTCGCTGACGCAACTGGCCGCCATGATTGACGGTGCAAAACTTTTTATCGGTGTTGATTCCGCGCCGATGCACATGGCAGCGGCCCTGAATACTCCCTGCGTGGCTTTGTTCGGCCCGACAAAAATGCAGCACTGGCGCCCCTGGGGCAATAACAATACAACTCTCTGGGCCGGAGATTACGCTCCGCTGCCCGCGCCGGATTCTATCGACACAAAAACCCAACAGCGTTATTTGCATGCTATTCCGGTCAGCGATGTTATTGATGCCGCCAGGAGTTATCTGCATGAGTGATTCTGCTGATCAGACAAAAAATATTCGTTTAGCGATCGTCAGACAAAAGTATCGCCCGGATGGCGGTGCAGAGCGTTTTATATCCCGAGCGCTGGAAGCCCTGGACGATCAGAATATCGACCTGAACATCATCACCCGTCAGTGGGAAGGCAAGCCTAATCCGAAATGGAAAATTCATATTTGTAACCCGGCAAAATACGGTCGAGTTTCGAGGGAAAAAGGCTTTGCCGCAGCCGCGCAGCAATGCTGGGAGCAGGAACATTTCGATATAGTCCAAAGTCATGAGCGCATCCCGGGTTGCGATATTTTCCGTGCAGGAGACGGCGCACATCGCGTCTGGCTGGAACAAAGGGCACGCGTCATTTCCCCTTTTCAGCGTTTCCTTACGCAAATCAGTCCCTACCACCGCTATGTCCTGCAAGCCGAAGAAGCGATGTTCCATTCGCCGGAATTGAAAAAAATCATCTGTAATTCTGAGATGGTAAAACGCGACATCATGCGTTGTTACGGGGTCGATGAGAGCCGGTTCGAGGTTATTTATAATGCTATCGACTCGCAAAAATTTATTCCGGCAACTGACGAACAACGCAATGCCTCGCGCGAAACACTTTCTATCCCTGCCGGCGCTGTTGCCCTGATTTATGTGGGTACAGGCTTCGAGCGTAAGGGGCTTAAACCCGCGATAGAAGCCATTGCCGCCAGTGACCGCTATCTCATCGTTGTCGGACAGGATAAAGACCAGAAGAAGTATGAATCTCTGGCGAAGCAGGCAGGATGTCTGGAAAGAGTCCGTTTCGCCGGCGTACAAAACAATGTTATCCCGTTCTATCACGCAGCTGATGGAATGATTTTACCGACGTTGTATGACCCGTTTCCTAACGTCATTCTTGAAGCGATGGCCTGCGGCCTTCCGGTGATCACCAGCCAGACATGTGGCGGTGCTGAATTCATCAGGGAAGGACATGAAGGGTTTGTTTGTGATGCGCTGGATGTGGCAAAACTCACTGAATTCGTGAAGAAAATTCCTTCCCGAAGGGAAAATGCTGAGATGGGAAATGCGGCCAGAGAGCGTATTCTCCCCTATAGCCCAAAAAACCTTTCACAACAATTAGTTGCACTTTATTACTCGTTGCTGGCCTGATGCCATTCGCGCTGACATGATGAGTCGATCACACTTATCTGGTAACATGTGCCCATCTATCCGCCGGGACTATTTTCGCTATATGAAATTGACTTTCCCTTATGCAACGCCTGATAAAAGATGAATATTTTTTATAATATAATCATATATTTAATTCAGCCATTGATTTGGATCCGTTTACTGTTGCGCAGCCGGAAGTCTCCTGCATACCGTAAACGCTGGGCTGAACGTTATGGCTTCTGCAAAGGGAAGGTTGTGTCCGGTGGCATTATGCTGCATTCCGTTTCCGTGGGCGAAACACTGGCAGCCATTCCTTTAGTCCGCGCTTTACGTCATCGCTATCCTTCCTTGCCAATTACCGTCACGACAATGACCCCGACCGGCTCGGAGCGTGTTCAGTCGGCCTTTGGCAAAGGTGTGCATCACGTCTATCTGCCTTATGATCTGGCAGGATCGGTAAATCGTTTTCTTGATGAAGTAAACCCTAAGCTGGTGATTATCATGGAAACCGAGTTGTGGCCGAATCTGATCAGTGCCCTGCACCGTCGCCAGATCCCGCTGGTCATCGCCAATGCGCGCCTTTCAGCACGTTCGGCAAAGGGATATCAGAAGCTGGGCAAATTCATTCGTACCATTTTGCAACGTATCACGCTTATTGCCGCGCAAAACCAGGAGGACGGTGAACGTTTCCTCTCCTTAGGCCTGAAACGAAATCAGCTCGCTGTCACCGGTAGCCTTAAATTCGATATCTCCGTGACACCTGAACTGGCGGCAAAAGCCATTGCGCTGCGCAGTCAATGGGCATCACGCCGTCAGGTCTGGATAGCTACCAGCACGCATGAAGGTGAAGAAACTCTGCTGCTGGAAGCACACAAAGAACTGCTGAAAGCGCATCCTAACTTGCTGCTGATTCTGGTTCCCCGCCATCCGGAACGTTTCCCGGTGGCCTGTGAACTGACGCGTAAAGCAGGACTCTCCTTCATTCAGCGCAGCTCCGGTGAAGTGCCATCCTCGACCACTCAGGTGGTGATCGGCGATACCATGGGCGAATTAATGCTGCTGTACGGCATTGCTGACCTGGCATTTGTCGGCGGCAGTCTGGTCGATCGCGGTGGTCATAACCCGCTTGAAGCCGCCGCACACGCCATCCCGGTACTGATGGGGCCGCACACCGTTAATTTCAAAGACATTTGCGCCAAGTTAGCTCAGGACGACGGTCTGATTACGGTGACGGATACTGCATCGCTGGTGAAAGAAATTTCGACCCTGCTGACTGACGAAGACTATCGTTTGTATTACGGGCGTCACGCCGTTGAAGTTCTGCATCAAAATCAGGGGGCATTACAACGCCTGCTGCATTTACTGGAGCCTTATCTGCCTGTCCGGGGTCATTAATGGCTGATAAAAAACGTTTATCCGTTGTACTGATTGCGCGTGATGAAGCCGGTTTGTTGCCGGAATGCCTTGAATCAGTTGCATGGGCGGATGAAATTATTCTGCTCGACTCCGGCAGCAAAGATGCAACTCAGGATGTCGCCCGCAGTTTTGGCGCAAAAGTATTTCAAAATACCGACTGGCCGGGGTTCGGCAAACAACGTCAGCTGGCGCAAAGCTATGCCAGCGGTGACTATATTTTGATGATCGATGCCGACGAGCGTGTAACGCCGGAATTGCGCCAGTCGATTGAAAATGTCCTGAAAACTCCGCAGGAAAACACCGTTTATAGCCTCGGGCGCAGTAATCTTTTTCTCGGAAGATTTATGCGCCACAGCGGATGGTATCCGGATCGCGTGAACCGGTTGTATCCTTCCACATTCAGTTATAACGACGATCTGGTTCATGAATCACTGAACACCGGGAGTGCTGCGGTCGTGCCATTGCAAGGCGATCTCCAGCATCTCACCTGTCGTGACCTTTTCGCTTTCCAGCGTAAACAGCTCAGTTATGCGCAGGCGTGGGCAGAACAACGTCATCAGCAAGGGCGTAAGTGCAGTTTCTTCTCGGTTATTTCGCATACGCTGGGGGCATTCATGAAAACCTGGATCCTTCGCGCTGGCTTTCTGGATGGTAAGCAGGGGTTGATACTGGCAGGCGTCAATGCACAATATACCTTCAATAAGTATGCCGCCCTGTGGGCACTCAGCCATCAACTGCAAAAGTGAGCCGTCATGAGCACTAAGGCAATTTATCCCGGCACGTTCGACCCGATGACCAACGGGCATCTTGATATCGTCACCCGTGCGGCACTGATGTTTGACCATGTTATTCTTGCGATTGCGGCCAGCCCAGGCAAAAAACCGATGTTCTCGCTGGATGAGCGCGTGGCGCTGGCGACACAAGTGACGTCGCATCTGGATAATGTTGAAGTGATTGGATTCAGCGATCTGATGGCGAATTTTGCCAAAGCTCAGGGCGCTAACGTGCTGGTTCGTGGTTTACGCGCGGTGTCTGATTTTGAATATGAAATGCAGCTTGCGAACATGAACCGGCATTTACTGCCGACGCTGGAAAGCGTGTTCATGATGCCATCGAAAGAGTGGTCGTTTATCTCCTCTTCACTGGTCAAAGAAGTGGCACGGCACGGTGGCGACATCGCGCCTTTCCTGCCACAGGTTATTACTCAGGCACTGATGGAAAAAATCAGCGCCTGAATCGCTTATCAGCGCTGGCAGTTCGGGCAGAAAAACGTGGTGCGCTGAGCGTGTTTCTTACTCTCAATCGGCGTACCACATGCCCGGCAAAGCTCGCCAGCTCTTCCGTACACCTGCAATTCCTGCGCAAAATATCCCGGCTTTCCATCTGACTGTAAAAAGTCCTTCAGCGTCGTCCCGCCCTGTTCAATCGAACGCAACAGTACTGCTTTGATGGTTCTGACCAGCAACTCCGCTTCATCACGTTTGAGCGAGTGCGCGGGTCTGTCAGGTGAAATACCGGCAACAAACAAGGATTCGCTGGCGTAGATATTCCCCACGCCGACCACCAGTTTGTTGTCCATCAGCCAGGGTTTGATCGGTGATTTTTTCGTACGGCATTTCTCAAACAGATAATCTGCCGTGAAATTTTCGCTCAGCGGTTCAGGACCGAGATGCGCCAGGACATTGCTGGCCGCCAGATCAGAAGACCATAACCAGGCACCAAAACGCCGAGGATCGGTATAACGCAACACGTGGCCGGTATCCATCACCAGATCAACGTGGTCATGTTTGCCCGGCTCAGTCTCTTCCGGCAACACGCGCAAACTGCCAGACATGCCCAGATGAATGATGATCCATCCGGTTTTCAGCTCGACCAGCAGATATTTAGCGCGACGCTGAACACTCAGAACAGGCTGATCGCTTAACGCTAAGATCTCCGCCGAGACAGGCCAGCGCAAACGCGGATTGCGTACGACAGCATGGAGTATCGTGTGACCTTTCAGATAGGGTTCAATCCCTCTGCGGCTGGTTTCAACCTCAGGTAATTCCGGCATTAATTTCTCCCTTAGCAGAATCGTGTTCAGAGTGTGTCGCAGACACCGACATCAGGCAAATAAAAGTCGCTGTGAATGGAAATCCCAAAATTCAGGCAATAAAAAACCCGGCCGGAGCCGGGTTTTTAGCAATCCACTAAAATTATTTAATTTTAGCTTCTTTGTAGATCACGTGTTGACGGACAACTGGATCGAATTTCTTCAGTTCCAATTTTTCCGGCTTAGTACGCTTGTTCTTCGTGGTGGTATAGAAGTGACCAGTACCAGCAGAAGAAACCAGCTTGATCTTCTCGCGAACACCTTTAGCCATGATGCAGTTCCTTAATACTTCTCACCGCGGGCACGCAGATCGGCCAAGACCGTCTCAATACCCTTCTTATCAATAACACGCATACCTTTAGCAGATACACGCAGAGTTACAAAGCGCTTCTCAGCCTCAACCCAAAAACGGTGGGAGTGCAGGTTCGGCAGAAAACGGCGTTTGGTCGCGTTCATTGCGTGGGAACGGTTGTTACCGCTCACCGGGCGCTTGCCAGTAACTTGGCAGACTCGGGACATGTCTATTCTCCAAAAATCAAATCAGCTCGAGCTTCGTATAGGGTATGGCCGCCTCGTCAGGCTTTTAGAGCCCATCTCAGCAAACTCCACTGAGAACCGACTCACTGTCGTCGGGTAAAAACCAATTCATCAGGTTAGAAACCTGCTGAGATAGGCTCTTATCGCCAAACCCAAGATTCTCAAAGGTGGCGTAGTATACGCTCTGTAGCGTAAGTGCTCAAGTCCCGAACAGCTAAAGATCCCAAAGGATCTTCAAAAAACAAGGCTAAATCCAACCACGCTCGGCAAAAGATACCGTTTCTCCGTGACCTACAACCAAATGGTCGAGGACACGAATCTCAAGCAGCTGGCACGCTCGAATAATCTGTTCAGTCACTTTTCTGTCCATCAGGCTGGGCTCAGCCCGACCGGATGGGTGATTATGCGCCAGAATTAGGGCTGCCGCATTAACCTTCATCGCACCACGAACAATTTCGCGGGGATACACTTCTACGTGCCCAATAGTACCAGCAAACATCTCCTCATGGCGAATAACGCGATGCTGGTTGTCGAGAAAAAGTACCAGAAACACCTCTCTTTCCCGAAAAACGAGCAAATTCTGCAAATATTCTCTGATAACCTCCGGGCTGAGCATCGCATTTTCAGCACTCAAATGACGCAAATAGGCGCGACGTGATAATTCGGAGACCGCGACCAGCTGGGAAAACTTGGCGACGCCCATCCCTTTCGTGCGGGCCATCGCGTCAAAATCGGCCATCAGTAACTGATGCAATGAACCGAATTCCTCCAGCAAGTTCTTTGCCAGTTCCATCACATGCAATCCCCGGCATCCGGTGCGCAGATAAATCGCCAGCAACTCCTGATCCGTCAGCTCTTTCGCACCTTGCTGCAATAATTTCTCCCGCGGCGGCATCACGCCCGGCCAGGGCTCTTGTCGTTTCGTCATCCTGACTCCTTAATTGACCAGGATTGTGGCACAACGCCATAGCCGTCGTGATTTCCACCGGGTCAGCTTGCGAGACATTACGCAGAATTTTTATTGCTCCGGTAACGGAGCATCGCCAATAGCTGTCATCATTGCGCGTTATGCTAAAATGTCGCTTCTTCCAGCTTTCAACCAATCGGACAATGATGATGACGGGACTTTCCGGCAAACATATTGTGCTCGGTATCAGCGGTGGTATCGCTGCCTATAAAGCACCAGAACTGGTACGTCGCTTACGTGAAAGGGGCGCTGAAGTCCGCGTCGTTATGACAGAAGCGGCGAAATCCTTTGTGACTCCGCTGAGCCTGCAGGCTGTTTCTGGCTATCCGGTTTCCGACGACCTGCTTGATCCCGCAGCTGAAGCGGCAATGGGTCATATTGAGTTAGGCAAATGGGCTGATTTAGTGATTATCGCCCCCGCCACGGCGGATTTGCTGGCCCGCATGAATGCCGGTATGGCGAATGATCTGCTGACGACGGTTTGTCTGGCGACAGCCGCGCCGGTCGCGGTGCTCCCTGCGATGAATCAGCAAATGTATCGCGCTGCCGTCACGCAGGAAAATCTGCAAAGCCTGGCGGCGCGGGGCACGTTGTTGTGGGGCCCTGACAGCGGCAGTCAGGCTTGTGGTGACGTAGGGCCGGGACGCATGCTCGATCCGCTGGTGATTGTTGATATGGCAAACGCGCATTTCTCTTCGCGCAACGATCTGGCCCATCTGAACATTATGGTGACCGCAGGTCCGACCCGTGAGCCGCTGGATCCTGTCCGCTTCATCAGTAATCACAGTTCCGGCAAAATGGGTTTTTCGATTGCCAAAGCCGCCGCTGAACGCGGTGCGCAGGTTACGCTAATCGCCGGACCAGTCACCCAGCCGACACCGCCTAACGTCCGCCGGATTGATGTGGAAAGCGCGCTGGAAATGCAAAAAGCGGTGCAGCTTTCTGCGGGTTCTCAGCATATTTTTATTTCCTGCGCTGCCGTGGCTGATTACCGCGCAGAAATTATTGCTGATGAGAAAATCAAAAAGCAAGGCGATGAAATCACTGTGAAAATGGTGAAAAACCCCGACATTGTCGCGGGCGTTGCCGCCATGACAGAGAACCGGCCATACGTTGTGGGGTTTGCCGCTGAAACCCAGAATGTGGAAGAATACGCGCGGCAAAAAAGGATCCGCAAGAATCTGGATCTGATCTGCGCTAACGATGTTTCACTTGCCGGGCAGGGTTTCAACAGTGATTCCAATGCCCTGCATCTTTTTTGGCAGGACGGGGATAAAATTTTACCGCTCAGCGATAAGTCCCTGCTTGGTCAACGTTTATTAGAAGAGATTGTCAGCCGTTATGATGAAAAAAATCGACATTAAAATTCTCGACCCGCGCATCGGTTCGACTTTCCCTTTACCGGCTTACGCGACACCAGGGTCTGCGGGTCTGGATTTACGCGCCTGTCTGGACGCGTCTGTAGAACTGAAACCGGGTAAAACTACGCTGCTGCCAACTGGTCTGGCTATCCATATTGGTGATGCTAATCTGGCGGCGGTGATTTTGCCGCGCTCCGGCCTGGGCCATAAACACGGCGTCGTGCTCGGCAATCTGGTCGGTCTTATCGACTCTGATTATCAGGGCCAGCTGATGGTGTCTGTATGGAACCGCGGTCAGACCACATTTATTATTGAACCGGGCGAGCGCATTGCTCAGATGGTATTTGTCCCTGTGGTTCAGGCAGAATTCAATCTGGTGGAAGATTTTAACGCCAGTGAACGCGGCGAAGGGGGCTTTGGCCACTCAGGTCGCCAATAAGAACCTGTTCAGCACCGCAGATTTTGACGCGATATTGAACAGATCCTTATCATTATCAGACCGTAACAACGCGAAGGGAACGAAATAAGCCGCAGGATCACAGCGATTCATGCGGCAGTTGTGCGGTTTCTCCATGGTTTTAGCCGTTTTTTAGCAAGGGTCTATTCAGACATGGCAGAGAAAGAAACGACAAAAAGGAACAGGCGCGAAGAGATTTTGCAGGCGTTAGCGCAAATGCTTCAGTCCAGCGATGGCAGCCAGCGGATCACAACCGCAAAGCTTGCCGCCAGTGTAGGTGTTTCAGAAGCAGCTCTTTACCGTCATTTCCCCAGTAAAACGCGGATGTTTGACAGTTTAATCGAGTTTATCGAAGACAGTCTGATCACTCGTATCAATCTCATCCTGCAGGATGAAAAAGATACGCTAAACAGAATCCGTCTTATTTTGCTGCTGATTTTAGGTTTTGCCGAACGTAATCCGGGACTAACCCGCATCATGACCGGTCATGCCCTGATGTTTGAACAGGACCGCCTGCAAGGTCGCATCAACCAGCTGTTCGAGCGAATCGAAGCGCAATTGCGTCAGGTTTTGCGGGAAAAGAAAATGCGTGAAGGCAGCGGGTTTATCAGTGATGAAACCCTGCTCGCCAGCCAGTTACTGGCATTCTGCGAAGGAATGCTGTCGCGTTTTGTACGCTCTGAATTCAAGTACAAGCCGACACAAGACTTCGATACCCGCTGGCCGCTTATCTCCGCTCAGTTGCAATAAAAACACGACGCAGCGACAAACATCAGATATCAAAAAGGGCCGAAAGGCCCTTTTGTTTTTTCCCGCTACGGCTGAATCATTTTTCCATTTTCATCCAGCATAGCGGTCAGTAAAGCCGACCCGTCTTCTCCTACCCGAAATGCACCATAACGTGCGTTGGCGAAACGCTCACCGTGGCCTTCCTGGAAAAAGTAAGCATCAGTACCCACCGTCAGCATTCCGGCATTCATATGATAGTTAACCCGCAACTCATCGGGCTTCAGCGGGTCACCGCTATCAAACCGCGCCTGAGTGACCTGCCGGTGCTCATTAACGGCCACAATAATTTTGCCACTGACAGGAAGACAAGGCGTCTGTGGAACAGAATCACAAACCTGACGTTGCTGGTATAACTCCTGCTGCAAAGAACGCGTAATGGCATAGTTGAGAACCATGTAATCCCCCTGCATCAGAGAGCGCGGATCAACCGGCGCAAGCTGCAATATCATCACCGCGCCCTGTTTAAGTACCTGCTCTTTTTGCCAGATACCCGCATTCACTGCGATTAGCGCCAGCAGTATCACCAATCCTGCCAGCCATTTTCTCAGATTATCGGTTCGCATAAGTTTGCTCCTTACGCGCGGGAATCAGCTTTTTGGCTGCAAATGCCAGCGCCAGCAACACCACGCCTGTGACAAACATCAGAAGAGATTTATGCAATAAGCTGACGCCGAGGAAGTAATACCAGTCAATGATATACAGCGCCACAAAACAGCCACTCGCGGCTAAAATCCCCTGACTTCCCTGATAACGGGCCATCAGTAATAACCACAGGCCCAGGCCGATTCCCGGCGCATAAAAGGCTGCGGCACCACACAAAACCGCCGCTGCCAGATACAGCATGGCTGATGGCGTCTTTTTCACCCCAGCCTGATACAAACACCCCAGTATTAAACCGGCGGCAATACCTGCGCCGGTACCCTGCGAAAGAGTGAAATACCCTGCTGGCTGCCAGAAAAAGTCGAAGAGAAGCGAGGAATTAATACCGGAAAAACACTGCAATATCAGGCCGGAAGGAATACCCCAGAGGAAAGGAGAAACCGCATCAGCCCATGATGTGGCTTTTAGGTTAATTTGTTCTCTGATAATCCACAGCCAGAAAATCACTATCGCAGCGACCAGCGCTGAAACTGCCCAAAAACTGGCGGCCGGCGGTAAATACATGCCAGCCAGCAAATTGCCGGAAAGGATCAGAAAAAATGTCAGCGCGGTTATCGCCATAAAGCGGAAAGTACGATCAGGCATGGCCAGCGCCATCAACGCAAGCACCGGCAATGAACAGAGCAAGCCCACCAGGAAAGACATTTCCCAACCAGGCTCAAAGAGAATATAGAAACCAAAACAGAGGCCACAGGTTGCGGCTATTGCCCATGCCAGCCCGATATGATGCTTGCTCACGCCCTGTACGCGCAAAAGTCCGCCGGCGACAAAGGCAAGGAGCAGCGAAGGGATAATCACCGTGGCAGCGTTGGGATCATTGAGCAGGCCGACAACATACAGCACCAGTATCAGCAGAAGTAAAATAATCATCGCCGCCACCCAGCCACCGATACCCAGCGTCAGCCGCAGATACCAGGGAAGGTGAGAGGAGTGATCGTATTGCTGAATCTCTTCAATTTGCGTCTGATTAAGCAAATTATGCTGACGTAATTGCTCCGTCAGTAAAGCGATCTCCGTGGAGGAAACCTCGACCGGCTGGCGCTCATAGAGTTTACGCCGCCAGTAGAGCATCAGGGCACCACATCCCGCCAGCCATAAAGCCATCAGACAGCCCAGCATAAACAGGCCACTCACATCGTAAGAACTGTCGAACATTTGCATGATCAATACGCATCCAACGGCAGCCAAACTGACCGTCCCCAACGTCAGCATGCAAAGATCGGGATGGCGATAGCGGTAGAAGAGGTATCCCGCCAGCAAAACAACCAGCCATAACGCGGTAATAAAGGGATGATGGTTACCGTAGCTCCAGCCGGATATATTTCCCGCCACGATGGACGTCAGCATCAACAGCAGAAAACCAGCCATCACGCGGGAGAACCAGCGACTGGCGAGCCAGGACTGAGGATTGTGTTTTAGGGTCCGAAGGGCAAGCACTTCACGCGTAACCAGACACAATATCTGCACAATCAGATAGCTGCAGAGCGCAGTTGCAGGGAAATAGTCGAGCCCGTCAAATGCCGCGCTGTCCAGCAGGGACATTGATACCGTAGCGTAATAGAGCTGAAACGTAAGATTGGCAAGTAACCAGGAGCAGAACCACAGACTGTTCTGTCGGGCGATGAGGGCTAAAGGCAGGAAAACAAACAACCAGGCTCTGAACAACTCCCAGCTGTCGGCGCCCGTCTGATAAATCTGGCCATAGAGGGCAAACAGCGCACCAAAGCTGAGGCCGGCGGCCAGCAAGGCGCTGCGTGCAAGTCCGTCATACCAGCGCCACCAGACTACGACGACAAGCGCAACGATCAACAACTCTGCCAGCGCAAATTTTGCCATCTTCGGCATATTTGCCCAGTTCCAGGCGACAAAAAAGACGGCACCCGCGACCAGCGACAATAAACCCAGCAGCGAGAGTAACGGGACCAGAAATTTTCGCCATTCAGGATAATCAGGCCGGACACCAAAAAAATCATAAATACGCTGGCATTCCGCTGGCGTCAGGATGCGGCTTCTGACCAGGCGCTGCGTCTGGCGACAGAGAAACTCTGCCGCCCGGGAAGGCATCCATGCTTTGCTGCCCGCTTCAATTTGTGTCATGACATCCCTGCCTTATGAAGTTTTACCCGATATTAAACGCCATACTCCTGCCGGTAAGCCCGCACAGCAGCCAGATGGTCAGCCATTTCCGCTTTTTCTTCCAGATACTCAATCAGGTCGGCCAGCGTAATAATTGAAATCACTTTGCAATGATAGTCGCGTTCAACTTCCTGAATGGCGGAGATGTCTGCACGTCCGCGTTCCTGACGATCCAGAGAAATCAGCACACCTGCCAGAGTGGCGTTATTGGCATTGATGATTTCCATCGATTCACGGATAGCCGTCCCGGCGGTGATGACATCATCCACCAGCATGACGCGCCCCTGCAACGGACTGCCTACCAGCAAACCGCCTTCGCCGTGGTCTTTGGCCTCTTTGCGGTTAAAGCAGTATGGCACATCACGCTCATGGTGCTCAGCCAGCGCAACCGCCGTGGTCGTCGCGATCGGAATACCTTTGTAAGCCGGTCCAAACACTAAATCGAAATCAATTTTAGAATCCACCAATGCTTCGGCATAAAAACGTCCCAGTAACGCCAGATCACGGCCGGTATTAAACAAACCAGCATTGAAGAAGTAAGGGCTGATGCGCCCTGACTTCAAGGTAAATTCGCCGAATTTCAAAACCTGTTTGTTCAGTGCGAACTCAATAAACTGGCGCTGATAGGCTTTCATTGATGGTCTCCTCGATAATGTCTTATTTCTAATTGTCAGCCCGCAGGCCATAAAAAAGGCGACTTCTCAGTCGCCTTAAAAAATTATTCCGCCAGCGCCGCTTTCTGCGCCTGGAAGATAGTGTCGATGCCCCCTCGGGCGAGGGCCAGTAAACCGAGTAGCTCCTCATGACTGAACGGCTCGCCCTCTGCGGTGCCCTGCACCTCAATCATGCGGCCATCTTCCATCATCACGACGTTCATATCGGTTTCAGCTGCCGAATCTTCGACATACTCAAGGTCACACAGCGCTTCGCCTTTAACGATACCGACAGACACCGCGGCAACCATGCCTTTCATCGGGTTAGCTTTCAGTTTCCCCGCAGCCACCAGCGCATTAAGCGCATCGGCCAGAGCCACACACGCACCAGAAATGGACGCAGTGCGCGTACCACCATCAGCCTGCAACACGTCGCAGTCGAGGGTGATGGTGAACTCACCCAACTTTTTCAGATCGACAGCAGCACGCAGGGAACGGGCAATCAGACGCTGAATTTCCAGCGTACGGCCGCCTTGCTTGCCTTTGGCAGCTTCACGCGCATTACGCGTGTGGGTAGAACGCGGCAACATGCCGTACTCAGCGGTGATCCAACCTTGTCCCTGACCTTTCAGAAAACGCGGAACACCTTCCTCCACCGTGGCGGTACACAGCACTTTGGTATCACCAAACTCCACCAGCACGGAACCTTCAGCGTGTTTAGTGTAATGGCGGGTCAGTGTTACGGGGCGCACTTGTTGTGCATTTCGGCCTGCTGGACGCATGGATAGTTCTCCGGGTCGCGAATCATGTTTGGCTGCGCATTATACGGACTTCGCGAGGTAATGCCTATCATGACCGGCACGGCACGGCTATAATCGCTGCATCTTTACATTAACAGGTACGCATACATGATCAGAAGTATGACCGCTTATGCCCGACGCGAAATTAAGGGTGACTGGGGCAGCGCAGCGTGGGAACTCCGCTCGGTAAACCAACGTTATCTCGAAACTTACATCCGTCTGCCCGAGCAATTCCGCAGCCTGGAGCCGGTCGTCCGTGAGCGTATTCGTTCTCGCCTGACCCGCGGTAAAGTCGAATGTAATCTGCGTTTTGATCTCGATCCGGGCGCACAGAGCACATTGCAGCTCAATGAAAAGCTGGCTAAACAGCTGGTTGAAGCCGCGCAATGGGTAAAAATGCAAAGTGACGAAGGCGAAATCAATCCGCTGGAAGTTCTGCGCTGGCCGGGCGTCATGCTGGCCGAAGAACAGGATCTGGATGCTATCAGCAACGAATTGCTGGTGGCTCTGGAAACTGCGCTCGACGATTTCATCAGCGCCCGTGAAAGCGAAGGTGCCGCGCTGAAAACCATGATCGAGCAACGTCTCGACGGTGTCAGTGCTGAAGTGATCAAGGTTCGTGCCCAGATGCCAAACATTTTGCAATGGCAGCGCGAACGTCTGGTCAGCAAGCTGGAAGATGCCCAGGTACAGCTGGAAAACACCCGTCTTGAGCAGGAACTGGTGCTGATGGCGCAGCGTGTTGATGTGGCAGAAGAGCTGGACCGTCTGGAAGCACACGTCAAAGAAACGCACAAAATCATGAAGAAGGAAGAAGCCGTTGGCCGTCGTCTTGATTTCATGATGCAGGAATTTAACCGCGAGTCGAATACGCTGGCGTCTAAATCCATCAACGCCGATGTCACGACTTCCGCCATTGAGCTGAAAGTATTGATCGAGCAAATGCGCGAGCAGATCCAGAATATCGAGTAAATCTTCATTAATTATGAAGCATTGGTACCCAGAGAAGCCCGTCTACAGACGGGCTTTTTAATTTTCACGCGCTATCATAAAGGCGCTGTAAAATTCGCCATCCTGGGCATTGGCTACCGGCATCATTTGCGATAGGGAGATTAAAATGAATGAACACCATCAGCCTTTCGAGGCTATTAAGCAGGTTGATGAAAAATCAGCCGAATACTGGTCAGCAAGAGAGTTAGCCAAGCTGCTGGATTATTCAGAATATCGGCATTTTACGCCTGTGTTAACACGAGCCAGAGAATCATGCATCAACAGTGGTCATAATATTGAGGACCATTTCGAGGATGTCCTCGGTATGGTCAAAATTGGCTCAGGTGCTCAGCGAGAACTAAAAGACGTCATACTTTCACGCTACGCATGTTATCTGGTTGTACAGAATGGTGACCCCGGCAAACCCGTCATCGCCGCCGGACAGACTTACTTCGCCCTCCAGACCAGACGGCAAGAGCTGGCGGATGACGCTACATTTAAACAGCTGAGAGAAGATGAAAAGCGTCTGTTCCTGCGTAACGAGCTAAAAGAGCATAACAAACAATTAGTCGAAGTCGCTCAACAGGCCGGTGTAGAAACCACTCTGGATTTTGCCGTGTTTCAGAATCATGGCTATCAGGGGCTGTATGGGGGATTAGACACATTTTGATGTGGGTAGTAAGGTTCGGAAAACAATCGAAGAATTAGGCGGAACCATGCCGGAAAATCTCCCCGCTCCGGAACACAGCATCAGGCAAATTGAATCAGCCGCAAAGCGTCTGAATAAAAAATAACGACAACAGGTTCATTGCCTCACGCACAAAAAAAAAGCCTCCGGTCATCACAACCCGAGGCGTTTTTTATGCTTTAACAGCGAGGGAAATTAGTTTTCCCAGCGTTTCAACAGCACGCAGGCGTTCACGCCACCGAAACCGAAGCCGTTTGACAGGGCATAGGTAATCTCATGTTTCTGCGCGGTATTACCGACAATGTTCAGACCTGCAGCTGCTTCATCTTTGTTTTCCAGATTCAGCGTCGGAGGAACAATCTGGTCACGCACGGCCAGAATGGTGAAGATGGTTTCCAGACCACCAGCCGCGCCCAGAAGATGCCCGGTCGCAGATTTGGTGGATGTCACCGCCAGCTTACCGTCGGTTCCGAACAGGGTTTTAATCGCATTGATTTCACCCAGATCCCCCACCGGCGTAGAGGTAGCATGAGCATTCAGGTGCTGCACATCTGAAGGCTGGATACCCGCCTGACGCAGCGCGATTTTCATTGCGCGACCCGCGCCGTTGCCATCTTCCGCACCCGAAGTCATATGGTAAGCGTCACCGCTGGTGCCGTAACCGACAATCTCAGCCAGAATTTTCGCACCACGGGCTTTCGCGTGTTCCAGTTCTTCAATCACCAGCATGCCGGCACCTTCGCCCATGATGAAACCATCACGAGCGCTGTCGAACGGACGGGAAGCTTTTTCCGGATGATCTTCATGGCCGGTGGACATCGCTTTCGCCGCAGCAAAACCACCCAAACTCACGGTATCGATAGCCGCTTCTGCACCGCCACAAAGCGCAACATCCGCTTCGTCATTACGAATCAAACGTACAGCATCGCCAATCGCCTGAACACCTGCCGCGCAAGCCGTTACCGGTGCGCCAATCGGGCCTTTGAACTGATGCTTAATGGAAACCTGACCAGACGCCAGATTCACCAGAAATGAAGGGATCGTGAACGGGGACAAACGCTTAGCGCCACGGCTGTCGTTAGTACGCACAGCATGGGCAATCGCAGGGAAACCACCGATACCGGAACCGATTATCGTTGCGGTACGTTCCTGCTGTTCCTGCGTTTCTGCTTTCCAGCCCGCATCAGCAACGGCCATATCAGCAGCAGCCATCGCGAATAGAATGAAACGGTCCATTTTTTTCTGGTCTTTGGGCACCACGAACTGGTCCGGATCGAATCCTGACTCAGGATCCTGTTCTTTGGTTTGTACCTGACCACCAATTTTCACGGACAGGGTTTCAACAATCTCTTCCGGTAAAACACGGATACCGGACTGACCGGCCAGCAGGCGCTTCCAGATCGTTTCGATATCACAGCCCAGAGGACTCACAGCCCCCATGCCGGTTATAACTACTCGACGATGAGACATAAATATTCCTCTCTGTCTGTTTAGGACTTAAGTTTCTGCGGGCGCTTTGGTGTACCGGCCAGAAACGGGTTTCTGATAATAAGGCTGACAGTATGTGACGAATTACGATTTTGTAAACCCGTAACCAAAAATTTCGTTATGGCTATTTTGCCAAACTGCGCAGAACCAGGCTGGTAATCGCCTGAACGCGCTCTTCCAGTTGTTCCGGCGTTTTTTGTTCCAGCAACAATGGGTGCGAAAAAGGCGTGGTCACGCTGGTGATCGCCATGCAAACTTCATCAAGCGGCGTTTTACGCTCAAACTCACCAGATTCGCGCCCGTCTGTGACCACTTTCTCAACAATGCTGTACATCATTGCCCGGTGATTTAGTGTCGATTTCCATTGCTGAGCCGCTGCTGTCGCGGCCAGATCATGTAATTTACGATCCTGGAAAAAGAGATCCAGACTACGTGTCAGCAGCGTTTTAAAAATAGATCTCAGGCGCAGAGTCGCACTTTGGTCGCTTTGTGCAATCAACAGTAGTGCTTCATCAATCTGCCCAACGCGCTGCGAGCAAATGGCTTCGCCAATAGCCTGTTTAGACTCAAAAAATTTATAGATATAAGCACTTGAAACGCCAATCGATTTTGCCAGATCGGCAACCGACGTTTTGGCAAACCCATAAAGGCGAAAGTGCTCGAAAGCAGCATCAATGATTTGCTCACGCCGTTCGTGCCCGGCAGGTCCACGCTGTGTTAACGCAACCGGAATATCGGGTTTCATACACGCCTCCGGGCAGATAAAACTATTATGCATTGCGTCAATGAGTGACGATTTTAAATAATCGTAACTTATAAACAGAGAAAATTCACCTCTGATAAGAATGTCGGGCGTACATAAAGAGTAAAAGGAAGGTTAAAGTAACGAGCAATTGCAATTTTTCTAATCTAAAATAACACGCTATTCTTACCTATCCTTTTACACAGGCAAGTTTCATGGGTAATCGCATTAGATTTAGTAATTTCAAAATCAATGCAAAAGAAAAACTCAGTCGAGAGACAATGGGAAACTCATTACTCTACGCGGCTATCGCTTTCTCATTACTGATTCGTCTGGCGCACATCGATGTTACTCACTGTTCTTTATATTATTGGGATCACCGCAGAGGCCATGACCGGTGCTCTTGCTGCCGGACGGCGTAAAATGGACTCCTTTGGCGTCATTATTATCGCATCAGCGACGGCAATTGGTGGCGGCTCTGTCCGCGATATGCTGCTGGGGCACTATCCTTTGGGGTGGGTTAAGCATCCGGAATACATTGTCATTGTGGCCGTCGCCGCACTCATGACCACCTGGCTTGCACCGCTTATGCAACACCTGCGGCGGCTCTTTTTGGTACTGGATGCGCTGGGGCTGGTGGTGTTTTCTATTATCGGGACACAAGTGGCGCTCGATATGGGACATGGTCCTATCATCGCTTCGGTTTGCGCAGTCATCACCGGCGTTTTCGGTGGCGTCCTGAGGGACATGATGTGTAATCAGATCCCATTGGTCTTCCAGAAAGAGATATATGCAGGCGTTTCATTTGCCTCTGCCTGGGTGTATATCGGCCTGCAATATTTCTCGTTGCCACACAATCTGGTGGTAATCATTACCCTGCTGGTCGGGTTTATTGCTCGCCTGATTGCATTACGGTTCCGCCTTGGATTGCCTGTCTTCAATTATCCGCATTCGGACCATTAACCCGGTTTTTATAGCTCACTAAAGGCAGGCAAATGCGCCTGTCTTAACGCCCCGGCGATTGCCATCACCTGCGGGTGATGAATAAACTCAAAAATCTGGTTCGCCCGCGTTTTCCCGATTCCTGCTGTTGCTTCCCACTCCGGCGAGGTCATTGCTTTCAGCTGGTTCCAGGAATGCTGGCGTTCTGCAAATTTCAGTGCAAATGTTGGAAATCCCATTGCTGAAAGCCAGTGGCGAAAATCTTTTTCCCGCGTCAGGGAAATCTGGGCCATCAGCTTTTGAGCCTGTTTAACACCAATGCCCGGAACCGCAGCCATCTCTTTTTCGGTGATATCCAACCAGCTTACCAGCGAATCAGCAGGACGAGCATCGAGCAGTTTTTTCCAGGTTGCCCCGCCAAACCCGGCCATATCCAGCGCTTCCGGACCGCTGAGCCAGACCAGACGGGAAAGGAACTGCTGCGCGCAGCCGGGCTCAGGCGTGAAGCAAGAAAGCGCGTTGTATTGCTGTGGGTCTGGCAGTTGCAGCCCCGTGCGCTCACTCACGCGCCACACAACTTCGTCAAGACGCGGGATCCCTTGCCCGGCCAGTGTAATGGCCACCTGATCTCCCGGGAGCACATCCCATTTTCTGAAACGATTTATGGATCCCACATTCACCTTATTCACCCATTTGTCGTCCAGCCTGAGGCTTTTCAGATTCAGAATGATGGTGACTTTCCCGCTGCGCCCGATAGTCGTCGTGATACCCGCAACTTCAGTGAACTGTCTTGCCGGTGGATATTTCCACGCCACGGCCCAGGTCGCTGGCTTATTTCTCCAATATTTTCCCGCAGGCTCCTCTTCCTGACGGATGACGACGCCATCGGTCGCAAAAGGCAGTGGCCGGAGAAACCAGGTATCACGCCATTTAGCGACTTCATCAACAGATTTCACGGGCAGGGTGTATTGAGAAACCACAGGAAAACCGAACTGGCTGAGTTTCCCGAGATGCGAGCTCATACTGAGCGGACCATCCGGCCACGACCAGATGAAAATACCCAACTGATTCAATATGTCAGAGGCCGAAGTGCGCAACATTGCCCCCGCGACTTTCGATCGCGCATTCACGCCGCCATCAGCACTTTGCTGATGACCGGTCATCTTCAGATAGAGCTCGCCCTGTAACACCAGTTGGGGTGCCAGGTCGGGAATAGTCAGGGGTATAGCCGGAATCAATGCAGCTTTTGCGGTCCAGCTTTGTCCTTTTTCACCATCACCGCGGCTTAGCAACGCGGCGAGTTGCCCGTATCGGTAAATCAGCGTCACTGCTACGCCATCTACTTTGGGCTGCACCCAAAGGTTTTTACGCCCCTTCATCCAGTCTGCAACAGCTCGCTTGTCTTTCATTTTATTCAGCCCGGTATGAGAAACCGGATGAACGGAAATAGCATCTTCTGCGCGGGGGATCACTGGTGCAGGAAGTACCTGACCAGCACATTGCAGCCAAAAACTCTGTTTCTGGCGTAAATTGTCATAGACCGAATCCTCAACCGGGCTGATGCCAGACTGATGGTAAGCAGTGTCCCATTGTGCGAGTTGGGCCGTGAGCTGAAGGGTTTCCTTTTCCAGATGTGTCGCTGGCCAGGCAGGACATGCACGCTCAGACAACTCAGCGCTTAGAGAAGAAAAATGGATAAATAACAGACTGATAATGATGAGCTGGCGCATAAGCACCTCCTTGTGGGCGCCAGTAAACGCCGCAGAGATATCTTCCGCCAGTCGCATTTTTGATTCCTGCGAGATGCATTCACCGTTATTTAGTGAGTTGCTGTAACGAAAAGAAATTTTGGAAGACGGCACGTAAATCTACAAAGAAAGGCTATTTTCCCGTGCGAAGTTGCGATGAAATACGTCTGGGCACTGCACCGATTGCGGCGAGCGTGTATACTGTGCGAGAGATCACTCTTCGCATACTTCCTATCAACCCATTCAGTTGAAACGTCATCATGGTTCAAGGCACGCTATATATTGTCTCCGCCCCTAGTGGAGCAGGTAAATCAAGTCTGATTCAGGCTTTACTTAAAACACAACCGCTCTACGACACACAGGTTTCTATTTCTCATACCACCCGTTCAATGCGACCGGGCGAGAAACACAGCGAACATTACTTCTTTGTCTCTAAAGAAGAGTTTCGCGAGATGATTGAACGTGATGCCTTTTTAGAACATGCAGAAGTTTTCGGTAATTACTACGGCACTTCGCGTGAAACCATTGAGCAGATTTTAGCTTCTGGTGTGGATGTTTTCCTGGATATCGACTGGCAAGGCGCTCAGCAAATCCGGAAAAAAATGCCTCAGGCACGCAGTATTTTTGTATTGCCGCCATCCAAAGATGAACTTGACCGCCGCTTGCGTGGCCGTGGCCAGGACAGCGAAGACGTTATCGCAAAACGTATGGCACAAGCTGTTGCGGAAATGACGCACTTTGCTGAATACGACTATTTAATTGTGAATGATGATTTTGATCTGGCGTTATCGGATTTAAAAACCATTATTCGCGCCGAACGTCTGCGTCTGAGCCGTCAGCGGCTCCGTCATGACGGATTAATCACCAAACTATTGGCAGACTGAAGTCACTTTCAGTATTATGCCCAGTCTTTCGTCACCCTGTGGAGTAGCACATATATGGCACGCGTAACTGTTCAAGACGCTGTTGAGAAAATTGGTAACCGTTTTGACCTGGTGTTGGTGGCTGCTCGTCGCGCACGCCAGCTGCAATCTGGTGGTAAAGATCCACTGGTCGCTGAAGAAAACGATAAATTCACCGTTATTGCCCTGCGCGAAATCGAAGAAGGCCTGATCACTAATCAGATCCTCGACGTTCGTGACCGTCAGGAGCAACAAGAGCAGGAAGCCGCAGAGATTCAGGCAGTGACTGCCATCGCTGAAGGCCGTCGTTAATTAACGAAACGGATCTCACTTGTATATCTTTGAAAGCCTGAATCAACTGATTCAAAAATACCTGCCGGAGGAGCAAATTAAGCGCCTCGTGCAGGCTTACCTCGTGGCGCGGGATGCGCACGAGGGGCAAACACGTTCCAGCGGTGAGCCGTATATTACTCACCCGGTGGCCGTGGCCTGTATTTTGGCTGAAATGAGGCTCGATCATGAGACTCTGATGGCGGCGTTATTACACGACGTTATCGAAGACACGCCTGCAACTTACCAGGATATGGAACAACTGTTTGGCAAGAGCGTTGCTGAGCTGGTTGAAGGCGTTTCAAAGTTAGACAAGCTGAAGTTCCGCGATAAGAAAGAAGCGCAGGCGGAAAACTTCCGCAAAATGGTCATGGCGATGGTGCAAGACATCCGCGTCATTCTGATCAAACTCGCTGACCGTACCCATAACATGCGCACGCTGGGCTCTTTGCGCCCGGATAAACGTCGCCGCATTGCCCGCGAAACGCTGGAGATTTACAGCCCGCTGGCACACCGTTTGGGTATTCATCACCTGAAAACCGAGCTCGAAGAGCTGGGCTTCGAAGCACTCTATCCAAACCGTTATCGCGTCATCAAAGAAGTGGTGAAAGCCGCGCGTGGTAACCGTAAAGAGATGATCCAAAAAATCCTCTCTGAGATAGAAGGCCGTTTAACCGAAGCCGGTATTCAGTGCCGTGTCAGTGGTCGCGAAAAACACCTGTACTCTATCTATTGCAAAATGCACCTCAAGGAACAGCGTTTCCATTCCATCATGGATATCTACGCCTTCCGGGTGATCGTTAAAGACCTCGATACCTGCTATCGCGTGTTAGGGCAGGCTCACAGCCTCTACAAACCGCGTCCGGGTCGGGTCAAAGATTACATCGCAATCCCAAAAGCCAACGGCTATCAATCTTTGCATACCTCACTTATCGGCCCGCACGGCGTGCCGGTTGAAGTGCAGATCCGTACTGAAGATATGGATCAGATGGCAGAGATGGGGGTTGCGGCTCACTGGGCTTATAAAGAGAACAGTGAAACCAGCACGACGGCGCAGATCCGCGCTCAACGCTGGTTGCAGAGTTTGCTTGAGCTGCAACAAAGCGCAGGTAACTCCTTTGAATTTATCGAGAGTGTTAAATCGGATCTGTTCCCGGATGAGATTTATGTCTTTACGCCGGAAGGTCGTATCGTCGAATTGCCTGCGGGCGCGACGCCGGTCGACTTTGCTTACGCCGTGCATACCGATATCGGCCATGCCTGTGTCGGCGCGCGCGTTGACCGCCAGCCTTATCCGCTTTCACAGCCGCTCACCAGCGGTCAGACTATCGAAATCATTACCGCTCCGGGTGCCCGCCCGAACGCTGCCTGGCTGAACTTTGTCGTCAGCTCACGCGCTCGCGCCAAAATCCGCCAGATGCTTAAAAACCTGAAACGTGATGATTCCGTTTCGCTGGGTCGTCGTCTGCTGAATCACGCGCTGGGTGCCGGTAAAAAACTGTCAGATATTCCGCCAGAAAACATTAAAAACGAGCTGGATCGCATGAAGCTCGTGGCGATGGATGATCTGCTGGCTGAAATCGGTCTCGGTAACGCGATGAGCGTGGTGGTTGCTAAAAATCTGATGGGCGATCAGTCATCAATGGCATCGTCAGGCACGCGTAACCTGCCGATTAAAGGCGCAGACGGCGTGCTGATCACGTTCGCAAAATGTTGCCGTCCGATCCCGGGTGACCCGATTATTGCGCACGTCAGCCCGGGCAAAGGTCTGGTTATCCACCATGAATCCTGCCGTAATATTCGTGGCTATCAGAAAGAACCTGAGAAATTCATGGCCGTTGACTGGGATGACCATCAGGAAACGGATCAGGAATTTATCGCCGAAATCAAAGTCGATATGTTCAACCATCAGGGCGCACTGGCGAACCTGACAGCAGCAATTAATGCTGCTCAGTCGAACATTCAGAGCCTGAGCACCGAAGAAAAAGACGGTCGCGTCTACAGCGCCTTTATCCGCCTGACGACTCGCGACCGCGTTCATCTGGCGAATATCATGCGTAAAATTCGTATCATGCCGGACGTCATTAAAGTTACACGCAACCGAAACTGATTGTTATGACCCCAGAACGTTATGCGCGTATCCGCGAAATGCTTGCGGCCCGACAGCCAGACCTGACGGTCTGCATGGAACAGGTGCATAAACCGCATAACGTTTCTGCCGTCATTCGCACGGCAGACGCCGTCGGCGTTCATGAAATCCATGCCGTCTGGCCTACCACCCGAATGAAAACACTGGTCTCTTCGGCGGCGGGCAGCAACAGCTGGGTTCAGGTCAAAACACACAAAACCATTCAGGAAGCCGTCGCTAAAATGAAGGCGAAGGGTATGCAAATACTCGCTACGAATCTTTCTGAAAAAGCTGTCGATTTCCGTGCCATTGATTACACCCGTCCGACCTGTATCTTGCTCGGACAAGAAAAAACGGGTATCACTCCAGAAGCTTTAGCTCTCGCGGACAGCGATATCATCATTCCGATGATCGGGATGGTGCAATCTCTGAACGTATCTGTCGCCTCAGCACTTATCCTGTACGAAGCACAGCGCCAGCGGGAAAACGCCGGTCTGTATCGCCGCGAAACCAGCCTGCTGAGCGAGAAAGAGCAGCAGCGATTGCTGTTTGAAGGTGGCTATCCGGTGCTGTCGAATGTGGCGAAGCGCAAGAAACTTCCACGCCCTTTCATTGACGATCACGGCCAGATTGTTGCCGATGACGAATGGTGGTCTGCGATGCAAATGACGGTTAAAAAAAGATGAAAGGCCGCCTGCTCGACGCCATCCCGCTGACGTCGCTTTCCGGCGTCGGAGCCAGTCAGGCAGATAAACTCGCTAAACTCGGCCTTGAAACTATTCAGGATTTACTGCTTCACCTTCCTTTGCGTTATGAAGATCGCACCCGCCTTTACACCATCAATGATTTACAGCCTGGCATTTTCGCAACCATAGAAGGCGAAGTGCTGCGCAGTGATATCAGTTTTGGCCGCCGCAGAATGCTGACCTGTCAGATAAGCGATGGCACTGGCATGGTGACGTTGCGGTTCTTCAATTTTAACGCCGCGATGAAAAACAGTCTGGCCGCAGGCCGTCGTGTCACCGCGTATGGCGAAATTAAACGCGGCACCATCGGCGCAGAAATTATCCATCCGGAATACCGCATTCAGGGTGAAAACAGTGAAGTGGTTTTGCAGGAATCGCTCACGCCGGTTTATCCGACAACGGAAGGTATTCGCCAGGCAACATTGCGTAAGCTGACCGATCAGGCTTTAGAATTACTCGATACCGTACCTATCGCCGAATTATTGCCGGAAGAATTAAGCCGTTCGCTGATCCCGCTTCCTCAGGCGCTGCATTTACTGCATCGCCCGCCGCCAGACATCCAGCTCGCCGATCTTGAGAAAGGTCATCATCCTGCTCAGCGACGCCTGATTATGGAAGAACTGGTGGCGCATAATCTCAGTATGCTGGCCGTTCGCGCCGGTACACAAAGTTATAAAGCACTGCCGTTGCACCATGACGATCGCCTGAAAAAACAGTTCCTCGCTTCTCTTCCTTTCAGCCCGACAGGTGCGCAGCAGCGCGTGGTGGCTGAAATCGAGCAGGATTTAGCGAAAAGCTACCCGATGATGCGTCTGGTTCAGGGCGATGTGGGTTCAGGCAAGACGCTGGTGGCCGCTCTCGCGGCACTCTGCGCTATCGCTCAGGGGCAACAGGTCGGATTAATGGCACCGACAGAATTGCTGGCCGAACAACATGCCAATAATTTCCGTCAGTGGTTTGAACCGCTGGGAATTCAGGTCGGCTGGCTGGCAGGAAAACAAAAAGGTAAAGCCCGGCAGGCGCAGCAAGACGCGATTGCCAGCGGTCAGGTTTCAATGGTGGTGGGCACGCATGCCATCTTCCAGGAGCAGGTTTTGTTCTCGTCACTTTCTCTGGTCATCATTGATGAACAGCACCGGTTTGGTGTACACCAGCGTCTGGCGCTGTGGGAGAAAGGCCTGCAACAAGGATTCCATCCGCATCAGCTGATCATGACGGCGACGCCTATCCCGCGAACTCTGGCCATGACTGCCTATGCGGATCTTGATACGTCAGTGATCGACGAACTGCCGCCAGGCCGTACGCCGGTGACAACCGTCGCGATCCCCGATACCCGCCGCAGTGATATTATCAGCCGCGTCAAAAGTGCCTGCGAGCAGGAAAATCGTCAGGCTTATTGGGTATGTACGCTGATCGAAGAATCAGAAATGCTCGAGGCTCAGGCAGCCGAAGCCACCTGGGAAGGACTGAAAGAGGCCCTGCCAGCGCTCAATATCGGCCTGGTGCATGGCCGCATGAAAGCGCAGGAAAAACAGGCCGTCATGCAGGCGTTTAAACAAGGCGAAGTGCAACTTCTGGTGGCGACGACCGTTATTGAAGTCGGCGTTGACGTGCCAAACGCCAGCCTGATGATTATCGAAAACCCGGAGCGTTTAGGGCTGGCGCAGTTACACCAGCTGCGCGGACGCGTCGGGCGCGGCGCCGTGGCTTCTCACTGTGTTCTGCTCTATAAAACGCCGCTGAGCAAAACTGCGCAGAAACGTTTGCAGGTACTGCGTGACAGTAACGATGGTTTTGTCATTGCCCAGCAGGATTTAGAGATCCGCGGACCGGGCGAATTACTGGGTACACGCCAGACCGGCAGTGCAGAGTTTAAAGTCGCGGACCTGTTACGCGACCAGGCAATGATCCCCGACGTACAACGTATAGCGCGCTATCTGCAACAGCAGTTCCCGGAACACGCCAAAGCATTGATAGAACGCTGGCTGCCGGAAAGAGTCAGATACACCAACGCCTGATCCCCTTCTCCACTCTCTCTTATCGTCGAAACATTATTAAAAATGATGTTTTTGCGCCTTCACATTCATGCAAATTTTAATGTAACCGCAGCTGAACCGCTTTCTTCGTTGGTTATTTGATGACCTTCACAGAGTGGGGCAAAGTCGGTAACCGGTTTCACACCCCGCCACTACACTGATGATAATTAAGGCAACCGTGTCTGAACTCTTCAACATAAGGCCAATATTATTATGAGCATCAGCCAGTCACTCTTTAACTTTATAGAACTAAAGATCAGCCCTTTTGCTGCCCGGCTTTCCTCACAACGGCACGTCATGGCAGTACGTGACGGCTTCATTTCAGCAATGCCGTTTATGATTGTCGGCTCATTTTTACTGGTTTTTGTCCACCCGCCATTCTCGCCTGAATCTTCGTGGGGTTTCGCCAGGAGCTGGCTGGCGCTTTCGGCTAAATATGAAGTACAAATTTTGACGCCGTTCAATATGACGATGGGGATTATGTCGATCTACATCGCGGCATCGATTGCCTACAATCTGGCAAGAAGTTACAAACTTGACCCGTTTATGACGGCGATGCTGGCGCTGATGTCTTTTCTGCTGGTTGCTGCGCCGCAGGTTGATGAGAAAATGTCGACCGTCGCGCTGGGTGGCGTGGGTATATTTACCGCCATTCTGGTGGCGATTTATGTGACTGAGCTGACGCGGCTGCTGAAAAAATACAATATCGGCATACGCTTACCTGAACAGGTTCCTTCAAACATTAAGCATTCATTCGATTTGCTGATCCCGATTATTGCGGTGGTGGTGACGCTTTTCCCTTTGAGTTTGCTGGTGCAGTCAGGTTTCGACATGCTGTTACCACAGGCGATTATGGCGCTGTTCGAGCCGCTGATTTCCGCCGCTGACTCACTGCCCGCGGTACTTCTCGCCGTGCTGATTTGCCACCTGCTGTGGTTTGCCGGCATTCACGGTTCAGCCATCGTTTCCGGCATGTTGCAGGCTTTCTGGTTAACCAACCTTGGCCTGAATCAGACAGATCTCGCCGCAGGTTTACCGATGACGCACATCATGACTGAGGCTTTCTGGAATTTCCTGATCGTTATCGGCGGCTCCGGCGCAACCATCGGGCTGGTGTTGCTGTTTTGTCGCAGCAAGTCGGCGCATCTGCGCACAATGGGCAAACTCAGTCTGGTTCCCAGCTGCTTTAACATCAATGAGCCGGTGATCTTCGGCACGCCAATTGTTATGAACCCGGTATTTTTCATCCCCTTCCTTCTGGCACCGATGGTGAATGCCGTCATTGCCTACACTGCGGTTAAAACCGATCTTCTGCCGCATATGATTTCACTGGTTCCCTGGACATCTCCGGCGCCGATTGGCGCAGCCTGGGCAATGGGCTGGGATTTCAAAGTGTCGATTCTGGTCGTCATGCTGATGGCGCTTTCGATGGTGATTTACTATCCGTTTTTCAAGGTTTATGAAAAACAGCTGATGGCGCAGGAGAAAGCCGCTGAAGCGGAAGAGGTGTTTACGGAAAAGGCAGCACAGTAAGCGATAAGTCAGAAGGAAAGGCAGGCACAGAAGCGAAACTTCTGTGCCTGTTTTTTTAACTGAAAGCCGGGAATATTGGCAGCATCAGATACAGTTTAATGACGATCGCATTCGCAATATCAATGAAGAATGCACCGACCATCGGCACAACCAGGAAGGCCAGATGCGAAGGACCAAACTGGTTGGTGATCGCCTGCATATTTGCAATCGCCGTCGGCGTTGCACCCAGCCCGAAGCCGCAATGTCCGGCTGCCAGTACCGCGGCATCATAGTTTTTGCCCATTACGCGATACGTTACGAAAATCGCGTAAAGCGCCATCGCGATGGTCTGTACGATGAGGATTGCCATCATCGGCAAAGCCAGTGACGCCATTTCCCACAGTTTCAGGCTCATCAGTGCCATCGCCAGGAACAACGACAGGCTGACATTACCCAGTACTGAAACGGCCCGGTCGAAAACACGATAAAAACCGAGCCACGCCATGACGTTGCTCAGGATCACACCCACGAACAGAACACAGACAAATGTCGGAATTTCGAAGGCAGACCCCTGAAGCAGGCTGGCAAAGTAAGTTCCAGCCATCAGACATATCGCGATCAGCGCGATCGTTTCCACCATCACCAGCGGGGTGATCATTCGCCCGATGGTCGGTTTTTCAAATGCGCTGGGATCGGCGGCATCTTCCGGTGTGCCGTTTGGTGTTGAAGAATGGCTGACCAGATAACGCGCCACGGGACCGCCGATAATTCCGCCTAACACCAGGCCGAAGGTCGCGCAGGCCATTGCAACTTCCGTCGCGTTTTCAAAGCCATAACGTTCGATAAACAGCTTGCTCCACGCCGCACCTGTTCCGTGACCGCCAGAAAGTGTAATCGAACCGGCCAGCAGCCCCATCAGCGGATCAAGCCCCAGCATTTTCGCCATCCCGATACCGATGGCGTTTTGCATCAGTAACAGGCCGATAACGACAAAGACCAGAAGAAATAAAGATTTGCCGCCTGCACGCAAGCTGGAAAGATTGGCATTCAAACCAATTGTCGCAAAGAACGCCAGCATCAGGGGCTCTTTCAGGGACATATCAAAGCCGATTTCCAATCCGAACATCTGATTGGCGATCAGCAACAGCAAAGCGACCAGTAACCCGCCGGCAACGGGCTCAGGAATAGTGTATTTCTTTAGAAATTTGACAGACTGGACGCATTTTCGTCCTAAAAGGAGTACCAACGTGGCGGCAACGAGCGTGCCGTAGGTGTCGAGTTGAATCATTGAAAAACTCCATTTTAAAAAAATATCCAAAAATATTATTGAGTTATAAACATCTCATTTAAGTATCATTTCCCCAGAGGCTGAATTAGAAGTCATTAAAGCTGCGATAAGCAAGAAAAACAGATCGTAAATCTCCCCTTAACCCAAACTCCCCATCAAAAATTGCCGATAGCAAACGATTGCTTTTGTCGGTAATTTCAATAAAAATGCCCGCTTTGCCGCTTATTGGAATGCCACAACATGAGTTCGCAAACCGCAGAACAAGAAACACAGCCATCTGACCTCTCACGCCAGCAAAAAAGTGAACTGATTTACCGCCTCGAAGATCGTCCGCCACTTCCTCAGACGTTATTTGCCGCCTGTCAGCATTTGCTGGCGATGTTTGTTGCGGTAATCACACCGGCATTGCTGATTTGCCAGGCCCTGGGTTTACCCGCGCAGGACACACAGCACATCATCAGCATGTCGCTGTTCGCCTCTGGCCTCGCTTCCATTTTGCAGATTAAAACCTGGGGGCCTGTCGGTTCAGGTTTACTCTCCATTCAGGGCACCAGCTTTAACTTTGTGGCACCGCTTATCATGGGCGGAATGGCGCTGAAAAATGGCGGTGCCGATGTCCCAACCATGATGGCGGCGCTGTTCGGCACCCTGATGCTGGCTTCCTGTACTGAAATCATTCTTTCCCGTTTCCTGCATCTCGCACGCCGCATCATTACGCCGCTGGTTTCCGGCATCGTGGTGATGATTATCGGGCTGTCACTGATTCAGGTCGGACTGACGTCTATTGGCGGCGGTTACTCCGCCATGAGTGATCACACTTTCGGCGCGCCGAAAAATCTGTTGCTGGCTGCCGTGGTGCTGGTGGTGATTGTTCTGCTGAACCGTCAGCGCAACCCTTATCTGCGCGTGGCATCTCTGGTGATCGCCATGGCCGTGGGTTATCTGGCGGCCTGGATGATGGGGATGTTACCCTCCGTCGCGCCAGCCACACAGACAAACTGGATAACCTTACCGACGCCGCTGTATTACGGTCTGGGCTTCGACTGGAATCTGCTGATCCCGCTGATGCTGATTTTCATGGTCACGTCGCTGGAAACTATCGGTGATATTACCGCGACCTCAGACGTTTCGGAGCAGCCGGTCAGCGGCCCGCTCTATATGAAGCGCATCAAAGGCGGTGTTCTGGCAAACGGCCTGAACTCAATGCTGTCTGCGGTATTTAACACTTTCCCGAATTCATGTTTCGGGCAAAACAACGGCGTGATTCAGCTGACCGGAGTTGCAAGCCGCTATGTCGGTTTTGTTGTCGCTCTGATGCTGATCATCCTTGGGCTGTTCCCTGCCGTAGCGGGTTTTGTGCAACATATTCCTGAACCGGTTCTGGGCGGCGCAACCATCTTGATGTTCGGTACGATCGCGGCTTCCGGCGTGCGTATTGTTTCCCGGGAGCGCCTTAACCGCCGCGCAATCATGATCATGGCGCTTTCACTGGCCGTCGGTATGGGTGTTTCCCAGCAACCGCTGATCCTGCAATTCGCACCCGACTGGCTGAAAACCCTTCTGTCTTCGGGAATTGCTGCCGGTGGTATTACTGCGATTGTTCTGAATCTGGTCTTCCCTCACGAAAAGTAATCACGGGATGTAATCCGCGTGCAACAGCGGCAGCGGGTCTGGAACCCCTGCCGCTTTTTATTGTCTCCATTCTGCTAACCTGTTGAGAAAAGTCGCTGTTTGCGGCATAAACAAAGAATCTTTTTTCCGCTTTCCCGTTACAGGGCTCCAGACGATGAGATTTATCGGTAAAATTTTGCTGACGTTCGCCTTACTTCTGGTGCTGGCGATCGTGCTGGTGTACGTCCTATTACAAACCCGCTGGGCGGCTGGCTGGGTCAGCCGCTGGATCAGCGATAACAGCGAGTACCGCGTCTCCGTAGAGAAAATCGACCACAACTGGTCGTCTCCGGGTCGTGTGACGTTAAACAATGTCGTCTTCGGGCAAAAGAATCAGCCGGAAATCCTGAACGCTGGCGAAGTCGATCTGGATTTAAGCTTGCGACAGATAACCGAGCCACGCTTTTTCGATCGCGTCGTTCTGGCTAACGGTCGCCTCAGCGTCAGCCCTTCCTCAATGAATTTACCGTTGCAGGCCAATACGCTGCAGCTCAGCAAAATGGCGCTGACCGGGAATACCGCCGGATTAGATATTCAGGGACAGCAGATTAATGCCGGCATTTCGCCGTGGCAGCCAAAACCGGCTCAGCTACTGGGTGACAAAGCCGATTTCCAGCTGAGTGCCGCGAATCTGACGGTCAACGGTCTTCCGGCCGAAAATGTGCTGATTCAGGGCAATATCAATAATAAGAATCTGACGCTCAGTAATTTTGGCGGCGATCTGGCGCGCGGTCAGCTGACCGGTAAAGCCACACAGGCCGCTGACGGTAGCTGGAACATTGAAAACCTGCGCCTGAGCAATGTACGCCTGCAAACCTCTAAATCACTTGCTGCTTTTTTTGATGATTACCAGACATTGCCTAAAGTGACTATCCAGCGTCTTGACCTGATCGATGCCCGCTTGCAGGGAACTGACTGGGCATTCAGCGACGTTGATTTGTCTGTACAGGATCTGACTCTGGAAAAAGGCGACTGGCAAAGTGATGACGGGGAAATCACCCTGAATGCGACCGATATGATTGATGGCAATCTGCATATCCAGGATCCCATTATCAGTCTCGACCTTTCGCCGCAGGGCATTGCTATTAAACAGGCGACGGCGCGCTGGGAGCGCAGCTTGCTCCGTACCACAGGGAACTGGTTGCGCGCCAACAAACGCCTGCAACTTGATGAAGTTTCCGTCGCTGGCCTGGAATATACGTTGCCGGAAAACTGGAAACAGCTCTGGAATCAGGCGTTGCCGGATTCGCTTTCTGAAGTCTTTGTCAGTCGGTTTATTGCCAACCGAAACCTGATTATTGATATCAACCCGCAGTTCCCGTTCCAGCTGACCGCGCTTGATGGTCTGGGCAATAATCTGTTGCTGGCACGTAATCATCAATGGGGGATCTGGAGCGGTACGCTAAATCTGAATGCCAGCGAAGCCACATTTAATCGTAATGACGTCCGTCGTCCTTCAATAACCCTGAATGCGAACGACAGTAAGGTGAATATTTCCGAACTGAGCGCCTTTACTAAAGAAGGTTTGCTGGAAGCCAGTGCGACCGTTGACCAGCAGCCGCAACGTCATTTCTCATTGAAGATGACCGGCCGCTCCGTACCGGCAAATCAGCTTGAAAACTGGGGATGGCCACATGTGCCGCTGGAAGGTAACGTCAATATGCAGCTCAATCTGCAAGGGCAGATGCCGGCAAATGTCGATTACAAACCGACGCTGAACGGCACATTGCAGATAAACGGCAGCGAGACCATTGACCAGAGGATGGTGAACGGATTGGTTTCCGGTGCGCCATCCCCCGTTGCGCCATAAATCAGTTCGTCTGGCTATAACGCAAAAAGGCACCGCAATCGCGGTGCCTTTTGTTTGGGCTAAAGCAAATCAGTTAATTTCGGGTTCGAGCGGTGCGCCGGGTGCAGCCGGAAGCACCAGATAGGTACCTTCAAACACTGCGCCGTCTACCTCATCGCCGTATAAATTCACTTCGAGTTGCACGCGCGCCTTACGCCCGCGAGCCAGACGATCAAGGTCGCCGCTGACAGAGCCTAAATCCGCCACCGCACGCGGCCTGCCGGTCACCGGCGAACTGTAACGGATATGTGCATCCGCCAGCACAATGGTGCCGCCCAAATGCCGTTCACGCAGCAGCAGCCAGATCAAACCCCAGCCTGTCAGCGTTGCCAGCGAGAACAGACTTCCCGCAAATAACGTATGGTGCGGATTCTGATTGCCGGTTTCCGGCATCGTGGTGACAAAACGCTGTCCGGTATACTGGCTGATCCGCACACCCATTTTCTCACTCAGCGGGATATGGTCGTACCAGGCTTGTTGCAGTTGTCCGCACCAGTCGGGGCGATGAAGAATATCATCCAGCGTTTCGATCGGTTTAATCATCAGGAAGTGACGAACCGGTGTAGTTTGCGGGGTGGTAATTTCCCCCTGATTCACAAAGCCCAGTTTGGCAAAAAAATCCACTGCGTCTTCGCGGGCGCTACAGACCACTCGCTTTACCCCTTCCTGACGCGCCACAGACTCCAGGGTCATCGCCACCAGTGTTCCTAACCCTTTGTCCTGTACATTCGGGTCAACGGCCAGGAAGCGGATTGAGGCCTCGTTATCGGCATTAATGTATAAACGGCCAACAGCAACCGGCTCGCCGCTTTCATCTACGACCATCTGATGATGCGCAATGGAATCGTAGGCATCACGTTCGGAACCTTCAGGCTGACGCAGTGGTTTGCGCAGCATTTCCCAGCGGAATCGGTAATAGGCGGCCAGCTCTTTTTCGGTCGTCGGTACTCTAAGGTGATACATAGATGCGTTCTCTCCGGCGTTATGCCTTATCGATCAGACTTGTAGCCAGAAGGTCACCGGCCCGTCGTTCACCAGTGCCACTTTCATATCCCCAGCGAAGCGCCCGGTTTCGGTCACAATGCCTTTCTCACGACACTGCCCGCAAAAATACTGATACAACCGGTCGGCTTCCTGTGGTTCAGCACCGCGTGAAAACCCCGGACGCATGCCTTTTTGTGTGTCAGCCGCCAGTGTGAACTGCGACACCACCAGCAGGCTACCGCCCGCCTGCTGTACGTTAAGATTCATTTTGTCATTTTCGTCACCGAAAATTCGGTACCCGATCACCCGTTCGCAAAGGCGTTTAGCTTTTTGTTCGTCATCGCCCTGTTCAACACCCAGTAAAACCAGTAATCCCGGCCCTATCTGGCCGCAAACGTCGCCATCGATAGTCACGCTGGCATTCAATACCCGCTGAATTAACGCAATCATACAAATCCTTCGAACTGATTATTCTTCTGCTTTGTATTGAGCAGACTGCAATTTTCTCACAGAACGGAACTCGCCAAGCGTGACGGTAATTTCTGCGCCAAGAAGCACGATACACCAGCTGACATAGACCCAGAGAAATAAAATGGGGATCACAGCCAGTACACCGTAAATCAACTGATACGATGGGAAAAGCTGAATATACAAGGTGAAGATTTTTTTACTCAGCTCAAATAAGGCACCGGAAACCAGGGCGCCTACCAGCGCATCCTTTGCCGGAACTCTCACCGTTGGCACGACCTGATATAAGAGCCAGAACGTCACCCAGGAAATCAGTAACGGCAGGATCCGCAGCGCATGGTCGATGAGGGAATGCACGCCGCTGAGGTTAAGCCAGTTCAGGGAGAGTAAATAAGAGCTGACCGCCACGCTGGCCACCAGAAGAATGGGCCCGAGCGTTAATACCATCCAGTACACCGCAAATGAGAACACAATCGGACGCTTGGTTTTGCTGTCCCAGATTTTATTCAGCACGCTGTCCACTGAAGCGATCAGCAGTAATGCGGTGACAATTAATCCGCAGGTACCCACCGCCGTCATTTTGCTGGAGTTGGCAACAAACTGTTCGAGATAACGCTGAATGGTATTGCCCGTGGCCGGCATGAAGTTAGAAAAGATGAAGGTTTTCAACTGTGCACTGATATCCGAAAAGACCGGAAATAATGCAAACAGCGAAAACACCACGGCAATCAGCGGAACCAGAGAAAGCAAAGAAACATAGGCTAAATGGCCCGCCAGAAGCGTCAGGCCATCCTTATCTGAGCGCTTTAAGAGCAGGACTGTGAATTTCCATAATGATTTTGGGTAGTGGCTCAATGCCCTTTTGTGCATCCTTACATCCTTCAGGAAAAGTATTTCGGTACCGTCTGGTTATCTTCCACCCACACAGCTTCAATGCCTGCCGCGCGGGCAGCCTCGATGTTTTCAGCGACATCATCAAAGAACACGGCTTGATCGGCGGTGAATCCTTCTTTCTCCAGCACATGCTGGAAAATTTCAGGTTCAGGTTTGCGCATACCCAGATTTTGCGAAAGATACATCGCATCGGTATTGGCTTCGATTTCCGGATAGTGCTGCGGCCAGAAATCCAGGTGTAAGCGGTTAGTATTCGACAGCACGACAACGCGATGACCTTCTTCGCGCAGCTTTTGGAATAACGTGATGACTTCAGGACGTAAACCGACGAAAACGGCATGCCAGCCCGCACTGAACTGCTCAAAACTGAGCGCAATGCCCATTTCATTACACAGATCGGCGGCGAACTGCTCATCGCTGATTTCACCCCGCTCGTGCTGCTGGAACACCTCGCCCATTTTGAAGCGCTCGGTCAGCGTAGCCAGTGGCGTTCCGCTGAGATGGCTCCACACGCCAAGGACACGTTTGAAATCAATATCAATAATGACGTTTCCCATATCAAAAATGTACAGCATTGCACGCTCCTGATTTCAAAGATGACTTTTAACTTTAGCGGTAAAACGTACACCTGAACAGTGACAGAGTTGCGCTGTTGAGCTCAGCGTTAGAAAAAAGACAAAAAAAACAGGGTACCCAAAGGCACCCTGTTTCTGTGTAACGGCACGCGTTAAAGAAGATTAACCTTCTTTAGGACCACGCATTGCACGTTTACGATCGTTCTCGGTCAGGTGACGTTTACGGATACGTACAGACTGAGGAGTCACTTCGACCAGTTCGTCATCATCGATGAATTCCAGAGCTTGCTCCAGAGACATTTTGATAGCAGGAACCAGAGTCGTTGCTTCGTCAGTACCGGACGCACGCATGTTGGTCAGTTTCTTACCGGTCAGGCAGTTCACGGTCAGGTCGTTAGAACGTGAGTGAATACCGATGATCTGGCCTTCATACACTTCTGCGCCGTGGCCCAGGAACAATTTACCGCGGTCTTGCAGGCTGAACAGTGCGAACGCAACTGCTTTACCCTGACCGTTGGAGATCAGCACGCCGTTCTGACGCTGGCCGATTTCGCCCGGACGAACGTCATCGTAGTGGCTGAACGTGGAGTACAGCAGACCGGTACCAGAAGTCATGGTCATGAATTCTGTACGGAAGCCGATCAGGCCACGTGCAGGGATCAGGTAATCAAGACGGATACGACCTTTGCCGTCTGGGATCATGTCTTTGACATCGCCTTTACGCTCACCCATGGCCTGCATTACAGAACCCTGGTGTTGCTCTTCGATATCCAGTGTCACGTTCTCGAATGGCTCTTGCATGCGGCCATCGATTTTACGGTTGATTACTTTAGGACGGGAAACCGCCAGCTCGAAACCTTCACGACGCATGTTTTCGATCAGAACCGACAGGTGAAGTTCACCACGGCCTGAAACGCGGAATGCATCAGCATCTTCAGTTTCTTCAACACGCAATGCAACGTTGTGCACCAGTTCTTTGTTCAGACGGTCAAGGATCTGACGTGAAGTCACATACTTACCTTCTTTACCACAGAACGGTGAGGTGTTTACGTTGAAGTACATGGTTACTGTTGGTTCATCAACGCTCAGCGCTGGCAGAGCTTCAACATTCGCCGGATCACAGATTGTGTCGGAGATGTTCAGTTCGCCCAGGCCGGTGATTGCGATGATGTCGCCCGCTTCAGCAACGGTGGCTTCGATACGCTCAAGACCCATGTGGGTCAGAACTTTACCGACTTTACCGTTACGGGTTTTGCCTTCGCTGTCGATGACAGTGATTTGCTGGTTAGGCTTAACGGTACCGCGTTTGATGCGGCCGATGCCGATGACGCCAACATAGTTGTTGTAGTCCAGCTGAGAGATTTGCATCTGGAAAGGTGCATCCATCTCAACTTGTGGCGGAGATACGTGGTCAACGATCGCCTGGTACAACGGGGTCATGTCTTCGGCCATATCGTTATGGTCGTTACCCGCGATACCCATCAATGCGGATGCATAGATGATTGGGAAATCGAGTTGTTCGTCGGTTGCGTCCAGGTTTACGAACAGGTCGAAGACCTGATCAACAACCCAGTCAGGACGCGCGCCAGGGCGGTCAACCTTGTTGATTACCACGATCGGTTTCAGACCATTAGCGAATGCTTTTTTGGTCACGAAACGGGTTTGCGGCATTGGGCCATCCATTGCATCCACAACCAGCAGCACCGAGTCGACCATTGACATCACACGCTCTACCTCACCGCCGAAGTCGGCGTGTCCTGGGGTATCCACGATGTTGATGCGGTAGTCTTTCCAATTAATGGCGGTGTTTTTTGCGAGGATGGTAATCCCACGCTCTTTCTCCAAATCGTTGGAGTCCATTACGCGTTCAGTGGCTTCTACACGCTCTCCGAAAGTACCGGATTGTTGCAGCAGCTTGTCGACCAGGGTGGTTTTACCATGGTCAACGTGGGCAATAATGGCGATGTTACGCAAATTTTCGATCACAGCTTTGCCTCAGGCATTAGAAATAGCGCGCTATTGTACACGTATTAAGCGAGGTTCTAAACAAGATCACAAGGATCTTGATGAAACAACTTATGGATGGTTACTTTGTGATCCCTTTCACGGTGCAAAAAGACCACTGAACCATTATGACGCACCGTTTTGGTGCTATGCATCTCAGGGTTAGCACCATTATAGTGCAGAAATTCCGTTATGGTGCATACTTATCGAGTGCAAGAGCCCTGTAAAATGGCGTTGTTTGCATTTTCTCAAAGTTGGCACACTTTTCGCTAATAGTTTTTAGGGTAAAAAAAAGTTTTTACAGGGTGACGCGTCTGACCAGTCAAATAATAGCGCTGTTCAGTCCACAAGCCAGTTCAAGTAAAGCTGTTATTTCCAACTAAAGACCAAAAATGGTTATTCGTTCCACGACGATAATGAGAAATTCGGGAGAACTAGTATGTCCGCTGAACACGTTTTGACGATGCTGAATGAGCATGAAGTGAAATTCGTAGATTTACGTTTCACAGATACCAAAGGCAAAGAACAGCACGTCACCATTCCTGCACACCAGGTTAGCGCTGACTTCTTCGAAGAAGGCAAAATGTTTGATGGCTCTTCAATCGGTGGCTGGAAAGGCATTAACGAATCTGACATGGTTTTGATGCCAGATGCGAGCACTGCTGTTCTTGACCCGTTCTACGAAGAAACCACGCTGATCATTCGTTGCGACATCCTTGAGCCAACTACGCTGCAAGGTTATGACCGCGACCCACGTTCTACCGCTAAACGTGCAGAAGACTTCCTGCGCTCTTCCGGTATCGCGGACACCGTTCTGTTCGGGCCAGAGCCAGAATTCTTCCTGTTTGATGATGTGCGCTTCGGCAGCAGCATCTCCGGTTCTCACGTGGCTATCGATGATATCGAAGGCGCATGGAACTCCAGCACCAAATACGAAGGCGGCAACAAAGGCCACCGTCCTGCAGTTAAAGGCGGTTACTTCCCGGTTCCTCCGGTCGACTCCTCCCAGGATCTGCGTTCTACCATGTGTCTGACCATGGAAGAAATGGGTCTGGTTGTTGAAGCTCACCACCACGAAGTGGCAACCGCGGGTCAGAACGAAGTGGCAACCCGCTTCAATACCCTGACCAAAAAAGCTGACGAAATCCAAATCTACAAATACGTGGTTCACAACGTGGCTCACGCATTTGGCAAAACTGCGACCTTCATGCCAAAACCAATGTTTGGCGATAACGGTTCCGGTATGCACTGCCACATGTCTCTGTCCAAGAACGGTAACAACCTGTTCGCTGGCGACAAATACGGCGGCCTGTCTGAAATGGCACTGTTCTACATCGGCGGTATCATCAAGCACGCTAAAGCGATCAACGCCTACGCTAACCCGACTACCAACTCCTACAAGCGTTTGGTCCCGGGCTACGAAGCGCCAGTGATGCTGGCTTACTCTGCGCGTAACCGTTCTGCATCCATCCGTATTCCACACGTATCAACGCCTAAAGCGATGCGTATCGAAGCACGCTTCCCTGATCCAGCGGCTAACCCATACCTGGCGTTTGCTGCACTGATGATGGCTGGCCTGGACGGTATCATCAACAAGATCCACCCTGGCGATGCGATGGACAAAAACCTGTATGACCTGCCACCGGAAGAAGAAGCAGAAATTCCAAAAGTTGCAGGTTCACTGGAAGAAGCGCTGAACGCACTGAACGAAGACCGCGAGTTCCTGACCCGTGGCGGCGTGTTCACTGACGACGCTATCGATGCTTACATCGGTCTGCGTAAAGAAGAAATGGATCGCGTGCGTATGACTCCGCATCCGGTTGAGTTCGAACTGTACTACAGCGTCTAAACACAGCGTTTAATTCTCGAATTAGCTGCTGAACTCAGCGCCCGTCCTCTGACCGGCGCTGAGAGAAATACCCGACTGGAGGCCTGGCGGTATGAAAGCCTTCAGCGTCAAAATTAAGTAAGACGATTTTATTTGTTGCCGTGGAAACTTTCAGCCCATCTCCGGATGGGCTTTTTTCTCCACACTCTTTCCTGCTTAACCCCTCTGACCCGTGTTTTGGCCGGGTAGCGAGACAAATTGCACCCATCAGGTGCGGGAGACTGCGGTATGGCAACTGGCAAGCTGCCCGATGCTGGGCAGATCCTGAATTCTTTAATCAACAGCGTTCTGCTGTTGGACGACGATTTGGCTGTGCATTACGCCAACCCGGCGGCTCAGCAATTACTGGCGCAAAGTTCCCGCAAACTTTTTGGCACCCCGTTGCCAGAGCTGGTGGGATATTTTTCGCTGAACATCGAGTTAATGCGTGAAAGTCTGACGGCCGGACAGGGCTTTACAGACAGCGAAGTGACTTTAGTCGTCGATGGCCGCGCGCATGTGTTGTCACTGACCGCACAGATGCTGCCGGAAGGTTTTATTCTGGTCGAACTGGCGCCGATGGATAATCAGCGACGTTTGAGTCAGGAACAATTGCAGCATGCTCAACAGGTTGCAGCCCGCGATTTGATCCGCGGCCTCGCGCATGAAATTAAAAATCCGCTTGGCGGTTTGCGTGGTGCGGCACAGTTGTTATCCAGAGCGCTGCCCGATCCGGCTTTGCTTGAGTACACCAAAGTCATTATTGAGCAGGCCGACCGTCTGCGTAATCTGGTCGACAGATTGCTGGGTCCGCAACGTCCGAGCCAGCATGTGACACAAAGTATTCATCAGGTTGCGGAGCGCGTTTGTCAGCTGGTGTCGATGGAAAAACCCGATAACGTTCAGCTGGTACGGGACTATGATCCGAGCCTGCCGGAACTGGCACACGACCCCGATCAGATAGAACAGATTTTACTGAATATCACCCGCAATGCCTTGCAGGCGCTGGGGGAGGAAGGCGGCACAATAACACTGCGTACGCGGACTGCTTTCCAGATTACGTTACACGGCGTGCGTTATCGTCTGGCGGCACGCATCGATATTGAAGATGACGGCCCCGGCGTACCGGCACATTTGCAGGACACTCTTTTTTATCCCATGGTCAGTGGCCGCGAAGGGGGCACCGGACTGGGCCTCTCTATCGCACGCAGTTTGATTGACCAGCATTCGGGTAAAGTTGAATTTAACAGTTGGCCAGGACATACCGAATTCTCGGTTTTCCTGCCTATTCGCCAGTGAGGTTCTTATGCAACGAGGGATAGTCTGGATCGTCGATGACGATAGCTCCATCCGCTGGGTACTTGAACGTGCGCTCACTGGAGCCGGTTTGACCTGCACCACGTTTGACAGCGGCAATGAAGTGCTTGATGCCATTGCGACTCAAACCCCTGACGTTTTGTTATCAGATATCCGTATGCCGGGGATGGACGGTTTAGCGCTGTTAAAGCAGATTAAACAGCGCCACCCGATGCTTCCGGTCATCATAATGACAGCGCACTCCGATCTGGATGCGGCGGTCAGCGCCTATCAGCAAGGCGCATTTGATTATCTGCCAAAACCTTTCGACATTGACGAAGCAGTGGCGCTGGTTGAACGCGCTATCAGCCATTATCAGGAGCAACAGCAACCGGCTCGCAGCCAGCCTGCAAGTGGCCCGACGGCGGATATTATCGGTGAAGCGCCAGCCATGCAGGACGTCTTTCGCATCATCGGCCGTTTGTCCCGCTCTTCAATCAGCGTGCTGATTAACGGGGAATCCGGTACCGGTAAAGAGCTGGTGGCTCATGCTTTACACCGTCACAGCCCGCGCGCCAAAGCGCCTTTTATCGCACTGAACATGGCGGCAATCCCGAAAGACCTGATCGAATCCGAACTATTCGGCCATGAGAAAGGGGCGTTTACTGGCGCTAACACCATCCGTCAGGGACGTTTTGAGCAGGCCGACAACGGCACGCTGTTCCTTGATGAAATCGGTGATATGCCCCTCGATGTGCAAACCCGTCTTCTGCGCGTGCTGGCAGATGGTCAGTTCTATCGTGTGGGCGGTTATGCACCGGTGAAAGTGGATGTGCGTATTATCGCTGCGACTCACCAGAATCTGGAATTACGGGTTCAGGAAGGGAAATTCCGCGAGGATTTATTCCACCGCCTGAATGTTATCCGTGTTCATCTGCCACCGCTGCGCGAACGTCGCGAAGATATTCCGCGTCTGGCACGTTATTTCCTGCAAGTGGCAGCGAAAGAATTGGGCGTGGAAGCGAAAAACCTGCATCCGGAAACAGAGACCGCGCTGACGCGTCTGCCGTGGCAGGGCAACGTGCGCCAGCTGGAAAACACCTGTCGCTGGTTAACGGTGATGGCTGCGGGTCAGGAAGTCCTGATTCAGGATTTACCGAGCGAACTTTTTGAAACGTCTGCCCCGGAAACCGGTGGTCAGAGCTTACCGGACAGCTGGGCAACACTGCTGGCACAATGGGCCGATCGCGCCCTGCGTTCCGGTCATCAAAACCTGTTGTCAGAAGCGCAGCCTGAAATGGAGCGCACTTTGCTGACCACGGCATTGCGTCACACGCAGGGACATAAACAGGAAGCCGCACGCTTACTGGGCTGGGGACGCAATACGCTGACCCGCAAGCTGAAAGAACTGGGTATGGAATAACCGGGCCTGAAATAAAAGCCCTGTGCCAGAAAGCAAAACAGCCGCTTATGCGGCTGTTTTTGTTGATAGCAAAGAAATCAGATCACGCGGGAGAATTGCTGCTGACGTACCTGACGGCGCAGATAAATATCAAAGCACATGCAGATGTTGCGGATAAGCAAACGTCCGCGTGGCGTTACCTGAATATGCGTCTCGCTCACCTCAACCAGCCCGTCTTCAACCAGCGGTTTCAGCAGCGCCAGATCATCGGAAAAATAGTCGGTAAAGCGGATGCCATAGCGCTCTTCCATATCCGCAAAGCTCAGCTCGAAATGGCAGATCAGCGATTTAATGACATCGCGACGCAGGCAATCATCATCCGTCATTTCCAGACCACGCCATAACGCATTCCCCTGCTGTTCTACTCTGGCGTAATACGTTTTGAGGTCTTTCTCGTTCTGCGCGTAAGTATCGCCCAGCATGCTGATGGCTGACACGCCCATTCCCAGTAAATCACTGTCGCCCTGCGTGGTATATCCCTGGAAATTACGGTGCAGCTTGCCTTCACGTTGGGCAATCGCCAGTTCGTCATCAGGACGCGCAAAGTGATCCATGCCGATAAAGCGGTAACCGGAGGCGGTCAGCGAGGCAATGGTTTCCTGCAGAATTTTCAGTTTCTCTTCTGCGCCCGGCAAATCAGCGTCTTTTATTTTACGCTGAGCGGCAAACAGTTTTGGCATGTGGGCGTAATTGAACACGCTCAGGCGATCCGGGTTCAGCTCTGCCACGCGTTGCAGCGTATACGCAAAACTTTCCGCCGTTTGCTTCGGCAGGCCGTAAATCAGGTCGATGTTGGTGGAATTGAAACCCAGCGCTCTGGCGCGTTCAATTAGCGCAAAGATGAAATCTTCATCCTGCTCGCGATTCACCAGACGCTGCACTTCTTTATTGAAATCCTGCACGCCCATGCTCAGCCGGTTAAAGCCTTCGCTGCGCAGATGGTCGAGCACATTCAGCTCGATTTCGCGGGGATCCACTTCCAGCGATATTTCTGCATCGGGGAGAATATCAAAGTGTGCCCGCAGAAGGCCCATCAGACGGCTTATCTGCGTTTTATCGAGGTAAGTCGGAGTACCACCGCCCCAATGCAACTGACTGACCTGACGGCCCTTAAAGAGCGGCGCACGGTGACTTATCTCTTTCTCAAGTACGTTGAGATATTCTTCGGCTTTATGCTGCTGACGGGTCACCAGTTTATTGCAGCCGCAGAAATAGCAGAGCTTATGGCAGAAAGGGATATGCACATACAGAGAAAGGGAGCGCTCAGGGTAACGGACAGCCGCTTGTTTAAAAGCCGCATCGTCGTAGCTTTCGCTGAATTCGAGTGCTGTTGGATAGGATGTGTATCGCGGACCTGAATAGTTGTACTTCTGGATCAGCGCTAAATCCCAGACGGTTGTCTGTTCTGACATGGGTGACTTACTCCTTCCGGCGTCGGATGCTGCCGGTTTCCCTTACAGGCAGGCTTTTGGCCTGCCTTACAAAGGTCGCTCTGCGCAAACGTGCTTTGGTTTTCGATAACCGTCGTAGTTTACCGAATAACCAAAGGAGATAACATGCAAAGAGTAAGGCTATTGCCGGAATGACCCAGCGCATCGCTTAGAAACCTTCTTTTGGATTCCCGCGTTTGAGCAACTGCATCATATCTTCGTTCTTCTCTTCTTCTTCGTCATCTTCATCGTCGCCGAGTTCGATACCGAGAATTTCCATCAGAACATCAATACGATCCAGAGTCTGGTCAACATAAGCCTGATCTTCTGCACTCAGTGCTTTGCCGTCGTCGATAAGATCAAGCAATGAATCCAGACGCTCATCGTTTTCCAGTAATGTCAGTTCTTCCTGCGGAGACATTTTTGGTTTTGCCTCTGGTTTCGGCTGAGCGGCTTTCTTCGCTTTCGCTGCATTGTTGGTGACGGTTTCCACGATCAATGGCACCGCTTTTTTACTGCCGATACGCGGATCGGTTTTTTTAGCGCCTGCGCCGCTTTGATTCTGGGCTGCGTCCGGATTTGCGCGTGAGCCTGCTTTATGGCCACGACGCTTATTGTCACGCTTGCGTTCGCGCGCTTCGATATCAAGCTCTACACGACTTTTCTTCTTCGTTTTAGCTGTCGCGGTATTGGCGCGCGGGGCTTTCGCTGGCTGTTTCATGGCATCTGCTCTTAGGTGTGTACATTTAGTATAGATTTGCGGCGGAATCTAGCAGAAAGCGGACAAAGAAAAAAGGCAGCAAGTTAACCTTGCTGCCTTTTTCTTTCCTTCAGAAGAAGGATATTCCTCAAACACTTTCCCTGTATAGCGTCAACGTCCCGGTTTTTCCTTTGCCTTTCAGAGCCTCCGGCTCCGTTTGTCCTTAAATCGCGATGCATTTCCCGTGATCCCTGAATGCAATATTCGTCCTTGTTTCCGTTCTCGCCTTCACCGCGTAAGAAATACTTTACCCGACTGGCACAAAGGCTCAAGATACCCGCCAGCCGTCTTGTCGGTTTCATAACGATATAAATTTTATCTTATTGAAATTGCACAATATTAAAAATTTCGGCGACAAAACAAGCGAAATAACCCGCATCATGAATAGCAAATGTCTTACATCATGAAGGCAATTTCCCCCGCCTTCATCTCTGTGGTCCCTTCGCCTCATCATTCGGATTTTAAAAACACGAACGCATCTCGGCTCTGTTGCAGTTATAATCGCCAGCCAGATACTCATGCCTCACGGAGACGCACGCTTTGACCAGCCAAACTTACAACTATCATATGACCCATTTCGTCATGAGCGCCCCGGATATCCGGCATTTGCCATCTGACGCAGGCATTGAAGTCGCATTTGCTGGTCGTTCAAACGCCGGCAAATCCAGCGCACTGAATACTCTGACGCAGCAGAAAAGCCTCGCACGTACCAGTAAAACGCCTGGCCGTACTCAGCTCATCAACCTGTTTGAAGTGAAGCCGGGCATCCGTCTGGTCGACTTGCCGGGTTATGGTTACGCGGAAGTACCGGAAGAAATGAAGCGTAAATGGCAGCGCGCGCTGGGCGAATATCTGCAAATGCGCAACTCGCTGAAAGGTCTGGTGGTGTTGATGGATATCCGTCATCCACTGAAAGATCTCGATCAGCAGATGATTCAGTGGGCTGTCGATGTGGGTACGCCGGTGATGTTGCTGCTGACGAAAGCCGACAAACTGGCATCCGGCGCGCGTCAGGCGCAGATCAAAATGGTCCGCGAAGCCGTGAAAGAATTCATGGGCGATATTCAGGTGGAAGCCTTCTCTTCTCCGAAGAAAATGGGCGTCGATAAACTGAGTGACAAACTGAACACCTGGTTCAGCGAAATCCCACCGGAAGTGCTGGAAGAAGAGCTTTTTGACGAAGGCGAATAAATCTCGGCTTAAACGAAGAAGTCTGTAAGTAAAGAACATATCAGGGTAGCCAACAGGCTGCCCTTTTTTATGGGCGGGATTTTTATCACTGGTAGTCAGAAGACAGGCGTAACCCTCTGAAAAATCCAATAAAAAACGCCCCAGACATAAATGCCTGGGGCGGCTAAAATATTCAGCCAAATCCGATTACGTGAAGTAAAAGGTCTGAAAGATAGAACATCTTACCTCTGTACCCTACGAGAGAAACTTTACCCTATTTCATGACGGGGAAAAAGAACTTTTTGTAGTTTACTTACACAAAAATCGTGGATTATGCGATCACCTTCATGGTCTGAGCACATAATCCTGTAGCTTAATTACAAAAAAAGCTTAATTACTATCCACTTAGTGAGCCTGATCCCAATTCTCGCCAGTACCGACGTCCACTTTCAACGGAACCGCCAGTGTCATACTGGCTTCCATCAGGTTGCGAATTTTTTCACTCGCTGCAGCAACATCATCTTTATGCACTTCAAACACCAGTTCATCGTGTACCTGCATGATAATGCGGGCACGCGGAGCATCTGACTGTTTCAGCCAGGCATCGACGCTGATCATGGCGCGTTTGATAATGTCAGCCGCAGTACCCTGCATCGGGGCATTGATCGCGGCACGCTCGGCACCTTTACGGCGCATCGCGTTGCTGGATTTGATGTCCGGCAGATACAGACGGCGACCATCGAGCGTTTCAACGTAACCCTGCTCAGAAGCCTGAGTGCGGGTACGTTCCATATATTCCAGCACGCCCGGATAACGCTCGAAGTACAAATCCATATAACGCTGGGATTCTTTGCGTGGAATATTGAGCTGACGCGATAAGCCAAAGGCGCTCATGCCGTAAATCAGACCAAAGTTAATCGCTTTAGCGCTGCGACGCTGTTCACCAGATACTTTCTCCAGCGGTGTGCCGAAAACTTCTGCGGCGGTCGCGCGGTGAATATCCTGGCCTTCAGCAAAGGCTTTCAGCAAGCCTTCATCTTTCGATAAATGCGCCATAATGCGCAGTTCAATCTGCGAATAGTCGGCCGCCAGAATGATGTAGTCTTTTGGCGCAATAAACGCCTGACGAATACGGCGCCCTTCATCATTACGCACAGGAATGTTCTGCAGGTTGGGATCGCTGGAAGACAGACGCCCCGTCGCGGTCACGGCCTGATGGTATGACGTATGAACGCGGCCAGACTGCGGGTTGATCATCAATGGCAGTTTATCGGTGTAAGTCGATTTCAGTTTTGCCAGACCACGATATTCCAGAATCACTTTCGGCAACGGATAATCCAGCGCCAGTTCAGCCAGAACTTCTTCGTTAGTTGATGGCGCACCACCCGGAGTTTTCTTCAGGATTGGCAGTTTTTGTTTTTCATACAAAATAGCCTGCAACTGTTTGGTCGAAGAGAGGTTGAAAGGCTCTTCAGCCAGTTCATGCGCTTTGTTTTCCAGCTCATTCAGTCGAATTGCCAGCTCTTTCGAGTGAGCCGCGAGGATGTTCTGATCAATCAGAACCCCGGTACGCTCGATATGAGAAAGAACAGGCACCAGCGGCATTTCAATATCCGTGAACACTTTGGTCAGGGATTCGCTTTCCTGAATGCGTGGCCAGAGTGCCTGATGCAATTGCAATGTAACATCGGCATCTTCTGCCGCGTAAGGCGCTGCCTGCTCAAGGGCTATCTGGTTGAAGGTTAGCTGGTTCTTACCTTTACCCGCAATTTCTTCAAAGCCCACGGTTTTATGGCCGAGATAGCGGTCTGCCAAACTGTCCATGTCATGGCGGCCAGATACGCTATCGAGCACGTAGGATTCAAGCATGGTGTCGAAGGCAATACCTTTCATTTCGATGTCATAACGCAGTAAAACACCGCGGTCGAATTTGAGGTTCTGCCCGACTTTCAGCTGCTTTTCATCTTCGAGTAACGGCTTGAGTTGTTTCAGCACATCATCGCGGTCCAGCTGCGCCGGTGCATCCAGATAGTCATGTGCCACAGGAAGATAAGCCGCTTTACCCGCTTCTGTGGCGAAAGATAAGCCGATCAGATTGGCAGTCAGGGTATCCAGACCATCCGTTTCGGTATCGAAAGCGAAAACATTCGATGCTTTCAGATAACCGATCCACTCATCAAGAGTCGCCTGATCCAGAATGGTGACATATCCCTCCTGCGAGAGCTGGTTTGGTTCAACAGCGGATACTGACGTCGTTTCTTCTGCCGGAGCACCTTTCTTCGCTGCTGCCGACGCTTTACCTGCCGATTTTTTGGCGCTCAGCCAGGTGCCGGATTCAACATCTGCCAGCCAGCGCTTGAATTCATAGCGGCCAAATAACTTGTGAAGTTCATCGGCATCGGGTTCTGAAACCGTCAGCTCAGCACAAGTGAGATCCAGCTTAACGTCAGTTTTAATGGTCGCCAGCTGATAAGAGAGGTAGGCAACTTCTTTATTATCTGCCAGTTTTGCCGCCATGGTTTTTGAACCACGGAAACTGAGTGTCGATACTTTATCCAGATCGGCATATAACGCATCAAGGCCACCAATGCCTTGTAACAGTGCCTGTGCCGTTTTCTCACCAACGCCCGGTACGCCCGGAATGTTGTCCGAGGAGTCACCCATCAGGGCGAGGAAATCGATGATCAGTTCAGGCGGTACACCGTATTTCTCGACAACTTCATCTGGCCCCAGAATCGCATTATTCATGGTGTTGATCAAAGTGACACCCGGCGTCACCAGCTGAGCCATATCTTTATCGCCGGTGCTGATCAGAACTGCATGTCCCGCTTTCTCGGCTTCAAGTGCCAGCGTACCGATCACGTCGTCCGCCTCTACGCCGGAAACCACCAGTAATGGCAACCCCATTGCTTTCACCATTTGATGAAGCGGCTCAATTTGAGAACGCAGATCATCCGGCATCGGAGGACGATGGGATTTATATTGTTCGAAAAGCTCATCACGGAAGGTTTTGCCTTTCGCGTCAAAAACCACCGCAACATGGCTTGGTGTGTATTGCAGCAAAAGACTGCGCAACATATTCAGCACACCGTACATCGCGCCGGTCGGTTCACCCGCAGAGTTGGTCAGCGGAGGGAACGCATGATAAGCGCGATAAAGGTAGGACGAACCGTCCACCAGGATTAATGGGTTTTCTGCTATCTGGGCCATAACTCTTCTTTATTCGTGATCAGACATGCTCTAAGGATGCCATAGCCAGCAGGAAAGACGAACCTTGAGAAGGAAATTCATTACGAAGTTGCGGGGGATCTCGAAGGATCATCCTGTGGATAACTTTGTGAATAGTTTTAACAGGAAATTAATTCGGAGGGTTAATCCGAAAACACATCAGGATTTTAGCTACGTGTTTCATCAGGTTATAGGATTGCTTAATGAAATATTGATGTAATAGAAGCTTAATAGCTATTGTGGATAGTAATATTTACTGGAAAACTTTCTGCGGGATATTTTTTATATTCACGCCTGCAAACATTTCCTTTTTCTCATTTTTTCGAAAATATAACGCCAGCCCGAAAGCTGGCGTTGAGATCAGAAATTCTTATTTTTGGGTCGCTAAGAAGTTGATCACATCAGAATATTGTTTGACGTACATATCCATTGAGCTGGTATCAAGTCCGTCATTTTTAACCATATATTTGCCGTTCACAAATACGGAAGGAACGCCTTGCAGACCCAGGTCAGCAGCGGCTTTCTCTTGTTGAACAACCAGAGATTTCACAACAAAGCTGTTAAGTGCAGCATCGTAATCCTCGCCTTTCACACCCGCCTGAATAAAGACTTTACGGATATCATCAGCATTCTGAACGGATTGCTGTTTCTGCACAGCATCAAACATCAGCGGACTCACTTTGTCTTCCACACCCAGGGCAATCGCAACAGCCCAGGCTTGAGTTAATTGTTTACCCAATGGCCCCAGGAATTCGACGTGATATTTGGCATATTTAACATCTTTAGGCAGGTTCTTGCGGATGTTGTCAGAGACATGCCAGACTTGTTCAAACTGATAGCAGTGCGGGCAATAAAATGAGAAGAACTCGAGTACCTGTGGCTCATTAGCAACGGTTTTATCTAAAGTAACGTACTGTGCGCCATCAGAAAACTGCGCGGCAGACACACTGAAGGCCATAACCATACCAACCAGTGCCAGGAATATCTTTTTCATATAAAGCCTATCTCCATTTAATTAAACTTCGAACATTAATCATGACTTAATACATTGGCATCAGCTGTAAAGGAGGTGCCTGTAATTTCTTAACTTGCTCAGTAAACGCCGCTATCTGACTACGCCAGAAATCTTCATCCTGCATCCAGGGGAAACTCTTAGGAAATGCAGGATCCTCCCAGCGACGGGCAACCCAGGCCAGATAATAAACCATACGCATAGCCCGCAGCGGTTCAATCAAAGAGAGTTCGCGCGTATCTAAATCAGCAAACTCTCCGTAAGCTTCCAGCAAGATATCTAACTGGAGCCTTTGCTCACTTTGATCCCCATGCAACAGCATCCAGAGATCCTGAATTGCCGGACCATTACGGGCATCATCCATATCGACAAACAATGGCCCGTCACGCCAGAGAATATTCCCCGGGTGGCAATCGCCATGTAAGCGTAGAGGTTGCCAGTCAGTATGCCAATAATCGCCCGTAGTGCGAATCAGCTGGTCTGTTGCGGATAAGAAGGGTTCACGCAAACTCTTGGGGATCAGCGGACATTGCGCGAGAACTTCGCGCGGCCGGACGAGATATTCATCAAGTCCGATAGTTGGCCGTGCGGTAAACAGGCTTTCACTGCCCACCTGATGAATGCGCCCAAGAAAACGTCCTACCCACTCCAGCTGATCGAGATTATCGATTTCATACTGACGACCACCCACGCTGGGAAATACGGTAAACATATATCCCTGGTAGTGGTGCAATGTGTTTTCGTTGATAGAAAGAGGGGCAACAGCAGGAATTTCTGCATCAGCCATATCAAGTGAAAACTGATGCTCTTCGTGGATTTGTTCTTCGGTCCATCGCTCAGGACGGTAAAACTTCACCACATAGCGTTTTCTGTCTTCACCAAGAAACTGGTAAACGCGGTTTTCATAACTGTTTAATGCAGTGAGGCCGGACTCAGCAATAAGACCGACACTCTCTAACGCATCAAGGATAAGATCCGGCGACAATGCCTGAAAATTAAAAGCTGAATTGTTCATAACTTCATTCGGATTGGCCGCACAGAAAAATGACAATGGGAAATAGTATCATCTATTTTTGGCGGTTCGCATGAAGTTCACATAAGTTTACATCAATCCTTAATCACGCCACGGGCACGTAAAAGTGCAGTTTTAAAGTCATCCTCATAGTCTTTCTTTAAACCCGGGATTTCAGTCGTGCTGTCAGTACCACGCATTTTCAGGTGATAAATCAATGTGTCATCACTGAGTTCGCCTAATGTCCCCTGGTATCCACATTCTGTGGCCAGCTTCTGGATGAACTCCATCAGGTTCAGATCGCAATCCTCTTTCCATGCCGGATGCAGCAGTTCGATCAGCTCGTTAACGCGATGTTCTTTCATGATAATCCTTCTCCACTTGTTTTCAGACCTTAAAAATAACAGGGTTATTTCGTCAGGGAAAGTACAAGCTCACTGTAAAAAAGTTTAACCTGCCCGGGATAAATTAAGGCGTTACAATGACGGCAATAATGAGGTTCTGAAAGGCGGATATTATGGATCGCAGTAACATCACTGGCGTTATTTTAGCAGGTGGTCGGTCGAGCAGGATGGGCGAAGATAAAGGGCTGATTGATATTAATGGTCAGCCTTTATTTGAACATATTGCCCAAAGATTACACCCGCAAGTCGGAGAAATTCTGATCAGCTGTAATAGGAATTCTGAACACTATGGCAGAAATAACCAGACCGTCCCGGACATCAAACAGGATTTCTCGGGGCCACTCGCCGGTATGCTTGCTGCGTTATCAGTGAGTAAAACCGAATGGATACTCTTCGTTCCCTGCGACGTGCCAGATTTTCCCATCGACCTTAGTGAAAGATTATTTGCCGGGCTATCAGGGCAGAAAGCAGCTTATGTGCGTGATCCGGAGCGTGAGCATCCAACGCTTTGCCTGTTAAACCGGAGTCTGTTACCGGCACTGACGTCGTATCTTGAAAACGGCGACAGGAAGCTCATGATTTTCCTTCATAATATCGGAGCAAACTCGGTGCTGTTCAGTGAGTCCGCTGCGTTTTTCAATCTTAATACGCCTGAAGATGTGGCACTTTGGAAAACCCGCAATCAGGATCCCTCAAGATGATAAACAAACCAATCCCATTACTTGGGATCGTCGCTTATAGCGGTACAGGAAAAACAACGCTGCTGAAACAGCTCATTCCCTGGCTTCGTCAGCGTGGTATCCGGACGGGTCTGATAAAACATACCCATCATGATATTGATGTAGATACGCCGGGGAAAGACAGTTTCGAGCTACGCAAAGCTGGCGCAGACCAGACAATGGTTGCCAGCAATAGCCGGTGGGCGCTGATGACTGAAACACCCGGGCATGACGAGTTCAGTCTTGAGTATCTGGCAACGCGTTTCGACAGTAATAATCTTGATATGATTTTGGTTGAGGGATTTAAACATGAAGATATCGATAAAATCGTGCTGCACAGGAAGGAAACGGGAAAGTCACTGGAGAGTCTGATTGATATTCACGTTGTTGCAGTCGCAACTAATGATCTGTTCGCGCCTGTTAGGCCGGTGATCAACATCCTGAATATAAATGAGGTAGATAAAGTGGGGGAATTTGTTGTTCAGTGGCTGGAAAGTCAGCAAAACTAGAGGTTCTACTCTCTTTTATTTTCCTAAATCTCACATAGCAAAAAGCCCTGTACGTCAGTACAGGGCTTTTTGCTTATTTGATGCCTGGCAGTTCCCTACTCTCGCATGGGGAGACCCCACACTACCATCGGCGCTACGGCGTTTCACTTCTGAGTTCGGCATGGGGTCAGGTGGGACCACCGCGCTACTGCCGCCAGGC
>Ga0308164_10000243_pt1 | contig 120782 bp, 115 predicted proteins | sample PhyTR2_FD_201031 | JGI IMG/M metagenome (GOLD analysis project Ga0308164, IMG submission 201031) | Phyllosphere microbial communities from UC Gill Tract Community Farm, Albany, California, United States - DLSLT.R2 | ecosystem: Host-associated > Plants > Phyllosphere > Unclassified | place...
AACTTTCTTTTCGGGCAAAAAAGAAAGTCACCAAAGAAATTGCCTCGGGATCGGGTAGCCATACAAGAATCGGGCTGTCGCTTCGCTCAGCCTTGGGAATATGCCATCGAACACCCATATCCCGACGACTTGAGCATGCCTCAGGTCACCGCACCGCTCCCGACAGGCCAATAGTCCCGACTGCGTCGATTTAGTCGCACTGGCCTTCAGGGATAATGCAGGGCGGTGATTATTCCAATGCCGGCTGTAATCGGCGGGCGGTGCGCTTGATAATGGCCTGGAATTTATCGGCCGCGATCGGTGGGCGGTGTGCCTGATAAAGCGTGGTGTTTGCTTTGCGGCGGCAGTGCCGTGGTTCGTGCCTGGTCGGGACTCTTGGCCTGTCGGGAGCGGTGAGGGTATATCAGGCATGCTCAAGTCGTCGGGATATGGGTGCTCGATGGCATATTCCCCAGGCTGAGCGCAGCGACAGCCCGATTCTTGTATGGCTACCCGATCCCGAGGCAATTTCTTTGGTGACTTTCTTTTTTGCCCGAAAAGAAAGTTACCGCGGGTGTGGGGCGGCGTAAGCCCCACCTCCACCCTACGGAGTAATAGAAGAAATAAACAAGCCGAAGGCAGCCAAAAGCCAGCCCAAAACCCTCCCCAACAGCAGATAACCAAACAAATAAAAGGGCAGTAAAAAAAGCCCCTCACAACCCCACCCCCACCCAACAAAAAAAAACCAGAGAGATAATGAACAGTCAAAGTGCCAGACTCCCGCAATCGACTCGTGGTATCCGACCCCCGACCCGACAGCCATCGTGTCCTCGGCCTCCACAAGACTAGGTGATCCACCCGTGCAACGCATCCTCCAGCCCGGCGAACTCGAAGCCCTCGACCACATCCACTTCCCCCGGATACGCCTACCCCGTCCGGCCACCCTGTTCCAGGAGCGCGCAGCCCGGCTGGCCCAGCTAGCCGAGGGCCATGCCATCGCCGACTACCTGCGTTTCGCCGCCACGCTAGTCCAGGCGCAACAAAGGCTGGCGGCCGTCACCCCGGCACACGAGCCACTACCGGAAGCCGCCGCACAGCGTGCCGCCGAACACGGCATGCCACTCCTCCCCGCCTCCGACAACCTGCCGCCGGCCTGGCGCACCACCCTGCGCGCGCTGCTCGCCGACCTCGAAAAAGAAGCCACGATCCCGCCCGCGCTGCAGCAGGTCTACACCCAACTCGCCGCCCTGGAAGACGAAGCCCTGGACGCACTGGCCAAACAAATCCTGGCCGACAACATCGGCCGCGAAGACCTCGCCGCCGCACCGGTCGTCATGGCGGCCCTGCAAGTGGTGTTCGCGCACCGCGCAGCGTCCCTGTCGCTGCAGGACATCCCCTATGCCGAACCGGCCGGCATCTGCCCGGTATGCGCCAGCCCCCCGGTCGCCAGCGTGCTGCGCATCGGCGGCGAGGGCGGCGGCCACCGCTACCTGCACTGCGCCACCTGCGCCACCGAATGGCAGATGGTGCGGGTGAAATGCAGCCACTGCGAATCGACCAAAGGCGTGCGCTACCAGGGCGTGCAGGACGCCCAGGCCGAACCCGCCGGCAAGGCCGACCTGCGGCAGGCGGTGCTGGCCGAAACCTGCGACGAGTGCCACACCTACCGCAAGCTGGTGAACCAGGAAAACGACCCCTTCGTCGATCCGGTGGCGGACGACCTCGCCAGCCTCACGCTCGACCTGCTGATGAGCGAAACCGCGTTCGCGCGCGCCAGCGGCAACCCCTTGCTGGCCATCGAGAAGCCGCTGGCGGTCTGACGATGGAAAGCCCCGTGCTGCGACTGCCCTCGGTCGACCGCGTGCTGGCCGCCGCGCCGCTGCGGACGCTGGCCGAGCGATACGGCCACGGCGCCGTCGCCACCGCCCTGCGCGCCGAATTCGAGGTGCTGCGCCCCCTCGCGCTGGCCGGCCGGCTGACGCCCGACGCCATCGCCGACGACGCGCTCGCCGCCGCCTGCGAGCGCCGCCTGGCCGAGCGCTTCGCGCCGCGCCTGCGCGCCGTCTTCAACCTGACCGGCACGGTGCTGCACACCAACCTCGGGCGCGCCCTGCTGCCGGACGTCGCGGTGCAGTCGGTGCTGCGGGCCCTGACCGCGCCCGCCAACCTCGAATTCGACCTGGACACCGGCGGGCGCGGCGACCGCGACGACCTGGTGTCCGACCTGCTCTGCGAGCTCACCGGCGCCGAGGCCGCCACGATCGTCAACAACAACGCGGCGGCCGTGCTGCTCACGCTGAACGCGCTGGCGCAGGGCAAGGAAGTCGTCGTTTCGCGCGGCGAACTCGTGGAGATCGGGGGCGCCTTCCGCATCCCGGACATCATGGCGCGCGCCGGCGCCCGGCTGGTCGAGGTGGGTACCACCAACCGCACCCACGCCACGGACTACGCCCAGGCCATCGGCGCCGACACCGGCCTGCTAATGAAGGTGCACTGCAGCAACTACGCGGTGACCGGCTTCACCAAGAGCGTGGGCGAGGCCGAGGTGGCCGCGATGGCGCATGCGCGCGCGCTGCCGCTGGTGGTCGACCTCGGCTCTGGCACGCTGGTCGACATGTCGCGCTGGGGCCTGCCGCACGAGCCGACCGTGCGCGACGTGGTCGCCGCCGGCGCGGACATCGTCACCTTCAGCGGCGACAAGCTGCTGGGCGGGCCGCAGGCCGGGCTGATCGTCGGCCGCAAGGATCTGATCGCCCGCATCAAGCAGAACCCGCTCAAGCGTGCGTTGCGGGTCGGCAAGCTCACGCTCGCCGCGCTGGAGCCGGTGCTGCGCCTGTACCTGTCGCCCGAGCACCTGGCCGAACGGCTGACCACGCTGCGCCTGTTCACCCGGCCGCAGGCGCGCATGCAGGCGCAGGCGCAGGGGCTGCTGCCGGCGGTGCAGGCCGCCGTCGAGGCCGGCTTCGACGTGACGGTGGCGGGCATGACCAGCCAGATCGGCAGCGGCGCCCTGCCGGTCGATACCCTGCCCAGCGCCGGCCTGCGGCTGCAGCCGCGCGACGGCAGGCAAAACGGCCGGCAACTGGCACGGCTGGAGGCCGCCCTGCGCGCCCTGCCCCGCCCGGTCATCGGCCGTATTGCCGACCAGGCGCTGTGGCTGGATCTGCGCTGCCTGGAGGCCGGCGACGAGGCCGAATTCAGCGCCCAGCTGCCCCGCCTGCACGAGTTGCTGGCCGCACCATGATCGTCGGCACCGCGGGGCATATCGACCATGGCAAGACCACCCTGGTACGGGCGCTGACCGGCGTCGATACCGATCGGCTGAAGGAAGAAAAGGCGCGCGGCATTTCCATCGAGCTGGGCTACGCCTATGCCGAGGTGCCGGACGGCGGCGGGGTGCTGGGTGTCATCGACGTGCCGGGGCACGAGAAATTCGTCCACACCATGGCGGCCGGCGCCTCGGGCATCGACCATGTGCTGCTGGTGGTGGCCGCCGACGACGGTGTCATGCCGCAGACCCGCGAACACCTGGCCATCGTCGAGCTGTTCGGCATCGCCCGGGGCAGCGTGGCCCTGACCAAGACCGACCGGGTGGACGCCGCCCGCCTGGCCGCGGTGCGCGCCGACATCGCCGCCCTGCTGGCAGCCTCGCCCCTGCGCGACGCGCCGGTCTTCGAGACCGCCGTCACCGCGCATGCGAGCCTCGGCATCGAGGCCCTGCGCGCACATCTCTTCGGCCAGGCCCGCGACTGGCACCGCCGGCGGTCCGACGGCCTGTTCCGCCTGGCGGTCGACCGTGTCTTCACGCTGGCCGGTCACGGCACGGTGGTCACCGGCACGGTTTTCGGCGGGCGGGTGTCGGTCGGCGACCGGATGGTGCATTCGGCCACCGGCCAGCCGGTGCGGGTGCGCAGCCTGCATGCGCAGAACCGCGCGGCGGCGCACGGCGTCGCGGGCGAACGGGTCGCCCTCAACCTGACCGGGGTGGACAAGCAGGACATCGCCCGCGGCGACTGGATCGCCGACGAGCGCGTATTGCAGCCGACCCGGCGCATCGACCTGCGGCTGCGCCTGCTGCCCGACAGCCCGGCGCTCGGCACCTGGACGCCGCTGCACGTGCACCTGGGCGCCGGCCACGCGCTGGCGCATGCGGTGCCGCTGCAGGCCGACAAAGTCGCGCCCGGCACCGAAGCGCGGGTGCAGCTGGTGTTCGAAAAACCGGTGTTCGTGGTGCCGGGCGACCGCCTCATCCTGCGCAACGCCCAGGGCGACCGCACCGTGGGCGGCGGCGTCGTGCTGGACCCGGCCGCGCCCGAGCGCCGGCGTCGCAGCGCCGGGCACATGGCCTGGCTCGACGCGATGCAGTCGCTGGTCGATCACGGCGACGCCGGCCCCCTGCTGGACGCCGCCCCCGCCGGCCTCACCCGCACCCGCATGGCCCGCTTGCTGGGCCGATGGCCCGCTGCCGACTGGGCCGGCGCGCACGCCACTGCTTTCCCGCTGGGCGGCGGGGGCGGCGGTGCCGGGGTGGACGACATGCTGTGGCTGTCGCCGGCCGCCTGGAAGGCGGTGCGCGGGCGCATCGTCGGCGCCCTGGAGCGCCATCACCTCCGTGCGCCGGACGAACCCGGCCTGAACAGCGCGCGCTTGCGGCTGACGGCCTTTCCGGCGCAGTCCGCGGCCCAGGGCGGCGGCATCGATGCGGCGGTCTGGCAGGCGTGGATCGAGCGCCTGCTCGGCCGGGGTGAGGACGGCGCGCTGGAGCGCAGCGGCCACTGGCTGCATCTGCCGGGCCGCAGCGCGACGCTGAGCGAGGCGGAGGAGGCGCTGCTCCACAGCCTGACGCCCTTGCTGCAGGCCGGCGGCAACGATCCGCCGTGGGTGCGCGAACTCGCCGGCGCCATCGGTGCGCGGGAGGACACGGTGCGCGACCTCCTGCGCAAGCAGGCGCGGGCCGGGGTGCTTTACCAGGTGGTGAAGGACCTGTTCTATCCGGCCGATCGCATGGCTGCGCTGGCGGGTGTCGCGGCCGGGCTGGCGTCGCCCACGATCGAGGCGGCGGAGTTCCGCGATGCGGTTCAGCTGGGGCGCAAGCGGGCCATCCAGTTGCTGGAGTTCTTCGACCGGGTCGGCTATACGCGGCGGGTGGGCGACCAGCGCTGGATCCGGCCCGGCATGTCCTGGGCGGCGCACGGGCCCGCCTAGAATCCGGCCTGATTTTTGTGGAAGGCATACGCACCCGGTGGTGCGCCCGGGCTTCAAACCCGGTAGGGGGCGCCAGCCGCTCCCTGGTCGGTTCGACTCCGGCTGTCTTCCGCCCTGGCAGGCGGTGCGCTTTCGGGGTTGTCAGTCGAGGTCGCGATCTGCGGTGGCGGGCTTGTATCGGCGAATGCCGGCTCTAGACTGGGGTTTTGCACTTTGCCTGATCGTGAGGATCGCTTATGAAAATCCATGCTTCTTTGATTTGTGGGGCGTTGGCGGCTGGTTTGCTTGGTGCTTGCGGGGATCGGGCGGGTAATGCGGCTCCTGCGGCCGCGGGTGGTTCTTCCTCGTCGTCTTCGTCGTCTTCTTCGCCTGCTGCTGGCGGTAATCATCCTAGTGAGCCTGCCGGTGGTGGAAATAATGCTGCGATGACGCCGCCTGCCGGGCCGGGGGCTGGAGAAGGGGCTTCTGCTTCTACTGATCCTGCGCGGAAGAAGTAATTCTGGTTGTTTGGGTATTGTTATATTTTGATGTTGAGCAGGTTTATATTTGCTGATTTCTTCTGATCCCCTGCGGGGTGAGACCCTACGCCGGTGGCGGTAACTTTCTTTTCGGGCAAAAAAGAAAGTCACCAAAGAAATTGCCTCGGGATCGGGTAGCCATACAAGAATCGGGCTGTCGCTTCGCTCAGCCTGGGGAATATGTCATCAATAGGCCCATATCCCGACGACTCGAGCATGCCTCAGGTCACGGCACCGCTCCCGACAGACCAATAGTCCAGACCAGGCACGAACCACGGCACTGCCGCCGCACAACAAGCACCACGCCTATTCGGCCACACCGCCCACCGATCGCGGCCAATAATTCCAGGCCATTATCAAGCGCACCGCCCGCGGATCACAGCCAGCCCGCGAATAATCACCGCCCTGTATTATCCCTGAAGGCCAGTGCGACTAAATCAACGCAGTCGGGACTATTGGCCTGTCGGGAGCGGTGCCGTGACCTGAGGCATACTCAAGTCGTCGGGATATGGGTGTATTGATGACATATTCCCAAGGCTGAGCGAAGCGACAGCCCGATTCTTGTATGGCTACCCGATCCCGAAGCAATTTCTTTGGTGACTTTCTTTTTTGCGAAAAGAAAGTTACCGCCACCGGCGTAGGGTCTCACCCCGAAGGGGATCAAAAGAAGTATCGAGCCGAAGGCAGTTAAACCAATTAACAACCCAAAAAAATAAGCAAAAGAGCGAACCTTACCGAGCCCCGGTATGAAACCGCCCCTCAGGCACAGTCTTCAACTCCCCATCCAGCGACCCGATATACCCCGCCAGCATCTTCAACTCAGCATTGGAAAACTTTTTCGCCACCCCTGCCATCACCCCATTACTCCGTCCAAACTGAGGATTCTTCTCAGTCTTGTAAGACAGCAAAGCCATATAAAGATAATCAGCATGCTGCCCCGCAATCCGGGCATTCGCCGGATCGCTCGGCGTAGAAAAATTCGCCCCATGGCAGGTGACGCAATCGCCCTTTTTCAGCAGCGCATCGACCTGCGAGCCAGCCTGCCGCGAAGGCGCCGCCGAAACCGCAGCCCCCCCACCCGCACCCTTGCCGTTCTGCTCGTAATAAGCCGCCAGATCCGCGATGTCCTGCTCGCTCAGGCTCGCCGCCACAGCCCGCATGCTGGGATGCTTGCGTTCACCCGCCTGGTAGGCCGTCAACGCGTTCGCGATGTATTTGGCCCCTTGGCCGGAAATCTTGGGAACCTTGTAGACCTCGGGAAACGACGCCTGATAACCCACGATCCCGTGGCAGCCGATGCACATGTCGACCTTGCGGGCGCCGGCCTGGGCGTCACCCTTGATCTCCTGCGCATGCACGCCCCCGGCGCCTCCGGCGGCAGCCAGAACCAGCGCTAGCGCCTTCATCGTAGTGGTCAACTTGTTCATCTTTTGCGCGCACAATTCCGTTGAAAGGGTCACGGTTTTATCCGTCGAGTATAGAGGTGGGCCTCTCCGAAACGCCCCCTCCCCGCCTCGCGGATTACCCGCATGCAGCCTCGCTTTTCGCGCCCTTCGTCACCAGGTGCCCAACGCATGAAGTTCCAGGGAACATCCCAATACGTCGCCACGCCCGACCTGATGCTCGCGGTCAACGCCGCCATCGCCCTGCAGCGCCCGCTGCTGGTCAAGGGCGAGCCGGGCACCGGCAAGACACTGCTGGCCGAGGAGGTGGCGCAGGCCCTGGGCATGCCCCTGCTGCAGTGGCATATCAAGTCGACCACCAAGGCCCAGCAGGGTCTGTACGAATACGACGCGGTGAGCCGGCTGCGCGACAGCCAGCTGGCACCGCTCGACGGCGGCGAACGGGTGCGCGACATCCGCAACTACATCGTGCAGGGCGTGCTGTGGCAGGCCTTCACCGCCGAACGACCGGTGGCCCTGCTGATCGACGAGATCGACAAGGCCGACATCGAATTTCCGAACGACCTGCTGCGGGAAATCGACCGCATGGAGTTCTATTGCTACGAGACGCGCGAACTCATCCGCGCCAAGCACCGGCCGCTGGTTTTCATCACCTCCAACAACGAGAAGGAGCTGCCGGACGCCTTTCTGCGCCGCTGCTTCTTCCACTACATCCGCTTCCCCGACGCCGACACGATGCAGAAGATCGTCGACGTGCATTTCCCCACGCTCAAAGCCGACCTGCTGGCCGCCGCGATGCGCCTGTTCTACGAGGTTCGCGGCCTGCCGGGCCTCAAAAAGAAGCCCAGTACGTCCGAACTGATCGACTGGCTGCGCCTGCTGCTGGCCGAGGACATCGCGCCCGAAACCCTCCAGGGCCAGGACGGCAAGCTGGCCGTGCCGCCGCTGATCGGCGCGCTGCTCAAGAACGAACAGGACCTGAGCCTGTTCGAGAAACTCGTGGCGATGAACGCCCGCAACCGCTGACATGACGACCTACACGCCCTTTTCGGTTCCCCTGCCGGCCGTCACCCTGGCGGGTCCGTTCGCCACGCTGGAACCGCTGTCGGCCGAGCACGCCGGAGAAGCCCGCGAGGCGGTCGCGGACGGCGATATCTGGCAGCAATGGACCACCGACATTCCCGCGCCCGACAGCGTGCAGGCCGAGATCGCGCGTCGCCTCGAGCTGAAGCGCCAAGGGTCGATGCTGCCCTTCACCGTGCGCGACGCCGCCGGCCGCTTCGCCGGCATGACCAGCTTCATGAACATCGAGCCGGCCTCGCTGCGGCTGGAGATCGGCAGCACCTGGTACCGCCGGGACGTGCGCCGCACCGGCCTCAACACACAGGCCAAGCTGCTGCTGCTCGGCCACGCCTTCGACACCCTGGGCTGCATCGCGGTGGAGCTGCGCACGCATTTCTTCAACCAAGCCAGCCGGGCCGCCATCGCCCGGCTGGGTGCCAAACAGGACGGCGTCCTGCGCAACCACCGCATCGCCCGCAACGGCACGCTGCGCGACACGGTGGTTTTCAGCATCCTCGCCAGCGAATGGCCGACGGTGCAGGCCCACCTGCGCTGGCAGCTGGAACGTCCGCGCGACTGAAGCCGCGCGCCCGAAAAACAAGGCCAATCGCCATGCTGATCGAATTTTTCGGCGCCCTGCGCGCCGCGAAACTGCCGGTGTCGGTCACCGAATACCTGGCCTTGCTCGAGGCGCTGCAGGCGGGCGTGGTCGGGCCCGGCATCGACGGCCGGGGCGAGGCCATGACCCTCGAAGACCTCTATCACCTGGCGCGCACGGTGCTGGTGAAGGACGAGAAACACTACGACCGCTTCGACCGCGCCTTCGCCGCGTACTTCCAGGGCGTGCAGATGCTCGTCGAGAGGCTGCACGAAGTCCCCGAGGACTGGCTGCGCAAGATGCTCGAGCGCGAACTGACGCCCGAGCAGAAAGCCGCCATCCAGGCCCTGGGCTGGGACGAACTGATGAAGACGCTGAAGCAGCGCCTGGAGGAGCAGAAGGGCCGGCACGAAGGCGGCAGCAAATGGATCGGCACCGGCGGCACCTCGCCTTTCGGCAACAGCGGCTTCAACCCGCAGGGAGTGCGCATCGGCGGCACCGGCGGCGGCCGCAGCGCGGTGAAAGTGTGGGAGCAACGCGCCTTCCGCGACTACGACGACACCCAGGAGCTGGGCGCCCGCAACATCCAGGTGGCCCTGCGCCGCCTGCGCCGCTTCGCCCGCCAGGGAGCGCCGGACCAGTTCGACCTGGACGGCACCATCGCGAGCACCGCCGCCAATGCCGGCTGGCTGGATATCCGCATGCGCCCCGAGCGCCGCAACACGGTCAAGCTGCTGTTGCTGATGGATGTCGGCGGCAGCATGGACGACCATGTCGGCCGGGTCGAAACGCTGTTCTCGGCCGTCCGCAGCGAGTTCAGGCATCTCGAATTCTTCTACTTCCACAACTGCGTCTACGACTTCGTCTGGAAGCACAACCGGCGCCGCTTCGCCGAAAAGATCGACACCTGGAACCTCATCCGCCGCTACGGCCGCGACTACAAGCTGTTGTTCGTCGGCGACGCCACCATGAGCCCCTACGAGATCCTGCAGCCGGGCGGCAGCGTCGAATACCGCAACGAGGAAGCCGGTGCCGAGTGGCTGCAGAGGCTGGTCCACCACTTCTCCCACCATGCGTGGATCAATCCCGAGCCTCGCGCGGTATGGGGCTACCGCCAAAGCATCGGTCTCGTGCAACAAATCATGTCCGCGCGCATGTACCCTTTGTCACTCGAAGGGCTCGAGCAAGCCATGCGCCTGCTGTCAAAATGAAGCAATGACCGGGCTCCCGCACAACACCTTCCGACGACAGCGTCCCTTCAGCCCTTACCGCACGCCGGCACAGTCGCCGGCGTTTTTACGCCCGGCGTCCGTCGCCGCGTGTTGCGCCCTGGCGCTGCTGTCCGGCTGCAGCCTGATGCCCGGCAAGAAAGCCGACGCCGAACCCGCCGTGGTCTCCGGCGACCGGGTGCTCAGCGCCGACGAGGCGGCCCAGGCCGTCGCCGCCAATGCGGCCAAGCCTCCCGGCCAGGCCAAGCGCGAGGCGTTCACGCTCGACGTGAAGGCGCCTGACGACATCCGCGATTACCTCACGCTGCACCTCGAGCTGCAGCGCTATCGCCAGCTCGACGACCTCGACGGCCAGGAGCTGTCGCGCCTGCTCGGTGCGGCCGAGGCCAACACCCGCGACCTGCTCGGCACGCTCGGCTATTTTGCGCCGCGCATCACCATCGCCCTCAACGAGACGCCCAACGGCGCCCGGGCGCCGCGCGAAGTGACGGTGGCCGTCGATCCGGGCCAGCGCACGGAGATCGACACGGTCGACATCGCCTTCGCCGGCAACATTGCCGACAACCCCGCGGCCGCCGGCCAGCGCGGTGACGTCACCGCCGGCTGGGGCCTGCGCGCCGGCCAGCCCTTCACGCAGGACGCCTGGGACGGCGCCAAGACCGGCGGCCTGCGCCGCATCACGGCACGCCGCTATCCCACCGCCAGCGTGTCCACCAGCCGTGCCGATGTCGACGCCGACACCAGCAAGGCCAAGCTCGCCGTCACCTTCGATTCCGGCCCGGCCTACCGTTTCGGCACCGTCCTGGTAAAGGGCTCCGAACGCTATCCACCCGAACTCGCGCAGCGGCTGTCGCTGCTGCCGGTGGGCGAGGAATACGACCAGGCCAAGCTGCTCGCCTCCCAGCAGCGGCTTGCCGCCAGCGGCTACTACGACTCGGTGTTCCTCACCGTCGACACCGACGCCGGCACCCCGGACGCGGCACCCGTCGTCGCCCAGGTGCGCGACGCCAAGCTGCAGAAGATCGTCTTCGGCGTGGGCGTCAGCACCGACAGCGGCCCGCGCCTGTCGGTCGACCACATCCACAACCAGCTGCCGCTGATCGGCTGGCGCGCGGTGTCGCGCATCTCGATCGACCAGAAGACCAAGCTCATCAGCAGCGAGCAAACCTCGCTGCCCGACGAGAACCTGTGGCGCTGGGTGACCTCGGAACGGCTGCAGCGCGAAATCACCGGCAGCTACGAGGTCAACAGCGGACGGCTGCGCGGCGGGCGTGCCAAGAGCACCGACCACATCGACCGCGGATATTTCCTGCAGTACGACTACGCCACCACCACCACGTCGGGCGCCGACGCGCCGCCGTCGGGCTCGGCCCTCAGCGTGCCCTGGAACTGGACTGGCCGCTACTTCGACAATGCCACCGCGCCCTCGCGCGGCTGGGGCGTGGCGGTGGAAGCCGGCCCGGGCATGACGCTCATCGGCGACCGCTCGCCTTTCCTGCGCACCTATGCGCGCGGCCTGGCGTTCATGCCGCTGGGCGCGGTCAACCCGGCGGGCGGCGGCGAGGCGCGGCGCAGCCGGCTGCAGTTCCGCGCCGAGGCCGGCGCGGTCAACGTCAAGGACACCGCCGTGGTGCCCGCCACCCTGCTGTTCCTCACCGGCGGCGACGCCACGGTGCGCGGCTACAGCTACCGGCAGATCGGCGCGCGCACCGTCAACGGACAGACCTACGCCGGCCGCTACCTGGCCGCCGGCAGCGTGGAATGGCAGCACCCGGTCGTCTGGAACGGCGAAATGACCGATTTCGAAAGCGCCCTCTTCGTCGACGCCGGCGCCGTGGCCGACCAGCCCGGCGACCTCAAGGCCAAGGTCGGCGTCGGCGCGGGTGTGCGCTGGCGCAGCCCGGTCGGGCCGCTGCAGGCCGACATCGCCTACGGCGTCGATCCCAAGAAATTCCGGCTGCACCTGCGCCTGGGCTTCACTTTCTGATGCAACGCATGGCCGAACAAAAACAACAACAACAGCAGCAGCAATCGACTCCTCCCGCAGCCCGTGGCAAGCCGGGCCGGAGAGCCTTGCGCTGGATCGCCGGCACCTTCGCCGTGCTGTTACTGGTGCTGGTGGCGGTGCTCGCCGCCGGCTGGATCTGGGCCGGCAAGGACCAGTCCCTGGCGGTGGCGCTGAACCGCGCCGCCGGCTACATGCCCGAGGGCCAGACGCTGCAGAGCCGCGACGTGCGCGGATCGTTGCGCGGCGGCGGCTCCATCGGCTGGCTGCGCTGGCAGAGCGCCACCCTGGCCGTCGAGGTGCGGGATGCGCGCATCGGCTGGGCCCTGCGCCCGCTGCTGCAACGCAAGGTTGCGCTGGGCGAGGTCTACGCCCGCCAGGTCGACATCGAAAAACTCGGCCCGGGCGAAGACACTCCCACCGAACCGCTCGACCAGCTGGCCTTGCCGGTCGACGTCGATGTGCCGTTCCGGGTGGACACCATCCGCTGGGCCGGTCCGCCGGAAACCCTGGTGACCCATCTCGCCGGCCGCTTCCGCTACGAGGACGGCCATCACCACCTGGTGATCGACGGCGTCGACGTGGCCGACGGCCACTACAGCCTGGATGCCCGCCTGCAGGGCGCCGCACCGATGGCCCTGACCGCCCTGGCCAGGGGCCGTGTCCAGGCGCCCGTGCCCGAAGGCGTCGAACCCCTTACCGTGGGTGCCGGCGTGTACGCCAGCGGCACGCTGTCCGGTACGGCCGCGCGCCTGCAGGTCGCCGGCGCCCTGCGGCCGGCCGGCGATGCACGGATGCGCGCGGATGTACTGGCGAACGTCGCGCCCTGGCTGCCGCAGCCCCTGCTGTCGGCACGTGCCGACCTGGACCAGGTCGATCTCGCCCGCCTCTGGCCGCAGGCTCCCGCCACGCTGCTGGGCGGCACGGTAGACGCCGGCCCCATCCCTTCGGGCTGGCAGGTGCAGGCTGCGCTGCGCAACGCCATGCCCGGTCCGTGGGACCAGGGCAGGTTGCCCGTCGCGCAGGCCGACCTGAAAGCCGCCCAGGAAGCCGACGGCGCCTGGACGATTTCGCAGGCCGTGGTGCAGGCCGGCGGCGGGCAGCTCAGCGCCGAAGGCCGCTGGGGGCCGCAGCCCGCCGCTCCGCCGGCCACCGAAGCCGGCAAGGAACCCGTCGGCCCGCCCGCTCCCTGGCAGGTGATCGCAACGCTCAGCGGCATCCAGCCCGGCGCCTTGCACAGCCAGCTGGCCGGACCGGTGCTGTCCGGCAGGGCCACTGCCGCCCAGGTTGGCGAGGCACTCGATTTCGACGTCGCCATCACCGGTTCCGGCAATGGCCCGACGACGCGCAAGACGCAGGCATCCGCCTTGCAGACGCTCGGCCTGCAGTCCGTGTCCGCCACCGGCCGCTGGGCCGGCGGCACGCTGGATCTGCGCAAATTCAACCTGCGCGCGGCCGATGCCTCGGCCGACGGCGTGCTGCAGATCCGCCCCGACGATCAGTCCGGCAAGGGCCAGCTGAAGCTGGTCGCGCCAGGCCTGCAAGCCAGTGCCGACGGCGCCATGGCACCCGCCACCGGCGAAGGCAGGGCCAAGGTTTCCCTGGCCAGCGCCGCCACGCTGCAGCGCTGGATCGAGAACATCCCCGGCCTGCGCGGCGCTTTCGGCGGCATCTCGATCGACGGCGCCGCCCAGCTCGACGCGCAATGGCGCGGCGGCTGGCAGAGCGCCCTGCGCCGCTGGCAGCAGGGCGGCACCGGCGGCCCTGACCTGACCGTGCAGGCCACGCTGGTGTCGCAGAAGCTCGATATCGCACTGCCCGCTTCGCGTCCGGCCGACAAGCCCGACGCCGCCAACCGACGCGCCACCACCGTCGCGGTCAGCGGCCTTCGCGCCGAGCTTTCCGGCTCGCTGGCCAACGCTTCGCTGGCGCTGCAAGGCTCGGTCGACACGGGCGCCCAGAACGCCCGCCTGCGCACCCGCACCAGCGGCGGCGTCGAAGGGCCCGGCCGCTGGCGCGCGGCCATCGCCGAACTGCAGCTGGAAGCCGGCGACCGCAGCCTGCCCGGCCCCTGGCGCATCGATCTCGACGCGCCCATGACGCTGCAGGTCAGGCAATCCGGCAACACGCTGGCGGTCGATACCTCGGGCGGCAGCGCCGGCCTCTCCGGCCCGGCGCCGGGCAAGGTGGGCATCGTCTGGCAGCCGGTCAGCCTGCAAAGCATCTCCGGCGGTGCCAAGGGCTCCGCCGCGCAGGTCAGGGTGCGCTCGGCCGGCCAGCTCAAGGGCCTGCCGATGGCCTGGGCCCAGGTGTTCGCCGCCGGCGGCCAGGACGCGCTGGCCAAGATGGGCCTGGCCGGCGACCTGGTTTTCGACGGCAGCTGGGACATCGATGCGGGAGACACGCTGCGCGCCCGCGCCAGCCTGGCGCGCACCGCCGGGGACATCCGCATCCAGGTGCCCGGCGCGGCGCCGACCACCGCGGTCATCAGCACCAGCGGCACCGGCACCGGCGCGCAGGGCGCCAAGGTTTCGGCTGCCGCCAGCAACACGCCGACCACCGCGGCCGGCGTGATCGCCGCCCGCATCGACCTCGCCGCCGACGGCGATGACGTCAAGGCCGACGTGCTGTGGGACAGCGCACGGGCCGGCGTGGTCAAGGCCAGCGCCGCCACCCGCCTGACCCGCGGCACGGACGGCTGGACCTGGGCCGCCGACGCCCCCCTGTCAGGCAGCGTGGATGCCAGCCTGCCGCAAGTGGGCGTGTGGACCGTGCTGGCGCCGCCGGGGTGGCGCGTCAACGGCAGCTTCGAAGCCCGGGCACAGCTTTCCGGCAACCGGCAGGCGCCGCGCTGGTCGGGCACGCTCAACGCCAACGGGCTGGCGGTGCGCTCGGTGGTCGACGGCATCGACCTCCACGACGGCCGGTTGCGCACCACGCTGCAGGGCGACCGTCTCGACATCACCGAATTCAGCCTGCGTGGCGGCACCGAGCCGGGCACCCGCATCCAGGGCATCGCCGGCAGCCTGGCCACCGCCAGCAACGTCGCCAACAACACGGACGGCGGCACGCTGCGCGGCACCGGCACCCTGTCGTGGGCCGACGGCATCCGCATGAACATCGACGCTCGCGCCGAAGCGCTGCGCGTGTCGGTTCGCACCGATCGGCAGGTCACCCTGTCCGGCACGGTGCAGGCACGCCTGGGCAACGACGGCCGGCTGGTACTGCGCGCCAACCTGCGCACCGATCGCGCCGTCATCCTGCTGCCGGACGACAGCGCGCCCACCCTGGGCAGCGATGTCTACGTGCATTCGGCCGCCAAGGACCGCGAGGCCGCCCTGCAGGCCGAGAAGGCCGGCGCCGCACCCACCACGGTCGGCACCGCCAAGCCGCCGGACATCCTGGTGGTGTTCAACCTCGGCAACGACTTCGCGGTGCAGGGCCGGGGCATTACCACGCGTCTCACCGGCGAGCTGGAGGTACGCAGCACCGCGGGGCTGAACGTGCCGCCGCGGGTCACCGGCGAAATCCGTACCGCTTCGGGGCAATACCGCGCCTACAGCCAGCAGCTCGATATCGAGTCCGGCGTGGCCAGTTTCAGTGGCGCGCTCGACAACCCGGCGCTGAACATCCTGGCGATCCGCCCCAACATCAGCGTGCGCGCCGGTGTGCAGGTCACCGGCACCGCCCAGGCGCCGCGGGTCAAGCTGTATTCCGAGTCGGGACTGACGGATGCGGAAATCCTGTCGTGGGTAGTGCTGGGTCGCAGTACCGCCAACGGCGGCGCCGAGGCGGCCCTGCTGCAGCAGGCGGCGCTGGCGCTGCTGGCCGGCGGCAAGGGCAGCTCGGGCGGCGTGGCGAAGAAACTCGGCCTCGACGAGATCGGCTTCAAGGGGCCGGGCTCGGGTGCCGACGCCAGCGCCGCAGCGCTGACCTTCGGCAAGCGCCTGTCGCAAAAGCTGTACGTGACCTACGAGCACGGCTTGTCGGGCGCCATGGGTTCGCTCTACATGTTCTACGACCTGACGCGCCGGCTCACCCTGCGTGCCCAGGCCGGCGGCACCAAGAACGGGCTGGACCTCATCTACACCCTGACCTACAACTGAACCCGGCTGGCCGGCCCGGCGCTTTTCGCTCGCACCCGCCGATCGAACAGGGGCTGGCCAGCCCCTACAATCGCCGGCCACCTCCTCGTAGTTCAAGGGGAGTTTTCAAAGGGGAAGTGAACGGCGCGACTCACTTTCGTATCACACAAGAATGTGCAGTGCTTGTCGGCGGATATTCAATAGCGTTCGGCGAGCAGGCTCACTCGCTCATGTTTGATCAGCTGCATGGATCCAAAGTCTGCTTTGGGCTATAAAACTAGGCTTATAGACATGAATGCCATTTTCGCCGATGCACTCCCGCCCGACTGGGAGCCCCTCGCCGCCGTTTTTGCGGCACTGGGAGACAGCTACCGACAACGCATCCTGCTGATGTTCGAACGCGGGGAGCGGCTGTCCATCAAGCAGGTGAGCGACGTCCTGCCGCTCAGCCGCACGGCGGCCCTGCACCACATACGGGTGCTGCAGAACGCGGGCTTGCTGCGCACCAGCAAGGAAGGCCGGGAAGCCATGCTCAGCGTCGACAAAACCGCTCTCGTGCAGGCGCTGCAACGCACTCTGGCGTATACGGACAAGTCGCTTTGAAAGCCGCCGACCGGCGCATCCGAATCTGCGGCACCGGCGCGGCCACGCCGGCGACGCTGGTCAGCAGCGAAGAAATCGACGCACGCCTGGGCCTTGCGCCCGGAACGGTGTTCGCCATCAGCGGGGTGTCGTCCCGCCACACCAGCACCGATGAATCCGCGGCCCAGCTGGGTGCAGGCGCCTGTCGTCAAGCGCTGGATAACGCCGGCCTGCGCTGGGACGACATCGACTGCCTGGTGGCGACATCCGCGACCATGGACCAGGCCTTGCCCTTCAACGCCGCAATGGTCCTGGCGCAAGCCGGTGGACGGTCGCGGCCGATCGCAGCCTTCGATGTCGGGGCCAGCTGCATGTCGTTCCTGACCGGGCTCGACACCATGAGCTACCTGGTGGATGCGGGCCGCTATCGAAACGTGATGCTGGTCTCGGCCGACATCGCCACCTTCTCGCTGGACTGGTCGCACCTGCACGCTGCGGCCATCTTCGGCGACGGTGCCGCGGCCGCCGTGATCCGCCGCAGCGCGCCGGACGAAACCTCGACCCTGCTGGCGTCCAGCCTGCAAACCTTCCCGGAAGGCGCTGGGCACTGCCGCATCCTCGCCGGTGGGTCCAGGCACCACCCGCATCGCAGCGCTCGAAGCATCGAGGAACTGGCCCTGTTCCAGATGGACGGCCCCAGGATCTTCAAGCTGGCCGCCCGCGAGCTTCCCGGTTTCACTCGGCGCCTGCTGGATTCCGCCGGCCTCGCCATGTCGGACTTCGACGTGGTGGTGCCGCACCAGGCGAGCCGCCTCGCGCTCGACCATCTGCGAAAGCGCCTCAAGATCGAAAAAAGTCGCATGGTGGATGTCTTCCAGCGACTCGGCAACCAGGTCGGCGCTTCCCTGCCTTCGGCGCTGCACCATGCCGTCAGCCAGGGGCAACTGAAGCGGGGCCAGACGGCGCTGTTGATCGGTTCCGGCGCCGGCATGACGCTCGGCGGCGCCGCGCTGGTGTATTGAGATGCGGATTCTGGTCACCGGGGGAACCGGTTTTCTGGGTCGCCACCTGGTCTGGCGGCTGTCGGGTGCGGGCCGCCAGGTCGTCTTCACCGGCCGCGATGCCGAGGCCGCCGCGACGGTGCTGCGCCTGTCGTCGGCGGGCGGAGCGGCGAGCTTCGTACCCATCGAACACGGAAGCGCCGATGCCGGGCGAGCCCTGCACGAGGCGGCAGCCGGGGTGGACGCCGTGGTGCATTGCGCAGCGCTGTCGTCTCCCTGGGGAAGTCGTCGCGCATTCGAGCAGGCCAACGTCGTGGCCACACGCGAGGTACTGGCGGTTTGCAGGAGCCGGAGCATCCGGCAGCTCGTCCATATCTCCACCCCGGGGTTGTATTTCGACTTCAGCGACCGTCTGGAGATCCGCGAAGACGAGCCCTTGCCCGTGCCCGCCAACCTGTACGCGGCCACCAAGGCGGCGGCGGAGGCCCTTGTCCGCGAAGCCGGGCATCTCGACTCGGCGGTCATCCTGCGGCCGCGCGCCATCTTCGGCCCGCACGACAGCACCCTGCTGCCCCGGCTGCTGCGGGTGGCCCGCCGGGGCACCCTGCCCCTGATGCGGGGCGGCCGGGCACGGCTCGACCTGACCTATGTCGACAACGTGGTGGATGCCGTCGAGCTGGCGCTTGCACGGCCCGGTGCCCACTCACATGGCGCGACCTTCAACATCAGCAATGGCGAGCCGATGCAGGTCGCCGAACTGTTTCAGGTGCTGGCCGCTGCGTTCGGCCTGCAGGTGCGGCTCAGGCGGCTGCCTTATCCGGTGGTCGATATCGCGGCCCGGGCGATGGAAGGCCTGGCCCGGCTGCGCCCTGGCTGGGAACCCCCGCTGACCCGCTATTCCGCCGGCTTGCTGGCCTTCTCGCAGACCCTGGACCTGTCGAATGCCCGCCGGCAGCTCGGCTACATCGCCCGCATTCCACTACGCGAAGGCCTGGTGCGCACCGCGGATTGGTTCCGCACCCACGAGAAGGCAAACCGATGAGCCCGCGCATCGGCTTTCACTGGCTGCGTGCGGGACATTGCCGCCACCCAGAATGTGTGGTCCAGCGCGGCGGCCGATGCCGCGTGGTCGACTACCCCTCGCTGGTCGGGCTGCTATTGCATCCCACGCGCGGGCCCATGCTGTTCGACACCGGTCACCACGAGCGGTTTCTGGAGGCTACCCGCCCGTTCCCGGAACGTTTCTACCGCTGGGTGACGCCGGTGGGACTGGACGACGCACCGCTGCTCGAACAGCTGGAACGCTTGGGCATCGGCGCCCGCGACATCGGTCACATTTTTGTGTCGCACCTGCATGCCGACCACATCGCCGGCTTGCTCGACTTCCCCGGAGCGCGCCTGCATGCGATGCGCGCCGAATGGGACGACATGCGACGTCGGGGCCGCATCGGCGCGCTTCGCCACGGCTTCCTGCGGGCCCTGTTGCCGCCGGACATGGAGCCGAGGCTCCGGTTCGCCGAAGACTCGGCCCGCATCGACCTGCAGGGTGCCCTGGGGAGCGTCGGTGGTTCGACATCCGGCTTCGACCTGCTCGGCGACGGCAGCATCCTGGGCATACCGCTTCCGGGCCACACCGCCGGCCAGATGGGCCTGGCCTTCGAGACGCCCGGCGGACGCCGCGTACTGTTGCTGGCGGACGCCTGCTGGTCGCTGCCGGCGCTGACCCTGAACCAGCCCCCTACCTGGCTCGCCACCGGCATATTCGCCGACCGCCGCGCCTATCGCGACACGTTCCACGGCTTGCAGTCGCTGCAGCGTTCCGACCGCGAACTTCTGATGCTGCCCTCGCACTGCAGCGCAAGCTGGGAGGCGATTCGCCGTGAAACCCTCTGACTCGTTTTGCCTGCTGTCCACGTTCGCCCGCACCCGCTGGGGGTTCCGGTTTGCCGACCGGGACTCGCTGGAAGCCTGGCAGCGCCGGCAAATAGAACGTTTTTTGTCGCGGCAACTGCCACGCGCGCCCTTCTATGCGCCTTACCGTGGCGCCGGGCTGGCGGAACTGCCACTCGTGGACAAGGCGCTCATGCTGGTCCGGTTCGCCGACCTGAACACCCACGGCGTCACGCTCGAGCAGGCGACGGAAGTCGCCCTGGCGGCCGAGACATCGCGAGACTTCTCCCATGCGCTTCGATCACCTCGCCGCGGCGTGAGCCTGACGGTGGGCCTTTCCAGCGGCACCCAGGGCGCACGGGGGGTCTTCCTCGCATCGTCGCGGGAGCGTGCGCTGTGGGCCGGCGTGTTGCTGGCGCGCACTCTCGACGGGCCGCTGCTGCATGACCTCGTGCTGGGGCGCTCGCCGCTGCGGGTGGCGTTTTTCTTGCGTGCCGACAGCAAGCTCTACGGCACCCTCGCCAGCCGGCGGCTGGACTTCCGTTTCTTCGACCTGCACAACGGCGTCGAACCCCACCTGCCAGCCCTTCGTGGATTCGCGCCGGATGTGCTGGTAGCGCCGGCCAGCGTGCTGGCCTGGATCGCCGGCAACGCCGGCACCATGCCGCCGCCACGCAAGGTCATCTCGGTCGCAGAGGTGCTGGAGCCCGACGACGAGCGCCGCATCGCCGCGGCCTTCGGCCTGCCGGTCCACCAGCTCTACCAGTGCACCGAAGGCTTCCTGGGCTACACCTGCGGGCACGGCAGCCTGCATCTCAACGAGGAGTTCGTTCATGTGGAACCCGAATGGCTGGACGCCGCCCGCACCCGCTTTCAACCCGTCGTGACCGACTTCACCCGCAGCGCGCAGCTGTTCGTGCGGCACCGGCTGACCGACGTGCTCACCGTGCTGCCGGGCGAGTGCGCCTGCGGCCGCCCGACCCGCCGGCTGGCCGGCATCACCGGCCGCATGGACGACGTGCTGTGGCTGCCCCACCGGGACGGCAGGCGCCTGGTGGCGCTGTTTCCGGACATCGTTCGCCATGCCGTGGTGCGCCAGCGGCAAACCCATCCCGACTACCGCCTGTGCCAGCGGGGCCACACCTTCGAACTGGCGGTGGAGGGCGGCGACATGGCGGCGTACCGGGCCATCGTCGGCGCGGTGGACGAGACGGTCCTGCGCCTGGGCATGGCGCCGCCCGCGTGGCGCCAGGTGCCCATGCCGGTCGCATCCGCCATGGCGAAGCGCCGCCGCATCACCTGCCTGCTCAAACCGACCACGCCGGACCGGTCGACCGAGGTGGCCACCCATGACTAGCGTACTGCTGCTCGGTGGTCGTGCACCCGTCACCCTGGACCACGCGCGCCGGTTCGCCCACCACGGCTGGACCGTTTTTGTCGCCGACAGCGTCTCGTGCCGGCTGACCTCGTCGTCCCGTGCCGTCCGCGCTTCGATCCGCCTGGCTTCGCCCCGGCACGCACCCGGCGATTTCGTGCGCGGACTGCGCGAGGCCATCACCCGCTGGGGCATCGAGCTGATCGTGCCGACCTGCGAAGAGGTGTTTTTCCTGTCGCGCTACCGCCATCTGCTGCCGGCATCGGTGCGGGTGCTGGCGGACGACTTCGAGTTGCTCCGCCTGTTGCACAGCAAATGGCAGTTTCTTCAGCTCGCCGAGGGCTGCGGGGCTGGCGTGCCGGCGGCCGCCATCGTCGATTCCCTGGCCCAGGCCCGGGACTGGGCAGCCGGCCGGCCGGTGGTGCTGAAGCCCGAGTTCTCACGTTTCGGCGTCCATGTCCGCCTGTACCCCGAAGGCATGCCGACCGATGCGCCGGCCCTGCCGGACCTGGGCCGATGGGTGGTGCAGCGCTTCATCGCCGGGCAGGAGTTTTCTTCTTACAGCGTGGCAGAGCGTGGCCGCCTGCTGGCGCACAGCCTCTACCGGCCGGCTTACCGCCTGGCGGGCAGCTCGAGCTTTTATTTCGAGGCCGCCCGCATCGACGCGAGCCGGGATCACGTCGAGGCCCTGGTGCGCAAGACCGGCTTCACCGGCCAGATTTCCTTCGACTGGATATGCGACGCCAGCGGCGGGCTGACGGTGATCGAGTGCAATCCGCGCGCCACCAGCGGATGCCATCTTTTTGCGCTGGACGACGCGCTCCCGTCGGCCCTCGCCGGCACTTCGGCGTCGTTGCTGGAGCCGTCCGCCTCGCGGCCCCGCATGCTCGGGCCGGTGATGTTGTCGGCCGGCCTGGCAAGCGCCATCCGCAAGGGGTGCCTGGCCGAATGGCGACGAGATTTCCACGCCGCCGAAGACGTCATCACGGCGGTGGGCGACCGCCGGCCGCTGCTCGGCGCCGCGGTCGATATGGGGGCCTATGCCGGGCTGGCGCTCCGCCAGCGGAGAAGCCTGCGCGAAGCATCCACTCAGGACATCGAGTGGAACGGCCAGGCGCTGGGGGACATCGCGGCATGAGCGGGTACGCCGGCAAGTTGTCCTTCGGCGAGCAAACGCGTGCGTTCGCATCGCTCCACCAAGACCAGCCCACGCAGCCCTACATCGCCAACCTGGATGCCGAGGTGCACTGCATCGACGCGGGGCCGCATGCCTTGCCCGTGACCCTTTCATCGCCCCGGGAGGGCAACGCCTGGGTGGTCTCTCCCGCCACGACCTATGGACGCTACGCGGTCGAAGAGTCCGAACGCCTGGCCCCGCGCTGGGCCAGGCCGCCCCTGCGGGCCGCCACCGCCTGGGCCACCCGGGAAATGAAGGCCACCGGCCTGGACCGTGGCGTGTCGGTCAACAACTGGCTGCTCAGCACCAACATGTATCCGCCGCTGGAAGCGTCGATGGTGGCGACACTGCGCGACCGCTGCATCGGGCGCTGGCCCGCCAGCGCCCTCTGGCTGCGATCCCTCAACCGGGTCCAGCACGGCCCGTGGCTGGATGCGCTGGTGGCTGCCGGATTCCAGCTGATCCCGACCCGGCAGGTCTACCTGTTCCAGGACCTGAGAACCACCTGCCGCAGCAACCTCAAACGCGACCTCGCACTGATGCATAAGACCGCCCTGAAGCCGGTGCCCCACCACGACTTCCTGCCAGCGGATTTCGCGCGCAGCGAACGGCTGTACGCACAGCTCTACCTGGAGAAGTATTCGGCCTTGAATCCGGCCTACACGGCCAGGTTCCTGCGCGCCTGGCACCAGGCCGGCCTGCTGCACATGCATGGCTGGCGCGATGCCGAAGGGCAACTGCAGGCGGTCGTCGGAATCTTCAGCCAGGGCGATGTCTCGACCGCGCCCATCGTCGGCTACAACACCGCCCTGCCCCAGTCGCTTGGCCTGTATCGCCTGCTCATGGCCCATGCCTTTCGCCATGCCGTCGAAGGCCGCACCGTGCTCCACCTGAGCGCCGGTGCCAGCGGCTTCAAGCGACTTCGCGGCGGCCTGCCGGCCATCGAATACAGCGCGGTACACGCGCGTCACCTTCCTGCGCGCGCGCGGAAGTTCCTCTGGATGCTGCATGTCATCACCAGCGGCTTCGGTGTTCCCCTGATGAAATGGATGAAGTTGTGAACGCCTGGCCCTCCCGACTCCAGCAAGGCTGGTTCGTCGGTGCCGAAAGTCGCCGTGTCTCGGCCAAACCCCTGGCCGTCATGCTGATGGGCAGTCCGGTCGTCCTGGCACGCCTGCCGTCGGGCGGACTGACCGCACTGGAAGACCGCTGCCCCCACCGCCAATATCCCCTGTCGGCCGGCCGCATCACCGACGCCGGCCTGCAATGCGGATACCACGGCTGGACCTTCGGTGCCGACGGCCGTTGCACCCGGGTTCCCGGCCTGCCCGAGGGGCGATGCCCGCCTCGAGTGGGCGTTCGAAGCTTCGACGTCAGGGAGCACGACGGCCTCGTATGGATCCGCGCCTGCCCCGCCGACGCGGCCGTACAACCGCAACTTCCCGACTTCATCCATCACAGGCACGCAGGTTCGCTGCGGTTCATGCAACGGCTCGACTGGCAGGGCGATGCGTTCGACGCCCTGGAGAACTTCATGGACCCGCTGCACACCCACCTCATCCATCCGGGCATGGTGCGCCGCGATGGAGGCCGGCGGCCGGTCACCACCAGGCCCAGCCGGGACGGCCAGGGCATGACCGTCACCTACGAAGGCCCTGACGAACAAAACGGTTTGCTGTATCGGCTTTTCGAGTCGCCGCGGCTCCTGGAGCGAGCGCATCACGGTGTGACCGCACCAGGCAGCGCCTGCATCGAATACCGCTACCGCAACGGCAGCGCCCTCTTCTTCACCCTGCATTTCACGCCACAGGAGGACTGGAAAACACAGGTGCATGCGAGCCTGCATGTCGAAGGGCGATGGGCGCCTGCCTGGGCGGTCCGACTTTTCGCCTGGCCGTTCCTGCGCAGAGTAGCGCGTCAGGACCAGGCTGCGGTCGAAAGACAAGCCCGCAACAAACAGCGGTTCGGACCGAGAAAGGACGCTTCGACCGAACTGGATATCGTGTCCGGCTACCTGCGCAGCATTTGGCATGTCGAGGCGGGCCAAGCTGCAACTGCAACTGCAACTGCAACTGCAACCGAGAATCCGGTCGAACCGGTTGTATTGATGCTTTGACGACCGGCTCAGAATTAATTCGTCAGCATGAATATGAATAATATCAATCCATTGACAGAACTCGAACATCGATACAAGAGCTTGGTCGACATATTCGATGTCGCGCCCGATGTCAAGGCATTTCACAAGACACGGCAAGACGACGGATCGCCGCACATAGAGTTGAACAGGAATAGATTCGATTATGTGATAACCGAACGGGGACAGGAGTGGGACAGGCAGCGCGGCCTCTCCGCTGACGATATACTTTATTTACTGCTCAAAACCGTCACTGGCCGCGTCGCGTCCCACTATGAGCTAAAAAATCGGGTACCTGGAATAGACGGAAGGTCCGTATGGTTTCCGTTGCAGGAAAATTTGATGAGCGGCTTGCGCCCCGAGTGGGGCCTCAAGCTGCGTGAGGAGCATCGCCTGATTCTGCTCCGTTCTCCTTTTAAAAACGCATGACCATGCTGCGCATGCAATGCATAAAATGCGCCTGTCATAAAAGAGGCAGATACTTCCTCGAGCCGCATGCTCGATTTGAAACATTGTTTTGCGATCCGGCGGCCGCCCACCATACTGAGTTAAAAGCTGTATTTAAACTCTTTTTCTACCAAGGATCTTTAATGCGTAAAACCGTTGCCGCAATTCTGTGCACCGTTGCCTGCTCAACGTCGTTCGCACTTGAACTGGCTGCCTATCCGAAAGTGTTTTCGGGGCCGGAAGGCAGCGAGGTGGTGCTGGCACCGACTGCAGACGGGAAAGCCGCCCTGTTCAGGATCAGCGGCGTCAGCCATGCGGTCGACAAGGTGTTATTCCTCGCACAGCTCGACCGCCGCGGAGGCTCGAACGAGGCTTACGTGACCACCTTCGACGGACGCGAATCCGCGATGGTGCAAAAGAAGGCTGCCGAATATGGCGGCGGTGATCGGTATGTCGCGTATCTGCCCGGAACCCAGAAAGAACTCGACCTGTCGTTCAATGAAAAGAAATCAAAGCAGTTGAAGCCGGCCGATCTTCTGGCAGCTTATGAAAAGCAGAAAAACGACGGTTTACAGGAGAAACTGGCGCGATTCGATCGCAACAAGAGCGTGACTTATAACCGTGAACAATTGAACGACACCGACAAGGAAGCCAGCGCTTCATGCGGCGTGCCGGTCAAGACATCGGTCGACTGGAATGCGATCGACGACGAGAAGTTGAAAACCCTTAGCATTCACGGTTTTTGTGGTGTCGTCGCCAAAAATATGCAACGCCTTTGCCGCGACGATGCCGGCGCTTTCAAGAAAAAAGCGGCCGCATTGGGGCAGATCGAATGCCAGTTCGGTCCGGAGCTCAAGGCCCGTGTCGCGGGCCAGAAAGTGGTGTTCACCACCGAGTCGAACGCGCCGAACCAAGACGATTTCGTCCGCGAGTTCCTGCGAAATCAGTAATCTTCGCGGCGTTTTTTTCCTGGATTAAACGAACGAGTGAAGGAATTTAATCCACCATGCGGTTATTGCTTTCCACCGCCCGATTGAATTCCTGCACAGCCTCATTGAATTGCACCGGTTCTTTTCGAGATTCCCGATATTTGCCGGCGAACGAAGTCAATGCCGAGTAGATCGAATCATACTGGTCGATCATGGGAAGCGTTTTCGGAGATTCGACCTTGCGCTTTTCATGCTCGGTTTTCATTTCCGTCAGCTTGGCCTCCATCATGGATAGCTGTTCGTTGGCTGTAGCGATCTTCTGCGGATTTTTAAAATCTTCCGCACTACCGAAGGTATTGACTATCTTTCTCGCTGCCGCCATGGCTTCCATGTTGTACAACTCAAGTAGTTTTCCGTCGGATTTATAACGCGCCATCACCTTGGCGCTCGCCTCTTTTGCAACTCCGTCGACTTTTTTCGAGAATTGATCCAGAGCTATATTGATTTTTTCAATACCCTCCCGGTACATCGGCAACATCGTCCTGCCTTCCGCACCGTTGTCATCTTCGAATTTTTTCGCCGTGTTATACTCCTCCAGTTTTTTCCAGTTCGGAAGGTATTTCTGGACAGTGTCCAGCAGGTTTCTGGCTGCACCGTCTGTCTCGGGCATGCTGGCCGGGTTATTGAGGGCGGCCTTGATATCGCGCACGAATGCATCGCCAAAATTGGCGGTCCCGCCCCGAATGGCTTTGAAATCACCTTTTTCGACTTTTGCCTGAGCTTCCGCCGCCCACCGGGCTAATGCTGCATTGTCCGGCGAATTAAAATCAGCCAACTCATTGTTGATCCGGATATAAGCCTGCGCTTTCTGATTCCACGACGCCTCTACCGAACTAGTTGCAGCCGCTTCGGGCTTAACCGGCGACGGGTTGACAGCGCCCGCAGGAGAAACCGCGGTTTCCTGTCTGCTGTCGTCCTTGCCACAGGCTTGCAAGGCAAGAATCATACAGGCCGCAGCGACGGGCAGGACTTTTTTTGAAATGCGCATGGTTTGATCCGATGAAATACCAAAAACCAAGGATGCGATAAAAACGCCGTCCAGGTGTTTCATGAAGAAACGCGGTTCGTCCTCAGGCGGCGCACATTTTTATATTGAAACGTGTCGATTTCACGATCGGCAGATAATCCTCGGCATCTGCAGGTGGAAAATCTTCCTTGATGGCTGCGTCGGATTTTGCGGCGTCGGCAGACAGAGGCTCCAGTGTTTTCAGGCATCCGGCCTTGTCGCCCATTTTGTATAACGTCAATGCCAGGTCGTTACGGATGCGGCCGGCAGTCAGCCAGTCGAGCGTCTTTTCGCATGTGGATAGAACCGCCGACAAGGTATTTTGCGCATCGCCGTATTTCTTCGCGTCATACTGCTGCTTGAAACCGGCACGGGAACGCTTCAAGGCCTTTTCGGTGCATGCAGGATTTGCACGGGTATAAGTACCCTCGAAAGCGGCGCGCATTCCGCAGTTGTCACGGCACTGCTCGGCACCGTTGGTCGTGACAACGATGGTATCTCCGGTGGTCGCAAAGTTCACCTGGCATGAGCCGCCCTCGATTTTGGCATTGCCCCGCGTTATCTTGCCGTCCAGTTCGCACAAATGCGCATTGGGGCCGATGGTGTTCAGATCGAATGCACCATCCGCCTTAATGTGCATCGATCCACTGCCACGTTCGAAAATATATTCGCCCGGGGGCGGATTGACGCCTTGAGCCTGGGCAAGACCAGCAGATGCGATTATCAAGAAGGCGATCAATATCCGTGCCAGCTGCATTGGAGACCTTTTATATTTATGTGCACCGACCTCAGACCGACAGTGTAGGAATCTCGATCTTCTTGAGCAGGCGCTGGGTGAAGTGCTTGTCCTGGTAATAACGAATCTTGTCGCACTTCACCGGGTGTGGCAGGCCCTCGTAAAGGAACACTTCGGTGTCCGGGCCCATGGCCTTGAGTTCCTGCGGGAGCATCAGGGCGCGGCGCTCTTCCGATTCGCTGCGGCTGGTGTCCCGGCCGCGGGTCACATTCTGCTTACGCACGGTGGTGTAGCCCAGCATGTCAGAGTAGTCGTTGGCGTCCTGCTGCTCGCGCGGCGCAAAAATGACCTGGAGCGCATGGTTGGTCATCAGCGTGCGTGCGACTTCCTTGCCGTAGGTGGCGTCCAGCTGCGCCATGCTTTGAATGATTGGCAGCAACCGCAAGTTGTAGCCGGCCATGTAGCTCACGGCATGGGCAATGATGTCGACCTTGCCGATGCTGGTGAACTCGTCCATCAACAGCAGGCACTGGTGCTTGAGTTGCGGGTTGTTCTGCGGCAGTTCCTTGGTATTCACGTTGATGAGCTGACTGAAGAACAGGTTGACGATCAGCCGGCTCTCGGCAAGTTTGTCGGGCTGGATACCGATGTAGATCGTCATCTTCTTCTTGCGCACATCGGTGAGCATGAAGTCGTCGCCACTCGTGGCTGCATCCAGCACCGGGTTGATCCATGCATTGAGCGGTTCCTTGAAAGTGCCCAGGATCGATGCGAAGGTTTCCGCCGCTTGCGACAACAGGTTTGAAAAGGCCGATTGCGCGTTGCTGCTCAAGAATGGCGCCGCGGCCAATTCTTCATAGAACTTGCGCAGGTCGGTGCCGTTGCCGGACGACAGTTGATAGATCTGCCCGAGCGTGCGCGCGGTTCGGACCTGCTCCGGGAGTTGTTGCATGCCATCGGCGTCCCACTTTTCGAACAGATATAGCGCGAAGGCTAGGAACGCATTGCGTGCCTGGCTGACCCAGAACTTCTGGTCTGCCGTGCCGTCCGGATACAGCATGGCGGCGATGCTCATGAGGTCCGACACCCGGAAGGTCGGGTCGTTGGAGACGTAGGTGAGCGGGTTCCAGCGATGCGTCTTTCGATCAGCCGCGAAAGGATTGAAGAGATACACCTCTTGGCCTTGTTGCGCACGCCAGCCGCTGGTGAGTTCGAAGTTCTCCTGCTTGATGTCGAGTACCACCACCGATTCGCCGTACTCCAGCAGATTGGGAATGACGATGCCCACGCCCTTGCCCGAGCGTGTCGGCGCCGCAAGAATGACGAATTGCTGACCTGGCAGGCGTACCAGCCGGCCTTTGAACTTGCCCACCAGAATGCTGTTGGTGGCGGGCTTGAACATGCCGAGACGATTCAGTTCGCGGCCCGTGGCGAAGCGTGCATCGCCGTGGATCGACGGCGTTCTAGATCTGGCGAGCAAGGCCAGCAAGCTCAGCCAGAGCAGGCCCGGCACACCGAAGCCGATATAACCGGCCCAATGGATCTTCTGCGAATAAGGGCGGTAGGCAGGCAGGTCGAGTGCCTGCCAATAACTGAGATAGGTATTCCAGGCCAGCGATGCGGTATCCAGCTTGAGCAGGAAGAGAGCGAGCCAGCCGGACAGATAAATCCCGGCAAGGAGCGCAAGGACGAGGGTCAGGGCTGCAGTAGCCCGCTTAGCCTTGGTCATCGAATATCACTCTTGGTTATCAATGCAATGTCACTAGGCCATCAAGCGCGGACGGGCCGGATGATTGGACGACTCCGGTTCACTGGTCTCGTAGGCGCTTTTGCCGGTTCCCTTGCGGTTGTCGTAAAAGTGCTGCAACCACTGCTGGGGCAGCAAGTCGTCAACGGAGATGCCTTCGGCCTGCGCGCGCACCTCCAGCACGCGGTGCATGATTTCGATGTTGTCGGTCGACGCGGAAATCACGGACAACGCGTCGTCCATGCCACGCAGGTCGAGCTGGCATACCGAAGACATATGCCCTTGTTTCACCAGAAAGCGGCGTGAGCGCTCGTCGAGGCTGATCACCACCTGATACTCGGACTCGGTGAGCTTCAGGCCGTCGATGTAGTCCTTGCGGCTGGCACTGGGGTTAGGCAGCAGGATCATGGTCGCGGTCTGCTCGATGAGCGCGGCCGAAATGTCGCTGCCCAGTGCGTCCTCGGGACTCTGCGTGGCGAAGATGCCCATGCCGTTTTGCTTCCGGATGGTCTTCTGTTTGTTCTTGGCGAAATCCTTGAGGGCGCCGCCGCCGTCGAGGATTTTCCAGAACTCGTCCATCACGTAGATAAGACGGCGACCGTCGATCAGTGAATCGAGGCGGTGCAGCAGGTAGTTGATTACCGGCACACGCACCTCCGGGTTGTCGAGAACCTCGGTGTAGTCGAAGCCGATGATGTTGGCCTTCTGCAGGTCGATCGTGTCCTTGGGATTGTCGAAAACCCAGCCCAGCGCGTTGCCGTTGGTCCATTTGCGCAGGCGGATGAAGAGCCCGTCGTCGCCCATGTTGGGCAGGCTCTTCTGGAAGTTCGTCATGTTGCGCAGGTGCATCGGCGTGTCGAGCATGGCCTCGACCGCGCGGTGGATTTCTTCTTCCTCCCGGGACGTATAGACAGCCTTGCCGGCCAGCACCTTGATCAGGTCGCTCAGGAAGTGGAGGTTGGCTTCCGTGCGTTCGCAGTGGAAGGGGTTAAAGCCGGTGGGTCGGCCGTTTTCGAGTGAAAGGTAGTTGCCGCCACACGCGCGCACAAAGATCTCGGTACCGCGGTCCTTGTCGAAAAAGAAGATGGTGGGCGCCGGGTCCAGCTTCTGCACCTGGCTGAGCAGGAAGTTGATGAGCGCGGTCTTGCCGGTGCCGGACTTGCCGATCACCATGGTGTTGGCGATGGCCTTCTCGCCGAACGAATCTTCGCCCGGCAGCGTGGCGTGGAAGTTGAAGTAGTAGGGCTGTCCGTTGACGGTCTGCAGCGTGGTGACGCAGGCCCCCCATGGGTTATTGTCGCGCTTGCCGCTGGCGAAGTTGTGCAGCGGAGACAGGCCCAGGAAGTTCAGCGAGCTGATGTTGGCGAGCCGTGTGCGGTACTTCCAGTTGCCGGGAAACTGCGCATAGAACGCGGCGGTCACGGCAAGGTCTTCCTTCACCGAAACGAAGCCGGCATTCGACAGTTCGGCGCGGGTGGTGGCGATGTGCTGCGACAGCGTGGCCTGATCAGGCGCGTAGAGGGCGATGGTGAAGTGGTACTCGCCCAGCACGAAGTTGCCGGACGTGAGTTGATCCATGGCCAGATCGAGCTCGACGATCTGGCTCACGGCCTTGTCGCCGGAAGAGATCATCATGCCCTTGGTGCGCTCCAGCGCCTTGATCGCGTCGTGCCGTCCCATGGGACTGAAGGAATGGGTCATGACGTACTCGAAGTCGAGGTACTTCAGCCCGTTCAGGATGCCCGGGTGCGTGCCGTCGGGGTACTCCTTGATGTTGAGCAGGGCGCCGAAGTGGTTGGTCCCGTCGGGTGCTGTGAGAACGTAATCGCCGGTCTTGGCCGAGAAGCGCTGTCGGCTGATGGGCAGGTACCGGTAGACCGGTGCCTTGAGCACCGGGACAGGTTCCGCGACGCGGTTGAGCAGGTAGCCGAAGAACTCGAGCGTTTCGGAAAATACGATGCCGTTCGGCGCCTCGTACATGCGCAAGCGTACCGGCGCGTATTCCTTGAGCACGGCTTCCATGTTGCCGGCCATCTCCAGCAACTTGTCGATTGCCTGCTGCTGTTCCGACGCCAGGCGCGAGGTGTCGGTCGATTTTTCGACGAAGCGTTTGCCCGTGACCACCGGGCGATAGATCATCGTCAGGTACAGCTCGTTCTGCATGAGCTTCTGCGCCGAGAGTTCCTTGAAGTACGCGTCGGAAAGCGACTGGTTGAACGTGTCCTGGAAACGGCTGGCGTCGGTCACGCGGCGTCGGCGCCGCACGTCGTGCACCCAGAAGGCTACGTTGGCGAAGTCCGGCGCGCGCAGCGTCTGCAGCATGCGGTTGAAGGCGTTGTGCTTGTGTTCGATATCCCAGTCTTCGCGTCCGACGAAAGGCAGACCGTCGAGCCGCCAGGTCAGGAAGAAATCGCCGCCGGTAGTCTTGAGCACCGTAGGTGAGACATGCGTGGAGAACGGTATGAACTCGCTGATGGGCGTGTCAGGATTGAATTGCGGCGTGGGCATGGCGTAGGTCTTTGTAGAGGTGAGGCACTGGTCCCACAAGCGATTGCTTATGCGTGTCGACAGGCCGCGACCGGTTGGGTCAGGGCGTGTAGCCCCACTGCACGATGATGGATTCCAGGATGGCTTGATTGGGTGCCACGGCGCCCGGACAAGTCATCAAAAACGCCCTGCGTGCTACTGCAGTAGCCGGCGCGTTGAAATAGGGACTCCATATCTGGATGTTGTGGAAAACAGCTATGGGCGCTGCACACCCGGGGCTGAAGCTACCGTACCCGGACACGCTGGCCATGCAAAGAAACACCGAACAAGGGTCCGCCCCCTGGGCCCGGGCAGGTGCGCTCAAGCCGAGACCCATAGCCGCAGCCAGCGCCACCGTGGCGGAAATGGTGCGTAGTTTCATGATGGATTCTTCCCTTGTACTGACGGAAATCGATGTGCTTGGTCTTGGGTGACCGCGACGAGCGCTCGCCGAGCGGGACGGCACCGGCATCTCTGGCGTCGACACCACTGCAGCAGCGGCGTTGCCACTACCAAAGCAGCCGTCTTACACCGAGATGTTCGGCCGCTGTTGTTGCTGGATCTGATTCGGCAACTCGACCTGCGGCTGCGCAGCCCTGTTCATCGCCTGAAGGTAGCTGTTGGAACTGTCCTCTAGCGGTGTATTCATGGCTTGCAGGGCAGGGACATGGACCACCTTGGAATGCGCCGAACCCAGCGCGCCCTGTACCGCGACCAGGTTGCTTCCGTCCTGGCCCAGCACCACATGGTCGACCTGCCTGAACCCGGCCTGGCAAGCCGCTGAGGCCAAAACGCCGGCGGCATTGCAGGTGCGCTGGTCGGAGGCGATGCCGCGCTCGGCATTGATCTTTTCCATCCCGGCCAGGGACTGCTTGTAGTGCCCGTTGCCGGGGTGTTCCGGCTGGTTCAAGCTGAACCATGACCCGGGATGACTGACCTTATCGATGACGCGGGAGGATCCCTCGCGCACCGCTCCACCGACCCGATCTATTGCTTCTGCTGCACGGTGCGCACCCGTCTCGACCCTGTGGCGCGCAGCGTCGTAGGCTTGCCCGGCGGCATGGCCCACTGCGTTGACGCCATGGACGACCGTTTGAGCGGCCTGAATTCGGCTTTGCAGTGGTGCCGATACGATGGCTCGCGCGGTGTGCACATCGTTGCGGTAGCGGTCGATCATGTCGTGATGAGCGCTGTACGACGCTGCATTTTTGGCCGTCATGATCGTTTCGCCCAGCATCTTGTTGTGGGGCACGAAGTTGTCGATCGCATGCGCATTGAAATCGGTCGCCTTGATCGGATTGCGCAGGCTCAGAGCGCCGCCACCATCGCGGTAGCCGGCCTTGCGCAGCGTGTCGATATCCTGCTGAACCGCGTAAACGCGCACCTCGCCGAAGTGGGAGCTGGCTGCACTCACCACATCACCAGCGCGAACGTGGTTGATGACCTGGTGACCGCCTTTTGGAACGCCATGGACCAACCCCGCCGCGCCATAGGCGTTGAACGTTTCGCCCTTGAGGCCGAACTTGTGCGCCTCCATCTCGGCCAGCGTGCCGCCCAGCGAGTGGCCGGTGACGGTGACGTTCATTGGCTTGCCGTTTTCCAGGGCATCGGCCTTGGCATGCTGCAGCACCCTTTGCGTGAAAACCCTTGCGTCAGCCCCTTGCGCATTAACGCCTGCCAACGCCATGCCGGCATCGACGCCGCCGTCGCGCAAGGCTTCGCGATCAAACTCGGTACCGCGATAGGCGATAACAATTTCCTTGGTATCGGTACGCTGATAGGCCGTTGCCTGAAAACCGGTTTTGGGGTTGTCGGCATGGTCGAAAATGCGGTATGCCACGTCGCCCAGGATTATTTCTTTTTTGGGATCGCGATTATTGTACGAATCCTGTGCCAGCAGCGCGTAATCCGTTGACTTGGAAGTCATTGGAAATTCTCCCTGGCAGCAATCGTCATCGAGAAGGTGTTCTTCGCATCTGTAAAGTCGGCCCGATTTGGATTACCGCTAGTAACGCGTGGGTGGTCGCTTTTTTGTGACTTGGCGTCTTCGCTGACATAAGACAGATTATTGAAGTATTGCGTAACCGATTTACCAGCCAGCACATCATCAAGCGAGATCGAGTGAGCGAACGCCAAATTTCCGATTTGGAGATCGAAGTCGACGAAACGCATGGCCCAGCGGCAAAGGCCCTGCCCGTAATAGTCCTCGTCCACCAACAGGTCGACGTATATATCGCCCTTGTATGCCGTGTCGCTCACGCGGCTCAATGACATCGGCACATTCTTGTTAGGCGTCAACGTCGCACCGCTGAAAGGGGTTAACGGTACGCAAGCACCGTTCGTGACTTCATAACCGGCGGATCCGTTAACGGCGTCAAACGGCCCTGGCGCGCCTTCGATGGACAGCGTGATCGCGTAGCGCATCTTCGGATGCGGATTGACTTTGATATCAGGATTTTTCATGGACTTTCCACACGCGGGGAGGGTGAGGGGTAAAAGAATGAAAAAAGTAGTGGCAAAACGGCGTCTCATTGCAATTTCACTTTCAACGCGATCTGTTTTCGCGTGAGCAATCGAATTTGTAAAACTGATTTTCTGCAGGGCAGGCGCCCGGCACCGAGAATAACTTCATGCCCAGACCAACTTCCATCGCCGCCGCGGCGGCAGTGGAAACGTTAGAGGTCTTCATGGAAAGTTGTAAACTAACGAATGCGAACCGGTGTACTGCAGGCGCTGTAGTATGTCTCGCAGTTCGTATCATTCCTTTTGCATAATTGCAATCCCTCGGTCACCGCCCTGGCCAGGGTTTCACTGGATCCGCGGTAATAGTTACGGTCGCCGATCGTGAATGCGGCGCAGCCGTTCCTGTAGACAAGCTCGGATTGGCAGATACCACCACCTTTGGCTCTGCACTCATTCAGCGCAGCCGACTTTGCGGCTTCTTCAGTCGGGCGTCCGGCGGCTGCGCCTAATATGCCTTTTGGTCCATCGAAAGCAATGGCACCCCAACGGGGTTCCCATACGGGCTCTTGAATGTCCGGTGCTGTCGGCTGGCTGTAGCCGCCCCCGCCACCTGGAATAGGGGCGCATCCTGCTGTCGCGGCCCCACCGATGGGGTAATAACCCGATGGGCAGTTTCCTTCGGCATGCGCGCCCACGCTGAAACAAAAAAGCGCCAGCAGCATAGTCATTGCGCTAGTGAATTTCATATGCGAGTTTCACCTTGATAAGGTTTGACGGTATCCGTGACAGGAGCCTGCGTCGTCGGCGGGCGACCGTAACCTTGGTTTCCCAATCCCTGAGCTTGGCCCCCATATGCGGATCCGGGCGTACCGCCGCCTCCGCCAGAACCTCCCCAAGACCCGGCAGGTTGCCCATGCGGCCCAGGTCGGTTCGCTGCCCCGCCGCCGCCCACCTGGGCATAGCTCTGGAACTGCCCCAACGTTCCGCCGAAGAATGCGGCGGCCATCGGAGGCGTGCTGACCAGCAGCGCCGTCATCAGTAATCCAATACCCCCCTGCTGCAATGCCTGATTGGTAAAGCCTTCGGCATCGGCCCCGGTAATCGAGTTGATTACCGTGGAAGCCCACATGGCAGCTGCGACCCGCAGCGTCAGGTCCAGCACGATCGAGACCATGAAGTTGAGCACCGCCAGCGAAAACAGCGTGCCCAGCCCGTACATCAGCCAGCGGTGAAACATCGGCTTGGTTTGATCGAATATCAAACAGAGAATGAACAGCGGCCCCAGCCCGATAAACAAGGCAAGCGACACTTTGTACAAGAGCAACATCGCACCGGCCGTCATGGGCGGGCCGGCCACTCCCAGCATGGCGATGAGCGAGGCTCGGCTCTGCGCATTGGACCCCGCCAGATCGCTGGACGGCACGGGAACCGCTTCGATGGCACCCATCGCTAGCTGGGTGTAGGCCAGATTGCGGTCGATATTGGTGCTGGGCGATTCGTCGACCCCGGTGACGAGCGCATTGATATTGCGGCCCAGGCCCTCGCCGAAGAACTGTTGTAAATCCACCGAGCCGATCGCCATGACGGTGGCGACGGCCACGATGACGGCGACGCGCCCCATGTCACTGACCATTCCCATCATCGAATCGCGCGAGCGGCCGGTGAGAATGCGAAAGCCCTGAATGAGGATCCACAGCGTCACCAGTGCAAGTGCGATAGAGGTGGCGAATTGCATCGACCGACCCACGAGATTTGAGCCGAACGTGTCGATCTTGTCCGTCAGCCATGAGTAGATGAGCGCAAAGTAAGTGAAATCCATGATTTTCGATCAGGCCTTGCGCTTAACGGAAAGCCGCAGCGAATGCTGCCGCCTGCGTCACGTTGCCCAGCAGCGACGGTTTACCCCTGAGCGCGGCCCTGGAGAGAACAGACTGTTGGGACTCCAGCGTTCTCAGTAATGATTCATACGATGCCATATTGGCAGCGTAGTTTTCCATTTCCATCTTGAGTTGCGCATCTTTTTGCGCGGTTTCAAGAATCATTCTCTGCGTATTTCCAACGGAGTTGGGCGATCCACTCAGGGAGTCGATAACATTCACGATTTTCTTCAGTCCGCTGTCGTAAACATTAATGCGATTGGCACGTTCAACGCTCTCGTTGTACATTTTCACTTTGAGCTTGGTGCTTAGAACACAAATGCGTTGAGCGTTCTTTACAACCGGACCAGTCAAGTCGATACTCGTCACTGCAGCGAGAACATCGGTGACCATATTGCCCGCACCCGGGCAATTCTGCTCTGCGAGTTTGTCGGGGTCGAGCTTTTGAAGCGGTTGCTGCGGAATAACACTTTGTATGCCCAGGCCGGAGACGGTCGAAACCATCTGCTGATATGCGGCAATCTGCCTTTGGTATTGCGCTAACGTCTCGCTCCACCGCTTGGCCTGCTCTAAATACTCAGCTGCCTCTTTCGCCATGGATTGGGTATCGTTGACGATTACGCCTAATTGCGCCGCGGCATGGGTGGTAGCACTGATCGCCGCAACGGCGATAACGATTCGGGCGGTCGCCACTAGAAATGGATGGGTCTTGACTTTTTTCATGGTGGCTCCGCGCTCCTAGACGTTGTCTTTGGATTGCCCGCGATACACGTTGGGCGTCAAAACCCACATGCCGTCGTGCTGCTGAACGTTGCGCACGCGGGTACGAAATTGCAGGCGCAGCCCGAGCAGCCGGAAAATCAACTCGTCGCGCTTGGCCATCATTCGCATGATGAAGATCACGACGGGGATCAGCACCAGAAACAGCAGGTCGAAGTACATCGCCAGCAACATGCATCCACCCGCGCCGAAGAAGAACGGCACGTAAGGCACGCCCATGAACATGGGCGGGCGGGTGCATCCCCGAAACATCGGATTTTTATGCATATTGGCCCAGTGCCTGCACCAGGCCGGCGAGGCGGCTCAAGGGTTCGACCATGCCCGTGCTGGTGCAGCCGCCACTGGTTCCGTCGGTATTGGCCATGAGCATCTTGGCGATCTGGCCGGCCGCACCGATCAGGAGACCGCCGATGAACACCGGCGCCACGTCGCCGATGCGCTTGTGCGCGAAGGCGATCTGGTAACCCGAGAAGATGACGGCGATGGTCACCACGACGATCGACACCGTGTTCAACAGGGATTTCACATTGCCCAGCACGCCGCAGGTAGCAGTGGTGAGCTCACTACCGGTGCCGACCTGAGCCATGGCCATGCAAGGAACGACGATCAAGGCTGCGATGGCGGCACTGCGAAGCATCTGCAGGTGCTGGACAGCACTGGTGGAGATCGACGCGGAGTTGGTGGAGTGACGTTGCATGGTGATTTTCTCTTTGGTGGATGAAGTGAATGGAAGGTCAGAAAACGAAGGCGCTGTCGCCGGCGGGCCGGTCGGGAGCAACCACGGGTGCGGTGGCGGCCGGCGCATTGCCTGCCGACGGAACCCGCACTTGCGGCACGAAAACGTCCGGCCTGGCGACTGCACCCGCAGGCGCTGTCGGTGTGGCGACGGGCGGCGCGAATGGCACGCCCTGCCTCGATTCCATGACCGGCGGTGGCGTCGGGGAAGATGCAGCAGATGCGGCAGATGAGGTGATCGGCACCACCCGCATGGAGATCCGTGATGCAGCCGTGGTGGGCGGTTCCGCCTCCGCGCGGCTTAGAGCCGGACTTGGCGGCAGGGTGGCAACGGAGGGTGTTGCAGGCAGCTGTGGACTGACGGCACGCAGCGGAATGGCGCTGGTCGCCGACGGGGCTTGCGCAACGGCCTGTCCCCGGTTGATCGAGTCGAAAATCTTCTGCACATAGCCGTTGCGAAACCCGGTCACGAAGTCGCCCGAGTAGTAGCAGCTGAAAGCCTTGCCCCAGTTCCCGCCCGCACTTGCGTAGCAACTGGCCAGGATGCTGGCGCCGGCCGCCAGGTTGGTGCACAGGTCGAAGGCTTTTTCGTGGGTGTCGAGCCCGTACTTGCGAAAGTTGACCCGATTGACCTGCGCCGCACCCAGCGAATAGTTGTAGCCGCCGGACTCGAGCATTTTTGCGGTGGCAACAGCTTCCTCCAGCGTCTTGGGCTGCCGAACCAGTTGAGCGCCGACGACGCCGATGGCGAACGGATTGGCGCTGGACTCGACATGGACGATATGCCGCATCACCTCCGCGGGAACCGCGAGGTTGGGACAGGCCAAGATTTCTATTCCTGGGAACACGATGCTGATCTTTTTCGGTGCGGCAGGCAGCCGGGCCTACGAGGCCTCGGCCTGTGCGTTGCGGCCAGGGTTGTAGTCGATGCCGGTGATGTAGCGTCGGCCCGCATGGGACTTGATATGCACCACGATATCGATGGTCATCATGAGCAATCGCTTGATGGTGGCGAATTCGAGTCCGGCCCCTTCGCTGGAGGCTTTCACCATCAGGGCCAGTTGGTCCCAGGTCTGCTCGACGCTGCCCGAGTGGCAACTCGTGATGGAACCCGGGTGGCCGGAGGCGCAGTTGCGGATGAAATAGAAGGCCTCGTCGCCGCGCAACTCCGCCAGGATGATGCGGTCCGGTTTCATGCGCAGGCATGCTTCCATGCAGCTCTTGGCAGTGATGTCGGCAATGCTCTGTCCGCCCTTGGAGTAGAGCAGGTGGACGGCGTTGGGCTGTTCGATAAAGAGTTCGCGCGCATCCTCAATGGTCACCAGACGCTCGCTGGCAGGAATGTGATGGACGAGCGACTTCATGAAAGTCGTCTTGCCGCTGCCCGTCGCGCCGGACACCACGATGTTCTTCTTGTAGATGACCGCTTGCTTGAAGAAGTCTGAATAGCGGTGCGCAGCACGCAGCGCCAACAGCTCCTTCTCCTGCGGATCGATGCCTTCCGTGTCGTCGAGCAATTCGTCGAAGAAGCCTTCCTGCTGATACTCGTCCAGGGTGCGCGTCTGCTTGGCAGGAAGGCGGATGGTGATGGACACCTGGCCCACCTCTACTGCCGGCGGAATCACGAACTGAGCACGCTGTCCCGTCGGGAAGGTCAGCGAGACGACCGGGTTGGCGTCGGTAATGCGCTGGCCGGTATTGCTTTCGTTGACCACGGTGGTGCAAAACTGCAAGGCTCGCGCCGCCGTGAGAGACGGCACCTCCACGCGCTGCCAGCCGGAGCGGTTCTCAAGATAGATTTCGCCTGGTCGATTGATGCAAATCTCCGTGACATCGGGCGTTTGCATGAATTCACGGATGCCCAGTACGTGGTACTGATAGTCCAGGAATTCGTTTGAGACGGAGGCGACGAGTTCTTCTGTCATGACGGGTCGCGACTTCAGAACCCTGCGACGACGGCACTGAAATCGACATCCTTGGCCACGTAGACGTTGACGATGGTGCCTTGGTTGATCGTGACCGTATCCGGGCGATTCGCGTTGCGGCGGACGGCCTGCCGGGCAAGGTTCTGCAAGGTCTGGGCGGTATAGCTCTCGTACGGCGACTGGACCGCAAGCCCGCCGTTCGTCACCGCCGTGGTACGGGGGCCGTTCTCTGCTGCCGCGTACTTGAAGGCGTCGGCAAACATGCTAACCAGCAGGGCGGACGTGATGCGCTGCCTCCAGTGCTCGTCGAGGTAGCCGGGGTGACCTGCACCGCCCAGGTTGTCGACGCCGGGGCTGGCCATGCTCACATCGATGCCGGTGGGGGTGACGATGCGGTCCCAGATGACGGCGACGCGCGGGCCGTTGGGTTCGGAGTCGTACTTGCCGAGTACCTTGGAACCCTTGGGCAGCAGCAGTCGCCTGCCGTTGACGGAATAGACGGGCTCCGTCACGACGCAAGATGTGAAGCCCGGGATGTCGCTCACGATGCGCGTCTCGAGCACGCAGCGAATGTAAGTGCCGCGCAGCATGAGCACGTTGGCATGGACCAGTGGCTGCGCGTTGGAAACGGATGGCAGAGCTCTGGCGCGGTATGCGCTGTTGGGCGCAATTTCCTCTTCGTTTCCACCCGGCATGCCCATTCCAGGCATGCCGGGCATGCCCATTCCCATCCCCGGAGGCATGCCGGGGTAAGGGTTCTGAACTGCGGGTTGGGCACTTTCCGCCGAGCTGACGGCGATAGTGCCTCCGGCCGCCGCGATCCGGCGTTCCACGAGCGTGGGACCGCGCGGGCCCTGTGGCTGCTGGGACGCAGGCGGAAGCGGCGGCAGCGTGGGCTGGGCCAGGGGGATCGGCTCGGCAGGCGGCGGGGTGTAGGCACGGGGCGCCGGCAGCGGCATCGGTGGCGGCAACTGGGGCGCCGCAGGAATGACGACGACTTCTTCCTTGGGTTTCTGCACCTTTTCCGGTCGCATCACGTTGCGGAGCATCCAGATGGCTGCAATGCCGAGCAAAAGTACCAGAGCCGCCATGAAAACGAGGGCGCGGCGGTTCATGCGCTGCATGTCGCTCGACTTCAACTGCGGTGCACCCGCATCGAGGTTCGGAGCAGGGGGCGCGCCTGGCCGCTCGAACATCGTCGAATACGGATTGGACTGTGCAGCGGACCGGTCGCCGTTCTCTGGTGAGTCCTGGCCGTCACGGCCCTGCGTAAAGTCGCCTGACTGGGAAGGGGGCTTTGGGGTCACTTGACGGTGTTCCTTCGAAGGCCCACGACGTTGTCGCCGTGGCGGATGACCAGGTAAGGGTAGGTCCCGTGAACGACGAGGTTGTTGCCCTCGACCGTGGTATTCACTACGGAGTCTTCTTCGCGTTCGGTTTGCCGCATATAGACGGTTGGGAAATTACCCGTCGGAAACTGCGTCAAGTCGCTCAACTTGATGTACGTGAAGCGACCGTCGTCATAGACGTTGACCGGGACCAACCACGGTGCTTTGGCGCTGCTGGTGGAATAGTCGTACTCGAAGTTGTAGCTCCGGTCCTTGAGCAACGCGGTGTTGAGCGCAGGTGCCTCAGCCGCTTTCCTGGCTTCCTTAGAGAAGCTGGTATCTGCCGGATAGCTGAACTTGATCCTGTACTGCACACCCGCACCTCTCGCCTGCTCGAGGGTTCGCCAGTCGGTCGCCACCACCTTCAGTTCGAAGATGTAGGCGTTGGTCGAGGTGCGGATCATCAGGTTGGTGTCCACGTCGACGTTCTTCGGCTTGAGGTAGAAGATGTTGTCGCGCCGATTCAAGTCCCAGCCATTACTGAAACCGGTGCTGTAGTCCAGGATTTTTTCATCCGGACTTAGCTCGATCTGGGTGGTGATGCCCAGGCCCGCACGCACCGTGTAGATGCGTTCGGGTACGTATTCGTAGGTTTGGACGGTCTGCGCGAAGGCGCTAGATGCGGCGCAGGCGACAACTGCGTAAGCGGTGACCATCGCCCATCGACGGTAGGTGAACTGAAGTCTCATCGGCTGCGCGTTCCCTGACTGACGCCCTTCGGCGCGACCGGGGCGGCAGGCGCATCGGCGCCAGGCACCCCGAGGTTGGGTGGTTGTGGAATGGGCGGCATCACGGGCTGAGCAGGTTGGCTGCCGCCCGGCGTTTCTGCATCGCGGGACGGCGTATCGTTGCCGTCCGGCGTATCCATGACGGATCTCGCCGAAGTGTTTTCCGCCGGCATGGTGTTGGCGGGATTTTCTTCGGGAGGAGACGTTGCGTAGTCGTTGTCGACGCGGTAGTCGGTGACCTGGAAGCCGAGCGGATTCTCGATCCGCTGCTGGTCGTCCATCTTCAGGTTGGGCTTGTAAGTGAATGCCAAGGTCACGATCTTGCTGTCGAGCGGTTGGGTGGCTCCGCTTTGCTTGTCGTACAGGCTCCGCTGGAAGCGCACCGTTGCGCCTTTCGGCGTCTCGCTGCCAGCGACTCCCCCGATCAGTGTGATGCTCAGGATGCGGACCCGGATGGCTCTATCCTTACCGTAGAGCTTGTACGGGTTGGCAGGGTTCTGAGACGAATACAGGTTGGTGTAGCCCCCCGCGACCTGAGGGGAAGACATGGTCAGTACCGTGGTCCAGTCGCGCAGGTTGGTGATCGCCAGGTCGTACGCCTCGCGAGCCACGACGAAATGAGCGACGTTGCTCCGGTTGATCGCTTCCCTGGTGGTGATGCGTTGCAAACTTGCTTCGTCGGTCAAGCGTGCTGCAGTGCTGGTGCCGGTGTATGCATCGGCGATGACCAGGTAGGGAACCTTCTCCTTGAGGGGCAGCATGTAGAAGTAGCCAGACAGCAAAACCAGCGACATGCCCATGGCACTGCCTGCTACCCACCAGGCGCGTTTTTCGCTGCGGCGCGCCATGTCCGCCACAGTCAATTCGAAATCGACGGAACGAGCGACAGCTTCGTCGATTTTCGTCGTCGACGAGTTCTTGTTAAACATTAGAGAGGCCCTGCTGCGGTGGGTGCAGAAATCGGTACGGGCCGGACCACAATTTGCTTGCTATCTGCCGAAATGACGATGCCTTGCGCCGCATAGATGGCACTCAACTCACCCACGGCAACTTGGATGTCATTGGAGCGGACCCTGGCCACGGGTTGATGGAGCGTGAAGTCGGAACCTATCTGATAGGACAACTGCAAACCGTTATCGGACGCCCACCGGCTAAGCATGGTTCGAAGCGTTGCGTCCATTGGCGACGCGTAGAACGTATAGGCAGGAGCCAGCGGAATTTCAGTTGGAACGGTCTGAAATTTGTTTACCGGCGACCAAGTGCTTCCGTAGTCCTTTGGTGAAGGCGCACCACATCCAGCTAGCGCGACGGCCAAGAAGGCAGAAAACGGGCCCCTGAATCCCAGTTTTCGGGCACGCGCACGCAAATTCCACACAATAAGTTGTGTTCCAACCATGCCAATCCTCAAATTCTTTAATTTTTGTCAACTGAACGTAGACGAGCACAGTGTCACTGTACCGTGTCAACTTTGTTTCAATTGCAATATTAGCCGCTATTTGTAAAAGAATGTTTGCGCTAACGCCCGGTTTTTCGATTGTGTTAGGGCGATATGAAAAGACCCGCGCGTAAAAAAGGCGAGACAGGGCTCGGGGCAGGCACGACGCTAAATGAGGCAAGCAGGCAGAGGCACTCGACGTCGTTGATGGCCGTCAGGCCGGCGTACGGTTTCTGCCGCAGCGAACACAAACAAGGGCACGCATGCCAAAGTGTTGCGGCTTGGCAACGAATACCTGCGCTCTCGGCAGGTGAGCTCCCGGAGTTGCTGCGTTACCGTTGGTCGCCTGCCGCCTCGGCGCTGCCGCATCCGGCGTCGTTATGACATATGACGCAGGCGCACTCAGTGTCGGGGCGGCACATATTCGACACGGCTGACGTAGCGCGGCAGGTTCCAAGCGCCGCCGGCAAATCCCTGGCACATTGTGTCGCCCGCCTCTCGGGTGCAAACGAAGCCCTGGACGTCGAAGTGCGCTTCCTCCACCCACAAGCAGTCGCCGATGCCGCGCCCCTTCTGCACGGACGTCAAACTGCCATCCTTCGCCTCGAGGCAGCCCGTTCCAGCGGGGCGCAGAGCAGCATAAGGTGGCTTGTCGTCCGCGATCAACGCAAAGCTCTGGTCGTTGTAAGCAACGACGCCACACTCCCGCGTTAGCAGCACCTTGGCATCTGTCAGGCGATTGACCGTGAACGCCTTGGCGTCGATGCGCTGGGATTGGTTACAGGACTCCTTGGCTTCGCGAAGATCGAGGGCCGGAAAGATTCGCGCAGCCAGGGCCGCATCGTCCGAATGGCTACCGCAGGGCCTGACAGCCTTCACCAGCGAAATAGGGTCCGTCCAGCCGTTGGCTTGCCAGAGGCGGGCGTCCTGCACCAGCGTCGGTGCGTCTTCGACTACTGCGTTTTCCATGCCCGAATTTTACTGTTTATTTATACAGTTATCAATACTGTATGGGCTAGGTTTTTTCAGTGTCGCTGTGCGCCGGTCGCATGCCCGACCAGCTCGCTGAAGAGGTCGTCCTGCGCGGCACCATCGCCCAATTCCTTGAGCACCCGCGCCATCGCCGGGACCGTCATGCCGAGCTTGGACAACCACTGCCCTAGCTCCTGCTTGAGCCTCGACTCATCGGTGGCCCACGGTGCCGGGTACGGGTTGCCCTGCGCCGAGATCAACGTGCGTCCTTTGGTCTCGCACATCTTCCCCGCGTCGAGCCACTGCTCGAAGGTCTGGATGGTGACGACCATCGCCAGGCCGGAGGTCGCGTGCCGAACGCCTGCTGCCTGCAGCGCCCTGGTCATGTACTCCCACAGCCGCCTGCGTCGTGGCGTCACTTCAAAATCCGGCGGCATCTCGGGGGTCTGCGCGCCCGCCTGCCCGTTGCCCGTCCTGTCCACTGCGCTCACTGAGCCTTCCTTTCCTCGGGTGTCATGAGCGAAGGTCGATTCGACCGTTCGCCTGTTGGTGACCCTGTCTGTTGACCCCCCCGGGGGGTAGTTTTTACTTCCCATAAAAATCCAGCTGGACGATCGGTGTCCGGCGTGTCACTGCCGACTTTTGACCCGCCCTCCCCCCTCTGGGGGTGCCCGATCACGACACCACTCCACGGCTGGCCAGCAGGCGCAGCAGGTGGTTGCGGGCCTCGATGAGGAGGACCGTCCGCTCGGTCGGGTCGACCGGCAGGCGAGGCGAGATCCAGACGGCTGCACCCGACGAGAGGTTGCGAGCCTGGAAGGCCAGCGCCGTGCGGTGGGGCTGCGGTACCGCGTCGATTGCCGCATCCATAGCTTGGGCCGTGTCGTCGTTGAGCGCGTCATCGAAGACGCTGAGGTCCGCGCGTGCCTTGCCTTGGGCTTGAGCCATGCGGCACGCAGCGTTCACGCCGTAGAAGCCTCGGCCGTACTGGTAGCCCGAGGACCAGCGGTGCCAGCCGACCAGCAGTTTGTCGAGGATGGAGTCGATGCCGTCGTTCATCAGCATGGTGGGCATTCAGGAGGGTTGAGCAGAAGTTGACAGACGAGGCGAACGGCGAGCCGAGGCCAGGATGGCGGCGATGCGTTCGCGGGTGGCCGACGGAGGTGGGCCGACCTTCACGGCCGAGGTAAGGCGCAGGTGTGGCGCCGGGATCGGTTCTCCCCAACCCCGGGCGAACTCGCGGTTGAGTAGCCATTCCCAGCGTTTGCGACAGTTCCCGAAGGGCTGACCTGCGAGTTCATGACTCATCTCGCAGGCGGCACGCCAGACCGCTGGGTGGGTCCACTCACCCATGCGTCCAGCGGCACGTTCACGCAGGCCTTCGACGGCTTCGCACCATGCCCATTCCGGCTCCATGCCGGGGCGACAGAGTCGTGCGAACTGGCTCACGTCCGGCGGGTATGCACGGCTACGGCAAGCGTTGAGCCCACGAGCGATTTCCTCAGGCGCGAAACCCGCCAGGACGGCCGACCACTGGGCGTGCACTGCCTGGGCGCTGGAGCTGGCGTACATGTCGGCGATGCGGTCTCCGAACTGCTCGGAAAGGCGCAAAAACAGGCGTGCTGCCAGGCGAGGATCGAGTTCACCGGCAGGACCGGTCAGGGTCGGCGCCACGGCGTCAGAAAAGTGGGCGGGCTTGGACATCGACGGTACGAGCTTTAAGGGTTCGGGAGTCCCCGACGGGCCTGCCTTCGGCGATGTCGGCCATGTCGGAGAAGAAGGTGCGGCGGTGCCGCTTGACCTCGGTTTCGGGCTGGATGCGGCGGCCTGCAGTGGACGAGCCGGCACCCCGGCCGGCAGCGCGCTGCAGCCATTCGAGCTTGAAGCCGGTCCAGCCCATGGCCATGGCTTCGGCCAACGCGTTGTCGGCGGTCCAGCCGGCGGCCACGGCCTGGTGTAGCTCGGAGGCGAGCATCGACAACGCCGACTGCGTGAGCGGGGCCCGCTTGCGCTTCCGGTGCAGCAGGTAGTCCGACCAGACGGCGGGCGAGATCTCCGGCAGCGCGCTCAGATCGAGGTCGGTGCTCGCAGCTTTGGGCGGAGGCGGAGGCGGCGGCGGCGGAAGGCCATCGGCAAGGCCGGTGGCTTGACCGATGGCGGTTCCTTGATGGTTCTCTGACGGTTCCTTGATGGTTCCTTTACGGTTCAGGGTGCACGTGGTGCGGGGGTGGGGTGCATGTGGTGCGGGGGTGGGGTGCACCTCGTGCGGGGGTGGGGTGCACGTGGTGCGGGGGTGGGGTGCATCTCCTGCGGGGGTGCACGGCGTGCGGGGGTGCACGTGGTGCGGGGGTGTTGCCCGATTTGCAGGCACATCCAGCTTTTCCGGAACCACGATCTGATAGACCGAGGACCGCCCTGCCCTGTCGGAGATTCGCAGGTAGTGGTTGGCCAGCAGCCAAGCGATCGCCATCTGCACCGTGCGCTCGGACAGGCAGGTACGAAGCGCGATGCTTGCAACGGACGGCCAGCACACGCCCTGGTCGTTGGCGTTGTCGGCCAGGCTCACCAGCACCGCCTTCTTCGGCGGCGCCATCTGCAGCGGCCAGCACTGGCTCATGATGATCGTGCTCATCGTCGGCGCCCTTAGCCTGGACCAGCCGTGCTGGCAGCGCGCTTGGCATTGCGCGACAGCCGGAATAGCAATCGGATTTCGGCCATCGCCTGCTCGGTGATGGCATCCGCCTCGGCCTCGCTGATCGCACCATCGGCTGCAGCTTGGAGGCCGAGCTCGGTGAGCTTGCCGCCGGCCACGCCCAAGTGCAAAAGCTTGTCCTGCAAGGCCATGATCTCGTTGGGCCAACCGCCAGCAGGCGCTGCATCGACCGTCTCTGCTGCCATGCCGAAGCGCCCGTTAAAGGCATGGACCCAACCGAGCGCGTCGGGGCGGTTCATCTCCTGCAGCCATTCGGTCAGCATCTCGGCCATCTCCAGGCTGATGCACTCACCGTCGACGTGGCGCAGCTTTGCCCGCAGGGTCTCGGGATGGATGGAGCGACCACGGCGCTCGGTCAGGAAGGCGGCTGCGGCCTTCACGCCTCCCGGGGCCTGGCGCACCGAGTTGTAGATTTCATCGCGCCAGTCGGCGCCGGAGTAACGGCAGGTCATGGAGTTCTACCTTGACGGGGTAAAGATTTCAGGGTTTCGCTGGAGCACGCCGAAGGCGAGACTTCAGACATGAGAGAGAAGAAAACAAAGCAGGGCGGGCGGGCACGCGCCTCTATGAGGGGGGCGCAAGGTCGGCTTGGTCACGGAATGGGTACCGGCTTCGAGCCAACACTTGCTCGAGACTCAAGATCCGTTGCTCGCTCACAGCACCGCTGTCTTTCAGCTCCCAGACGAGAAGTTCGAAGCCCGCAAGAAGCTGCGAGAACTGAAGAAAGCCGCTGGTCAGCGTGTTCGCTAGCCGGCTTTCGGCTTCAGACCGGGCGCATCTGGGTAATGGGTAAGCGGCGTCCCACAACAGCGCAGGTCCAGCCAGCCAGGATGCTCGAAGCCGCCGCACCAACTCCACGAGCTCTAATTCAAGATGTGCGCAAAGCTGGTGCTGCGCAGGCGGCGGAATCCACACCTCACCGGTCACCGCTGCAGAGAGCTCTCCTGCGCCATCCGCGAAGGTTGAATTCGGCGCCGCATGAAAAGACGATCGCTCACTGCAGGCGGTGGCAAGTCGCAACGCGCCGCGGCGTCGCCGGTACGCGATGGGCCTAACCGGACGCATGGCAACCGCCCAAATGATCACGATGGTCAACCGCCTCGAACACATCGAGAACTTGCGCGGCGACCATGCCAGCTTTGAAAAAAGACCACACCTGATCGGGGCTAAGCTGGTACTGCGTTGCACATTCGCGGATGAGCCCCTGCGCGAGTTGCAACGTCATTGGGGTCGGGTAGCAAGTCAGCTTTTCACTCATAGCGAGCTTTCACGGCAGACAGCACGTTGGCCACCACACGCCGCTGTGACGAACGCGTTTGCGACCCCTGCCGCAGATCCCCAGACATACGCAGATCGGTCTCCATGGGCAATCAAGCGCATACGTTGCAGCCTGAATCGGTGGGTCTTAGGCAGATGCATGGCGAGCTTCATCCACCTCGTAAATGGGCTGAGAAATGTGTGAATCACGCAGAACATTCCAGGCGACATCTGGGCGAAGGTCCTCGCAAAGCACAGGATGTCCGAGTTGCCTTGTCGCGCGCTCGATCAGCGGGCAATGCTCCGCAGGCACTCGGCGTCCATTGCCCTTCCACTGGTTGACAGCCCCTTTGCTAACACCCAAAAGCGTCGCGAGATTGGTCTGCGATCCCAGCACGTCAGCAGCTCTATCGATAGCTTCCATAAGCGATCCTTGTACAGAATTTCAGAACAAGTATAGAGATTCTGGACTCATTAAGTCAACAGATTCGCGACCTGCGGCGTATAGATTTTCTTTACATTCCTAGAATGGACACGAAAAATTGGGTGCGCTCTGCGCGCCAGCTCGCGGGCTTGACCCAGGAACAGCTGGGCAACCATCTCGGCATGACCAAGGGCAACGTCTCGGGGTGGGAGAACGGGCGGCATCTGCCAAGCTTTGACCAGATGCTAAAAATATCTGAGATCACTCGCCAACCGCTTCCCGCTGGTGCGCAGCAGGCGACCGAAACATCAGCTGAATACGTAGGCTTTGCACGGTCTCCGAGACGCATACCAGTGATAGGAACCGCAAAGTTGGGTGGAGATGGTTTTTACGAAGAGATCAGCACCGCGCCAGGTGCAGGTGATGGATACCTCGATATAGACAGCGAAGACGGACATGCCTATTGCCTCAGAGTTCGTGGCATGTCGATGTTCCCCGCCATCCGCGACGGCTGGTATGTCCTTGTAGAACCTAACCAACGCTGCCAGCCAGGCAGTTACGTACTTATCCGCCTTCGCGATGGCCGCAAGATGGTGAAAGAACTGTTGTTCGAGAGGGATGGCACTGTGGAAGTTATGTCCATCAATGGCGGCGAACGCCTCTCGATAGACCGTTACGACCTTGAACAAGAGCGCGGCATGCAGGCAGTGGGAGCGGTACTACCTCCCTGGAAATGGAAGCCCGAATGATCGCCAGATCGATCTATATATCTATGTATAGATTCACTTGACCTTATTTGGATAGTATTCCTATACTTCGCTCCATCACATCGATGGAGCGAACATGCTTTCCTGCATTGCACCCCTGCGCAGCTACCGCGCAGCCCTCATCCCGCTTGGGATCGAGGGCGAAGACGTAGAGACCCATGCTGCCGCCGGCACCCTGCCGACGACCCGCGTTAAAGCCCGCGACTGCCAACATGCACAGTGGGCCGCTCACCACCTCACCGGTCGCCCAGTTCATTCGGCCGAGCGCGTCGAGGAGGCGATGGCGTGAGCGGCGCCGTCGAGATCTGGGTGCGCAGGGAGGACGGCCGGCGCACGGCCTCCTACCGGGTAGGACCTGCAGGCGTCTGGAATGACCTTAAGGCTAGTGCTGCCGAGAAGGCATTGCGAGCCGGCCAGATCACACTCGGCAAGATCACCCTGCCTGTGGTTTCGCGTGACGCGATCGAGGCACGTGAGTTGCCGCCGATGCCTGCACGGCCAGGCGCAGCTGCGTTCAAAGCCCAGGCCGCATTCCTGAAAGCGCTGAGCAGCCGCACCAAACACCTTGCCGGGGGTGGGCGATGAGCACCATCCTATTGTTCGGCTCGACGCTGGGCCTGGTTGGCGCCTTCGTTGCGGTTATTACCGTCGTGGCTCGCGAACATGCCCGAACAGCAGCACGCTACCGGGCGGCATGTAAGGCAGTGCACAGCGAGTTTGCCAATTGCAGTCCGCGGGCAAGCCAGGTTGCAGATTGGATTCACGCCGCCGGCGACGACCGCTCCACTGCAACGATTCAAGAGTTGGGCGTGTCTCTAACGGCCACGCCTGCCGAGCACCCGAGAAGTTGGCTTGCGCCGTTTGGCAGGAGCCAGCCCGAGCGCCGGGCAAAGCGGCAGCGCGGTCACGTCTACCTTCCCCTCGCGCACAACCTCGCGCTGGTGGTGTCGGGCGCTGCAGTTGCTCTGGCGCTTCTGTGCTGCGACGACGGACCAAGCACCCTCGCCGCAGACCAGACCGTTCAGGACGATGTTCTGGCGGTCGAGTCAGCTCATGCGGCAGCTTCTGCTCAGGCGTCTTCAAACGTAGTGCGGCCGGTCGAATCCGCAGTGGTCGCCGCGCTGCAGCCCCTCCCGCTGCCCCTTCACGCCACAGGCTCTGTGCGCTAAGAGGTCCAAGCCATGGACGCGTTTAGCAAACAGCTCCACCTGCGCGGTCGCGTGTATGAGGTTCGCTTTCAGGGCGAACCCGCCTACATGCTGCCGCTCATCGAGCGGGTCCGCGAACGAGGTTTTGTCGCTCACGTCGAGGCGGTATTCGTTGGACCCGACGCCATGGCCTGGGTCGAACTTCACCGAGAAGCCTTGCGCGCAGGGACCACGTTGAACGACCTGCAGCTGCTCGACATCCGCGCCAAAGACCCGCGCGACAACCTGCTGACCGCCGTCGTGCGCACGCCTCCAACCATCGCGCCGCCCCGACAAGCGGGCGCATCCCTTTCCCCCAGTCCCCAGGCCGAGCAGGCCTAAACCGGTATTTCCCATGCCTACAAAAGTCCGAGCCACGCCCAAAATTCCCCCGGCCTCTGCAATTCCGGCGCCCGCAGTCGCGCCGATCGCCACGCACGACGCTGGCGACATCCTCCGCAACGCCTGCGAAATCATCGACTCTCGCGGCCGAGAGCGCGACAACGCCGGCGGCGACCGGCCTGCCCAACGCAGCATGCTGACCATCGTCTCAGTGTTCAACCTTATCGAGGGGACCGACCTCGACGAACGCCAGGGTTGGGCCTTCATGCAGGTGCTCAAGCAGGTGCGCGCCGCCGCCGCTGCGCGCAATGGCCGCCCCAACCTCGACGACTTCCTTGATGGCGCCGCGTACGCAGCGCTGGCCGGCGAGTCGATGGTGTTCCCCGTCGAGGCGCAGCAATGAGCACCTTCATCCTCACCACGCACGGCGCGGACTACCACGTTGGTGGTTTCAACCAGCACGAAAACAGCCGCGTGGACGGCCCCATCGCCATCGAGGTGATCGCCCATTCCCTGGCCCAAATCAACCGATTCACCGGGCACGCCATTCGCCCTTACAGCGTCGCCGAGCACAGCCTTCTGTGCGTCGAAATTGCCGAGCGGTTGCAGCTCAATCCATGGGCGCGCATGGCGGCACTCATGCACGACGCGCATGAAGCCTTCACGGGCGACATCAGCAGCCCCGCCAAGTGGGAACTTGGCACTGCATGGAAGAATTTCGAGGACACCCACAGCTGGGCCGTGCGGCGCGCTTTCGGTCTGCACGAACGCTTCCGCCTCTATCACGAACAAGTCCAAAGGTGCGACCTGATCGCGCTCGCGACCGAGCGGCGCGACCTGCTGCCCTTCAAGCCGGGCGTCAGCAGCCCCTGGCCACTGCTGGATCGTCCAGGCTTCGAGATCCCGTGCGCCCACTGGACCGATCTCAATACGCTGAAGCGCAAGCAGCGTGACTGGACAGAATGGCGGGATCTGTTCCTGGAGAAATTCCGCAGTCTCAAAGGCGCTAGCGTCGAGTGGTTCGCGGCCAACGTCCGGGAGCACCAGGCATGAACCGCAGCATGACCACCATAGCCGCCGCGCTGGTCCAGCGCAATCACTGGCCCTTCGCCGTGCCAATCGAACGCACGGCAGAGGCGCCCCGGGCTAACTCGCGCACTTCGTGCATCCGACAGGAGCTGTCCGAACGCGGCCCGCTGACGGCCCTGCAGCTCGCGTGCGCGCTGGAGCTTGAATCGGTGGGGCTGGTGGGTGCCCTGTTGAAAAACGTCCGGCCGCGTGATCTGCGACCGCACGGTCAGCCCGGTCCGCTATGGCCTGTGCGCATCGTTCGACTGCGACCTGCGCCGCGACCTGAGCAAGGCGGCAGCGCTGCTGCGCCGGCACGGCTTCACCGTTGTAAAGGAAAAACCATGATGAAGACCGCACAGCGCCTTGCCGCAAGGCGCGCCATAGCCAAAGCCGCACGCCATGACAACGCCACGGCAGGCTTCGCCACCATCGCCCGCCACCAGCCCATCGGCATAAGCGCCGCGCACAACCTGGTGCTGGCCGAACAGGCCTTCAAAGACTTGGCCGCCGGCAGCGCCGACCACGAGTTGTTCGGCGTCCTGGCCATGGCGATCAACTGCTCACTGGTGCGCGCCGAGACTATCGACCCGCTACTGGAGCAGACCATGCAACGCGCCGTGGTGGCGATGGTCGATGCTTTGGGCATCTTCGAGCGGCATGGCCGCTGCGGCTTCACCGGGCCCGGCCTCGACGCCGTGCGCCAGGCGCTGGATGCTTATGACGCCATCGCCCGCGCTAGCAACCCGGTGCAGATGCAGGCCGCGCTGACCGAGGTTATGCGCCGGTATCGCAAGCAGCAGATACCCGCAGTTCCACCTACTGAAGAGCTGATGCCATGAGCTTCATCACACAGGCATATCTCGTCGAGAAATACGGTCTGCGGCTGTCGGTTGACCAGCTAGCAGAAGTGCTCGCGATGAAGCCGCAGACCATATACAACCAGGTGTCTAAATGCACCCTTGCAGTGCCGACGTATGTGGATGGTGGAAAGCGGTTTGCCGACTATCGCGACGTCGCGATCTACCTAGACGAGTGTCGTGCGCGCAAAAGAGAGGCATGACGGAAGCTTTCCGGCCAGCGGTGCGCATTTGATAGGATCCGCGGCTAGCTCGCGCAGGCCGACTCAGGTCAGCGTTTTCATAGTGCTACCTGGAGCCGTTGTGTCAGAAGTCGATGATTCGGAGGCAGCGCGTCCACGGAAGCGGCAGCTCGACGATGACACCATCCAGACGCTGTTGAATTCCGTAACGCTCGAACAAATTCGCGAGGCAGTTTTTCGACTGTCGCCGCGACGGAGCATTCCGGTTCGCACACATGCAGATGCCTATGAAGCGCTTGTTCATACGCAGGCCGGCGATGCTGGCATTCGAACTGCCCTTCTCGACGTCGAACGAACACATCCGTTTAAACACTGCCTTCTGCTACGCTTCAAAAATGCGCCAGAGGCAGCGAACTTGGTTCAGAAAGCATATCACCGGGGGAACTATTCTTTTACTTTGAGCTACGTCAGCACTACGCCCGTGCTTTCGCTCACTTTCGAACACTTAGTCGAAGTTAAAGAATGGGTAGAAGTCGAACCAACTGTTCGAAAACTGCAGTCCGTGCAGACTCGACAGCCAATTGTGGTGCGATTTAACTCTGCGACTAGCCTTGTCACCTTAAGCTACCCTGGCTTTACTAATAACCAAAGCACAAAAGGGAACGGCTCCACTTACGAGCCCGTTATATCAGCACTTCTGCATATCTTGAAATATGAACTCAATGCATCGCTGAGCGTTCTCCCCATCAAAGATTCTCTTAGAAATTTTCTCGATGGAGAAAACCGGCGGGTAATTAGAGTGAGAGCAGATGTAGACCACTCACATATTAGGGTAGATTTAAGCTCGAAAGCACAATCCAATCACATTGAGCAAGGTTTAGCCTCTTTTATTGGAGACTACCTTCCAAAGGGATTTGATCTGTCGGTAATAAGCGAAGCAGCAAAGAAGGCTTTCAATAACGCGACCGTAAATTCTATTGTGCTTTTCTGGCTGCAGGAAAGCATATTCACCCGATTGCGATTTTGGGATGCCGGCACTGAATTGCTATTTATTTGGAATAAAGAAACCCCTAATTACCGAATAGTCGATGCGATTGCGCAGGTTCTATCAGATGCCAGCTTAGAAATCCTTGTAAATGGTGTTACTGGCACCCCAGTTGCTTGGATAGCATCGCAGCCGCCACTCGCCATAATCACGCCAGGCGACCTTGCGATGCGTGCACAGCTTCCGCCTGGTTCAGCAGGGAAGATCCTTGTCAAAGCTTTAAATGCGGGCTTGGTTGAGCCCGTATATCGTGTAAATCGCGAATTGTGTCCAATGCCGTATGAGCCAGACTGGAATCCGATCCTAGCGGAGGTTCAGCAAGAGGTTTATGAATATAGATTGAGCGCTGCTGACGAGCCGACGATTAACGACATTGAGGTCGCTTTTCGCCGCATCGCCATGGGTACATCGAGGAATGTTCAGTGAGCTATGCGATGGCGGAATTCCTGCGGGACTTGGTTGAAAACAATATCGATCCTGATGATCAGATATTTAATTATCTGTGCAAGGTAGACGTCAAGAGGATTCAGTCCTTGCTGAGGCGGCTTGATTTAATCAGAGCGTTTGATGCCACCAGCGTTGCGCGAGCGCGTACCAAGCAGCATAAATATCCAACCAAAGCCTCTACTCAAGCACAACGTTCGCGACTGCTTGGTAAAACTTTGGAAACTTTGATGCTATCTATGCTGCGAGGCTGCAGAGGCATCGAAATTGGCGCCAATCTCAGAAGTACAACTTCAGAAATTGATTTCATGGTGCAAGTTAATACGCTTGCTTTTGCCATCCCTTTCTTCAAAGATGCGGCGCCCCATTTGATCGGCGAAGCAAAATGCTATACAACGGGATTCAAAAGTGAATGGGTTAATGAACTCGTTGGGCTGATGAACGTCCACAATACAAAGCACAGCATCATCTTCACAGCATGCCCTTCGAAAAATTTACGGACAGATCATCGGCAGCTGCTGCAAATTCATAACGCGCGTGGCGATCGCGTAATCCCATTTGGTTTGGCCCAGGTAACCCAAATTGCAAATGGCGCCAATTTTCTTAAGGTGCTATCGAATCAGTATGTCAAAGTACTGAACTCAACCACTGACCTCACCATCTAACTTTCGGTTAATTTTGACATCATGAAGTGACTCTGGTTTCAGCTGTGTATACCGACGGAGGTGGCGCCAGTCTTTATGCCCCGTCACTAGCGCAACTTGCTGGATCTGGAAACCGTCTTCGAACAAGCGGCTGGTGCCTTCGTGGCGCATGTCATGGAGGTGAAGATCAGGGATACCTAACGTCCTACATGCGTCTTTGAAGTATTTCGAAATAGTTTGAGGGTGGACTGGAAAGATTCTTTGATCCATATCGCTTACCGCGGGTCTAATCTGCCGTTGCATTACCGCCCATGCATCTGTAAGCAGCGGCACCCACTGGTCGTTTCCCTTCTTACGCCGCGGATCTTTTCGATCCCGTATCAGCACTAATCGCTTCATTTCGTCTACGTCGTTCCAAGCAATCCTCGCAACCTCTCCGCGCCGCATTGCTGTATGAGCGCTGAAGAGCACGAAATCGGCATAGAGTGGGCCACGGTTTTCAGTCAACCACTTGAGAATCCTCGCAAGCTCATCCTCGAGTGGCCGGCGCTCTCGCATGCCTCCGCCGCCAATCAATCCAAGGTAGGCTAGCTTCGGCCTGGCGACGCCTATCACGTCAGGCAATCCATTGCCGGCATATCGCAGCACGGTGCCCAGCTTCGACAAGTCACAGTTCACTGTGTAGGGACCGGCGCCCTCATCCTTGCGCCTCTGCGCCCAGCCAAGTAAATCGTCGACGGACAGTGCTTCAGCTGGCAGCGGCCCGAGGTTGACCTCCAGCTGCGTCAGCACATAGTGCTCGCTGGAGGTGTCTAGGATTGGTTTACTAACCGCGCGCAGCTCTCGGTACTTGACGATCAGCTTGCCGATGGTGACGGCCGTTGCAACTTTGGGCACCTGGCCAGCATCAATCTGCGACTCGATCGCGCGTGCCCATTCGTTGGCAGCCGCCTTGGTGTCAAAGCGCTTGCTGATAGGCTTATGACCCTTGCGGCGGATCAAGGCGCGCCAACGCCCTTCGACTTTGGAAATCGACGCCATCTGACGACTCACCTCCGTATCACTTCGCGACTCACTGCGCGGGTAGAACAGATGATACAGGGGTAGTCAAAAGGAGGTTGCTCCTTCGGAAACAAGTTAGAATCAAGCCCGCCCTCCTCGTAGTTCAATGGATAGAACGAGTGCCTCCTAAGCGCTAGATACAGGTTCGATTCCTGTCGAGGGGACCATGAAACGGCTTCATGCCGTTTCACCCCGAATCCAAACCCGCGTGCCTCCAGGCACGGCGGGTTTTTTTATCTGGCAAGCGGAAAATCGCTAAATCGGGTTTGGTCACAAATTGTTATGATTTAACCAAACAATGTTACTTCCGGAGACAAACCGATGACAATTCAACAAAGCCAGTTCAGCCCTGGCGACGGATTCTCCCTGCCGGGGCGCTGCCATGTTTCAGTGGTCATCAAGGCGCTGAATGAAGAAGACAAGATCGCCGCGGCGATCGAAAGCGCTCTGACCGCGGTGTCGGCGGTCGGTGGCGAGGTGATCCTGGCGGACTCCTGTTCGACCGACCGAACCATCGAAATCGCCTCCCGTTACCCCATCCTGATCGCGCAGCTCGCAACGCCGGGCGAGCGTTGCTGCGGGGTCGGGCCGCAGCTGGGCTACCAGCACGCACGCGGCGAATACGTCTACATCCTGGACGGCGACATGCGGATGGAGCCGGACTTCCTGCCCAAGGCCCTGGCGCTGCTGCAATCCATGCCGGGCGTGGCCGGCGTCGCCGGCCAGCTGGTCGAAACCAATACGGACAGCCTGGAATACCGCTCGCGCGCCGAACGCATCGCGCGCGAAAAAAACCTCGGTGAGGTGGACCGGCTGGACGGCGGCGGGCTGTACCGGCGCAAAGCCGTCGAACAGGCCGGCTACTTTTCCGACCGCAACTTTCATAGCTACGAAGAATTCGACCTGGGCGTTCGCTTGCGTGCCGCCGGCTGGAAGCTGTTCCGCATCGATGCCATCGCCGTCAGCCACCGTGGACACGACACGCCGCCCTACCAGCTGCTGCGCCGCCGCTGGCGCAGCCGGTACATCTGCGGCCTGGGCGAACTGCTGCGCGCCTCGTGGGGCACGCCCCGCCTCCGACTGGTGGTGAAGGAGGTCAAGGAGTTGAAACTCTACGCGGCGGTGATGGCCTGGTGGGCGCTGCTGCTCATCGTCGCGATCCTGCCGGTCGCCTGGCCGGCGCGAGCGGTCGCTTTCGCGGCCCTGCTGTTCGGACCGGTGGCTTTGATGGCCCTGCGGAAGCGGTCGATCGACCGGGCGCTTTTCGCCGTGGTGTCCTGGTCGTTTCACGCCGCCGGCCTGGTCAGGGGTCTGTGTTCGCCGCGCAAGCCACCCCAGGAACCCATCGCCAGCGTGCTGCTGGGCCGGAACGTAGAGGCAGTCGCCAAAACCGCTGCCTGAGCGGTCGGCGCAGCGCCGCGTCGCGCACCTGCGGCTCGGCGCCGGCGACTGCCGGCCACGCCCGCTCCCGGCGCCTTGCGCGTCGGTTTCCGCCAGGCCGACCTTATAGTGCGCGACACATGCGCACCGGTAAGGCAGTACGGCCGAGGTCCGCCCTTCCTCCCACCGCGCCGATGCTTCGGCCAGCCCCAATGGAACTGCGCCAACTCCGCTACTTCGTCCGCGCCGTCGAACTCGGCAGCATGGGTCGTGCGGCCGTCGATCTCGGCGTGGTGCAGTCGGCGCTCAGCCAGCAGATCAGCCGCCTCGAAGGCGAACTCGCCACCCGGCTCCTGCAACGCAACACGCGCGGCGTGTTGCCCACCGAGGCCGGCGCCGCGTTTTTCCGCGAAGCCCAGCTCACCTTGCGCCATGCCGAACAGGCGCAGCGCGCCGCGCAGCACGCAAGGCTCACCGGCACTGTCAGCGTGGGCCTGGCGCCCACCACCGCCGCCGTGCTCGCCCTGCCTTTCATGCGCGCCATGCGCGAGCGCTATCCGGACGTGCGACTGCACATGGTGGAGAGCCTGTCCGGCCATCTCAGCAGCATGCTCAATGCCCGCCAACTCGACCTGGCCGTGCTGTTCTCGCCGCAAAACGGCCGCCGCTGGAGCGTGCTGCCGCTGCTCGACGAGAAAATGCTGCTGATCCGATCGCGCCGCCACCTGCCGGCCGGCGAGCCGCCCAGCGCGCGGCCGGTCAGCACCCGCGCGCTGGCCGCCCTGCCGCTGATCCTGCCGACCAGCCTGCACGGTCTTCGTGCGGTGATCGAGGCTGCCTTCCAGCGCGCCCGCGTGCCCCTGCAGCTGATCGCCGAGATCGACTCGCTGGCCATGCTGATGGATGCGGTCGACCACGGCCTGGGCGCCACGGTTCAGCCGGGCGCCGCGGTCGGCCGGTATCCCGACGCCGCCGAGCGCTTTCACCTGGCGCCGCTCGCCGACCGGGACGCGCACCGCAGCAACGCGGTGTGCAGCCTGTCGGACGACGAGCTGTCGCCGTCCGCGCTGGCGGCACGGGTGGTGCTGGCCGACACCGCCCGCAGCCTGGTGGCGTCCGGCCACTGGCCGGCCGCCAAGCTGGTGGATCTGTCCGCCTAGGGGCAGCAGCGGGCCGGAGATCCCCGAGGGCGACTCATCACGATTCGTGATGCCCCCATGTGCCGCCCCCCCTTGGCGGCGGCGTTCCGCCTTCCTACAGTGAGGCCGCTTTCCTGAAATCCCCACGAGAACGATGCGCCGCGCAGCCAGCGGGCGCCGAACCCCATGAAACCTGACGTTCTAGTCATCGGCGGCGGCAATGCCGCCCTGTGCGCGGCCCTGATGGCGCGCGAGGCCGGCGCCTCGGTGCTGCTGGTCGAGTCCGCGCCCAAGGAATGGCGCGGCGGCAATTCCATGCATGTGCGCAACCTGCGCTGCATGCACGACGAGCCGCAGGACGTGCTGATCGAGGCCTACCCCGAAGAAGAGTACTGGCAGGACCTGCTGAAAGTGACCGGCGGCCTGACCAACGAACACCTCGCCCGCCTGGTCATCCGCCATTCGTCCGGTTGCCGTCCCTGGATGCGCCGCCACGGCGTGCACTTCCAGCCGCCGCTCTCGGGCGCGCTGCACGTGGCTCGGACCAACGCCTTCTTCATGGGTGGCGGCAAGGCTTTGGTCAACGCCTACTACCGCAGTGCGCAAGACCTCGGCGTGCGGGTGCGCTACGACACGCCCATCGAGAAACTGGAACTCGACGGCGGCCGCTTCGTCGCCGCCATCACCGCCGGCGGCGAGCGCATCGAAGCGCGCGCCTGTGTCATGGCCTGCGGCGGCTTCGAGTCCAACCTGGCCTGGCAACGCGAGGCCTGGGGCCAGAACGAGCGCGGCGAATGGCCGGCCGAGAACTTCCTGATCCGCGGCACCCGCTTCAACCAGGGCGTATTGCTCAAGTTCATGCTGGATGCCGGCGTGGACAGCATCGGCGACCCGACCCAGGCGCATTGCGTGGCCATCGACGCCCGCGCGCCGCTGTACGACGGCGGCATCTGCACCCGCATCGACTGCGTGTCCCTGGGCGTGGTGGTCAACCGCGACGCCCGACGCTTCTATGACGAGGGCGAGGATTTCTGGCCCAAGCGCTACGCCATCTGGGGCCGGCTGGTGGCCCACCAGCCGGGACAGGTGGCGTTTTCGGTGATCGACCAGAAAGCCATCGGCCGCTTCATGCCGCCGGTCTTCGACGGCACCAGGGCCGACACCCTCGAGGACCTGGCGCGCCAATTGGGCCTGGACGTCCCCACCTTCATGAAGACCGTCGACGACTACAACGCCGCCTGCCGCGTGGGCACCTTCGACCACACCGCGCTGGACGATTGCCACACCGAAGGCGTGACACCCGCCAAGACCCACTGGGCACGCCCGCTGGACACCGCGCCGTTCTACGGCTACCCGCTGCGGCCCGGCATCACCTTCACCTATCTCGGGTGCAAGGTGGACGACACCACCGCCGTGCGCTTCGGCGACCGGCCGAGCGACAACCTGTTCGTGGCCGGCGAGATGATGGCCGGCAACGTGCTGGGCAAGGGCTACACCGCCGGCGTCGGCATGAGCATCGGCACCGCCTTCGGCCGCATCGCGGGCGTGGGTGCGGCGCGGGCCTGCGGGTTCGAGCACCCGGATTTCGAAGCAGAACTGAAAGGAGCCGGCCATGCAGCAGCTCACTGATCTTGTCGCGAGCGTCAAGGCCGAATCCGATGCGCCGGGCCTGGACGGCCGGCCGAGCGTCAACCCGCGGGTGATCCCGATCCGCCCGGCGCTGCCGCTCTCGGCCAACGAGGCGGAAGTCGCCCGCATCCTGCAGATCTGCAACGCCTGCCGCTACTGCGAAGGCTTCTGCGCGGTGTTTCCAGCCATGACCCGGCGCCTGGAGTTCGGCAAGGCCGACACCCACTACCTGGCCAACCTCTGTCACAACTGCGGCGCCTGCCTGCATGCCTGCCAGTACGCGCCGCCGCACGAGTTCGCGGTGAACGTACCGCAGGCCATGGCCCAGGTGCGGGTGCAGACCTACCACGACTACGCCTGGCCGCCGGTCATGGGCAAGCTGTACCAGCGCGCCGGCCTGACCGTGGCGCTGGCCCTGGCCGGCGGGTTGGCGCTGTTCCTGGTGCTGGCGGTGGCCATGGCCGGCCCGCTGCTGCACGAGCCGCTGGCGGGCAACTTCTACGCCATCTTTCCGCACAACTTCCTGGCGCTGCTGTTCGGCGCGGTGTCGTTGTTCGTGGTGCTGGCGCTGGGCATGGGCGTGACGCGTTTCTGGCGCGAAGTGACCCCCGCCGCCGGTGTGCCGGGCGCGGCGGCCGCCGAGGCTGCACACGACGCGCTGCGGCTCAAGTACCTGGGCGGCGGCCACGGACAGGGCTGCAACGACGCGGACGACAAGTTCACCCTGTGGCGCCGCCGTTTCCATCACTTCACCTTCTACGGCTTCATGCTGTGCTTCGCGGCCACCTGCGTCGCCACGCTCTACCACTACCTGCTGGACCTGCATGCGCCCTATGCGCTCACCAGCGCGCCGGTCATCCTGGGCACGCTGGGCGGTATCGGCCTGCTGATCGGCCCCACCGGCCTGCTGTGGCTCAACCTGCGGCGCGATCCGAAACACGGCGACGCTGCACAGAAACCGATGGACCGGGGCTTCATCGCCCTGCTGCTGCTGACCAGCGCCACCGGCCTGGCCCTGCTGGCCTGGCGCGACACCTCCGCCATGGGCCTGCTGCTGGCGGTGCACCTGGGCGTGGTGATGGCGCTGTTCCTCACCCTGCCCTACGGCAAGTTCGCGCACGGTGTTTTCCGCAGTGCCGCACTGCTCAAGTTCTCGATAGAAAAGCGCCTGCCCAACCGACTGCAACTCGGCAGCGATTGAAGCGGCTCACGACAACCCCGATGGAGACAAAAAACATGCAAGCCCGACGCCGACTGCTGGTCGCGACACTCACCACCCTGGCCGCCTTCGGCGCCGGCGCCCAGGACTTTCCCCCCAAGAAGCCCGTCACTTTGGTGGTCGGCTTCGCCCCGGGCGGCGCGGCCGACGCCGCCGCCCGCCTCATCGCCAAGAAGCTGGCCGAGAACATCGGCCAGTCGGTGGTGGTGGACAACCGCGGCGGCGCCGGCGGCAACATCGCACATCAGTACGTCGCCAACGCGGCATCGGACGGCTCGGTGCTGCTGTTCGGCTCGGTCGGCCCGCTGACCATCGCGCCGCATTTGATGAAACTGCCGTACGACCCCTTCAAGGACCTGGCGGCGGTCTCCGGCGGCGTCAACTTTCCCAACGTGCTGGTGGTGAACAAGGCGGTCGGCGTGACCACGCTGGCGCAGTTCGTCGAGCTGTCGAAGAAGAAACCCGGCACAGTCGATTTCGCGTCGACCGGCGCCGGCTCGGCCTCGCACCTCGCGGGCGAGCTTTTCAACCAGCGCGCCGGCATCGACATGACCCACGTGCCCTACAAGGGCGGCGCACCCGCCCTGCAGGACCTGCTGGGCGAACGGGTGGCGTCGTACTTTGCAGCGCCACCGACCGCGCTGCCGCAGATCGAGGCCGGCAAGCTGATTCCGCTGGCCACCACCGGCCCGACCCGGCCGGCCTACATGCCCAACATCCCGACCGTCGCCGAGGCCGGCTATCCCGGTTTCGAGGCGCTCAACTGGTACGCCTTCGTGGCCCCCGGCAAGACCCCCGCACCCATCCTGGACCGCTGGAACGTCGAGATCGTCAAGGTGCTCAACGACCCCGGCGTGAAGGACGCGCTGAACAAGCACGGGCTGACGCCGCAGCCCACCAGTCGCGCCGAGATGACCGCTTTCATGCGCTCCGAGTCGGACAAGTGGGGCAAGGTGGTACGCGAGCGGAAGATCACCGCCGAATAGCCTTCGCGCCCGCTTTCGTTTGCCGGTCCGGGGCCGCCTGCCCCGGATCGCCGGCTCAGTTGCGCGAGCGACTTGCGGCGGAGACGAGCCTGACGGTCAAGGCCGCCGCCAGTGCCAGCAACAGGAAGTTGAGGGCGTACAGGCTGAGCCGGACCCGTTCGTAATGCAGATCCACCACCGTCTGCGATTTGCGGCCGCCCTCGCCGTTGAATTCCGACAGGCGCGCCAGGGTGGCCAGCAGGCGGTCGTAGGTGTCGTCCGAGCGGGTGATGAACTCTTCCAGCGTCGATTGCCGCGTGGCCTTGTCCCGGCCGATGAGCTGGTCCTGGATCTGCAGATAGATTTCGCGCTGCTGGCGATAGGTGTCGAACAGCCGCTGCTCGTCGCCGGGCGTCACGAGCGGCTCGTAGCCCGCCTCGGCGGCGGCCAGTTCCTGCTTGCGCTCGGCCAGAACGTCTTCGCACCGGCGGGCGGTGCACTCTTCGCCGTAGATCACCATGTGGCCGCCTTCGCGCCGCAGCTGGGTCAGCGAGCCGCGGATCTTGGTAATGGCCTGCACGCTGGGCAACCAGTTGCGCGACACCTGTTCGGTCGCGGTATAGATCTTGTTGGTGGCGTCGAAGACGAAGACGCCGAGGCTCAGGGAGATGGAAGCCACCAGCAACAGCGCTGCCACGGCCCAGATGCCGGCTTCCTTCTTGTGTCGGGAAATCCTCATGTGGCGGGTTCGCTAGGAGTGACGGGTCTTCGCAGTCTATTCAGATTTGGAGCGAGGGCCAAAAGGCGCCCCGCCCCATCCGTCACCGGCCTGCGGCGCCGAGCTTCTCGAAATCCCGATCCAGGCGGGCCAGCGAGGCGGAGATTTGCGCACGCCGATCTTTTACCCATTCCGCGTGCGCAGCCAGCCGCTGGCTCGCGCTGCTGAGCATGCGCTGCATTTCGGCGGGCTGCGGGCCGCCGGCGGTCTGGCGGTTGCGCACGATCGCGACCGGGTCCAGCGTGGCGCGGAACTCGGCTTCGGACATCGGCAGCGTGGCCGCGAAATCGGAGCCTTTCACCGTCTCGGCGTAGATGCGTTGGGCCTCCACGTACGGGAAGGCCAGCGGCTTGATGTCCTTGGCCTTGGCATATTCGACGACTTCGGATGCGAAATGGTGGCCGACGCGGAAAGGCAGCTTGTACTGGCGCATCAGCACGTCGGCGAGTTCCTGCGAGGCGGTCCAGTCGCTGTTGAGTTCTTCCAGAGCGCGGTCCGGATCGATCACCAGGTTGTTCAGGATGCGGTCCCAGTTGTTCAGCACGGTCACGGCGGCCTGCACCATCGCCGCGTTGTTGCGGGTTTCCTTGGGGTCCTGCATGCCCGGCGGGATGTTGTGGGCCTGGATGGCCGCGCCCATGCCCAGCGTGAGCGCCTGCGAGGCCTCTCTGCGCGTGCTGTTGAGCAGGCCGGGGTTGCGCTTCTGGGGCATGGCGCTGCTCACGTAGGTATTGCCGCCGCCCTCCTGCAGCAGGATCCAGGGACGCGCCTGGGCGTACTGCGTCATGACGTCCTCGATGAAGGTACCGGCATGCAGTGCGATGGCCATGACGATGGCGCCGGCCTCGACCGGTTGGTCGACCGCGGAAACCTGTGCGGCGTCGTAGGCGTTTTCGACCGTGGTGGAGAAGCCCAGGTAGTCGGCCATGCGCTGGCGATTCAGCGGCCAGCTGGTGCCGTTGAGCACGGTGGTGCCCATGGGCGAGCGGTCGATGCGGGCATAGGCCTCGCGGATGCGCTGGGCGTCGCGGTCCAGGCCCGCCGCCAGGCCCAGCAGGTAGTGGCCGTAGCTGTTGGGTTGGGCGGCCACGCCGTTGGTGTAGTTGGGCACGACCGTGCCTCGATGCTTGTCGGCCAGCCGGACCATGGTGGCCGAGGTCTTGTTGAGGGCTTCGGCCAGATTCAGCATTTCGTCGCGCAGGATGGCCGAGCGCACGGTGGAGAGCATGTCCTGGCTGGAGCGGCCGGCGTGCAGCGAGGTGATCTGCGGGCCGACCGCATCGATCAGCAGCGGCTCGAACGTGATGACGAGCGTGGGGCGCTTGCCGCCGGGTTTGTCGCCATCGGCCAGCACCTTGGTGATGCCCGTGTAGGCGAGCGGCACGATCGCCTTGTCCAGCAGGCCCTCGTCGGTGTTGATGACCGCACTGGCCTTGTTGATCTCGCCGAGCCAGAAGAATTCATCGTGCCTCGGTTTGGACGGGGCCTGGGCCCACGCCCCGGAGACGAAAAAGGTGACGGACAGGGCCGCCGCGAGGGCGTGTCGGGAACGAGTTTTCATGGAAGTTTTTTTGTCTCTTTGTTGGTCGGCGGCGACACCATACAAGAGGCGTAAACCGCTGGTCAAACAAAAAGCTTCCGGGGCCGCACGGCCCTCTCGGGACGGCTCAGCGCGCAGTCGTCGTGGCCCGCTTCACCGGCACCTGGCGCGCCACCGGCTGGGGCTGGTACATGGCCCATTCGTGTCCGTCGCGGATTTCGCCGTTGCGCAGGGCGAGCCTGGTCTCGGCGATGACTTCCGCGCGCGTCTTGCCGGCCGGTGCCGGGGCGGCCTGGGCGAAGGCCGGGGTGGACAGCAGGGCGGCGGAGGCGGCCACGGCAGCGGCGGCGAAAGTGGCGAGTGTGGAGAAGCGGTTCATGACAAATCCTTTGCAGCGTGTTGAGAGACTCTTACGGATGAAGCGCCGTCTTTTTCTGTCGGCGTGGAGTCACTTTAGGTTTTGCGCTTTTGCATGACAATTCCCCAAAACCGCAAAATACTTATGCGAAATTGCATACAACCACCATGACGGACTTCTTGCCCGATTCCCGCCGTCCGCTTTCCTGGGACGACGTCGACGCTTCCTGCGCGTGGTGCAGGCCGGCTCGGTGGCGGGTGCCGCCCGGCTGCTGGGGGTGAACCATTCGACCGTGCTGCGCCGGCTGGGGAGCCTCGAGGACACCGTCTCCACCCGGCTGTTCGACCGCATGCCGGCCGGCTACAGCCTCACCGCCTCGGGACACGAATTCGCGGAGCGCCTGGCCGGCGTGGCCGAGCAGATCGAATCCGCGCGCGATCACATCTCGAGTCGCGACGTGCAGGTACGCGGCACCATCCGGCTGACCGCGCCGGAGTCGCTGATGCGCACCGTGCTGATGCCGCTCATCGCCCGTTTTTCGCTGCGCTATCCGGCGGTGCAGCTGCAGCTGGTGATGGGCACGTCGCTCGCCAACCTCACCAAGCGCGAGGCCGAAGTGGCGGTGCGCGCTTCCAACCATCCGCCCGAGAACCTGGTCGCACGGCGGGTCGGGCGGGTCAACAGCGCCCTGTACGCCTCCAGGGCCTACCTGGCCTCGCTGCCACCCGACGCCACGCTGGCGGATTACCGTTGGGTGGCCTTCGACGAGGCGATGGCGCACCTGGAGCAATCGCGCTGGATGACGGCCAACGTGGACCCCGAGCGCATCGCCATCCGGGTGGACAACGTCGACGGCATGGTCGAGGCGGTGGCCTGCGGCGCGGGTGCCGGCCTGCTGGTGTGCCCGGTGGCCGACCAGCGCAGCGAACTGGTACAGCTGGCGCCGGCCGACCCGCTGCTGGGCTGGGACATCTGGATCCTGACCCACCCCGAGCTGCGGCAGGTGGCGCGCATCCGCGCCTTCACCGAATTCCTGTTCGACGCGCTCGACCAGGACGGCCTGCTTCGCTAGCGCCGCGCCTTTATCCGCCCAGCGTGCTGGCCACCAGCCAGACATTGGCCGCGCCGATCACCCCGAACAGGCTCCATGCCGCTGCCTTCGTCGCCGCGCCGTTGGCGAAACCGCCCATGACCGAACGGTCGCCGGTAAAACGGATCAGCGGCCACATCGCGAAGGGCAGCTGAAAACTCAGCACCACCTGGCTCAGCACCAGCATCTTGCCGACGCCGCCGTCGCCGAGCCACCACACGCCCACGAAGGCCGGCAACAGCGCCAGGCCCCGGGTGATGAGGCGGCGTTGCCAGCACGGAATCTTCAGGTCGAGGAAACCCTCCATGACGATCTGCCCGGCGATGGTGCCGGTGAAGGTGGAGCTCTGGCCGGAAGCCAGCAGGGCGATGCCGAACAGCATCGCCGCCAGGCCGCTCCCCACCAGCGGCTCGATAAGCCGGTAAGCGTCGGCAATGTCGGTCACTTCGCGGTGTCCGGTGGCGTGGAACGCGCTGGCGGCCAGCACCATGATGGCCGCGTTGATCAGCAGGGCCAGCGAGAGCGAGCCGATCGCGTCGGCGGTGCAGAAGCGGATCGCCTCGCGCCGGCTGGCGTCGGTGTCGGCGACCAGCCGGGTCTGCACGATGGACGAGTGCAGGTACAGGTTGTGCGGCATCACCGTGGCGCCCACCACGCCGATGGCGAGATACAGCGCGCCGGGCTGCTGCAGGCGTTCCAGGCTGGGCGCGAAACCCATGCTCACCTGCGACCAGACCGGGCGCGCCAGGGCCAGTTCGACCACGAAACACGCGCCGATGGTGCCGACCAGCGCGAGCACGATCGCCTCGACCCGACGGAATCCGGCCCCCTGCAGACCCAGAATCAGCACCGTGTCGAATGCGGTGATGGCGATGCCGGTGGTGATCGACACGCCGAACAGCAGGTGCAGCGCCAGCGCGCTGCCGAGTACTTCCGCCAGGTCGCAGGCGACGATGGCGAGTTCGGCGCCGAGCCACAGGAAACGATTGACCGCGGGCGAATAGCGCTGGCGGCAGAGTTGCGCCAGGTCTCGCTGGGCCACCAGGCCGAGGCGCACGCACAGGGTCTGCAGCAGCATGGCCGCCAGGCTGGCCAGCAGCACGACGAACAGCAGGCCGTAGCCGAATCGGGAGCCGGCCTCGATGTCGGTCGCCCAGTTGCCGGGGTCCATGTAGCCGACCGACACCAGCAGGCCGGGGCCGGCGTAGCGCAGCAGCTTTTTATGAAAGGGGAGATCGGAGGGAACCTGGACGCTGCCCTTGATTTCCGAGGGGCAGAAAGGCGCGGTAGCGGTACGCGGCAGCAAGGAAAACATCGTCCGGATGATAGGCAGGCCGGGCGTGCCGAGGCCAGCGCGACGGTTCTATCGTTGCGATAGAAAGACAGGGCCGGCCGAGGCGATCACGGACGTAAAAAAGCCCGCTGCGGACGTTGCCGGCGGGCTTGATCGGGGAATGTGGTCGTGGACTCTGACGCGGCCCACGTTACGGCATTTTCACTTGCAGGAACCACCTTGTTGTTTTTCTCGTCGTGGCGATTCTGGTCCGACGTGCCGTTATGAGATCCGGCTTTGCCTGCGCAGGCAACCCTCCCGCGTGAATGCAGAAGGACTTCGTATTATACATAAATCTGACAGGCGCTCCATTTCACCTTGCTGCCTGCCCGAAGAAGCTCGATGCCGCCTCTCTTAATTGCCTGGCAGGCGATCTGTTCTACTGGCGTCTGCCGCGGCGGCCCGCCGTCGGCGCACCCGCCCACACACAAGGAGCCACCATGGCCAAGGGTCAGCAACGCAGCACCAAGGAAAGCAAGAAGCCCAAAGTCGACAAGTCGCCACCGAAGCCGGTACAGGCGCTGAGCACCGCACCCATCACCGTGGTGGCGGATCGCAGCAAGAAAAAGAAATGAAGTTGCCGGTGGGGAAGCTTTTCGACACCTTTTGCGAGGGCGGCAGCCGCACCATGCCTTCCATGAATCGAACTGCCACCACGCCCCACCAGGCGACTCCGCCGGCCGGGCTGGCACTACGCGCCGCGCTGCCTGCCCTGCTGCTGGCGGGATGCAACACCGTGGTGCCGACGGCTCCCGGCGCGGCACCGCCGCCCACCTCCGTCACGGAGCCGGTCACCATCGAACACACGAGCATTCGCAGCCGCATCTCGGTGTACGAAAGTGCCCTCAAAGCATGCAAGCAGCGCGGGCACGAGCAAGCTGTCTTCCGATCGCAGGTCAACGAAGACCCGCAACGCCCGCCTGCGACCGGCCCGCAATTGAGCACATTTGTCTGCCGCTGACCCGGCCAATAGGAGGCGTCATGCCACACACCCATCATCCGCGCCACGATGACGAAACGCCGGCAGAACAGCGGGCCGACCTGCCGGTGGAGCCCGAGATGCCGCAAGGCGACGTTCCTCCCGAGCCGTCCGAAGACATCGCAACCGGCGTACCGACGCTACCTGCGGCGCCTCGCTGACACCGGGCGGCTCAGCCGCAGCGAGCGCCCGTGATGCGTCCCGTGCCGTCTACTTCCAGGTTCAGCCGCTGCGAACTGAAATCCTGGGTGACCGGCTCCCCTGGCCGCACCACCCGCAATGTCTTGGCCAGCGTCTTCGTAATCAACTCCGACTGAAGCGCGGCCGTGGCCGGTTGGCCTATGGCACCGTTCGCGGCCGCCGCATTGCAGGTTCCGCTGAGCACGATCGGACCCGTATCGGCCACCTGCGAAGGCGTCGCCGCTTGGTCGCCGCGCCCCTGCAACAACCCATCGGCGCAGCCACCCAGTTGCCACGTCACCAGACACACGGCCGACGCCGTCAAGATCGATCGAAGCTGCATGCGGTTTCCTTCAGGTGGGATCGAACACGACAGTAGAACTTCGACCCGACCCGCATGTGACCAGAAGTTACATCCGCCGTCCGCGGCGCTCGACCTGAGGTGCCGCAGGCGCGACAACCTGGATTTCTTCGCAAGACTCGTTGTTGGTGCCGAACACCATCACCGCCGCACGCGGAAAGCGGCTGTACAGCGTGTCACTGATGGGTCGGGACATGTCCACCGGTGCCTTCCGTGATTGATGCAGGACGCGCCCGCCGGCGTCCAGTACGGTGAAGCAGACATCCGCCCGCGCGACACCCGACAGAAGGAGGGCGGCAATGCCTGCGGTGGCGTACAAGGGTTTCATGACGGTTCGAATGGCGTGAGACGGGGTTGCCATCTTAAGGAATGAGCCGGCGCACAGGCTGTAGTCCCCACACCGACAGCGGATGCGGGTTCGTCCTGCACTGCACAACGAGTTCGGGCGCTGCAATGGCTTCACCGTTGAAATTGATGCGACGGAGAGCTCGTCTCCTCTTGGGCCCGCCTCGGCGGGCTCTTTTTTTGCTTGTCACATCCTGGAGAATGGCGGCTGACAAAACCGCCGGAAAGCTCCGCATGCCCATCAAATTCTCCCGCGAACATCAATGGATCGAAACCGCCGCCCCGGATGCGGCCCGCGTCGGCATCACGCCCTTTGCACAGGACACGCTGGGAGACATCGTGTTTGTCGACCTCCCGGCAGTCGGCAAGACTTTCGCCAAGGGTGACGTCGCTGCCGTGGTGGAGTCGGTCAAAACCGCCGCCGACGTGTTCATGCCGGTCGCCGGCGAAATCGTCGCCGTCAACCAAGCCTTGCAGGCAGATCCGTCGCTGGCCAATACCGACCCCCTCGGCGCGGCATGGTTCTTCACCATCAGGGTCGCCACCCCGGCCGAACTGGACGATCTGCTGGACGACGCGGCCTACGCCTCCTTCACCGAAGACGCCTGACACTTCGACAAACAAAAAACGCCCGGCAACGCGGTCGTTTTTTTTAGGGCGGTGGAGACGAAATCAGGGGCTGAACAGGAAGTTCATCACGTCGCCGTCCTTGACCACGTATTCCTTGCCTTCGCTGCGCATCTTGCCGGCGTCCTTCGCGCCCTGCTCGCCCTTGAAAGCGATGTAGTCGTCGAACGCGATGGTCTGGGCGCGGATGTAGCCTTTCTCGAAATCGCCGTGGATCACGCCGGCCGCCTGCGGGCCGGTGTCGCCGATGCGGATCGTCCAGGCGCGCACTTCCTTCACCCCGGCGGTGAAGTAGGTCTGCAGGCCCAGCAGCTTGAAGGCTGCGCGGATCAGGCGGTCGAGGCCGGGCTCGTCCTGGCCGATTTCGGCGAGGAACATCTTCTTGTCCTCGTCGTCCATGTCGGCCAGTTCGGCCTCGATCTTGGCGCAGATGGCCACTACCGGGGCGTTTTGCCTGGCCGCGTATTCGCGCAGGCGGTCGAGGTAGGGGTTGTTCTCGAAACCGTCCTCGCTGACATTGCCGACGAACATCGCGGGCTTGGCGGTGATCAGCGTGAAGGTCTTGACCAGCGGAATTTCTTCCTTCGAGAACTCCAGCGCACGCACCGGAATGTTCTCGTTCAGCGCCTTCTGGCAGCGCTCGAGCAGGCCGACCAGCTTCTGCGCGTCCTTGTCGCCCGAACGGGCTACCTTGGTGTGGCGGTGCAGGGCTTTTTCGACGGTTGCGAGGTCGGCCAGGCACAGCTCGGTCTGGATGACTTCGATGTCGGAGATGGGATCGACGCGGCCTGAAACGTGGATCACGTTGTCGTCGTCGAAGCAGCGCACCACGTTCACCGTGGCGTCGGTCTCGCGGATGTGCGCCAGGAACTTGTTGCCCAGGCCTTCGCCGGTGCTGGCCCCGGCGACGAGGCCGGCGATGTCCACGAACTCGACGATGGCCGGCACGACACGCTCGGGCTCGACGATGGCCGACAGTTGCTTCAGGCGGGGATCGGGCACTTCGACGATGCCCACATTGGGCTCGATGGTGCAGAACGGATAGTTCTCGGCGGCGATGCCGGCCTTGGTCAGGGCGTTGAACAGGGTGGACTTGCCGACGTTGGGCAGGCCCACGATGCCGCATTGGAGGCTCATGGCGATTCTCGAGAAAAGGATGGAGGCTGGGTAAAGCGGGGCCGCGGCAGGCCAGGCATGCGGCGGACGGCGGCGGCGGCAAGCCGCGCGGACCGCAATTTTAAGGGTGCGCGCTCCCTACAATGCCCGGATGGTGCAAAACCCCGATGTCTGTATCCGTGGCGCCGGTGTGGTGGGCAGCACGCTCGCCCTGCTGCTCGCCCGTGAACGCCTGCGTGTCGGCCTGCTGTCGCAGCCGGCTCCCACCCTTCCCAACCCGCCTTCGGGCGACACCAGCGATGTGCGCGCCTATGCGCTCAACGCCGCCTCGCGCGACCTGCTGATGTCCCTGCGCGCCTGGCCCGAACCCGAGTTCGCCACGCCGGTCGCCGCCATGGAAATCCACGGCGACGGCGCAGGCGTGCTGCGCTTCAGCGCCGAGGCCCAGGGCGTACCGGCGCTCGCCTGGATCGTCGACCTGCCGGCGCTGCAGGCGCGGCTGTCGGATGCCCTGCGTTTCCAGCCCCTGGTCGAGGCCCTCACCGTCGAACGGCCGGCGCCGCTCACCGCCGTATGCGAAGGCCGCGCCAGCGCCACGCGCGAGGCCTTCGGCGTGAGCTTCGACACCACGCCCTATCCCCAGCGCGCCATCGCCGCGCGGCTGCGCTGCGCAAAGCCGCACGGCGGCGTGGCCCGCCAATGGTTCCTGGCCGACGGCGTGCTGGCCCTGCTGCCGCTGGGCGGCGCCGCCGGCGATACCGTCGCCATGGTGTGGTCGGCCGAAACGCCCCGCGCGACCGAACTGCTGGCCCTCGACCCGCAAGCCTTCGCCGCGCAGGCGCTGGAGGCGACCGGAGGGGCCGTCGGCGCGCTCGAGCTCGTCAGCCCGCGCGCCGACTGGCCTTTGCAGTTCGCCCGCGCCAACCGCTGGTGCGGCCCCATGCCGGGCACGGCGGCAAATCCGTCCAGGGCCGCCAGCTGGGTGCTGGCCGGCGACGCCGCGCACACGGTGCATCCGCTGGCCGGACAGGGGCTCAACCTGGGACTGGCCGATGCGGCCGAGCTTGCCTCGGTGCTGCAGGGCCGCGACTACTGGCGCGGCACCGGCGACCTGCGTCTGTTGCGCCGCTACGAGCGCTCCCGCAAGGCCGGCCTGTGGCCGATGGGCCTGGCGACCGACGGCTTGCAACAGCTGTTCTCCCTGCCCGGCCGGCCCTGGCAGACGCTGCGTAACTGGGGCCTCAGCGGATTCGACGCCAGCGGGCCGCTCAAATCCTGGTTGGCGCGTCAGGCGATGGGCTCGCGTTGAACCTTCCAGGCCCGCCGCTCTCCCAACTGTTTGTCCAGATAAACGAGATTCCCATGTCCACACGCCGCCCCTTCGCCACACTGCTGACCGGGGCCGCGCTGGCGGCCTCGGCTTTCCTGGGCAGCGCCCAGGCCCAAGACACCGTCGCCATCCGCAAGGCACTGAGCGAACGGGTTCCGCAGATGCAGCAGATCGACGAGATCAGCAAGACGCCCATGCCCGGCCTGTTCGAGGTGCGCATCGGCACCGACATCTTCTACAGCGACGCCAAGGGCGACTTCCTTTTGCAGGGCGAACTGCTCGACACCCGCGCCAAACGCAACCTGACCAACGAACGGGTGACCAAGCTGTCGGCCATCGACTTCGCCAGCCTGCCCACGCAAGACGCCTTCACCATCGTGCGCGGCAACGGCAAACGGCAGCTGGCCGTCTTCGCCGACCCCAACTGCGGTTACTGCCGACGCTTCGAGAAAGACCTGAAGGGAATCGACGACGTCACCGTGCATGTCTACCTGTATCCGATCCTCGGTCCCGATTCCACCGAGAAGTCCAAGAACCTCTGGTGCGCCAAGGACAAGGGCCGCGCCTGGCAGGACTGGATGATCGACAGCAAGCCCATCGCCAGCGCCAAGTGCGACACCGGCGCAGTCGAACGCAACGTGGCTTTCGGGCGCAAGTACAAGATCACCGGCACACCGACGCTGGTTTTCGCGGACGGCACCCGGATACCCGGCGCCATCGCCGCTGCCGACATCGAGAAACAGCTCGCCACCGTCTCCCGCTAAAGCCCGCGACACCGTAACACACCGAACCCACACCGCCCGACATGCCGCAAGCCCGACGCAGCGCCGCCCCGCCCATTCATTACCGCGTGGAGGCCGCCGACGCGCATGCCCATCTGTTCCAGGTGACGCTCAACATCGAGCGCCCGCAAGCTCGGCAGACGGTGTCGATGCCGGTGTGGATTCCCGGCAGCTACCTGGTGCGCGAATTCGCTCGCCACCTGCAGGGTTTGCGGGCCAGCCAGGGCAAGCACGCGGTGGCCGTCCAACAGCTCGACAAATGCAGCTGGAGCATCGAGACACAGCCCGGCAAACCGCTGGTGCTCACCTACCAGGTCTATGCCTTCGACAACTCGGTGCGCGCCTGCTGGCTCGACGCCGACCGGGGCTTCTTCAACGGCACCGGCCTGTGCCTGCGGGTACACGGCCAGGAAGACCAGCCGCACGGCCTCGAACTGCCCGCCCCTGCCGACAGCGCCTGGAAAGCAGCCACCGCCCTGCGCCCGCAAAAAATCGACCGGCGCGGCTTCGGACGCTACCTGGCCGAGGACTACGACACCCTCGCCGACAGCCCCGTCGAAATGGGCGACTTCTGGAGCGGTGAATTCATCGCCGGCGGCATACCGCATCGCTTCGTGGTGTCCGGTGCGGTGGCCGCGAGCTTCGATGGCGCCAGGCTGCTGGCCGACAGCCAGCGCATCTGCGAGGCGCAGATGCGCTTCTGGCACGCCGACGGCAGCCCGCCGCCACACGACCGCTACGTCTTCATGCTCAACGCGGTGGACGACGGCTACGGCGGCCTGGAGCACCGACACAGCACCGCCCTCATCTGCACCCGGCGCGACCTGCCCAGACTCGGCGAAAGCCGCAACTCCGAGGGCTACACCACCTTGCTGGGCCTCATCAGCCACGAGTACTTTCATACCTGGAACGTCAAGCGCCTGCGCCCGGCCGAACTGGCACGCTACGACTACACGCAGGAGAACTACACCCGGCTGCTGTGGTTCTTCGAGGGCTTCACCAGCTACTACGACGACGTGCTGCTGCGCCGCGCCGGCCTGCTCGACGACGCCGGCTATTTGCGGCTGCTCAACAAGACCGTCAACCAGGTCCAGCAGGCTCCGGGACGCCTGGTGCAGTCGGTGGCGCAAGCCAGTTTCGACGCCTGGGTGAAGTACTACCGCCAGGACGAAAACACCGCCAATGCCACCATCAGCTATTACACCAAGGGTGCGCTGGTGGCGCTGTGCTTCGACCTGACGCTGCGGCGTGAAAGCAAGGGCAGTCTCGACGACGTCATGCGCCAGCTATGGCGCCGCAGCGGCGGCGGGCCCATCACCGAAAACGATTTCGCCGAGGTGCTGGAGGCGCAGGCCGGGCGCAGCTTTGCGCCGGAAATCGCTGCCTGGGTACACGGCACCGGCGAGCTGCCGCTGTCGGAATTGCTGGGCGTGCATGGTGTCGACGTCGCGGCCGACCCGTCCCAGCCGGCGCAGCGGCTGGGCTTGCGCGCCGTCGAGGCGGGCGGTTCGGTCATGGTGAAGGTGGTGCTGCGAGGCGGTGCCGCGGAGCGCGCCGGCCTGGCGCCCGGCGACGAATGGATCGGACTGGAGACACCGGACGGCGCCGCGTGGCGTATCGCAAAACTGGAAGACCTGGCCTTGTACCTCGGGGCGGGAAGGCAGGCCATTGCCTTGGTCGCGCGTGACCGCAAGCTGCTGAAGCTGCCGCTGGAATTGCCGGAGCAGGACAGCACGGCACGCCTGGTGCTGCGAGAAGCGGCGGCGGTTTCGTCGTGGCTGACCGAGCCCGTGGCGGCAAAAGTCAAGGCTAAACGGCGAAAGTAATTTGCCCTCGAAAAATTCCGGTCTATAATTCGAGGCTCGGCGCTTTAGCTCAGTCGGTTAGAGCGATGGAATCATAATCCACAGGTCCGCGGTTCGAATCCGTGAAGCGCCACCAGTCTCAGGAAAGCTTCTCAAGTCAATGACTTGAGAGGCTTTTTGCATTTCTGCAGGTCGGCTATCTGGGGGTGCCTCCTCATCTGTATCCGCACCGTGCCAGCACCGCAAGTCCAACTTGGACATTTACCTCGCCAGGTTCGGATCCAGACAATTTGCCTGCAAGGGTTCAACAAAGAAACTGCGACGCTCTCGCAAGTCGAGGGCCTTCAGGCGCCACTCGTCGTGTCTTGAGCGAGTGGTCAGTTGAACGGCAGCAACGACACCGCCGACGCTCAACCCGGTGACACCGCAACTTCGTAAATATGAACGGACGCGACGTCGTCGTCCGGGACGAAATACGCGCGAATCCCATCGGCAGTCGACTCGAACCAGGTTGCGTTCGTGGTCATGGGGCGGCGGCTCGGCGCCCATAGCTTGACGGGCACCTGATGCACCGGCAATCCCGTCTCGAGATTCACGATTTCCAGCCCGCCCAGCGCAAAAGCATTGCTGTTCGGCGTCGCAGCAAAAGAAGTCAAGCCGGTGTAGAGCATCTCGTTGTTGCCAAGGGATTGGTTGTCCTGGTAGTCGATATAGAAGGCTCGGTTGGCTTTACGCAGGTCGGCGGGCGCGGTAGCGAGCTCCGGGCTGGTCATTTTTGAAGCATCGAGGGTGAAGCGATAAAACCGTCTGGAGCCCCAGCTGATCGCATGAAGTGCATTGGTTTCGACCGCGCGCGACAGCCCACCGATGTGGTCCCTGAATCCGAAAAGCTTGGTCGCTTGCATCGTGACCGGATCGATCTTGTAGAAAAGCGACTGGCTGTCGGGCCGGTATTCCGCCACCGGAACCCAGAGATTGGTTCCGTCGAAATCCATGCCGCCCGGGTGGTAGACCGTGCCTTCGCCAATTTGCAGATCCGCGATCAGCTTGCCGGACAGGTCGAACTTGAGAACATGGCCCTTGCCCGTTCCGGTGGTTCGGTCGTAGCCACCGCTCGGCGGAACCAGCGCGGTCGGCAAGGTGAGTATCTCGACGGTGGACACGTAGTAGGCATCGGCCGTCCGCACCAGCCCTTGCGGGTGGAAGGCCGCGCCGGCGAGCGGTGTCTCGCCGACCTTCTTCCAGACGGAGGAAGCCGTCAGGCTTTTGAGTTGGGCGCTGAGCGGGTTGGGCGCTGTCGCAGCGGCAGCTTCCGACACACCGCCGCCCCCACACGCGGTCAGGCCCTGCACGGCTCCGAGAGCCGCGGTTGCACCCAGCGTGCTACGGAAAAAACCTCGTCGATCCGACATGGAAACCTCTCAGGCGTTATGGAGTCACGTGGTGAGCGTAGGCCGCACACATGAACGCCATAAGTCATCTTGAAAGGTTTCGCGCTGCTACCCGGTGATGGGTGCTCGAATCCAGGAATCAGGTCCTCCACCGTGTCTCGATGGTCGTCGATCACGGTTGGATCGGCCTCCGGCCCGATCGATCCTTACTGCGGCAGGTCGCCGGCCGGCCGCTTGAGCCACTTCATCGACAGGCGCTCCACTTCGCCCGAACTGCGCGCCTCCCGCACGATCTGCTCGACCTTGTCGAGCAGCGCCGCGTCGCCCTTGGGCACGCCGATGAAGTTGGGGCTCAAGCTGATCGGCAGCTTGTATTCGATGGCCATCTGCGGACTCTTGCGCAGCATGGCCTCGACCGCCGGCTGGCTGATACCCACCGACTGCACCTGCCCCGCGCCGAAAGCCGACATGGTGGCGGCATGGTCCTCGAAGCGCAGGATCCTGGCGTCGGCCGGCAGCGCGGCGGTGACGGTCTGGTCTTCGATGGTGCCGCGGGTCACGCCGATGCTCTTGCCCGACAGGTCGGCCATGCTCCTGATTCCCAGGTCCTTCGACGCGTACACGCCGCTGATGAACGGCGAGTAGGCGGTTTTGGTGAAGTCGATCACCTTCTCGCGCTCGGCGTTGCGGGCCAGGGTGGACACCATGACGTCGACCTTGCCGGTCTGCAAATAGGGCACGCGGTTGGTGCTGGTCACCGGCACCAGTTCGGCCCTGGCGCCCAGGCCCGCGGCGATGTAGCGCGCCATGTCGATGTCCAGGCCCTGGGGCTGCATGTCGGGTCCGACGAAGCCGTAGGGCGGGTAGTCCGCCGGCACGCCGATGCGCACCGTCTTCGTCCTGGCGATCTGGTCCAGCGCCGACTGCGCATGGGCCGCACCCCCACCCGCCAGCAGCATCGCGCCGGCCAGGGCCGACACCAGGAAATCGCGCTTGAGCTTATGCATGTGAATCCACCGAAAGAAGGTTGAAGAGCAGGACGAATCGGAATCAGAGACCGGGTGCGATGCGGCGGTCGAACAGCCGGCCGTAGCCCGGCCGGGCGCCGTGGACGTCCAGCACTTCCAGGCAATGCCAGAAGGACGCCTGCACCGCCGAAATGACCGGCTTGCCCAGTTCGGCCTCCAGCGCGGCGATGACGGCGGCCGAGCGGAAATTGGTGCAGCTGATGAAGATGGCGGTGGCATCCGGGTGGTCGACCGAGCGCACCAGGTCGTACACCTGCTCCAGCGGCACTTCGGCCAGCGCGTGGTCGCTGTCGATGCCCAGGTTGGCGTGGCGCACCACCTCGTGTCCGTTCTCCTGCAGGAAGCGGATGGCCCGTTCGTGGATGGCCGATACGTACGGCGTGGCCAGCGCCACCTTGCCGGCCTTCACCTCGCGCAACGCGGCCAGGGTGGCGGTACTGGCGGTGGTGGTGCGCGGGCCGGGCACCCAGTGGGCCAGCTTGGCCATCAGGGCGTGGTCGTAGGCGGTGCCGTGCAGAAAGGAGGCGCTGGTGCCGCCGAAGCACAGCACGTCGATGGGCGCCGAACCGACCAGGCGCGCAGCCTGTTCCACCTCGGGCGACTGCATCATTTCCTCGATGCCCTCGACCGTCACCTTGGGCAGCTTGAGGCGGGTGGTGTGCACCGCCACGCCGGGCGCGGACATGGCGGCCATCTCGGCGTCCATCACGATGCTGGAGGCGATGTAGATCAGCCCGATGCGGGCGAGCGTGCCGTTGCCGTCGGGCTGGAACGCCGGGTAGGAAGTGGTCATGTGTCGGATGATGGGCAGGCCCGGAAAATCGGCCTGCTTTCATCTTGGAGGCAGACGCGGCCTCCGTAAAATCACCTTTGCCTAGCGACTGCCTCAGTTTTTCCGATGCGCGCCGAGGCAGCGGTCCGGGACAGTTCAGCCGCCGGACACTGCCAGCCGCTCGCGCAGGAAATCCGTCAGCCGCCGCACCGAGGCGTGGCGATCCTCCCGCGCGGTCTCGATGACCAGTTCCGGGTTCGGCGGCGGCTCGTAGCGCGACGAGACACCGGTGAAGTCCGCGATCTGGCCTCGGTCGGCCCTGGCGTACAGGCCCTTGGGATCGCGCAGCCGGCACACTTCTACCGGGCAGCGCACATGCACCTCGACGAAACCGCCCGCCGGCAGGCTGCGCCGTACCGCGTCGCGAGCGGCGATCAACGGTGACACCAGGGCCACGAAGACCAGCGTGCCGTGCTCGGCGAACAGCCGCGCGGCCTCGCCGGTGCGGCGGATGTTCTCCTGCCGGTCCGCCAGCGAAAAGCCGAGGTCGGCCGCCAGCCCGTGGCGGATGTTGTCGCCGTCCAGAACGGCCGTCTGCCAGCCCAGCGGGTAAAGGACGGCCTCCGCCGAGTAGGCGAGCGTCGACTTGCCGGAGCCGGGCAGCCCGGTGAGCCACACCACCGCGCCGACATGGCCGTTGCGGCGCGCACGCGCCTGCGGCTCCACCAGGGAGCGCTGCCGGACCAGGTTGGCCGGCGGGGTGATCTCGCCGCCCTGCCCCATCGGCTCAGGCCGCCGTGCCGTCGAAGCCCGGGTAGTAGGCCTCGTAATACCAGGCGCAGGCCTTCTGGATCTGCTGCTGGATGCGCGGCGGAATCTCGTGCGCACGCGGCCCGCGCAGGCGGGTCGACTGCGTATGCCGGTACTTCATGCGGTAGTGGCTGTCGCTCTCCGGTGCGCCCACCGGCAGGTGCTCCGGATCGATCTCGAAGGCCGGCAGGCCGAGCCACGCGTAGATGTGCGACATGCAGCCCGACGGGTTGGCCATGAGGTCTTCGAAGCGCAGAAAGTAGAGCTGCTGCCGCACCGCCGCCGGCAGTTCGGCCACCGCCTGCACCGCCGCCAGCGGCGCGCCGATGACACGGTCCTTGGCGAAAAGCGCATCGGCCCGGGAGAAACGGTCCAGATCGGCCAGCTGGTCGTTGAAGTCGAGCAACACCGTCTTCTGGTGCTGCGCCTCGATGGAGCCGTACACCTGGCCCAGCTCGCGCAGGCAGACGACGAGCCTGGCCTCGGGCGCCACCTGCAGCAAGGTTTCGACGGCCGCCAGCCAGCCCCGGCTCTTGTCGACCACCGCCTGCTTGTCGACCTCGCGGTACCAGCCGCGCAGGAAACCCTGCATGCCCGAGCGCAGGTGGCCGTAGGCGGTGTCGAAGCCGCCGTCCAGCTGCGACAGCATGAACTGGTCGAGGCTGGTGAGGCGGCGGATGCCCATCAGGGTGCTGCACAGCGGCGAGCTGTTGCCCTCGCAATGCACGTCCGGATGCTGGGCCAGCAGCTGGCCCAGCAGGGTGGAACCGGCACGCGGCAGGCCGGTGATGCCGACGAATTGGGGAAACGACATGCGGTCCTTGGCTGGCCTTAGGGAGCCCGGCCCTCGGAGGTGGAGGAAATCGCCGGGCCGGTGACCGTCAGGTTGACCCCGGCGCCCACCACGTTGAAGTTCATGCCGACCAGTGCGGCCGGCAGCGTGCCGACGTCGTTGCGCACCGCCGGCTGGTTGCCGGTGCCCTGCGCGGACGTCGTCTGGCCCGTCGATTGTGCCGCCGGAGCGGACCCCGCCGAGGCCACCACCGGCTCGGCGACGGGCTGCACGAAGGCCAGTTGCGGTGCGAGGATGTTGCCGCCCAGCGCCAGCGGCATCGCCACCGTCTGGGCGTTGGCGACAGCCGCCTGAATGTCGTTGGCGACCGGCGGGGTCGCCGCTGCGATCGGCGTCCCAGGATCGGCCGGCGTCACAGGCGTGACAGGTGCGACCGGGGTGACCGGGGCCGGCGGCACGGCAGTGATGCTGGCGCTCAAGCCGGTGGGCTGGCTCACGCTGTAGTTGCCGGCCAGGCCGTTGCCGTCCGACAGCTGCAGGCCGCTCACCACGACCGGCTTGGCGGTGCCCACCGAAGCGTCGACGAAGCTGCCGGTCTGGCCGGAGAAACCGAGCGTTTCAGCGCCGACCAGGCCGACCAGGCTGCCGCCGACCAGCGTGGCGGCGGTATTGCCGTCTGCCACCTTGTCCTGCGCGGTCATGCCGGCCACCGTCAAGGCCTTGGGTGTGATGCTCGCGGTCAGGCCGACCGGGTTGGCGACGCTGTAGTTGCCGGCCAGGCCGGTGCCGTCCACCAGCGCGGCGCCGCTCACCGACACCGCCTTGCCCGCGCCAGCGTTCCGGTCGGCGAAGTCGCCGCTCAGACTCGCCAGGCCCAGGGTCTCGCCGCCCACCAGGCCGGCGAGCGTGCCGCCCGACACCGTGGCGACGGTGGTGCCGTCGTAGGTCTTGTCGGCAGCGGTCGCGCCGGTCACGGTCAGTACCCTGGGCGTGATGTCCGCCACGATGCCGGTGGCGTTGCTCACCGTGTAGTTGGTGGCCAGCCCGCCGTTGGTGCCGTTGCCCAGGGTGGCGCCGGTGACGGTGACCGCCTTCCCGACGCCCGCGTTCTTGTCGCCGAACGCGCCGGTCTGGCCGGACAGCGCCAGGGTTTCACTGCCCACCAGGCCGACCAGTTCTCCGCCGCTGAGCGCGGCGACGGTGTTGCCGTCGTAGGTCTTGTCGGCGGCCACCACGCCGGCCACGGTGAGGGCCTTGGCGGTGATGGTGCCGGTCAGGCCGGTGGGGTTGGCGACGGTGTAGTTGGCGGCGCGGCCGGTGCCGTCGGCCAGGATGGAGCCGGTCACCGTCACTGCCTTCGCAGTGCCGGCGTTGGCGTTGGCGAAGCTGCCGCCCAGGCCCGACAGGCCCAGCGTCTCGCCGGCCACCAGGCCCGACAGCGTGCCGCCGTTCAGGGTGGCCGCGGTGCTGCCGTCGTAGGTCTTGGTGGCCACCGTCACGCCGCTCACCGTCAAGGTTTTGGGCGTGATGCTGGCGACCAGACCGGTCGGGTTGGCGATGGTGTAGTTGGCCGCCAGCCCGCCGTTGCCGCCGTTGACCAGCGTGGAGCCGCTGGCGATCACCGTCTTGCCGGTGCCGGCGTCCTTGTCCGAGAACGCGGCGCTGAGACCGGTCACGCCCAGTGTTTCGCTGCCGACCAGGCCGCTGATCGAGCCGCCCGACAGCGTCGCCCGGGTGGTGCCGTCGTAGGTCTTGTTGACGGCGCTCATGCCGACGATGGTCAGGGCCTTGGGCGTGATGTTGCCGGTGCCGCTGGCCGTCGTGGTGCCGAGGGTGTAGTTGCCGGCGTCGCTGCCGGCCAAGGCCAGGCCGGTCACATTGACCGCCTTGCCCACGCCGACGTTCTTGTCGGCAAAGGTCGCCGCGGTCGCGGTGGCGCTCAGGCTGTCGCCGGCGACCATGCCGTTGAAGACCGCGCCGGTGGTGTCGATCGTGGCGGCGGTGTTGCCGTTGTAGACCTTGTCGGTGGCTACGACGCCGGTCACCGTGCCGATGGTGGCCTTCGCGATGGTCGCCGTCAGGCCGGCCGGCGAGGCCACGGTGTAGTTGCTCGCCAGCCCGGTGCCGTCGACCAGGTTGGCACCGCTGACGGTGACGGCCTTGGCAACGCCGGCGTTCTTGTCGGCGAAGCTGCCCGTCAGGCCTGCTAGCCCCAAGGTCTCCGAACCCACCAGGCCGCTGAGCGTGCCGCCCGAGACGGTGGCGACGGTGGTGCCGTCGTAGGTCTTGTTGGCGGCGGTCGCGCCGCTCACCGTCAGCGCCTTGGCCGTGATGCCGGCCGTGACGGCCGCCGGGTTGGCGACGGTGTAGTTGGCAGCCAGACCGCCGTTGCTGCCATTGCTCAGGGCGGCGCCGGAAATCGTCACCGTCTTGGCCGCGCCGACGTTCTTGTCGGCGAAGCTTCCGGCCAGGCTGGCCAGGCCGACGGTTTCGGCGCCGACCAGGCCGGTCAGCGTGCCGCCGGAAATGACTGCCGTGGTGGTGCCGTCGTAGACCTTGCCGGCCGCCACGACACCGCTCACCGTCAGCGCTTTCTGCGTGATGGTGCCGGTGGCGCTGCTGACAGCGTTCAGCGTGTAGTTGCCGGCCAGGCCGGTGCCGCTGACCAGCGTGCCCCCGGTCAGGACGACGCTCTTGCCGGTGCCGGCATTGGCGTTGGCGAAGGCACCGGTCAAGCCGGAAAGTCCCAGCGTCTCGCTGCCGACCAGGCCTGCCAGCGTGCCGCCGGACAGGGTGGCCGCGGTGGTGCCGTCGTAGGTCTTGGTATCGACCGACAGGCCGCCGACGGTCAGCGCCTTGGGCGTGATGACCAAGCCGCCGTCGACGTAGCTGATGAGGTAGCCGGTCTGCCCGCCAAGCGCATACAGGCCGCTGGCCGATACCGCATAGGTACCCGCGTTGGTGGCACCCGATGCGCTGCCCGTGAAGACGGCGGTGCCGCCCACGGTGCCGTTGGCGACCACCCGGTTGTAGCCCACCGTGCTGCTGCCGCCCGCATAGGCGACACCGTCGTAGACCTTGGTGTCCTGACCGACCTTTACGACGAGCGGGGTCATGAAGGAGCGCAGCAGGGGAGCGGTCTGACCTTCGTAGACGATCCAGGTGTTGGCGAGATCCCAACCGGCGCTGCTGAATGCGGATGAGACCTTCAGTTGAGCGGTGGTCAGGCCGGTGCCGCCCTTGCTGGTGGACTGGCCGGAAGTCTCCGTGTTCCAGAAGCTGTTGGTGGTGGTGGCGGCAGGTGTACTGCCATTGGCCGCGCTGGAGAAACCGGTCAGGCCGCCGACGAAAGCGCCCGTGCCAGTGACCTGACCAGCGGAATAGCTCTTGTCGATCGAGCCGTAGTTGGTAGCGGACAGCCCACCGGCCACGCCATTGGTGGCATGGCTGGCCGTCACGCTGCCGGTGGCGTAGCTGTTGGCGATGGAGCCGTAATTGTTGCCCACCAGGCCGCCGGCCTGTGACGATGTGGCGACCACGGTGGTGTTGGCAAAACTGCCAGTGACCAGGCCACGGTTTCCACCCACCAAGGCACCCACGCCCGCGCGACCGGTGACGCTGCCGCCATCGAGGCCGATATTGCTCACGACCCCTCCCGCACCCAGATAACCCACCAGGCCGACGAAGTTCTGCGAACCTTGATTGATGTAGAGGTCGGAAACGATGTGGCCCTGTCCGTCGAGCTTGCCGGTAAAACGCCTGGCCACGTTCGTATTGCTGCCGACAGACACGAAACCACCGCTGCCCCAGACGTCGTGGCCGGTACTCCGGGTGCCGGCGGCGCTGAAGCTGGAACCCAGGGTGTAGCTGCCGCTCAGGTTCATCGCCATCAGCTGCAGCTGATGGGCGGAATTGATGGTTGTCGAATATTCCGATGCCAGCATGGGCATGGTGCCCGCGGCGGTGGTGGAACCGTTGGCGGCCAGCGTGCCGTCGGCGTTGACCATCACCCAGTTGTTGCCGGAAGCGCCGCCGGTGCTGGTGAAGTTGAAGCCGGTGAAGCTGGAAGCCTGCGTCATCGCGGCGGTGGTCAGGCCGGTGGCCATGCCCGTGGTGGTGCCGGCACTGTTGGTGTTGGTTCCGGCCTGTATGCCGAAAGCAGGCTTGCCGCTGTTGATCGTGGTGTTGTAGTAGGCGTTGTCGATCTTGCTGTTGGTGATGCTGCCCGCCACGCCGCCGACGTTGATCAATGAGCCGCTGCTGCTCGTACTGGCCGCGCCGCTGGCGTAGACGTTCTGCAACTGGCTGCCGGATTCGCCGGTGCCGACCAGACTGCCGACCTGCTGGTTGTTGGCACCGGCCAAACCGACAGCGTTGCCGGTGGCATAGCTGTTGCGGACAGCGCCAGAGTTGGTTCCGACCAGGCCGCCGATTTTTGCATTGACGGCAGAAACGTTGCCGGTAGCGTAGCTGTTGTCGACGGTGCCGGTCGGCGCGTTGTCGCCCACCAGGCCGCCGTTGCCGTTGTTGAAGCCCGTTACCGCGCCGGTGGCGAAACTGCCGCTGACCGCGCCCATGTTGTAGCCGATCAGACCGCCAGCGATTGCGTAGCCGGTCACCGCGCCGGTCGCGAAGCTGTTGCCGACGGTGCTTTCATTGCGGTAGACCAGCCCGCCTGCGCCGCCCTGTGCCTGCACCGACATGCTGCTGGAGCTGTTGCTGATGGTGCCCGCCGCGGCTGGGCTCGTGGCAAAGGCAAAAAATCCATTGGAGGCGGCGATGCCACCGCCATAAGCGAAATCGTTGGCCAGGTTGACGACGCCGGTGGTGATGGTGCCGCTGCTGCTGCTGTTGCGGATGGTGCCGACGTTGATGCCAGTCACACCTCCCAACCAGCCGTAGTCGTAGATGCGGAAGGTGCCGCTGACCTTGACGTTGTCGATCAGACCGGCGTTGACGCCGGCGATGCCGCCCGAGCCGCCGTAGCTGAAGCCGCCGACGGTGTTGGTCAACGACATGTTCACCATGTTGAGGTTGCGGACCTCACCGGCAATACCGATCCGTCCGAACAACCCGAATTCGCCGAATGGTGGAGCGCCGAAACCACCATTGCTGGTTCCGTTGATCGTCAGACCGTTGATCTCGTGGCCGAGGCCGTCGAACTTGCCGGTGAAAGGCGTGGCATCGGGCCCGATGGGCGTCCAGCCGGCACCGCTGTTCCAGCTCCCGGTACTGCGTGCATCGATGTTGCTGCCCAGCACGTAGTTGCCCGACAGGTTGGCGCCCAGACCTTGCAGATCGGTGCCGGTGTTGCTGCCCTGCGCGCCCAGCGCGTTGATCACCTGGTAGTTGATCACCGGGCCGGTGGCGCCCTGCTGGGTGCTGAAGTTCTGGCCGCTCGGCAGGTCGACTTCGGCATTGACGTTGTAGCTGCTGCCGGTACCCGCCGCGCTCGACTGGCCGTATTTCAGCGCCAGGCTGGCCGTGCCCGAACCGCGCATCGCCTGGTTGATGTTGATGTTGCCGTGCGCCTGCAGGGTGAGCTTGTTGGCCGCCCACGACACGTTGTCGTTGACGGTGATGTCGCCGTTGCCCGCGCCGGTCGCCACCGTGGCGATGGTGACGTTGGTGGTCTTGAGCGAGTTGCTCAGCGCGGTGCCGGTGGTGCTGCCGCCGGTCGCGGCGACGACATAGTCGGTCGGGTCGATCAGCCAGCTGCCGGTGACGCCCTGCGGCGCGGCGGTGGTCACGACCACCTTGTCGGCACGGACCGTCGCGGCCGAGGTCTCGATGAAACCGCCGTTGCCGCCCTTGGGCGCGCTCGCGTCCAGCGTGCCGCCGGCGTTCACCGTGCCGGTCTGCATGTCGCCCAGCAGCTTGATGGTGCCGCCGCGGGTGTCGATGGTTTGCGCCTGCACCACGCCGGTGTTGTTGACCGCGGTGTGCAGCAAATCGCCGGCCGCCTGGGCGGTCATCAGCACGCTGCCGCCGTCGGCCTGGATCAGCCCGCCATTGCGCACCAGCGCGTTCACCGCGCCCTGGTCGACGCTGACGTTCAGCAGGCCGTCGCCGGCGACGTCCAGCGTGACGGCCCGGCCGGCGGCCAGCGCCACCGAGCCCAGCCGTGCGGCGATCACGCCGTCGTTGCTCACGTTGGCGCCCAGCAGCGCCACGTAGCCGCCGGGCGCGGCGATGCTGCCCAGATTGCTGACGCCCGCCGTGCTGTTGCCGCTGAACCTGTAGCGGCCGGCCATGAAGTCGCTGTCGGTGATGTTCAGCGTGGAGGCCACCAGGCCGCCCACGTTCACCGAGGCTCCCGCGCCGAACAGGATGCCGTTGGGGTTGACCAGAAAGACCTTGCCGTTGGCCGAGAGGCTGCCCAGGATGTTCGACGGATCGCCGCCTACCACCCGGTTCAGCGCCACCGCGTTCGCATTGGGCTGGACGAACTTCACCGACTCACCGGCGCCGATGCCGAAGCTCTGCCAGTTGATCGCCGCGTTCTGGCTGCCCTGCACGATGGTCGTGTGGCCGCCGCCCTGGGTGATGGTGGCCGCGCCCGCCGCGACCACGCCGCCGGTCGGATCGGCCAGCGCCGCCCCGCCCCAGCCGAGGCACAGCGAAGCCACCAGCGCGGTCACGGCAAACGACGACCCCGCGCCCCCGGTGGAGCCTGAAGAGACTTGCTTGCCCCGGCTGGCCGTCGTTTCGGCGACGGCGACGAAGGTGCCGAGGGTCTCGTTCCAGAGGGAGCGGTAAATGTGGTTCATGGCGTGCGATCGGGAGAAAGGGACTTCGGCGGCGGGCCGGAAGTGAGCCGGGGCGGTTGCGGTTGCGGTTGCGCTTGCGCTTGTAGTTGCGGTGCGGTGCGGTGCGGTGCGGTGCGGTGGCGGTCGCGCCGGGTCAGAAATACTTGACGGCCTGCAGCCAGAACCGGCTGCTGGCGGGCGGTGCGGACAGCGCGCGCGCGGCACCCACGGTGTGGGCGTAGAAAGCCTTCACGATGAAGTCGCTGCCGAGCGACCAGTTCACCCCCACGCCCGCGCCGCTGAGGGTGCGGCGGTTGTCGGCCAGGGTCCACGGCGTCTTGCTGATCTGGCCGGTGCCGGTGTCGATGAAACCCACCAGCTGCAACTGGCCGGGCACGGTGTCGGCCCACCGGTTCAGGGTATGGCGCGCTTCCAGCGTCAGCACGTAGGCCTGGTCGGACTGGGTTTCGCCTTCCGGATAGGCGCGCACACCGTAGGCGCCGCCCAGCGCCATCTTCTCGGATGCGTCCAGGTTGCGCGAGGCCGCCTGGCCCGCCACGGCGGCCGATAGATAGGTGTCCCGGGTCAGGGCCTGCAGATGCGCCAGGTTGAAACCCAGCTTGGCGAAACGGCCCTCGGCGCGTGCGGTGGCGGCATCGACGGCGCGCAGGCTGGCGGTCTTGGGGTCGTAGTTGCCGACGGCGGCCGACACCTGGAAGGTGCTGATCGAGCCCGCGGCCAGCAGGTCGCGGCGGTCGCCGTTGAGGTTCAGGGTCAGCAACTGGCTGTGCTTCTCGGTCTGGCTGCCGGTCGAGTCGACCCGGTCGTCGAACTGCTTGTCGTCCAGGCTCAGCTGCAGCCAGGTGTTGGCGTTGCGGCTGCGTTGCAGCGGGTAGCTGCCGAACACGCTGGCCACCTTGGCGGTGCCGTTGGCCTGCAGGCTGGCGAACTCCTTGCCCAGCTTGTATTCCAGCTGGGCGTAGGAGATGCCGACCTTGCCCCGCCCGGCCTGGATCTGGTAGGCGCCGCGGGCGTATTTGAGGCCGTCGCCGGAGGTCAGCAGGCGCACGCTGGCGACGTCTCCGAGGCCGGCGGGATTGTTCACGTTGAGCACCGCGCCGACGCGTTCGCGGCCGGTGTAGCGGTTGCCCTGGTTGTCGGCGTCGATGCTGCCGCTGATCGCCTGGCCCGGCACGATGTCCACGAAAAGGTCCGAGGTGCCGACCGCCACCCCCGGTGCCAGCGTGGACTGCACCTTCACGCCCGGCAGGTCGGACAGCATCAGCAGGCTGCCTTCCAGCGGCGCGCTATGAACCGTCTGCCCGGCCGCGACGTCGCCCATCAAACGCTCGGCCACCGCGGGCGACAGGCGCGAGCTGTTGCGTTGCTCGATCCTGCCGTAGCGGCCTTCGGTGACGGCGATGGTCACCAGGCCGTCGCGCACATCTTGCGCAGGCAGGTAGGCACGGGCCACGAAGTAGCCCTTGCCGCGATAGAAGTCGGTGATGCGGGCGGCGAGCGCCTGCAGGCGAGCCAGCGTGTAGGTTTCGCCGGCCTGGAATCCGGAAACGGCCAGCAATTCGGTTTCGGTGAACAGGGTCGCGCCTTCGGTGCGCAATGCGGTCACCCGGATCGCCTCGCTGCTGTCGCTGGCGGCGGGCGCATCCGGCGACTGGATTCGAAATTCCGGCGCCGGACGCGCTGGCAGCGGAGGGGGCGCGATCTGCCTGAGCTGGGAGCCGGCGTCAGGGAGTTGCTGAGCCAGGGCGAAGGGAGCGGTGGCCGAACCGGCCAACCCGAGAAGCGAACAACTCAGGACCCGAAATTTGTAAGCAAAAGGCATCAAAAATTATATGTACGCGGGTCCAAAGTAACTCGTTGTTAATAGTGCACCCGCGCACTGCTTTTGTTTATTGATGCCAAGCAAAAAATGAAGTAGGCGCTTGCAGAAAAGGCTCACCGACCTCTGGCGAGACTTTCGGCGTCTCGACGCCTCACAGCGTCAGTTCGGCACCCTCCTCGCCCTCCCAGTAATGCGCGCGGGTGGCATGCACCTTGATCATCACGACGCCCGGCGTGTCGATGCCCTGCTCGAACCATTCGTCGAGATCCTCGGTCCAGTGCTCCTGGAAGCGGCCCTTGTCGCGGACGAGCTCCGCATCGCCCTCGATGGCGACCAGGAAGCCTTCCGGCCCCTGGAAGGCCAGCGATACCTTCGGGTTGCCTTCGATGTCCGACACCATGCGCGAGTCCTCCCAGGTGAAGTAGTACGAGTCGCCGTCGCGATCCACTTCCCCGTTGTTGCTCATCGGCCGGCTCGCGATGTTGCCGCCGTCGGTATGGGTGGACAACATGGCGATGTCGATTTCGGCCATCCGTTGGGTCAGCTCGCTCAGTGACTTCTTGCTCATGGGGGGTCTCCTCGAAAAAAGGTGGAATGAACCTTAACCGTAGGCAGGCCCGCGGCCGCGCCGGGTAAGACGGAGGCTCGGTTGCCCGCCAGTTCGATCCGCTCCGGCGGCGGCACCGACGCCGGCCGGATCGATGCGGGCCACACGACCGACCGCACGCCACCCGACGCCACGAAAAAAAAGCCCCGCCGGCACGGGGCCGGCGGGGCTTCACGCGGGAGTCGATGCGGCTCAGGAGGCGATATCGAAGCGGTCGAGGTTCATGACCTTGGTCCAGGCGGCGACGAAGTCGTCGACGAACTTGGCTTGCGCATCCGACGCGGCATACACCTCCGACACCGCACGCAGCACTGCGTTCGAGCCGAAGACCAGGTCGGCGCGGGTGGCCGTCCAGCGGGCGGCGCCGGTCTTGCGGTCGCTGCCGGCGTAGCTTTCGCGGCCGGTGGCCTTCCACTCGGTGCCCATGTCGAGCAGGTTGACGAAGAAGTCGTTGCTCAACTGGCCCGGCTTGTCGGTGAAGACACCATGCTTCGCGTCGCCCACATTGGCGCCCAGCACCCGCAAGCCGCCGACCAACACCGTCAGCTCGGGCGCGGTCAGCGTCAACAGCTGCGCCCGGTCGACCAGGAAGACTTCCGACGGCACGCTGTAGCGGCCCTTGACGAAGTTGCGGAAGCCGTCGGCGACCGGCTCCAGCGGCGTGAAGGATTCGACGTCGGTCTGCTCCTGCGACGCATCGGTGCGGCCCGGCGTGAAGGGCACCTGGACGTCGCGTCCGGCGGCCTTGGCGCCCTGCTCCACACCCACGCCGCCGGCCAGCACGATCAGGTCGGCGAGCGAGATCTTCTTGCCGCCCGGCGCGCCGGCGTTGAACTCGCTGCGGACAGCTCCCAGCTTGCTCAGCACCTGCGACAGCTGCTGGGGCTGGTTGACCGCCCAATCCTTCTGCGGCGCCAGGCGGATGCGCGCACCGTTGGCGCCACCGCGCTTGTCCGAGCCCCGGAAGGTGGAGGCCGAGGCCCAGGCGGTGGAGACCAGCTGTGCGGTGGTCAGGCCGGACGCGGCGATCTTCTGCTTGAGTACCGCGATGTCGGCTGCCTCGACCAGCGGGTGGTCCACGGCCGGCACCGGGTCTTGCCAGACCAGCACTTCGGCCGGCACTTCGGAGCCCAGGTAACGGGCACGCGGGCCCATGTCGCGGTGGGTCAGCTTGAACCAGGCGCGGGCGAAGGCGTCGGCGAACTGGTCGGGGTTCTCGAAGAAGCGGCGCGAGATGGCCTCGTAGGCCGGGTCCATGCGCAGTGCCAGGTCCGACGTCAGCATGGTCGGCAGCAGCTTCTTGCCCGCGTCGTGCGCGTGGGGGATGGTCGCCTCGGCGTTCTTGGCGACCCACTGGTGGGCGCCGGCGGGGCTCTTGCTCAGCTCCCAATCGAAGCCGAACAGGTGCTCGAAGTATTCGTTGGTCCACTGCGTCGGCTTGGTGGTCCAGGTGACTTCCAGGCCGCTGGTGATGGTGTCGCCGCCCTTGCCGGAGCCGAAACTGTTCTTCCAGCCGAAGCCCTGGTGTTCCAGGTCGGCGGCTTCCGGCTCGTGGGCGACGTTGTCGGCCGGGCCGGCGCCGTGGGTCTTGCCGAAGGTGTGGCCACCGGCGATGAGGGCCACGGTTTCCTCGTCGTCCATCGCCATGCGGCCGAAGGTGTCGCGGATGTCGCGGGCCGAGGCGATCGGGTCGGGCTTGCCGTCCGGGCCTTCCGGGTTGACGTAGATCAGGCCCATCTGCACGGCGGCCAGCGGGTTTTCGAGGTCGCGGCTGTGGGGCACTTCGCTGTCGTCGTCCTTGACCAGCACGCCGGGGCCGTCCACGCCGGGCGAGCCTTGCGAGTAGCGCACGTCGCCGCCCAGCCATTTGTCTTCGCGGCCCCAGTACACGTCCTGGTCGGGTTCCCACACGTCGGCGCGGCCGCCGGCGAAACCGAAGGTCTTGAAGCCCATGGTTTCGAGGGCGACGTTGCCGGTGAGGATGAGCAGGTCGGCCCAGGAGATCTTGCGGCCGTACTTTTGCTTGATGGGCCACAGGAGGCGGCGGGCCTTGTCGAGGCTGACGTTGTCGGGCCAGCTGTTGAGGGGCGCGAATCGCTGCTGGCCGCGGCCGGCGCCGCCCCGGCCGTCACCAATGCGGTAGGTGCCGGCGCTGTGCCAGGCCATGCGGACGAACAGGGGGCCGTAGTGGCCGAAGTCGGCGGGCCACCAGTCCTGCGAGTCGGTCATGAGGGCGGCGAGGTCGGACTTGATCGCTGCGAGGTCGAGGGTCTTGAACTCGGCGGCGTAGTCGAAGTCCTGGCCCATGGGGTCGGACTTGGAGGAGTGCTGGTGCAGCAGGTCGATGCGGAGCTGCTTGGGCCACCAGTCGGTGTTGGTCCGGCCTTCGCCGGTGGTCTGGCTGAAAGGGCACTTGCCGGCTTCGGGTGCAGAACTCATGGGTGATCTCTTTCTTTGGATAAAGACGGAAAAGCAAATTCTGGGTGAGAAAGGGGGGGATGCGAATAGAACTCGTCAATTTCGGTCATAGGTGGGGTTTGCGAGGGGGAGTGATTGCTGCGGGGCTGGGTGTGGGGGGTGACGAATGGGGTATTTCGTCTTTTATGGGTTTATTATTTGCCGGGGTGGGGATGATCTTTTAACTGCCTTCGGCTAGATGCTTCTTTTGATCCCCTTCGGGGTGAGACCCTACGCCGGTGGCGGTAACTTTCTTTTTTGCCCGAAAAGAAAGTTACCGCGGGTGTGGGGCGGCGCAAGCCCCGCCTCCACCCTACGGAGTAATAGAAGAAATAAACAAGCCGAAGGCAGTAAAAGATAATCCCGCCAAAAGCAAAACCCCAAAAAAAACTCAATCCACTTGAGCCCCCGACTCCCGAGCAATCCTCGCCCACTTAGGCAAATCCCCCCGAATCAAAGCAACAAAATCCGCAGAACTCCCCACCAAAACCTCACACCCCTGCGCCGCCAACTGCTCCTGCACATCCTTGCTCGCAAGCGCCCGCCCCGCAGCCTCGTGCAGCCTGGAAATAACAGCCGGAGGCGTCCCGGCCGGCGCCAACAACCCATACCAGGGCGTCGCAGCCACCCCCGGCAAGGTCTCCGCAATCGTCGGCACATCCGGCATCGCCGAGATGCGCTTCTCGTTCACCACCCCCAGCACTTTCAATTTTCCCGCCTTGATGAACCCGATCACCGAGGGCAGGCTCTGCACCGACAACGGCACCTGCCCGCCGACCACGTCGGTGGCGGAAGCGGCACTGCTGCGATAGGGCACATGGGTCATGTCCACGCCGGCAGCCTTCTTGAACATCTCGGCGACCAGATGGTTGAGCGTGCCGTTACCCGGCGAGGCATACGAAACCGCCCCCGCCGGCTGGCCCTTGAGGTAGGCGACCAGCTCCTTCACCGAGTTCGGCGGAAACGCAGGGTTGGCCACCAGCACATAGCCGGCCGACGCGATGGTGGCGATGGGCGCGAAGTCCTTGACCGCGTCGAAACCCGGGTTCTTGTACAGCGCGGGGTTGATCACCTGGCCGCTGTCCGCGGTCAGCATGAGCGTGTAGCCGTCCGGCCTGGCCTTGGCGGCGAAAGCGGTGCCGATGGTGCCGCCGGCGCCCGGCCGGTTGTCGACCAGGAAACTCTGGCCGAGCAAGGTGCCCATCTTCTGCAGGACGATGCGCGCGATGGTGTCGTTGGCGCCGCCCGGGCCCTGCGGCACGATGACCGTGACCGGCCGCTCGGGATAGGCACCCTGCGCCAGCGCCAGCGGCACGGCCGAAAAAAGCGAGGCGGCAATAACGACCATGCCGACGATCGGACGCCGGGTGGGTTTGAAAGTCATGTCTGTCTCCGACTTCGTGATTCTGGAAAAAAAACGCCGGCCGCATTTTCTCCCGGGCGAAGACGGCGGCGCAGGCGGTTTTCCCCCGCCCGCCATGACGACGCCCGCGTTCTTTTTCAGCGCGATAGCAAGCGTCGAAAGCCGTAGCTGAGCGCATCCACCAGCGCCACCAGCAGCAGCATGGCGAGCAGCACGGTGGCGGTGCGGCCCATCTGGAAGAGGCCCATGTGGAAGGCCAGCATCTGCCCCAGGCCGCCCGCGCCGACCACGCCCAGGATGGCGGCGGCGCGAATGTTGTTTTCCCAGCGGTACAGGGTGTAGGAGATGAGCTGCGGCAGGATCTGCGGCAGGGTGGCGTACCAGAACACCGTCACCGCGCCGTTGCCTTGCGCACGCAGCGCCTGCGCGGGTGCGGAGGGGCCGTTCTCGATGGCCTCGGCGAACAGCCGGCCCAGCACGCCGGTGGTGTGCAGCGCCAGGGCCAGCGTGCCGGCCAGCGGGCCGAGGCCGGCCGAGATCAGCAGCAGCGCCGCCCACACCAGTTCGGGCACCGCCCGCAAGGCGTTGAGCAGCAGCCGGGTCGGGCCGCGCGCCAGGCTCGCCGCGCCGCCCGGGGTGCGGCTGGCGGGCAGGGCCAGCAGCAGGCCGGCACCGGCCGCGAGCACCGTGCCCAGGGCCGACATGGCCAGGGTCTCGCCGGACGCCGCCATGATCCTGCGCAGGAAGGCGGCCGACATCTCGGGCGGATAGAACTCGCCGACGAAACGCCCCATGCCTTGCAGCGCGCCGGGCGACAGGAAAGCCGCCCATTGCAGGTCCAGCTCGGCGAAGCTCGCCACCACCAGCACCAGCAGGGCAGCGCAGAACCAGCAGGCCTTGCAGCGCAGCCACCGCACCGGACTCATGCCAGGGCTCCCCGCAGCCAGGCGCTGACCCGGTCGGCCAGCGCCACCAGCAGCACGAAGACGATGAGCATGGTCGCCACTTCGCCGCCGGCGAACATCTTGGTGGAGGTGTCGAGCATCTGTCCCAGCCCGCCGGCACCGACGAAGCCCAGCACCACCGACGACCGGATGGCGCATTCCCAGCGGTAGACGGTGTACGAGGCCAGTTCGGCCGCGCCCTGCGGCAACAGGCCGTAGCAGAACGCCTGCAGCCGGCCGGCACCGTTGCCGAGCAGCGCGCGGCTGGCCTGGGTGTCGCTGCTCTCCAGGATGTCGCCGTACACCTTGCCCAGCATGCCGCCGTAGGTCAGGGCAATGGCCAGCACGCCGGCGGTCGGGCCCAGGCCGACCACCCGCACGAAGACCAGCGACCACACCAGTTCGGGAATGCTGCGCAGCACGATCAACACCCAGCGCAGCAGCCGCCGCAACGCCGCCGGCAAGCGACCCATGCGGCCCGACAGCGCCGAGATGGACAGCACCCGGGTGGACAGCAGTGCGGCGGGAACGGCAAGGACCAGCGCCAGCGTGATGCCGGCGGTGGCGATGGCGACGGTGCGCCAGGTCTCGCGCGCCACCAGGCGCAGGAAGTCGGGGCCGATCTCGGGCGGGAAGAAGGCCGACAGAAACTGTCCCGTCGATGCGCGGCTGGCCGCGTCGAACAGCCGCCACGGACGGAACTCGCTGGCGACCAGCGCGGGCCACAGCAGCAACATCGCACCGGCGATCCAGAGCAGGCGGCCGGACCAGGCGGGGTCGCGGTCTTTCAGGGGCATCGCGTCATCGGCACTGCATCAGCACGGCCGGCGGCTCGGCGGGCGGCGGGCCGTCGTCGGCAGGCATCTGCGTCCGTTCGTGTTCGTGCCGGGCATACAGCGCTGCCAGCACCGTTTCGGTGACCTCGGCGGCAGGCAGGTCGAAGGCCAGTGCGCCGTCGCGCAAACCGACGATGCGGGGGAAATGCGCCAGCGCCACGTCCACCTGGTGCATGGTGGCCATGAGGGTGATGCCGCGCTCGCGGGCAGTGGCGGTGAGGGCCTGCACCGCCTGGCGGGAACGGGTCGGGTCGAGGGCGGACAAAGGCTCGTCGATCAGCCACAGCCGCGCCGGTGCCACGAAAGCACGCGCCAGGCCGACGCGTTGCCGTTCGCCGCCGGAAAGGCGGTCGACGCGGGAAAAGAGCTTGTCGGCCAGGTCGAAACGCGCCAGCGCGGCACGGGCGCCGGGGATGTCCTGCGGATAGAACAGCGACAGCAGGCTCCGGCCCAGGCTCCAGCCCGGCAGGCAGCCGGCGAGCACCGCCGTCACCACCCGCTGGCGGGGCGGCAGCGGTGCGGCCTGCGGTGCCAGGAAGAGCCGGCCGCGCAGGCGGCGCAGGGCCGCTGCGCCCAGCGCCCACGGGTCGGCGCCATCGAGCGCCAAGCCGCCCGCCTCGGGCTTGAGCGCCGCGGCGGCGACCTGCAGCAGCGTGGTCTTGCCGGCGCCCGAAGGCCCGATCACCGCCACCTGCTCGCCCGCTGCCAGGCACAGGTCCAGCCCGCGCAATGCGGCGCTGCCGCGCGGCGCGGCCGGGTGCCGTGCGGACACGCCGCGCAGTTCTAGCTTCACCCCCGTCGATCCGTCTTCTTCAGGCGGTCAGAGCAGGCCGGCGCTCTTGGCGGCGGCCTCGATGCCCTTGTAGTTCTCCGCCTTGGTGGGCACGAAACGGGTGGCGCGCTGCAGGCCGAGGATTTCCTTTCCTTCCGGCGTGGACGCGTCCAGCGACAGGAAGGCCTGGGTGATCTTGTTGCGCAGGTCGGCGGGCATGTCGCTGCTGACCGACCAGTTGTAGTCGTAGTACGGAGGCGTCGTGTAGAAGACGCGCACCTTCTCGGTGTCGACCTTCTTGTCGGCGACGAACTTTTCCCAAACCGAGATGTTGACCGCACCGGCCTGCACCTTGCCGCCGGCCACCGCCGCGATGGTGGCGTCGTGCGCGCCGCTGTAGGCGACGCGGCGGAAATCCTTGTCCGGATCGATGTTGGCCTGCAGCAGGAAGCTGCGCGGCATCAGGTGGCCGCTGGTGGAGCTTTGCGCGCCGAAGCTCACGTCCTTGCCCTTCAGGTCGGCGAGGGTCTTGATGGCCGGGTCGGCGGTGATGAAGACCGACTTGAACTTCTCGTCCTCCTCGCGCTGTACCAGCGGGATCACCTTGCCGCCCGAGCGGGCCGAGGCCTGCACGAAGGTGAAGCCGCCGAACCAGGCCAGGTCGATCTTGTGGTTGATGAGCGTCTCGACCGAGGCGGCGTAGTCGGTCACCGGGGTGAACTCGACCTTCATGCCGAGCTTGCCTTCGAGATACTTCACCAGCGGCGCGGCCTTGCGGGCGAGTTCGGTCGGCGATTCGTCGGGGATGGCGGTGACGCGCAGCACCTTGGCCTGCTGCGCCTGGGCGCAGCAGGCCGACACGAGCATCACGGCGGCGAGGGCGGGCTTGAGCCAGCGGAGAGACAGGTTGGTCATAAAGGCGACGGGTTGGACTGCAAGGCCGGCATTACACCCTGAAATTGCGACAGTGCGACACTTCCGCCCCTCTGCCGCGAACCCTGCCGAAGCCCCATGAACACTCCTGCCGCCGCCCCTACCGCAGCCTCTCCCCGCCTCACCTCCCTGTCCCACGGCGGTGGCTGCGGCTGCAAGATCGCGCCCGGCGTGCTGAGCGAAATCCTGCGCAACAGCGGCGGCGCGATGCGCATGCCGATGCCCCCCGAACTGCTGGTCGGCATCGAGACCTCGGACGATGCCGCCGTCTACCAGCTGAGCGAGGACATCGCACTCATCGCCACCACCGATTTCTTCATGCCGATCGTGGACGACCCGTTCCAGTTCGGGCGCATCGCCGCCACCAACGCCATCAGCGACGTGTACGCCATGGGCGGCAAGCCGATCATGGCGCTGGCGCTGGTGGGCATGCCGGTGAAGGTGCTGTCGACCGAGGTCATCGGGCAGATCCTGGCGGGCGGCGAATCGGTATGCCGCGAGGCCGGCATCCCGATCGCGGGCGGCCACACCATCGACTCGGTCGAACCCATCTACGGCCTGGTCGCGCTGGGCGTGGTGCACCCGGCCAAGGTCAAGCGCAATGCCGACGCCCGCTCCGGCGACCGGCTGGTGCTGGGCAAGCCGCTGGGCGTCGGCGTGATGTCGGCGGCGCTCAAGAAGGAAGTGCTGGGCGAGGACGGCTACGCCGCGATGATCGCCAGCACCACGCAGCTGAACACCCCCGGGCCGGACCTCGCCGCCCTGCCCGGCGTGCACGCCCTGACCGACGTCACCGGCTTCGGCCTGGCCGGCCACACGCTGGAGCTGGCGCGCGGCGCGCGGGCCGGCGTCGTGATCGATTGGTCGCGGGTGCCGCTGTTGCCCGGCGTGCGCCAGCTGGCAGAACAGGGCATGGTGACCGGCGCTTCCGGCCGCAACTGGGAGGCCTACGGTGCGGAGGTCGGCCTGCCTGCCGGTTTTGCAGACGCCGACCACGCCCTGCTCACCGATCCGCAGACCAGCGGCGGCCTGCTGGTTTCGTGCGCGCCAGATGCGGTGGACGAGGTGATCGCGCTGTTCCAGCGACATGGCTTCGCGGCCGCTGCGGACATCGGTGAAGTGGTCGAGTTTTCCGCAGGCGCAGCACGCCTGACGGTGCGCTGATGGGCCAGCGCCCTTTTGTTCGCGCCACCGAACTGGCCCGTTTCGACAGCGTCATCGACGCCCGTTCGCCAGCCGAGTTCGCGCTGGACCGCCTGCCCGGCGCCATCAACTGCCCGGTGCTCGACGACGAGGAGCGCCGCATCGTCGGCACCCTCTACAAGCAGACCGGCGCCTTCGAGGCGCGGCGGGTCGGCGGTGCGATGGTGGCGGCCAACCTGGCGCGCCACCTCAACGAACGGTTCTCCGACAAGCCGGCCAACTGGAAGCCGCTGGTGTACTGCTGGCGCGGCGGGCTGCGCAGCGGCTCGATGGTCACCTGGATGCGCATGGTCGGCTGGGACGCCACGCAGCTGGCCGGTGGCTACAAGGGCTTTCGCCGGCATGTCCTCGACCAGCTTGAAACGCTGTTGCCGCAACTGCGGCTGGTGATCGTCTGTGGCGCCACCGGCAGCGCCAAGACGCGGGTGCTGCACGCGCTGGAGAAGCAGGGTGCGCAGGTGCTAGACCTGGAGTTTTTCGCCAGCCACAAGGGCTCGTTGCTGGGGCAGTTGCCGGGGCAGCCGCAGCCGTCGCAGAAGCGCTTCGAGACGCTCATCGCGACCGCGCTCGAGGGCTTCGATCCGCTGCGGCCGGTGTACGTGGAGGGCGAGAGTCCGCGCATCGGACAGCTCAACCTGCCGCTGGAACTGGTGGCGCGCATGCGCAACGCATCCTGCGTGGAGGTGGTGGCGACCGAGGCGGCGCGGCATGCCTATCTGCTGGACGATTACGCCTATCTGGGGGACGAGCCCGAGGGGCTGGCCGGGAAACTCGGTCTGCTCAAGGAAATGCAGGGCAAGGAGAACGTTCAGCGCTGGCAGGACTGGGCGCGGGCCCGCGACCTGGCACCGTTGTTCGCGGAGCTGATTTCGCTGCATTACGACCCGCATTACGAGCGGTCGCAGGCGCGGCATTTCTTTCAGTGGGATCAGCGGCGGACGGTGGCTACCGACGATTTGTCCGCGGGTGGGGTGGAACGTGTCGCGCAAGCCGTCCTCGCGCTGGACTGAGGCGCTTCAGCCGGTCAGCAGATCGACGTAGGCCTGGTAGCTGAAAAGCCGGTTTTTCTTCTGCCCGGTCAGCTCCCGCACGATGCCCAGGCTCTCGAGCGTTTTTACCGCAGCGCTGGCGGTGGGAAAGGTGGTCTTGAGCTTCTCGCGCACCTGCTCGACGGTGAAACGCGGCATCAGCGGCAGGGATTCGAACAGGCGGTAGGCGGCCGGCCCGGCCTGCGGTGCGTCGAGCAGGCTGCGCCGGTCCGACGCCACCAGGCTGGCGATGGCGACGATGCCGCGCTCGGCCTCGCCTGCGGCTTGCGCCACGCCTTGCAGGAAGAAGCCGACCCAGCCCTCCCAGTCGCCATCCGTACGCACGGCGGAAAGGCGGCGGTAGTACTCGGCCTGGTGCTGCTTCAGGTAGCCGCTGAGGTACATCAGCGGCTCCGGCAGCAGGCCCCAGTACTCCATCAGCGCGGCGATCAGCAGGCGGCCGATACGGCCGTTGCCGTCCAGGAAAGGGTGGATAGTTTCGAACTGCGCATGCACGAGCGCCACCTTGACCAGTGGCGGCAGCGAGGGCGTGGTTTCGTCGTGGATGAAGCGCTCCAGCGCCCCCAGCAAAGGTGCGACCAGATCTGCCGGCGGCGGTACGAAGGCCGCATTACCCGGCCGGGTGCCGCCAATCCAGTTCTGCGATTGGCGCAGGGCACCCGGCTGCCGGCCTGCACCGCGCACGCCCTGCAGCAGGAGGGTGTGCGCGTCGGACAACAGGCGCACGCTGATGGGCAGCCCCGCCGCGTCCCGCAGGTTCTCCCGCACCAGGCGGAAGGCGCGCAGGTAGTTGGTCACTTCCTCCAGGTCGTCCCGGTTGTCGACCGGCACGCCGGCCTGTTCGTCGAACAGGTCCGTCAACGTGGCTTGTGTGCCTTCGAGCTGCGAGGTGAGCAAGGCTTCCTTGCGGATGGCGCTGTAAAGCAGCCAGTCGACCGACGGCACCAGGCCAGCCACGCCGGACAGCCGGGCCAACTCTATTTCGGCGGTGCGATTGAGAGCTTCGAAGCTTTCAGGCAAGAGGGCCGGGTCGTGCGGCGGCAAGTCATCCGGCACGAAGGCCCGCACGGATTCACCCGAAGTTGTCGAAATGGAATAACGGCCCGTCTGGCGCATATTAAAGAAGTCTTTAATTTGACTGGCGCATATTAAAGCCAGCTTTAATAAAAGGGCAAGGTATGAAAGCCGGCGTTCATTGCGCCAAAGCGAGGCGGTCGCGCACCGGCAACGGGATTTTTTGCCGCCGAAATCGCCAAGTTGGACCATTTGGTCAAAACTGTTGCTCGATAGTGATGTAAGCCCTTGATATGTATTAAATAAATGACCTGGCATGGTCGATGCATGGCGAGATCCATCGCCGCCCCGGCGGTTTGTCGGCACACGAGAGGTCCCCATGAAAGTAGGCGTCTTCATCCCCATCGGCAACAACGGCTGGCTCCTGTCGGAAAACGCTCCCCAGTACCAGCCGAGCTTCGAGCTCAACAAGCAGATCACCCAATCCGCTGAGCACTACGGCATCGACTTCGCCCTGTCCATGATCAAGTTGCGCGGCTTCGGCGGCAAGACCGAGTTCTGGGACCACAACCTCGAGTCCTTCACCCTCATGGCGGGCCTCGCCGCCGTGACCAGCAAGATCAGGCTGTTCGCCACAGCCGCCTCGCTGGTGATGCCGCCCGCCATCGTGGCGCGCATGGCCAGCACCATCGACTCCATCTCCGGCGGACGTTTCGGCGTGAACCTGGTCACCGGCTGGCAGCGGCCCGAGTACTCGCAGATGGGCCTGTGGCCGGGCGACGAGTTCTTTTCCACCCGCTACGAATACCTGTCCGAATACGTGCAGGTACTGCGCGACCTGTGGACCACCGGCAAGTCCGATTTCAAGGGCGACCACTTCCAGATGGAAGACTGCCGCCTCAGCCCGCGCCCGCAGGCCGACATCAAGGTGATCTGCGCCGGCTCCAGCGGCGCCGGCATGGACTTCTCGGCCAAGTACGCCGACTACAACTTCTGCTTCGGCAAGGGCGTCAACACACCCAAGGCCTTCGCGCCCTCGGCCGAGAAGCTGATCGAGGCCACCGCCAAGACCGGCCGCCACGTCTCGACCTACGTGCTGGTGATGCTCATCGCCGACGAAACCGACGAGGCCGCCCGCGCCAAGTGGGACCACTACAAGGCCGGCGCCGACCAGGAAGCCATCGCCTGGCTGGGCGGCCAGGCCGCGGCAGACACCAAGTCCGGCGGCGACACCAACGTGCGGCAGATGGCCGACCCGACCTCCGCAGTCAACATCAACATGGGCACGCTCGTCGGCTCCTACGCCAGCGTGGCCCGCATGCTCGACGAGATGGCCGAGGTGCCCGGCACCGAAGGCGTGCTGCTCACCTTCGACGACTTCGTGGCCGGCGTAAAAGCCTTCGGTGAACGCATCCAGCCGCTGATGAAGAGCAGGGTCGATGCCGATACGCCGGTGCCGTCGGCGGTAGCGACGCAAGCCCTCGCCGCCTGAGCCGCCCGCCATGACCGAAAAGAACCAGACCCTCACCTCGACCGTGCCCGCCGGCCCGCCGCAGCTGCCCGGAGCGGCCGCGCCGCTGGTGCTGCCGGCGCGCCCGGAGCCCTTCGCCATGCAGGCGGCGCAAACCGCGCTGATCGTGGTCGACATGCAGAACGCCTACGCCACCGAAGGCGGCTACGTGGACTCGGCGGGCTTCGACATTTCGGGCGCCAAGAGCGTCATCGACAAGATCGTGCACGCGATTACCGCAGCGCGCGCCGCCGGCATGCTGGTGGTGTTTTTGCAGAACGGCTGGGACCCACAGTACGTCGAGGCGGGCGGGCCGGGGTCGCCCAACTGGCACAAGTCCAACGCGCTGAAGACGATGCGCAGGAAGCCCGAACTGGCCGGCAGGTTCCTGGCCAAGGGTGGCTGGGACTACGAGCTGATTCCCGCCTGCGCGCCGCAGCCCGGCGACATCGTGGTGCCCAAGACGCGCTACAGCGGCTTCTTCAACAGCAGCCTCGACAGCACACTGCGCGCGCGTGGCATCCGCAGCCTGGTGTTCACCGGCATCGCCACCAACGTGTGCGTGGAATCGACCCTGCGCGACGCCTTCCACCTCGAATATTTCGCGGCCATGCTCGAAGACGCCACCCACGAACTGGGCGGCGACGCCATCCAGAAAGCCGCCGTCTACAACGTGGAGACCTTCTTCGGCTGGGTCGCCACCGTCGACGACTTCTGCCGGGCCGTGTCGGCCTGACCCACTCCAGAACCACAGGAAAGCAAGCCCATGCCCAAGCAAGCCATCATCCCGCCCGGCACCGGCACGCCCATCGCCCCGTTCGTGCCCGGCACGCTGGCCGACGGCGTGGTGTACGTGTCGGGCACCCTGCCCTTCGACAAGGACAACAACGTGGTCCACGTGGGCGACGCCACCGCGCAGACGCGCCACGTGCTGGAGATCATCAAGAGCGTGATCGCCACCGCCGGCGGCACCATGGACGACGTCACCTTCAACATGATCATGATCAAGGACTGGGCCGACTACCCCAAGGTGAACGCGGTGTACGCCGAGTACTTTCCCGGCGTGAAGCCTGCCCGCTACTGCATCCAGTGCGGCCTGGTGAAGCCGGACGCGCTGATCGAGATCGCCTCCATCGCCCACGTCGGCAAGAAGGACTGAATCCGCGATGACGCTGTATTACGAAGTCCTCGGCGAGGGCAAGCCCGGCGCCCCCGGCGTGCTGATGTCCTCCGGCCTCGGCGGCTCGGCCAACTACTGGAAACCCCAGACGCAGGCACTGGTCGATGCCGGCTGGCGGGTGGTCGGCTACGACCAGCGCGGCACCGGTCGCAGCCCGGCGGCGCTGCAGGCGGGTTATTCCATCGCCGACATGGCCGCCGACGTGATCGAGGTGATGGAGGCCAGCGGCACCGCTCGCTGCCACTTCATGGGCCATGCGCTCGGCGGCCTGGTCGGCCTGCAACTGGCGCTGGACGCGCCGGAGCGCATCGCCAGCCTGGTGCTGATCAACGCCTGGTCGGCGCCCAACGTGCATTCGGCCCGCTGCTTCGACGCGCGCCTGGAGCTGCTGCGCACCAGCGGCGTCGAGGCGTATGTCGAGGCACAGCCGCTGTTCCTGTATCCGGCCGACTGGTCGCTGGACAACGCCGCCACAGTGCAGGCCGAGGTGGCGCATTCCATCGCTCACTTTCCGGGTGCCGACAACATGCGTTTGCGCATCGCCGCACTGCGCGCCTTCGACGTCGATGCGCGCCTGGGCGACATCCAGGCGCCGGCCCTGGTCAGCGCGGCGACGGACGACCTCCTCGTCCCCTGGACCCGCTCCCGGCGGCTGGCCGAAGGGCTGCCCAACGCCACGCTGGACGTGCTCGGACACGGCGCGCACGCCCACAACATCGTGGAGGCGGACACCTTCAACCGCACCCTGCTGGCCTTTCTGGCGGCCCGGTAGACGAAGCAGGCTGACCACCAGCTGAATGCGGTTTTCGCCCTTATCGGCAGCTACACAATTCGTCACAAACAGCGCAGGGAGGCACAAACTCCGCTCCACACCGGCCTCGAAGGGAGGCCGGGCTCACCGGAGCGATGTCCATGTCCGCCAATGATGAATCGCCACCCCAGGCCGCGAAGCTGCGGCGTGGCTTCGCTTCGATGGATCCGCAGCGGCTGCGTGCGATCTCCAGCAAGGGCGGCAGCGCACCCAATCGATCCCCGGCGCGCGGCTTCGCGCTGATGGACGATGCCCGTCGCCGCGAGGTGTCGCTGAAAGGTCTGGAAGCGCGGCGCGGTCGTGCGGCACAGCAGCAGGAGGCCGAGGCCGAACCGGCGCTGCAACCGACGTCCGGTCAGGCCGATCCGGCGGGCCAGTGAAAAAACGGGGTGATCGGCGTCTTGCGGCCCTGGTGGCGGTAGTCGCCATGACCGTGGCCGTACCCTGCCTGGCGGGCGATGCGCCGGAGCTTGCCGATCTGCAAACGGCGCGCGAGGCCTATCGACAGTGCGCGATGTCGGCGACCACGGCGTCCCCTGGCGCCTCGCCCCGGCAGGCGGCCCGGGCGGCGGTGGATCACTGCAGCGGCGAGCGCCTGGCGCTGACCGGACGTTTCGCGCTGGACCATCCGGGCAGCCAGGAAGTCGAACGTTTCGACCGAAGTGCCCGGGACGCCCTGGTCGAAGAAATGACCGGCTGGCTCAGCGACCGGCAAGCGATGGCTGGCGGGCGCGGCCGCTGACCGTCGCCGGCATGCCGACGCCGCGGATGTCGATGGTGTCTTCATCGGCCTCCGGAGCCGCGACCAGCTGCAGGTCGCGGTGCGCGGCACGGCTCAGGTCAAGGGTGTAGTCCTCGCTGCGGTCGGGCAGCGTGCCAAAGCGGGTGTCGAGGAAGCTGGCGTCGATGCAGCCGGCGAGGTTGCGCAGCACGTCGTCGGCGCCGGCGAAACCCTCGCCCGCGAGGCTGGTATCGCCCGCGATGCGGTAGGCGAAACCGCTGCCGGCACGCTCGTACTCGCCGATATCGATCAACACGGAACGCACGTCCTGTGCGTAGATGCGGCCGCCGGCGGCGTAGAGGCAGAAGCGTCGCAACGCGTCCTCGCCGCCCGCCCTGAAGGGTTGGTAGCTCATGGTATGTCTCGGTTCAGGTGAATCGGCTGGGAGCCGGTCCACTGGCAGGCCGGCGCGCACGAAACTTACGGGGCACGCGGTGACGACCTTGTAGGCGAGAGCGCCGTCCAGCTGCAAGCCGGGCATGGGCAAGGGGATAGGAGAGGCTGGCAACATGCCGTAGTCCCATCCTCAGCTTCATCGTTTCACCATCGCCTCCGGCGCCAGACCATGACCGACATCCAGAACATCGAAATCACCCGTAACGACGGCACCACCACCCAGCTCGCGGCTTACCGCGGCAAGGTGCTGCTGGTGGTCAACGTGGCCTCCAAGTGCGGCCTGACGCCGCAGTACACCGGACTCGAATCGCTGTACCGCGAAAAGCGCGAACAGGGCCTGGAGGTGCTGGCCTTCCCCGCCAATGACTTCAAGGGCCAGGAGCCGGGCACCGACGCGGAAATTGGCGAGTTCTGCTCACTGACCTATGACGTGCACTTTCCCCTGTTCGCCAAGATTTCCGTGCTGGGCGCCGGGCGGCATCCGCTGTACACCGCGCTGACAGAAGCCTTGCCCGACGCCACCGGCGAAGGACCGATGCGCGAAAAACTCAAGGGCTACGGTGTCGATCCCGCCAACCGCGCGGATGTGCTGTGGAACTTCGAAAAATTCGTCATCGGGCGCGACGGCCGCGTCGTGGCCCGCTTCGCGCCGGACGTCACCGCCGAAGACCCGCGCCTGGTCGCCGCACTCGAGACCGAACTGGCGAAACCCGCCGCCTGACCTACAGCGTCACCGACATCGCCAGCAGCGCGCACAGCAGGGCCGCCGGCATCGCCACGGCGCCCACTTTCAGGAACTGCCAGGCGCCGACATCCTCGCCCTCGCGCCGGATGGCGGCCAGCCACAGCAGCGTGGCGAGCGAGCCGGTGACCGACAGGTTCGGCCCGAGATCGATGCCGATGGCGATGGCGCTGCGCACCGCCGGAGTGGCATCCGCCAGTTGGGCGATGGTGCCGGCAGCCAGCCCGCCCGGCAGGTTGTTGACCAGGTTGCAGCCAAACGCCGCCAGCAGGCCGGCGGCCCAGGTCGCCGCCTGCGGGGAATGCGCGGAAAGGTGCTGCAGCGACTGCGCGACCGACTGCAGCAGCCCGGTGCGCTGCACCCCTTCGACCAGCACGAACAGTCCTGCCACCAGGGGCAGCACGCCCCACGAGATTTCGCGCACCAGGGCCTGCGGACCCTCGCGCCGCGCCAGCTGGATGACACCGGTCGCCAGCAGCGCCACCACCAGGGCCGGCAGGCCGAGCGCGACGTCGAAGGCGGAAGCGACCAACAGCACCGCGGCCATCAGCGCGACCGCTGCGGCGGCCAGGCGGCCGGTGCGGCCGAGCGCCGCGACATCGGCGGGTGCGCGCGTCCGGCCGGAGAGTTCCGCCCGGAACAGCCAGCGCAGCACCAAAAAGGTCGCGACGATGGAGGCCAGCGACGGCAGCAGGAAGCGGCGCAGCCAGGGCAGCAGCGCCGGCAACTGGTCGCCGAACACCACCAGGTTGGCGGGGTTGGAAATGGGCAGTACGAAACTCGCCGCATTGGCGATCAGCGCACAGGCGAAGAGGTAGGGCAGCGGCTTGACGCCCGCCTGCCGCGTGGCGGCGTACACGGCCGGCGTCAGTACCACGGCGGTGGCGTCGTTGGACATGAATACCGTCACCAGGGTGCCCGCGCCGTAGATCCACAGGAACAGCCGGCTGGCGGACCCGGCCGCATGGCGCGCCGCCACGCCGGCCAGCCAGTCGAATAGGCCCTCGCGCCGGCCCAGCTCGGACAGCAGCATCATGCCGGCCAGGAAACAGTACACGTCGGCGCCCCGGCCGACCGCCTGCAACGCGTCCGCCCAGGGCACCAGGCTGCCGGCCACCAGCAACACGGCGCCGGCGAGCGCCCAGACGTATTCGGGGATGCGGGCGGGCCGCAGGATGACGCAGGCAGTGGCCGCCCCGGCGATGCCGAGCGTCGCGGCGCGCGCGTCGAGCCAGCCCGGCATCATCGGCGAACCACCGACGACCGAGGTGTGGCTCGCGATCCGGCTAGGGGAAGGGCGACGGGAAATTGCTTCATGTTTTTTTGGGGCGCGGGGGATCGGGAGGCGCCGTGATTGGAGCCGGAATGTTAGAACCGGCCTGTCAGCAGACACCCCAACCTGTCCAGGAAATCTCCATGTCCCGCAAACGATCCGCCCTCCTCCTGCTGGCCGCTGGCCTCTGCGCGGCCACCGCCCACGCCGACACCGTGCAGGTGCTGACCAGCGGCGCTTTCAAGCAGATCGTGCTGGCGCTGGTGCCGAGCTTCGAGGCCCGCACCGGCCACACGGTGGTGGTGTCCAACGACACCGCGGGCGCGCTGGCCAGGCGAGTCGTCGGCGGCGAGCCTTTCGACGTGCTGGTGCTGACGCCTGCCGCGCTCAAGACCTTCGCCGCCGAGGGCCGGGTGGAACCGGACAGCATCCGGCCGCTGGCCAAGGTGGCGATCGGTGTGGCGGTGAAGAGCGGAGCACCCCGGCCGGAAGTCGGCACGGTCGAGCAGTTTCGCCAGGCACTGCTGCAGGCCCGCCACGTGGCTTACATCGACCCGGCCGCGGGCGGATCCAGCGGCGTGTACCTGGACGGCCTGTTTCAGCGCATGGGCATCGCCGACCAGATCCGCGCGAAGGCGGTGCTGGTGCAGGGCGGCTACGTGGCCGAGAAGCTGGTTACCGGCGAGGCCGACCTGGCGGTGCACCAGATCAGCGAGATCCTGCCGGTGACCGGCGCCACGCTGGTCGGGCCGATTCCCGAAGCGGTGCAGAACTACACCACCTATGCCGGCGCGGTCGGAACCAAGGCCCTGCACCCCGAGGCGGGACAGGCTTTCCTGGATGTGCTGTCGGGCGAACGCGGCGCGGCGGTGCTGCAGGAAAAAGGCATGTACCCGCCGGACTGACCGCCCGGCCGGCGCCCGGGCTTCAGAAGTCGGCGACCTGCCACTCGTAGTCGAACGCGATGGCGCTCAGGATCGCGAAACGCGCCGCCGGCTCGGCCGCCAGCGCCTCGATCACCCGGTTGTTGTAGCCGACCAGGATGCCTTTGGCCCGCTCGGAGATTTCCTCGGTCACCGCCTGGTCCTCGTACACCCGCACATAGGACTTCGCGGCCACGCCGATCAGGAAGTACAGCGAAGCGTTTTGCGCGTCTTCCTTCATCAGTTCGAAGGCGCTCTTGAACAAGGCCTTGAAAGAATCGCTGCCGGAGCCCGAGCGCTCGAAACGATCGGCAATTTCCTGGAAAGTCATTTTTATCCTCTGGATCTTCAAATGGGGGAACGGTCGGCGGGCGGGGCGGCGATACCGCCGTGGGCCTGCGACCAGCCCGCCGGATTCTGCAGAAAGCGCTGCACCTCGGCCAGCGCGGGGGCGTCGAACATACCGCGTTCGGAGGCCACCGCCAGCACGGCGCGCCAGTCGCACAGCGCATGCGTCGCCACGCCCAGCGGCGCCAGCAGCGCCCCGGTGGGGAAGGTGCCGTAATCGAACACCACGAAAACATCGCGCACCACCGCTCCGGCCTGCGCCAGCGCCTGTGCGAAGCGGCGCTTGGAGTGGCCGGCGGCCATCATGTCGTCGACCAGCAGGACGGTCGTGCCGGCCGCCAGCACGCCCTCGACCGGCGCCTGCGCGGTGGGCTGCTTGCGCACCACCAGCAGGGGCAGGTCGAGCGTGTCGGCCATCCAGGCGGCCAGTGCGATGCCGCTGGTCTCGGCCCCGACGACGGCGCCGAGACCCTCCAGCCGGCCCGCCGCCCGCAGCTGCGCGAGCCCGGTGGCGACCAGATCGCGCCGGATGGCCGGGAACGAGCCGAGCCGGCGGCAGTCCATGTAGACCGGGCTGGCCCAGCCCGAAGGCAGGCGGAACGGCTCCTCGCCGCGCACCTCGACACAGCCGGCGTCGAGCAGGAGGCCGGCGACGCGGCGGGAATCTTCGGTGATGGCATTCATGCGGCTCGCTCCAGCAGCCGGCGCAGCTGGCGTGCACCGGCCGGGCCCTTGTAGGCCTGTTTCCACAGGCGGTCGATCATGTCGCGGTACATGCGCACCGCCTCGGGCGATGCGGTGACGGTGGCGATGCCGTTGCGGATGTTGGGCAGCTCGCCGAAGCGGAACGGACTCACCGCCAGCACCGCGTGCGAAGGACCGGAAAACACCTGGAAGGTGGCCGCCGGCATGGCGTCGTCGATGAGGCCGATCTGCACGTCGATGGGCTCGCTCTCCATGCGCTCGGCGATGCGCGCCACCTCGGCCCGCGCCGCCGCCATCCGCAGGCTGCGCACCTCCGGCGGCAGGTCGACGCGGCCGACCAGCCCGGTGTGCACGAAACGCTCCAGCTCGCGCAGCCCGATCAGGCTGACGATGTGCGGCCGGCGCTTCTCGAAGAAAGCCTTGCGCTCGGCCAGGATGCGCAGCATCGCGTCGATGTCCGCCAGGCGGGTGTCGTCGCCGCCCTCGCGCGGGCCGGTCTCCAGCAGCATCTCGCGCAGGTGGCCCAGGTACCGGTCGGAGGTGAGTAGCAGCGAGATCGGTTCGAAGTGCGACACGATGCGGTCGGACACCTGCTCCAGCTGGCGCATGCGCTCCATTAGGCCAAGCGCGCTGGCGTGGTATTCGACCTCCACGCCGAGCAGCGAGGCCATCGACGTGCCCAACAGCACGGCTAGGCGCTCCAGCGTTTCGATCTTGACGATCTCGCCCTTTTCCATGCGGTAGACCACCGCACGCGACACGCCCAGGCGCTCGGCCACGTCCTCGGCCAGCAGCGAGGCGCCGATGCGGTAGGCGCGAAGGCGGTCGCCCAGGGCCTGGTAGTCGAACGACGAAGTGAAGGGAACGGTCGCGGTGTCGCTCATGGGGGCGGTGTCGCCAGGCGGAATGGAAGACGGCACTATAGGAGACACCTTCGCAGGTTCCCGGTCAGCCATGGCCGCCTCCGATCCGCGCGAGCGCGCTGCCCAGTGCCTGCACGCCGAGCATGAAATCGTCCAGGTCCATGGCTTCGTCCGGGTTGTGCGAGCCGTTCTGGTTGCGCACGAAGAGCATGCCGCTCGGCACGCCGGCATTGGCGAACAGCGAGGCGTCGTGGCCGGCGCCGCTGGGCAGGGTGTCGAAGACGGTGCCCTGCTCGGCGCAGGCGCGGGCCAGCGCGGCGCACACGGCGGGGTCCATGGTGGCGGGGTCGCTGAGCAGGCGTCGGTCGAAGTCGAAGGCCACGCCCCGCTCGCGCGAGATGGCCGTGCATTCGGCCCGCACCAGCTGGTAGAAAGCCTCCAGCGTGTCCTGGCTCTTGCTGCGCGCCTCCAGGCTGAAGGCGACCAGCCCGGGAATGCGCGAGATGGAATGCTCGGCCGGGTCGGTGCCGACGATGCCGGTCGTCACGACGAGATCGGTTCCGCGCTCCAGCAACACGCGCCAGTGCTCGTCGATCCGCATGATGAGATCGGCCACCGCGAACATCGCGTCGTGGCGCAGCCAGCGCGGCACCACGCCCGAATGCTGGGCGTCGCCCCGGCAGACGATGCGGTTGTGCCGCACGTTGCCGCGGATGCCGCTGACCACGGCCAGCGGCAGGTGGCGCGCCACCATCACCGGGCCTTGTTCGATGTGCAGTTCGAGGTACGCCCTGACGCGACCCAGGTCCACCAGCGGCTGCTGGGCGGCGATGGCGGCGACATCGGCGCCCGCCTCGGCCATGTAGTGGCTCAAGGGCAATCCGGTGTTGCGTTGCTTCAAGGCCAGGTCGGAAGGGCCGAGCTTGCCGAGCAGCGCGCCCGAGCCCATGTACGCCTTGCCGAACCAGGCGCTTTCCTCGCCCCGGAAGGCGATGGTCTCCAGCGGCAGGGCCGCGGCGCCACCGTGGCGCTGGCGGTCGACCAGGCACAGCAGGCCGGCCGCCACGCCGGCCAGGCCGTCGAAGTTGCCGCCCTGCGGCACCGAGTCGATGTGCGAGCCGGTCCAGGCGACCGCGTCGACCGGCGCGTCGGGCTGGCGGAAGACGATGTTGGCGGCCCGGTCGGCTTCGCTGGCGAGACCGTGGCCGGCCGCGAAGGCGCGCAGGTAGTCGGCGGTGGCGGATTCTCCCGGACCGTAGCTCTCGCGGGTCACGCCCGTGCCGTCGAAAGTGAGCGCGCGGATGTCGTCGAAAAGCTTTTCGGCCAGGGGACGGAGTTCGGTCAGGTTCATGCGGATTCAGGCGTTCGCGAAGCGCAGCCAGCGCTCGGGCAGAAGGGGGTCGATATCGACCTGGCCGACCAGGTCGGCGATACGGTCGACGCCGGTCTCGGCGCAGTAGCGGTGAAGGCCGTCGATCACCTTCTGCATCGCGCCGGGGTCGACGAAGGAAGCGGTGCCGACCTGGACCGCACGGGCGCCGGCCAGCATGAATTCGACGGCGTCGTCCGCGGTCGAGATGCCGCCGCAGCCGATGACCGGAATGCGCACCGCGCGGTAGCACTGGTGAACCATGCGCAGCGCGATCGGCTTGATGGCCGGGCCGGACAGGCCGCCCATCACGTTGCCCAGCCGGGGTTTGCGGCTGCGGATGTCGATGGCCATGCCGAGCACGGTATTGCCCATGACCAGCGCGTCGGCACCGGCCCCCTCCGCGGCACGGGCGACGTCCGCGACTGAGCCGGCGTTGGGGGTGAGCTTGGCCCACACCGGATGCCGGGTGCTGCGGCGGATGGCGCCGATCACCCGCCGCGTGCTTTCGGCGGTCATGGCGAAGGCCATACCGTCGGCTTCGAGGTTGGGACAGGAAATGTTGGCCTCGATGGCGGCCACTTCCGGCAGCGACATCGCGGCTGCCGCCTCGGCGAACTCACCGACCGTATCGGCCGAGATCGACACCACCACCGGCGTGCCGAAGCCGGTGTAAGCGGGCAGCACCCGGCAGCGGTAATGGTCCAGGCCGTGGCTGGGGATGCCGATGGAATTGAGCATGCCGCCGTGGGTCTCGGCCACGCGCGGCGTGGGATTGCCCGCCCGGCTTTTGGGCGAAACGCTCTTGACGACGAGTGCACCGAGTTGCCTCAGGTCGAGCGCCTCGGCGTATTCGACGGCGAAACAGCCGGACGCCGGCATCACCGGGTTGCGCAGCGCCAGCGCGCCGACATGGACGGAAAGATCAGCCAAATTCCACCTCCCCCGTGACCGAGCGGATATCGAACACCGGGCCTTCGCGGCAGACCCGCAGGAACTGCTTGCGGCCGGCCACGTCGAAACGCCGCACGCAGGACAGGCAGACCCCCATGCCGCAGGCCATGCGCTGCTCCATCGCCACCTCGGCCCGGATGTCGGGGTAGTCGGCCAGCACCCTCTGCAGCAGCATCAGGAGGCGGTGTGAGCCGCAGGTGTAGACGGCGTCGTGCCGCTGTCCGGACAGCAGCCGGCGCAGCAGGGCCTCCACTGCCTCGACGCCGGAACTGCAGTCGCTGTCGTGCACCGCGAACACGTCTGCCTCGATGCCGCGCAGGAACTCGTCGCGCATGAGGTCGGCCGGCGTGCGCGCCGACATCACGGCGGTGACTGCCACCCCGGCCGCCGCGGCCTGCCGCAGCAAAGGCGCCATGGTGGCCAGGCCGACGCCGCGGGCGACCACCAGGATGCGACGGTCGCCGGCGTCCAGCCGGAAGGTGTTGCCGAGCGGGCCGACGATATCCAGCGCTCCGCCGACCGGTAACGCGGCGAGCGCCTGCGTGCCGAGACCGGTCACGCTGTAGAGAAACTCGATCTCGCCAGGCTCCGGGCCGGTGCCGTAGACGCTCATCGGACGCAGCAGGAACGGTTGCGCGTCCGCGGAGATCGGGCACCTGAGTTGGTAGAACTGGCCGGGCCGGGTCGCGGCGACCAGTGCGGCATCCCCGCGCAGGCGCAGGTAGCGATATCGCTCGTTTACCGCACGATGCGCCAGAACCTCGCTGCGATGCGAGGCGACGCGGTCGGCATTGCGCTGGAAGCAGGCGGGTACGGCATCAGAGTTCATGGGTCAGACCTGAAATATCATTTTTTAATACTGATATCTTTTTTGATACAGGTCAAGCCCGTGGGTCGTCCTTGCACGGATTTCGTGGGGCCCATACGCCGAATGGCTTATAGCCAGGAGGCGGCGAAATGACAGTTACTTGCATCACCGGGTATAAACCCATCCTCCGCGGGAAGGCGATTTCCCCGGCCCCCGAACCCGTCAATCGAGATACCCCTTGGTGCTGGAGCAACCACTGCTGCATTCGCTTATTGCCGCCGTCCACGAGCGCAAGGCGGTGGCCTTCGTCTATCGAGGGGCACCGCGCACGGTGGAGCCTCATGCAGTGGGCATCGGCCACGACGGCGCCGAGTGGTTCAGCGGCTACCAGACCGGCGGCAAGAGCTTCATTCCGGGCCACGCCTGGATCTACTGCAACGTGAACGCCATCGAGGCGCTGGAAATCACGCCGCAAACCTTCGATATCGCCCGGCCCGGCTACTCCCGCGGCGACTCGCGCTTCATCCGGTTTTTCGCCGAGCTTTAGCCGTACGCCGCACACCCGGCGGCTGGACCGCCTTCGGTGGCAAACCGGCTGCCTCGCGGGCGAGTGCGTCGGCGTCGGCGTTGCGATGGCGCGGAATCCACTGCAGCCGCACCTGGGCGATCGCCTGCATCAAGACGCGGGTGTCCTCGAATTGCGTCGCCAGGCGCGCGATGGCCGGCACGGCCCGCTCCGGCGATTGCAGCTGTGCCACCACGACGCTGTTGTCGCTGTGCAGCAGCACGTCCTGCGCGCCGAGCCGATGCAGTTCGCGCAAGGCGGCACCGATGGCCATCAGCTCGGCCTCGTTATTGCAGCCGACCGCGCTGCTGGCCGCGGCAGCCAGCGTATGGCGCACGCCGTCCGGCGACACGATCAGCACACCGTAGGCCATGCGTCCGGGGTTGGGCGCAGCGCTGCCGTCGCAGAAGGCCAGCCAGCGAGCATGCGGTAATGGGTTCATCAGGGTGGAGAGACGTGCGCGAAAACGAGGCTGCGCATTCTCACCTTGACTGGCGCGCGCGGCCTACATCGCTTGCCGAAACCTGCGCACACAAAGCTGTCCCAGCGCAGACATGCTGCGGTTGTCACAAGAAGGAGACCCGGGAAACCGGATAACACCATGGCAGAACTCGCATCCCCTCCTGAATCTTCCAACTCCGGTTTTCACGAGCCTGGTTTACGCCAAGCCCGCGTCGAGGCGTCAGGCGCGACAGCAGCCGTGGCGTCGACGGCCAGCGCCGTGTCGTGGGGTGCCATCCTGGCCGGTGCGGCGGGTGCGGCAGCGCTGTCGCTGATCCTGTTGTTGCTGGGAACCGGGCTGGGGCTTTCGTCCGCCTCCGCGTTCGCCTCGCAAGGCGCCGGCGCCATGACACTCGGCATCGCCGGCATCTTCTGGATCACGCTCACGCAGCTGGCCGCCTCCGGCATGGGCGGCTACCTCGCCGGCCGACTGCGGTCCCGCTGGACCGCCGTGCACACCGACGAGGTGTTTTTCAGGGATACGGCGCATGGTTTCCTCGCATGGGCGGTGGCCTCGCTGGCGACCGCTGCGTTTCTGGCATCCGCCATCGGCGCCATCGTGAGCGCCGGCACTCAGGCGGCCGGGGCTGCCGTGGGTGGTGCGGTCACTGCCGCGACAGCCGCCGGCGCAGGTGCCGCCGCGCAACGGCCGAGCTCCAGCACGTCGCCCGGATCGAGCGACGTGACCGGCTATTTCGTCGATGCGCTGTTTCGCCCGGACATGAACGCAACGACACAGGCGCCTGCAGCCGAAGCGCCTGCTGCCCCCGCCGATCCGGCCGCAACGCCGACGATGCCGCCGGCCACCGCCACTGGCGCAACTGCCCCGACCGGTCCGTCTACCGCCATGGTGCAGATGAACAACGCCACCAGCGCCGAAGTCAGCCGGATCATGGCCAGCGCACTGCGTACCGGTGCCTTGCCGCAGGACGATCTCAAGTACGTGGGACGCCTGGTCTCGCAACGCACCGGTCTGCCCCAAGCCGAGGCAGAAAAGCGGGTTGCAGATGTCTTCGGTCGCGCCCAGGCCCGCTTGCGCGAAGTCGAAGCGGCCGCCCGGGAAGCCACCGACAAGGCTCGCAAGGCATCGGCACACACCGCCTTGTGGCTTTTCATCTCACTGCTGATCGGCGCTTTCGTCGCCAGTTACGCCGCCACGCTCGGCGGCCGTCAACGTGATCTTTAAAAAGTTTGGCCCATCCGACTGGAGACCACCATGCGCTCACTTCTGCTGCTTTTCCTCGGCGTCCCGATTCCGATCGTGATCCTGATTGCGCTGTTTCTGCATTGAACCTGCGCTGATTTCCCTTTCCATTCACTTTTACTCATTTCATGGCCACCAAAAAAACTCCCGTCAAATCCGTTCTGGGCACCACCGCCGGTGCTACAGAGGTCAAACCCAACCTCGACCAGAACGAGCACGAAACGCAGCGCTACGGCGAAATCGTCAAGATGCCTAACGGTTTGTCCGAAGAGGCCTGCAAGCAAAGCGTGGCGCTCCTCAACCAGTGCCTGGCAGACACCATCACCCTGCGTGACATGTACAAGAAGCACCACTGGCAGGTGGTGGGCCCGACCTTCAATCAGCTGCACCTGATGTACGACCAGCATTTTCTTGCGCAGGTCGAACTCGTGGACATCGTGGCCGAGCGCATCCAGCTGCTGGGCGGTATCGCCATCGCCATGGCAGCCGACGTGGCCGAGACGACCAAAATTCCGCGCCCTCCGCGCGGCCGCGAACCGGCGGCAGTGCAGATCAAGCGCCTGGCCGAAGCCCACGAGCAGATCATCATCGCCACCCGAGAAGCTGCCGACAAGGCGAATGACGTGGGAGACCCGGGTACCAACGACGTGCTGGTCAGCAACATCCTGCGCACCAACGAACTGCAGGTCTGGTTCCTGACCGAGCACCTGGTGGCAGCGTCGCCCGTGACGTCCTGAAGCACAGCGCCGTTAACGAAAAAGCCGCCGCGATCCTTGAGGTCGCGGCGGCTTTTTTCCTGTTGGAACGGTCAGCCCGCTCCGGTCAGATGTTCGAAAAGGATGGTCGCGCCGATGCCGATCAACAGCACGCCGCCCAGCATCTCGGCGCGCTTGCCCGCTACCGCGCCCAGCACGCGGCCGACCATCACCCCCAGCGTAACCATGGCGAACGTGGCGCAGCCGATGGCCAGCGCCACCGGAAGGATGGAAACATCCAGGAACGCCAGGCCCACGCCGACCGCCATGGCGTCGATGCTGGTGGCGAAACCGGTGATCGCCAGCACCCAGAACGAATGACGGCTCGGTTTTTCGGCTTCCTCGGCTTCCGGTGGCTGAAAGCCGGCGATCACCATCTTGGCGCCCAGCACGCCCAGCAGCACGAAGGCGATCCAGTGGTCCCACTGCTTGACGTAGTTCGCGGCCGCGAGTCCCAGCGCCCAGCCGATCAGCGGTGTCAGGGCCTCGATCACCCCGAAGATGAGCCCGGTCCGCAGGGCTTCGCTCCAACGCGGTTTCTGGAGCGCGGTTCCCTTGCCGACGGCCGCGGCGAAGGCGTCGGTAGACATCGCCAGAGCTAACAAGGCGGTCGAGAGAATATTCATCGGAATCTTTTTTGTACGGCCGGGCGAGCACATGGGCACGCCACCACTGCCCGACCTTCCGTCGTGCTGGCGTGCCGATGGTCTCGCCAACGCGCACAGGCTCTGAAAGCAGAACTGTGCGGGCCGCCCGCGCCACGGTCGTGCTGTGCTGCTGCAAGACGACCGAGTATGTTGACGCGGGCGCTTCCGCCAAAAAGATGCGGAAGCCGGCTACTCCCCAAGGGATGGCGCGAATTGTAGCGAGCCAGTCTGTCGATCTGCTGTCTCGTCAATGGACGCGAAGGGTCATGCCTTACCCTTCGCGGATGAAATTCAAAGTGCAGTTGCGGATGCGTATCTACCGTGACGAAGGCATCGCCGTGGGCCCGGGCAAGATTGCGCTGCTGGAAGCCATTGCCGACACCGGCTCCATTTCGGCGGCGGCACGCCAGCTGGGCATGTCCTATCGACGCGCCTGGGTGCTGGTCGACGAGATGAACAAGGCGCTCAAGTCGCCGGCGGTGAGCACGGCCGCCGGCGGATCCCACGGTGGCGGCACCGCGCTGACACCATCGGGCGAATCGCTGGTACGCCATTACCGGGCGGCCGAGACGGCCTCGCGCCTGGCCGCAGCCGACGACATCGCCGCCATGACGCGCTTGCTTGCCGAATAGTGCGCGCACGACAGGATGCGATATAGCGCGCCTCTCACATGCCACAATTCGTCGTATTCCGATGAACACGACGCACAGCCTGATCCAGTCGACAGACTGGTTTCCACTTTTTCTCTCGCTCAAGGTCGCCGCCGTGGCGACGTTGTGCAGCCTGGTGCTGGGAATCGCGCTGGGCTGGGTGTTTGCACGGCGCAAGTTCCCCGGCAGCACGATCGTGGAAGCCATCTTCATGCTGCCCCTGGTGCTGCCACCGACGGTGATCGGCTACGGCATCCTGGTGATGGCCGGCCGGCGCAGCCCGCTGGGCGCCTGGCTGCGCGAACATTTCGACTACACCATCATTTTTAGCTGGCATGGCGCGGTCGTGGCGTCGGCGGTGGTGGCACTGCCGCTGGTGCTCAAGTCGTCCAGCGCAGCTTTCGCGGGTGTGGATCGTTCGTTGGAGGCCGCCGCCAGCACGCTGCGGCAGTCGCCGTGGTCGGTTTTCCTGCGGGTGACACTGCCGCTGGCCTGGCCCGGCATCCTGGCCGGCACCTTGCTGGCCTTTGCCCGGGCCATGGGTGAATTCGGTGCCTCGCTGATGGTGGCGGGTTCGATTCCCCAGCAGACCCAGACCCTGTCCATGGCCATCTACGACGCCGTGCAGGCCGGCCACGACGATCTGGCGCTGCTGCTGGTGCTGGTTACTTCCGTCATCTCGGTTCTGGTGCTGGTGATGTCGAACCGTTTTTTCTCCCTCCGTTAGCCCTCGCCCGCAAACCTCCAACCCGGACCTCTCCCATGCGTTCTTTCCGCCTCCTCGCTTGCGCTGCCGCCATCGCCTCCAGCCTGGCGTTGCCCATGGCCGCATCCGCCCAACAGCTCACCGTTTCGGCCGCGGCCAGCCTGACCGACGCTTTCAAGGAACTCGGCCCCAAGTTCGAAGCCAGCAAGCCCGGCGCCACCGTGCGCTTCAACTTTGCGGCTTCGGGTGCGCTGCTGCAGCAGATTGCGCAGGGAGCGCCGGTGGACGTCTTCGCCAGCGCCGATCAGGCCACCATGGGCCGCGCCGACGACCAGAAGCTGATCGATGCCGATACCCGTCGCAATTTCGTCAGCAACAGCCTGGTCCTGATCGAGCCGGCGCAGGGCGGTGTCGGGGTGAAGTCGCTGCAGGACTTGAGCGGAGCCGCCGTCAAGAAGATTGCCATCGGCAAGGTCGCCACCGTGCCGGTCGGCGCATACACCAGGCAGGTGCTGGACGGTGCCAAGCTGTGGGAACCGCTGGAGCCGAAGTTCGTGCAGGCCGACAGCGTGCGCCAGGTACTCGACTATGTCGGCCGCGGCGAGGTGGACGCCGGATTTGTCTACCGCACGGACGCCACCATCGCGGGCGACAAGGTGAAGGTCGTCGCCACGCCGAGCGGCCACACGCCGGTCAGCTACCCCGTCGCCGTCATTGCCGACAGCAGGCAGAAGTCATTGGCCAGGGACTTCACCGCCTACCTCACGGGCGAGGAAGCGCAGGCCGTCTTCAAGCGCTACGGCTTCGGCAAGCCGTGATCGACGTCGACCTGCAGCTGACCGTATCGGACGGCAGGCGGCGCTTCGACCTGGCCGTGCGATTGGCGACGGATGTTCCGTTCGCGGCGCTGTACGGCCCGTCGGGCGCCGGCAAGTCCCTGACGCTGCAGGCGATAGCCGGTTTGCTGCGCCCCGCCCGGGGCCATGTGCGCCTGGACGGCCGCACCTTGTACGACTCGGCCGCCGGCATCGATCTGGCACCGCCGGCGCGCCGGGTGGGCTACCTGTTCCAGGACTACGCACTTTTCCCGCACCTGTCGGTATTCGACAACGTGGCCTTCGGCCTCACCTCGGCGGTACGCCGCCGGCTGGGTGATGCGGACAAAGCGCGGGTCAACGGCCTGCTGGGCTCGTTCGGTTTGGCCGATATGGCGCAAAGCCGTCCGCGTCACCTGTCCGGCGGGCAACGACAGCGGGTGGCGCTGGCCCGGGCATTGGCCTGTGAGCCGCAGGTGCTCCTGCTCGACGAACCGTTCGCCGCGCTGAATCCCATGTTGCGGGCCGGCCTGCGGCAGGAACTGGCGGAGGTGCACCGCCGCTGGGGTATCCCGGCATTGATGATCACGCACGATGTCGAGGACGTCCTCGAACTCGCCGACACCGCCTTTGTTTTCGAAGGCGGACAGGTGGTGCGGGAGATTGATCTGCGGGCCGGCGAGAGCCGGGCGCTGGCGGTCGGCGCGCTGGTGCCGCCCTCTCCGCAAGAATCCCCCTTCCGCACGCGAGTTCGACGCCTGTTCGTGGAGTGAAAGGGTCGGCAGCCCTCTGTGGTTAGCTGTCGATCAGCGGAACAGCATTTGCCGACCTATCGCCCTCGGCCGGTATGGGAGAAAAGGCCTCCGGCTACACGCCGGAAAGCTGTCCGAAAAATCGCTCGACCGGCAAAATTACCATCGCCGGTACTGGAGTAAATACCTCGGGCCGCAATGTGCTGCCAAGGTGGGGCCGTGCGCGGAAGCCAACCGCTACAAAAGGCCCAGACGCAAAAAGGCCCACCGAAGTGGGCCTTTTGATGCCAGCAGTTTGACTGCTGTTTTTTGGTTGCGCGGGGAGGATTTGAACCTCCGACCTTTGGGTTATGAGCCCAACGAGCTACCAGACTGCTCCACCGCGCGGCAGACTTAGAGTATAGCGCGTTTTTCGCTTACTTTGCAACTTCGGTAGAAGTTTCTTCAAAAACTACAGCCGAACGCTCAACCAGCTCGACATAGGCCATCGGCGCGTTGTCGCCAACACGGAAGCCCATTTTCAGAATGCGGGTGTAGCCGCCCGGACGAGCCTTGAACAGCGGGCCCAGGACGGTGAAGAGCTTGGTCACCGAGTCACGGTCACGCAGGCGGTCGAAAGCCAGGCGGCGGTTGGCCAGCGTGTCTTCCTTGGCGAGCGTGATCATCGGCTCGATGACGCGGCGCAGTTCCTTGGCCTTCGGCAGCGTGGTCTTGATGGCTTCGTGTTCGATGATGGAATTCATCATGTTCTGAAGCATCGCCAAGCGGTGCGAAGTGGTGCGATTGAGTTTACGGAGACCGTGTCCGTGGCGCATGGTGCTTTTCCTTCTTTGTTAAACAGGCAGCCGTACAAGGTACTGCCCGGGCACCGGCCCCCGATGGGCCGAATTTTTTAAAGACTCAGGGCTGGAAATCTCAGCGCTTGTCCAGACCTGCGGGTGGCCAGCTTTCCAGCTTCATGCCCAGGGTCAGGCCGCGCGAGGCCAGCACTTCCTTGATTTCGTTGAGCGACTTGCGACCCAGGTTGGGGGTCTTCAGCAACTCGTTTTCAGTGCGCTGGATCAGGTCACCGATGTAGTAGATGTTTTCGGCCTTCAGGCAGTTGGCCGAACGTACCGTCAGTTCGAGTTCGTCGACCGGACGCAGCAGGATCGGATCGAACGGCGTGTTGCCACCGCGCGGTGCCGGAGCATCGAAAGCAGCCAGTTCGCCGCCTTCCAGCTGTGCGAACACGGCCAGTTGCTCGACCAGGATCTTGGCAGAAGCGCGGACTGCGTCTTCAGCGGAAATGGCGCCGTTGGTTTCGATCTCGACAACCAGTTTGTCCAGGTCGGTACGCTGTTCGACACGCGCGCTTTCGACGGTGTAGCTGACACGCTTCACCGGCGAGAACGATGCATCCAGCACGATGCGACCGATCGACTTGGTCGATTCGTCAGCGTAGCGGCGCATCGTGCCCGGCACATAGCCACGGCCTTTTTCGACCTTGATCTGCATGTCCAGCTTGCCGCCGGCGGACAGATGGGCGATGACGTGCTCGGGGTTGATGATCTCGACGTCGTGCGGCGTCTGGATGTCGGCTGCCGTGACGACGCCTTCGCCGTCCTTGCGCAGGGAGAGGGTCACTTCGTCACGGTTGTGGAGCTTGAACACCACACCCTTGAGGTTCAACAGAATGTTGACGACGTCTTCCTGCACACCATCGATCGACGAGTATTCGTGGAGCACGCCAGCGATGGTGACTTCGGTAGCAGCGTAGCCGACCATCGAAGACAGCAGCACGCGACGGATCGCGTTGCCCAGCGTGTGGCCGTAGCCGCGCTCGAACGGCTCCAGCGCGACCTTGGCCCGGTTCAGGCCAAGTTGCTCGACGTTGATCGCTTTGGGTTTCAGCAGGTTTGTTTGCATGGACTTCCTCTCAATACCCCCAGCTCGTTACACCGGTAAGGCTGCGAAGCCCCTGGCGCATGGTGCCCCGTGCGCCAAGGAATAAAAAACAATCGAAAAGAGGC